>Ga0114903_1000030_pt1 | contig 115379 bp, 89 predicted proteins | sample MalvirDeepMed_s2_FD_87289 | JGI IMG/M metagenome (GOLD analysis project Ga0114903, IMG submission 87289) | Marine viral communities from the Global Malaspina Expedition - Malaspina viral metaG DeepMed_s2 | ecosystem: Environmental > Aquatic > Marine > Oceanic | place: Mediterranean Sea...
ATCGTGGCCAGCGCAAAGCCTTCGCGCCGCGCCAGCCGCTCGGCGACACGTGCCTTCAGCCCGGCCCAGGTCGCGACGTTGACCTGCACGCGCTGCGATTTCACATAAAAGTCCATTCGGGTTCCAGGCAGCAGTCCCGTCCGTCTTCTAGCGCAAAAATGCAGCAGGATAGGAGCCATATTTGCCACAGTTGCCGGAAATCCGACGCGGCCAGCGGGCAAATACCATCGGAAAATCATGCTGCACTGCAGCTTGCCCGTGAAAATCACCCGTGGCGCCGAATTCTCGACACGTTTATCTGATCATACGGCGCGGCAAGCCGACACGTCCGAGCAGAGGTGCGATGCCAATCTTGAGTTCATACCGCACGCGTCGGAGCCGGGCGCGGTGCGCTGCCGTCGGTCGCGGGCACGGGCACAGCGCATGAGCACACTTGGCATCATCGGCTGCGGGTTCGTCGCGGATCTCTATGCGCGCGCGCTTGCCGTGATGCCGGGATTGCGCGTCGCCGCAGTCTACGACCGCGATGCCGCACGGCTCAGGACCTTCTGCGAGCACTGGTCGCTTCCGGCGGTGGACAGCCTCGACGCGCTGCTGGCCGCCGTGCCCGCCGATGGCATCGTGCTGAACCTGACCAATCCCGACGCGCATTTCGAGCTCAACCGCGCCTGCCTTATTGCGGGCCGCCACGTGTATTCCGAAAAGCCGCTGGCGATGCGTCTGGAGCAGGGCCGCACCCTGCATGCGCTGGCGGCGGAACGCGGGCTGATGCTGGCCTCTGCCCCCTGTTCGGTGCTGGGCGAGGCAGCCCAGACCCTGGGCCACGCGCTGCGCCACGGCATCGCCGGCACGCCGCGGCTGATCTATGCAGAACTCGACGACGGCTTTGTCCCGCAGGCCGCCTATTCCAGATGGCGCAGCGAAAGCGGCGCGCCCTGGCCGGCCGAGGACGAATTTCACGTCGGCTGCACGCTGGAACACGCGGGCTATTACCTGGGCTGGCTGATCGCCTGGTTCGGCAGTGTCCGCCGCGTTGTCGCCGCCAGCGCAGAGGTGATCCCGGACAAGCCGGGCAGCAACGGCACGCCGGATTTCTCGACCGCGACGCTGTTCTTCCAGAACGGTCCGGTGACGCGGATCACATGCTCCATCGCCGCCCCGCACGACCACCGCATCCGTATCGTCGGCGACAACGGCGTGCTCAGCTGCGACGCCGCCTGGGACAACGCCGCCAAGGTGCGCTTTGCCCGCCGCCTGACCCTGCGGCGACGGCTGTTGGAACATCCGTTTCCGCGCCGCATCCGCCTGCCCCGGCCGACGCATCCACACGTCAAACGCTGGGGCGCAGCGGCGATGAACTTCCTTCTGGGCCCGCAGGAAATGCTCGACGCCCTGTCCGAGCGGCGCCCCTGCCGCCTGTCGAACGACTTCGCCCTGCACATGACCGAGGTTACGCTCGCGATCCAGAACGCGGGTGAGGCGGGCGCGCAGGACATGACCACGCGCTGCGCGCCGATGGAGCCGATGCCATGGGCGCAGTGACCCGCATGATGATCACCGGCGCCGCCGGGTTCGTCGGCCGCAGCGCCGTCGCCGAGGCGCGCGCGCGCGGGATCGATGTCGTCGCGGTGGTGCGCGGCACGGCACCGGACGATTGGCGCACCGATGCGGGCATCACCCTCTGCCGATGCGACCTGTCCGATCCCGACAGCCCCGCCACGCTGCGCCAAGCGCTGTCCGGCACACAGGCTGTGATCCACGCGGCCGCGCATGTGGGCGGCGACCTGCGCGCCCATGCCGCCGACACCGCGCGCGCCACCAGACACCTTATCGCAGCGCTGGACGGGCACCGGCTGGTGCTGGTGTCCTCCATCGCCGTTTACGACACGATGCGGGTGTCCCCCGGCGATGCGCTCACCGAGGACAGCCCGCGGGAAACGCCCGAAAGCGCCCGCGACGCCTATACCGCCGCAAAGCTGCGGCAAGAGGCGCTGGTGGCCGACACTGACCTGCCGGCCTGGCTCCTGCGGCCGGGGGCCGTCTGGGGGCCGGGGCGCACATGGCACGCGCTGATGGGGTTCTGGGCCAGCAAGGTCTTTGTCGCGATCCGCGCGGACGGGCTGCTGCCGCTGGTGCACGTGCAGTCGCTGGCGGACACGCTGATCACCGCCGCCTGCACCGATCCCGGCGGGCAGGTGGCGCTCAACGTCGTCGACGACGACCTGCCGACGCGCGCCGCATTCATCGCGCGGCACCGGGCGCTGGCGGGCTGGCCACGGCTGGTGCTGCCCATGCCCTACGCGGTCTGGATGGGGCTGGCCCGGATGCTGTCGCCCTTGGGCGCCCGCCTGCCCGGTCTCTTGCAGGAGCGAATCCTGCGCGCCCGGCTCATGCCGCTGTCCTATCCCAACACCGCCCTGCGGCAGAGGCTCGGCGGGCATGATCCCGCCCCCTTCGACCAGCGCCTGGCCGATGCGCTCCGCGAGGGCAAGTCATGAGCGGTCTTCCGAAACTCGCCTACCTCACCGGCGAATACCCCCGGGCCTCCGACACCTTCATCCAGCGCGAGGTCGCCGCGCTGCGCGATCTGGGTCACGAGGTGCTGACCTGCTCGATCCGCCGCACCGGAGCAGAGCACCTCGTGGGGCCGGAACAGCGCGCCGAACAGGCGCGGACCTTCCATGTGCTCGACACCGCGAAATCCCCCGCCCGCCTGATCGCCGCGCACCTGCGCTGGATGCGCCGCCCCGCGCGCTACCTGTCGGCGCTGCGGCTGGCCTGGCGCACGGCGCCCAGGGGGCTGCGCGGGCGGGTCTACAATCTGATCTACTTCCTCGAGGCCGGAGTGCTGGCCGCGCACCTCGTCGACAGCGGCGTCGAGCACCTGCACAACCACATCGCCAAGGCGTCCTGCACCGTGGCGATGCTGGCCTCTGCGCTGTCGGGGACTCGCTACAGCTTCACCATCCACGGGCCGGACATCTTCTTTGAGCCGCAGCACTGGCGCATCGACGAAAAGGCCGCGCGTGCCAGCTTTGTCGCCTGCATCAGCCATTTCTGCCGCTCGCAACTGATGTGCTTTGCTGACCGGTCGCATTGGGACCGGTTTCACATCGTGCACTGCGGGGTCGATCCGGCGCGATATGGCACGGGCAAACGCGCCGGCACGCGGCTGCTCTTCGTCGGACGGCTGGCGGCGGTCAAGGGCCTGCCGGTGCTGATCGAGGCGCTGCGCGACCTGCCCGGGGCGCATCTCACGGTGATCGGCGACGGCCCCGACCGCGCCGCGCTGGAACGGCAGGCCAGCGGCCTGAACGTCACTTTCGCCGGATACCAGAGCCAGTCAGCCGTGGCAGATACCCTGCGCGACACCGACATCTTCGTCCTGCCCAGCTTTGCCGAAGGCGTCCCGGTGGTGCTGATGGAGGCGATGGCAGCAGAGGTGCCGGTCGTCGCCACGCGGATCGCGGGCATCCCGGAGCTGGTCGAGGACGGCGTGTCGGGCCGGCTGGTGCCACCAGGCGATGCCGAGGCCCTCGGGGCGGCGCTGCGAAGCCTTCTGGACGATGCGGACCTGCGCGCACGCATGGGGGCCGCGGGTCGCCAAAAGGTCACAGACGATTTCGATATCCGAACCGAGGCCCGCCGCCTCTCGCAGTTGTTCCGGGGCTATGCCAATGGAGCTCCGACGCCGCCCATCCGGGCGAAGGAGGTGCCATGACCGCCGTGGACCTGGTGCTGATCGGCCGCAACGAAGGCGCGCGGCTCGTAGCGTCGCTGGCTTCGGTCAAGGGCCAAGCCCGGCGCGTGGTTTATGTGGATTCGGGTTCGGACGATGGCAGCGTCGACGCCGCCCGTCTGGCCGGGGCCGAGGTGGTCCTGCTCGACACCTCGGTCCCCTTTACCGCCGCGCGGGCCCGCAACGCCGGGTTCGCGCGGCTCGAGGACACCGGCGACACCGCGCCCTACGTCCAGTTCATCGATGGCGACTGTACGCTGGTCAACGGCTGGATCGACGCGGGCGCCGCGCAACTCGATGCCCATCCGGAAACGGCGATGGTGACCGGCTGGCGGTCCGAGATCGCGCCCGAGGCTTCGGTCTACAACCGGCTCTGTGACTGGGAATGGCACCGCCCCGCCGGACCGATCCTCGCCTGCGGCGGCGACATGATGGTCCGCGCCGAAGTTTTCCGCACATTGGGCGGGTTCGATCCGACGGTGATCGCCGCCGAAGATGACGAATTCTGCACCCGCATGCGCAAAGCCGGCTGGGTGCTGGAACGGCTGCCACAAGAGATGACGCGCCACGATGCGGCGATGCACGGCTTCGGCCAGTGGTGGCAACGCGCGGTGCGCACCGGCCATGGTTTTGCACAGGTCGGGCACCTGCACCCGGAGTATTTCCTGACCGAACGCACCCGCGTCTATGTCTACGGTCTGGCCCTACCGCTGCTTGTGCTGGCGTCGATCGTCATGCCGGTGCTGATCCTGCCGCCGCTCGCCGCCTACGGCTACAACTTCCTGCGCACCCGTCGCGGGCTGCTGATCGAAGGAGTGGCTAGCGACCGGGTCACGCCCTTCGCGGCGCTGCTGACCCTGTCGAAACTGCCCAACATGATCGGAGTGGCAAAATTCCACTGGCGGCGGCTGCGCGGGCGGCAAATGCAGATTATCGAGTACAAATAGGAACCGAACTTTATGTCACAGACGATCCGCGTGGGCCTGATCGGGGCCGGATACATCGCCAGCTGGCACGCCGATGCCCTGCGCGCCACCGAAGGCGTGACGCTCTCGGCCGTCTGCGACGTCTCTCTCGGCGCGGCGCAGGCGCTGGCGGACGGGTTCGGCGGGCGGGCCTTTGCCGCGGTCGAGGAGCTGATCGCCAGCGGCACCTGCGACGCGGTGCATATCCTCACTCCACCGCATCTGCACCACGACATCGCCGTGCAGTGCCTGCAGGGCGGACTGCATGTTCTGGTGGAAAAGCCGGTGGCCGAAAGCGCCGACCAGACCCGCGCCATCGAGGCCGCGGCCCAGGCCGCCGGCAAACGTTTCCACGCCGGGCACAACTTCCTCGGGATGCCGTCCTACCTGCGGCTCAAGGACATGCTGACCAGGGGCGAACTTGGCCGCGTCTCCAGCGCCGAGATCGCCTGGGCTTTTCCACTCGCCCCTTTGCGGTCGGGTCCCTACGGTCTCTGGTTGCTGCGCGAACCGAAGAATCTGTTGCTCGAACTCGGCCCGCACCTCATGGCCTTCGCGGTCGACCTCTTCGGCACGCCCGAGATCGTCCATACCGCGCTGTCGCATCCCGTCGCCCTGCCCGGAGACGACAGGCGCCCGCAGGGCTGGCGCATCCTTGCCCGCGCCGGGGGCGTCGACGTGACCTTCACGATCTCGCTGGTGGAGGTCATGGACGACCGCAGCGTGACCCTGCGGGGGTCGACCGCGCGGGCGCGTTTCGATCTTTCCGCCGATACGCTGATCGTCGACCGCGACAATGCCTCGGACCTAGTGATCAATCCTCTGCGGCGGCAGATGGACATCGGCTGGCAACACCTGCGCGAAGGGCTGCGCAACGCGGGCACGCAGCTGCGGTCCCTGAATGCGAAATCGCCCTACGGCCTCAGCTTTCGCGGCATGAACGCCGGTGTCTACGACGCGCTGCGCCGCGACAGGCCCGCCGACCCGCGCTTTTCCGGCGCCAGCGCCGTGACGGTGATGCAGGCGCTGGACGACGCGCTGGCGCTGCTGCCCGAGGACGCGCTCACCCCGGCAGCCCCCGCGGTGCAGACCCGCAAGCCCAAGCCTACCGCCATGGTCATCGGCGGCACCGGCTTCATCGGGCGGGCGCTGACGCGGCGGCTGGTGGCCGACGGACGCGACGTGCGGGTGCTGTCGCGCGGACGCCACGGACCCTTCCCCGACCTGCCCGACAGCGTCGAGACGGTGGGCGTGTCCCTGCGCGACCGCGCGGCGCTCACCGAGGCGATGAAGGGTATCGAGGTCGTCTTCAACCTCGCCAAATCCATGGACAAGACCTGGGACGACGCGCTGCGCAACGACGTGGCCGTCGCCACCGGCATCGCCGAGGCGGCCATGGACGCTGGGGTCAATCGGCTGATCTACACCGGCACCATCGCCAGCTACGACATGAGCGACCCGTCCCAAAAGATCACCGAGGACACCGGGTTTCCGGCGGACATGTCCGACCGCAACATCTACGCCCGCTCCAAGGCCGAATGCGAACGGCAGCTCTTGCGGTTGCACGCGACGCGGGGCCTGCCGCTGGTCATCGCGCGCCCCGGCATCGTCGTCGGTGCGGGTGGGCCCTTGCAGCATTGGGGCATCGGGCGCTGGCACGGCGCGGGAGCGGTACGGATCTGGGGACACGGGCACAACATCCTGCCCTTCGTACTGATCGACGACGTGGCCGACGGGCTGGTTCGGATGATCGACGCCGACGCCGCGGTGGGCCAGAGCTTCAACCTCGTGGGGGACCGGATGCTGTCGGGCCGCGGTTATTTCGACGCCATCCACCGCAGTTTGGGCGCCCGTATCCGGGTCAGTTCCGGCAATCTTTATGCCTTCTACGCCTCCGATGCCGTCAAGTACGCGCTCAAGAAATACGCCCTGCGGCGGCCCGGCGTGATCCGCCCGTCGCTGGCCGACTGGAAGAGCCGCGCGCATTTTTCGCCCTTCGTGAACGACAAACCCAAGGAGATGCTGGGCTGGACTCCCGAGCCCGAACGCGACCGGTTCATTGAAAAAGCCATCACCGATGCCAATCTCTTTGGCATCTGAGCTTGGCGTCCCGGATCGGCGCAACAGGTCACGGTGCGTAAACAATCCCCGCGTTTCGGACTTATTCTGGACAGATTTCTTTGGTGTAACGAAACGCAGCAGTCATTGTGCGCGCCCCGGCCGGGGATGCGCCGAAGAAACAAACAGGCGAGTGCGGATGCACGCTAGACACGCAACAGGTACGGCATTCGGCACCTCCGTCCGCGCGCGGGCGGGTGGCCAGAGCGTGCGGAGAGTGGAAGCGTGAACATGGCAGACGGTCCCAAGTACCGGCGCAAGAACCGCCCCGCGGCGCCTGACCCCTCGGACGCGCTGACACCGCGGCCGACCACCGCCGAAGACGCCCCGATCCCGCCGCTGGAAACCCGCGAACAACGCCTCGCCCGCCGCGCCCGGCAGGCCGAAGCCGAGATGCAGGCCGCCCAGAACGCGCGTCGCCGCCAGATCGAGGCTGAACGCGCCGAAGCCGAGCAACGCAGCCGCTTGAAGGCCGAGGCACAGGCAAGGGCCGAACGCGAGGCTGCCGAACGCCGCAAGCAGGCCGAGGATGAGGCACGCCGCAAAGCGGAAGACGCCGCTCGAGCGAAAGCCGAAGCGCAGGCCAAGGCCGAGCGCGAGGCCGCCGAACGTCGCAAGCAGGCGGAGGACGAAGCCCGCCGAAAGCAGGCGGAGGAAGCCGCCCGAGCGAAGGCCGAAGCTCAGGCCAAGGCCGAACGCGAAGCTGCAGAGCGTCGCAAGCACGCCGAGGAAGAGGCGCGCCGGAAGACGGCGGAGGACAGCGCCCGCGCGAAAGCCGAAGCGCAGGCAAAAGCCGAACGCGAAGCCGCCGAGCGCCGCCAGCGCGCAGAGGAAGACGCCCGCCGGAAGCAGGCGGAGGAAGTCGCCCGAGCGAAGGCCGAAGCCCAGGCCAAGGCCGAACGAGAAGCCGCCGAGCGCCGCAAGCGCGCTGAGGAAGACGCTCGCCGGAAGCGCGCGGAGGAGGCCGCCCGAGCGAAGGCGGAAGCGCAGGCAAAAGCTGAACGCGAAGCCGCCGAGCGCCGCCAGCGCGAAGAGGAAGACGCCCGCCGGAAGCAGGCGGAGGAAACCGCCCGAGCGAAGGCCGAAGCTCAGGCAAAGGCCGAACGCGAAGCCGCCGAGCGCCGCAAGCGCGAAGAGGAAGACGCCCGCCGGAAGCAGGCGGCGGCGACGCGGAGCGAGGCCGAGGCCCAAAGTCTGGCGGTGACGAATGCCATGCGTCAGGGCGAAACTGCCCCACCCGCCGAAGTACCGCCGGCGCCTGCGCCTGTCCTTGCGCTCGACCCGGAGCGGCGGGTGTCAGACGCTGTCGTCGCGCCGCAGGACGCGGCCTCAAGCTGGCAGCGGTTGAGCACCTTCGACCTCGACGCCCGCATGCTCGAACGCAACCGCATCATCACCGCCGCCCGCCAGGATCCGGCGCACACCACCTTTGACGTGCTGCGCACCCGGCTCTTGCAGGCACTGGCCGAGCGGGGCTGGTCCCGGGTGGCGATCACCTCTCCGACCAAGGGCTGCGGCAAGACCTTCACCGCCGCCAACCTCGCCATCAGCCTCGCGCGCCAGGAAAACTGCGCGACCCTGCTCCTGGATCTCGACATGCGTGCGCCCACTTTGCACAAGACCTTCGGGCAGAAGTCTGTAGGCAGTATCGGCGACATGCTGCGGGGCCGGGTCGATCCGGCCGACCATCTGCGGCGTCCCGGACCCAACGCGATGAATGTCGGGCGCAACATCGCCTTCGGCTTCAACGACGTGACAGAGGATTACGCGTCGGAATTGCTGCAGGACCCTGTCACCGCGCAGACGCTGAAGACCATGACCGACACGCTGCGCCCGGACGTGGTGATCTACGACATGCCGCCGGCGCTCAGCTCGGACGACGTGATCGCCTTCCGCGCGCATTTCGATGCGGTTCTGCTTGTGGTGGGCGGCGGGCTGACCACCGATGCCGAAGTCAAGGATGTGGAGCGCCGCCTGGGCGAACAGACGCCGCTTCTGGGCATGGTCCTGAACAGGGCCGAAGGCACAAACCCGGCGAAATACGCCTACTGAGACCGGTTTCGCCAGGCGCAGGCGCGCGTCGCCTCCCTGTCAGGTTTGCGACAGGCGCGGCAGGATGCGGTCCAGCCCCAGCTGCCAGATCTTCTCTCCGAAGAAGCGCACGACCCCGAAGATCGCCAGCGCGACCGCTAGCAACGCCGCGCCCCACTTGATCCGGCGGCCACGAATGTCCCGGCGAGTCTTGATTGGCGGGATCGACACGACGGGCTGCAGACCCAGCGCCCGCTCCATCTGCGCAGGAGTGCGGATTGCCGGGTTGCGCATCTCGGCCAGGAAGGCCGCGCCGATGCCCAGCAGCAGGCTGGCAAAGGCCCCCATCACCGCCGTGCGCTTGCGGCTGCGCGAGATCGAGAATTCGGGCACCAGCGCGGTTTCGAGAATTTCGAAACGATCCGACTGCGCCCGGTCCTCGAGCATCTGTCCCATCTCCGCCTCGGCAGTGCGGCGGGTGATGACCGTGTACTGTTCCTGCAGACGGCTGAGCTCGCGTTCCATCGCGCCCAGCGTGCGCTCGACCTCCGGGGCCTCGCGGATCTGCTCTTCGATGCGGGTCAGCCGGGCGGCGATCAGGGCTTTTTGCTCTTGCAGCAGGGCGATCTGGCGGTCCAGCACCTCTTCGCGCTGCCGCTCGGAATTGCTTTGCAGGGTCACGATCTCCTGGTCCAGCCGCAGATCGGCCTCGCGCAGCGACCCGGCCTCGCTGCGCAAAAGTGCCAGGCCTTCCGGCAGGTAGCCCGCATTCTCGCGTTTGAACGTGGCGATGCGGTTCTCGATTGCGGTGATATCCGCCTCTACGCGTTCCGATTCCGAATTGAAGAAATCGAAGGTGTCGCGGACACGTGTCTCGGCCCGGGTGGCGGATTGTTCAACCAGCGACCGGGCCAGTTCGTTGGCCAGCGCCGCCGCCTTGACCGGATCGTCGACCTGGGCGGTGATGTAAAGGCCGGTGGCGGCGCCGCGCTGCCAGGACGGGGAATCATCGCGAATCTCGACGATGCGCACGGATTCGCGCATGCGCGCCACCCGTTCGTTGAGCGACAGTTCGGGATCGTCGGTATAGATTTCCAGGTCGTCCATGATCGCGATGACATTGTCGCGCGCCATCAGCCGCTGTTCGATCAGCCGCAAGCGAAGGGTCGCGTCTTCTCCCTCGGCGGCGGCACCGGACATGGCTTCGGGAATGCGGGCTTCCTCGATCTGCACGACGGCGGTGGCCTCGTACATCTTGATCATGTTGGCCGCGAAATACAGCGACAGCACGCAGCCCAGCAGGAAGATCGGCACGATCAGATAGGCGCGGCGGCGCAACGCGGCCATCACCTCGTCAACGGACTGGAACTGGTTCATCTGACTGCTCCCGCAATGGGCCCCCAATGCGTTCGTGAAGAAAGCGCCCGGGTAGATCCTGGGGTCTGGTCCCATACCGCCCGGCACACGCCTTCTTCACGCCCCAATCTAGGCAATTCGCCCTAATTTTGCCACGTATTTCCTAGGGGCCAAGGGAAACAGATCATTTCCAAATGCGTGTTTCTGAACACATTTTCGCCATATTCAGCGACGCAGCACGCTGAGGGACAGGCAAAGCCCCGCGATTTCCCATTGCCGCACCACGATCCGCGACCCCGCGACGAAGGGGGGAACCTCCTCCGAAAAGCGGAACGTCAGGGTATCGGCTTGTCGTTCAGCCAATCCGAGGGTGTGAAAGCCGAACACCCGGCGGCTGAGCGGAAACTGCGCCTTGTAGGCGGCTTCCTTCGCGGAAAAGAGGCGCTTGGCGGCCAAGGAGGGCGCGCCGCCCATCCTCCGCAACTCCAGCGACGTGGCGATCGACGGCATCAGGTCGGCATCCAGAGCGGCCGCCGATTCCACATCGATGCCCAACGCCGCGATGTTGCCTTCGCGTGCCGCGACCGCGATGCACAGGCCGTCCATGTGGCTGATGCTGCCGCAGAGGCCCGAGGGCCAGACCGGCGCGCGGTCGCTGCCCATGGGGATCGCCACCGGCGCCACGCCAAGCTGCGACAGCGCCATGCGTGCCGCGGCGCGGCCGGCGGTGAACTCTGCGACCCGGCGCGGCACGGCACGGGTCATCGCCGCGGACTCTGCGGGGTAAAGCGCAGGCAAGTCGCCGCCCGCGCGGGTCATCGCAAGCGCGACTCCTGTGGGCATCTGCGCCTGCAGCGTCCTGCACAGCGCCTCGAGTTCCTGGGGTGCCAAGACCTCAGGCGCTGCGGCGCGCACGCATCGCCCTCCGGCGCGCCATCGCGTCGCTGCGCATCCGGGCGCGGTCGGTGTTGGCGGGCTGCGGGTGCAATTGCGGCGCCGGTGCGGTGACGACCGGAGCGGCACGGGTCGGCAGTGCGGGCGCGGCTTGCGGCGCGGGCGCCTGCGCCGGGTCGATCAGCTCTGCGACCCGGCCCGCCAGCGCCGACAGCACCGGGAAGCGGAAGATGTCGGTGATCGACAGCTTCGCCGCGCCCATCTCTTCGCGCAGAAGGCGGTGGGTCTGCACGGCAAGCAGCGAGTGACCGCCGAGGTCGAAGAAATTGTCGCGGCCCGACACGGACTCGATGCCCAGCACCCGGCACCAGACGGCGCCGACGCGCGCCTCCACGTCACCGCTCGCCTGCCGCGTTCGGGCCGCCGCGGGTCGCGGCGCCGGGGCCTTGGCCTGCGGCGACTTCGGCGCCGGCAAGGCATTGCGGTCGACCTTCTTGTTCGGCGTCAGCGGAAAGCTTTCCAGCCGGACGAATCGCGACGGCACCATCACCTCGGGCAGCACCTCGGCCAGCGCCGCTTTCAGCGCGGCTTCGCCCAGGTCCGCGCCGGCGCTGTAATACCCGACCAGCCGGACGTCGCCCGGCTGATCCTCTCGTGCGGCGACGACCGCCTGCTGCACGCCCGCCTGTGCCTCGAGAGCGGCCTCGATCTCGCCCAGCTCGATCCGGTGACCGCGCAGCTTGATCTGGTGATCGACACGCCCGACAAAGTCGATGCGGCCATCGGCGCGACGCTGCACGAGGTCGCCGGTGCGGTACATTCGGCCTGGATGGAACGGGTTGTCGCGGAACCGATCGGCCGTCAGTTCGGTCCGGTTCCAGTAGCCGCGCGTCACGCCCTCGCCGCCGATCCAGAGTTCCCCGGGCACGCCAATGGGCGACGGCTCCTGTGCGTCATCCAGAACGTAAAGCTGGGTGTTGGCGATCGGCAGACCGATGTTGACCACACCGTCGCCCGCAAGCGCCGGTTCCGTCGAGGACCAGATCGTGGTTTCCGTCGGGCCGTACATGTTGGTGATCCGGGCCTTGGTGATCTTGCCGAACTCCGCCACCAGCGCGCCAGGCAGCGGCTCTCCGCCCAGCATCAGGTGCTGCACGCCGCGCAGGGCAAACCGCGCCTCATCGTTCATCGCGATCATGCGTGCCATCGACGGGGTGCATTGCAGGTGCGTGACGTCATGGCGCAGGATCTGCGCCGCGATAGAGAAATCGTCCGTCGCCAGTTCCGTATGCTGATTGGCCAGCCGGTTGACCTCGGCCAGCGGGCGCAACCCGTCCAGCACCGCGTCCGGCGCCATGCCGTAGTCGATGAGGCAGGCAATTTCGCCCACGCCGATCTGCTTGAGCTGTTCGGTCCGCGCCAGCGCATCCTCGACGGTGCCGAACAGGCCGCTGTCGTTGAAATAGCGCTCGAAGGCGAAATCGAGGATGCCTTCCAGCTCGTCCTCGCTCAGCGATCCAAGGTCGAGCTCGAAGGGATTTTTCACCCCCTCGGGTTTCTTGAAGGCCGGGAACGCCCAGGCGTATTGCTTGATGAGACCCGCCGCCGAGCGCAGATAGTCCTTCATCGGCTCGCGCGCGATCTCGCGCGCGGCCTCGCGGGTGTCGGCCAGGCAGGTGTGCAGCATCAGCGTGACGGTGAAGTCCGCGGGGTCGTGCCCCACCTCGCGCAGCGCCTCGTGGTAGAGCGTGATCTTGCCCGCCACCTCGTCGATGGACTGGCCCAGAAGGTGCGTCAGCACGTTGGCACCCAGCCGCCCGGCCTCTTTCCAGGTCTCGGGATTGCCGGCGGTGGTGACCCAGACAGGCAGCTCTTTCGACACGGGGCGCGGCTGCGTCACCACCTCGTGCAGCGTGCCGTCCTTGCGCGGAAAGGCGACCGGCTCCCCGGACCAAAGCTTGCGCAGGGTGCCGATGGTTTCGATCATCGCGGGCTTGTTGTCGGGTGGTGTGTTCTCGGGGCGCAGCACGAAATCGTCGGGCTGCCAGCCGCTGGCGATGGCCATGCCGGCGCGGCCATTGGTGAGGTTGTCGATCACCGCCCATTCCTCGGCGATCCGCGCGGGATGGTGCAGGGGTGCGACACAGGACCCCGCGCGCACGCCGATGTTCTTGGTGAACCCGGCAACAGCGGCACCGGTCACGGACGGGTTCGGATAGGGGCCGCCGAAGGCGTGGAAATGCCGCTCGGGCGTCCAGACCGCGACAAAGCCGTTTTCGTCGGCGAATTTCGCGCCTTCGATCAGGGTCTTGTACTTCTCGGGACCGACGCCGTCGTCATTGCCCCAGTAGTAGAGCGAGAACTCCATGCCGCCGACCGACGGCAGCGGCCCGTTCGAAATGAGGCCACGATCCGCGTCCGAGGTCAGCACCACCTTGAAGCCGCGCGCGGTGGCGTAGAAGAGCTCCAAAACCGAGATGTCGAAGGACAGCGACGTGACCGCCAGCCAGGTGCCCGCCGGATCATGGGCGATGCGCTGGTCCATCCCGGCGTAGAAATTGATGACGTTGCGGTGTTCGATCATCACGCCCTTGGGCAGTCCGGTGCTGCCCGAGGTGTAGATGAGATAGGCGAGGTTCTCGGCCCCCGAGCTGTCGGGCAGGTTTCCGACCGGGGCCGCTTCGATCCGCGGATCGGCATCCAGCACCAGAACCTGCGCGCCGTGCGATGGCAGCGTCGGCCGAAGATCGCCTTGCGTGACGATAACCGGCGCGCCGCTGTCGGTCGCGAAATGCGCCAGCCGGTCGGCGGGATAGGCCGGGTCCATCGGCAGGTAGGCGCCGCCCGCCTTGAGGATCGCCAGCGCGCCCACCATCAGGTCCACAGACCGGCGGGTGCACAATCCGACGACCGTATCCGGCCCCACGCCCATGTCGCGCAACACATGCGCGACGCGGTTGGCGCGGGCGTTGAGCTCTGCATAGGTGAGGCTTTCGGTCTCGAAGACCAGCGCGGTCGCATCGGGCGTCCGCGCCACCTGTGCCTCGAATGCGCGATGCATGGTCAGGCTGCGGTCGAAATCCGTGGCGGTGTCGTTCCAGCGGTTGAGCACAAGGTCGCGTTCCGCGGCGGGCAGGACCGGCAAGAGCGCGTCGCCATCAGGCGTCCCGTGATTCGCGACATGATCCAGACGCGCCGCAAGCAAGGCCGCGTGTTCCGCCGAAAAGACGCCTGTATCCGCATGCAGCAGGCAGCCGTCGTTACCGATCTCGACCGTCAGGGCGGCGCCCGGAACCGGGCCGGCGTCCAGCGACAGGGCAATCTGCGGCGTGTCTAGCGCGCCGATGGCCGGGTCGCGCCGGGGCAGGTCGGCGGCAAAGCCGACGTGTTGCCAGTTGCGCTCGATCGCATCGTGGATCGCGTCGGCCTCTGCCTCCGGCAGGCGGAGCGGCACCCACGGGGACACCAGCGGGCTGCCCGACAGCCCGCCATGGCGCAGGGCCAGATCGTTGCCCGCCTCGACCAGGTGCCGCGCCCAAAGCGCGACATGCGCGGGCGTCACCGCGGACGAGAGGGTCAGGTACGTCGTCTCGCCGCTCTGCACCCCCATCCGCGCCAGCCGTACCGGCGCCGTATCGCGCAGGACATCCCGCCAATAGCCGTCATGCCGGGCGAGGTCCCGCAGCGCATCGTCGGCCAGCGGCGCATCCAGCACATCGCCCGCGGCGAGCCTGTCCGAGGGCGCGATCGCCACGCCATCGCTTGTGCGCAGACCGGACAGGATCAGCGCCCCCGTCCCGCAGGCCACCGTGAGGCGCGTGTCATCCGCCGCCAGAACCGTGCCCGGCGCGCCGCTGCCATCGGTCAGCCGCGCCGCGCCGATGTGCCAGAGCCTACCGGCGACGTGCATCTTCGCGGTGCAAAGCGGGTTCCAGTAGCCGCCGTGATCCAGTGCGCGCACCAGCCGCTCCAGGTCTTCGGCGGGTCGGGCAAACTCCAGCTTGCCGCCGTGCTCGGGCCGGTCGGCCAGCGCGTGGTAGCTGCGCTGCGACAGGTCCTGGGGCTGCGCCTCGGGCGTGCCGGACTCCAGCGCCACGCACAACGCGTCGAAACTGTCGAGACCTTCGGCGAAACACTTGGTGTTGAGCGTCAGCGCCGTGTCCTCGGCGCCGATGTCGAACCGCCGCTGCACGAGGATGTCGCCGGTGTCGGCATCGCCCGTCATCCGGTGCCAGGTGATGCCGTGCCGGGTTTCTCCCTCGATCAGCGCCCAGACCGGGGCGTTGAGACCAGCGTGCCGCGGCAGCGGTCCGTCGTGGAAATTCACCGCACCTTTTGCGGCGATATCCAAAACCGGTTGCGGCAGCATGTCGAGATTGGCGATGCTCAGCAGCCAGTCGCAGCTCAGCCCGGCGAGCCGGTCCGCCAACCTCTTGCCCGGCGCAATCACCCGGATCCCCTGCCCCGCGGCCCAGTCCGCAAGGTCGGTGTTGCGTGTCACCAGCGCCGCAATCCGGTGCCCGCGCGCCAGCAGCTTTTCGCTGCACTGAAGGGTCAGGGACTGGTTGCCGATCACGAGGGCGGTAAAGCTGGACATGTCAGTTACTCCGGGGTTGCCTTGAGCCGCAGCGTCGGCGCAAGCGGGGCCGCGAGGGCCGGGCGGCGCCGGAACAGAGCCCGCAGGTCATGCAGGATCAGACCGCGCAGAAAGCCGGGCGGATCAGCGGGCGGCTTGCGCTGGATCACCCGGCGCAAACGCCACAGCAGCCCGCCCGCGAGATGCGCCAGCGTCGCGGCGACGGCATAGCCGCGGCCATGGTTCTTGACGAAGTAATGCCAGCGGCTGTCGTACCAGTAGCCGGGCATCTTCTTCCAGGTCTTCATCCCGGTCGAGACCGACCCGATATGCGCAACGCGGCTGGCAGGCACGTAATGCGTCTCGAACCCGGCGCGGGCGGCGCGCAGGCAGAAGTCGGTTTCCTCGAAATAGAGAAAGAAGGTCTCGTCGAAGAGGCCGATCCGTTCCAGCACGTCGCGCCGCATCAGCATCGACGCCCCGGCCAGCCAGTCGACCCGTTGCGCCTGTTCGGGCAGGTCCAGCGGCACCCGGTGGCGCGCCAGAAGACGCGAGATCGGGCCGAACCGGGCCGCCCCTTCCAGTTCCGACAGGATCGACGGGAAGCGGAAGGCGGTCACGTGCGGATCGCCTTCGGGTCCGTGGATGTGGCTGCCGGCAAAGCCCGCCTGCGGATTGGTGCGCAGATGCGCCAGAAGCCTGGAAATGGCATCGGGGGCGGGAAAGGCGTCGGAGTTGAGGATATAGACGAACTCCGGCGCGTCGCCGTTGGCAAGCTCCGCGCGAATGCCAATGTTGTTGCCCGCGCCGAACCCGCCGTTGTGGCCCGACCGCAGCAGACGCACCGGTTTCCCGCGCGCCCAGTCGGCGGTCGCGAGCCCCGCGGCGATCTCTTCGAAAGACCCGTCGCGGCTGTCGTTGTCCACGATGACCAGTTCGCCACCGGTCGAGGCCATTGCCGCCAGCGCCGCCTCGGCCGATTGCAGGGACATCGCCGGGGTCCGGTAGTTCAGGATGACCGTCAGGAGGGTGGGTGTCATGGGCTCACTCCGCCGCCCGTGCGGCATCGAAGGACACCACCGTGCCCCGGTGGGTCGCCTCGGCCTCGGCGCTCGCGATCTCGTCGCGCAGGATGGCGGCGAGAACGCGCACATTGGGCTCCAGCACCATGCTGTCGTGGTCGCCCGGCACCTCGTGCACCGTGATGCGCGGCGCGTGCTGGGTCCAGTCGTTGTCGGGCAGCACGTAGGCGCGGTCGGCATCGACCAGACGACCCTCGCTCACCGTCCAGTGGCCATGTTGCGGCGGCCGGAACAGCGCCAGCCGCCCGTCCCAGGGCGCGACCTCGTACTGCGCCACGGCCCCGAGGAAGGCCGCCTCGATCTCGGCATTGTGGAAGGCGTGTTCGGTGGCGGTCTGCTGGTAGCCCTTCTGGCGCTTGCGCACCTCCCACGCCAGCCGGTTGCGCGCCCAGGTCAGCGGGTAAAGCGGCCCCTTGCGGCGCAGCTCCTGCATCTGGATCAGCATCCGGTCGCGACCCGTCAGCGGCCGGCGCTGCGGCAAAGGCGTGTCGAGCATCACCACCAGCGCCACCTCGTCGCCCATGGCGCGCAGCTGCTGCGCGATTTCATAGGCGGTGATGCCGCCGCCGGAAAAGCCGCCGACCATGTAGGGCCCGTCCGGCTGCACCTGTTTCATTTCGGCAATATAATCGCGCGCGGCTTCGGCGATGGTGCGATGCGGCGCCTCGTCACCGTAAAGCCCGCGCGCCTGCAACGCGTAGAACGGCCGATTGGCGCCCAGAAGATTCGCCAGATGCCGCAGGTTCAGGACGTTGCCGAACATGCCCGCCACCAGGAAGAACGGCGTGCGCGCCCCGCCTTCGCCGTCATGCATGGCGACCACGTGCTTGAACCGGCGTTCCGGCTTGCGGGTCGCGGGGGCGGCGCCGTCCTCGGGGCTGGCGCCGGTACGCTCCGCGATCAGGGCCGCGCATTTACGTATCGTCGGCGCCTCGAACAGGATCGAGATCGGGAAATCGACGCGATACGCCTTGCGCACCATCGAAAACAGCCGCACTGCGATCAGGGAATGCCCGCCAAGGTCGAAGAAACTGTCCTCGACCCCCGGATCGGATACGCCCAGCAGCTCCTGCCAGAACCCGGCCAGCGTGCGTTCGATGTCGTTGGCCGGAGCGACGTAGTCGCCGTCCAGTTGCGGGCGGTCGAACTTCTGCGCCTCACCCGCCTCTGCGGTACTGGCGGCGGTCTGCCGCGTCAGCGCATCGAGGTCCATGGAACTGACGACGACCTGGGTTGCGCCTAAGGCCAGCGCGCGGGCAAAGGCCTCGGCCCCCTCGGCAGGCAGGATGCCTTGCGTGAGGTTGTGATGCAGACGCTCCTCGGCCGCCGACAACGGCTGCGCGGTTCCGTCTGTAGCATCGTCGACCTCCACCTCGGCGGGCGTCAGGCGCGGCGCCGCGCCGAGCACGGCGATATCCTCGAGCCGCCGGATGGTGAAGCCGGTGATCTCCACGCAGACGGTGCCATCGGGCGCGGCCAGGGTGATGTCGAAACTCGCGGTTTCATCGGCGGCGGAATTGCCGCCCGCGTTGCGCACCCAGGACAGGATCCGGTCGGGCAGCGGATGGAATACCCGCACGCGGGCATAGGACACCGGCACCCACAGGTGCGTCGGGCGGTAGCCGTCGATCAGTTCCATCGCCCAGCCGGTGGCGATGTCCAGCAGCGCCGGATGCAGGACGAAGCCTGCGTCGTCGCGCGCCTCTGCGGGCAGCGACAGTTCGGCGAGGCCCTCGCCCTTGCCCAGAGCTCGCGTGTCGAGCACTCGCCAGCGCGGACCGAAATTCAGATGTACCTCTTGGCCGGTGCGCAGCTTGGTGCCGCCCGCATGGGCCTGTTCCGCCCCGCAGCGGGCACGGATCCCGGCCACATCGAGTACCCGCGGCTGCGCCAGCGGCACCAGCGCCAGGCTGCCCTGCGCGGTCAGACAGCGGCCCTTGCGCCCCTTGAGCATGCAATCGGCCTGCACCTCGAAGCCGTAACCCGCATCGTCGCGCGTCAGCCGCACCTGCAGGTCGCGCGCACCGCCGTCCGGCACATGCAGCGGACGCAGGAATGTGAGGTCGCGGATTTCGAAGGCGCCGGTTTCACGCTGCGCCTTCAGCGCATGGGCGGCGAGCGTGAGATACCCGGTGCCGGGCAGCAGCGCGTCGCCCTGCGCGGTCCGGTGTTCGTCGATCACCCAGTCCTCGGACGTCAGGCGGGTGCGGAAGATGCGGTTGCCCTTGGCGTCGAAACTCGCCTCGTCCAGCAAAGGTACGCCGGGATCGGTGACCGGCGCCGCCGGGGTGTCGCCGCTGCGCGCGGCAACCGCTTCGGCGGCCATGCCGACCTCGTTCCAGATGCCCCAGTTGATCGCAACCACCCGGGTCCTGCCGCCTGCGCGCGATGCGGCAAAGGCGTTGAGGTACTCGTTGGCGGCGACGTAATCCACCTGCCCCGCCGGAGCCGTGACCGTGGAGGACGAGGAAAAGAGCGCGATCCACGCGACCGATCCGTCCGGGAACACCCGGTCGAGCACCTGCGTGCCGTGGATCTTGGGCGTGAACACGTCCTCGATCGACGCAGGCGACTTGGCCAGCAGCGGCGCGTCGGCGATGACCCCTGCGCCGTGGATGACGCCGGTGATCGGACCGAATTCGGCCACCGTCTCTTCGGCAATGCGGCGCATCTGGGTTTCGTTGCAGACATCGGCGGCGGCGATCCGCACCTGTGCGCCCATGCCTTCGAGCCTCTGCACCGCGCGGATGCGGCGGGCGGTGCCGTCCTGCGGCGCGTGACGGGCGAGGTAGTCGGCCCAGGCCTTGCGCGGCGGCAGATCGCGGCGCGCCACCAGCACGAGGTTGGCGCCCGTGCGGGCGAAGTTCTGCGCGAGCGTCAGGCCGATGCCGCCGAACCCGCCGGTGATGAGATAGGTGCCGGGGGCGTAGACGGGTGCCTCTGCTGTGGCCAGCCGTACGGGTTTCATCGCGCATTCAAAGCGGCGCGCCTCGCGCAGGGCGGCGATGCTGTCCGCGGGCTCTGCCATCAGGTCTTCGAGGATGCGCAGGGCAAGCGCGTCGGTCGCGGCATCCTGCGCGGCGCGGGCCTTGGCGCGCCCCAGAAAACCGGGGGCCGCAGGCTCGGGCAACTGCACGTCGAGCGTCGCCACCGATACGCCGGGCAGTTCGCGCGGGATCACCCGAGCCGGCCCCGCGATCGTGGCCTTGGCGGGATCGGTCAGCGCTTCGTGCCGCACCTGCGCGGCGCCGTTGGTCACCACCGTCATGTGCAGCGGACGCGGCAGGTTTTCGTCCGCCATGGCCTGCGCCAGGAACAGCAGGGCGTAGAAGCCCTGCTCCTGCATCCGGTGAAAGAAGCTCGATCCGGGGCGGTGACCGCGATCCGCCGTCAGCAACCAGAAATGCGACACGCGGTTGGGCACATGGCCATGCTGCATCAGGTCCTGGATCAGCAGGTCATAGCCTTCGCGCCCGCGCTCGGGCGCGATGACGTACGACGTCTCGGACAGGCGGGCAAAGCTGTCGCCGGCGCGCAGCTCGATCACCGTGTGGCCAGCAGCGGTCAGGCGCGCGGCGCATCGCGCCGCGATGCCCGCGTCGTCCATGAACATCAGCCAGGTCTGCGGATCGGATTCGTGCAGCCCCTCGGCCACGTCGACCTCGGCCAGGGCGGCGCGCGGGCGCCAGACCGGTTTCCAGCCCCAGCCGGCGATGTCGTCGCTGCGCATCAGGTATTGCGGCGCGGTGTCCGCCTGCGCCTTGCCCGGCGCGATGAAATAGGGCGCGCGCTGGAAGGCGTAAGTCGGCAGCGGCACGCGGTTGCGGCGCGCCTCGCCCCAGACCTGGCCCCAGTCGAAATCGGCGCCCAGCGCCCAGAGCCGCCCCAGAACCTCGAACATGTGCATGTCGTCGGGGATCGCGTCGTCGGGATGGCGCAGTGACGACAGCACCTGCTGACCCGGCACGGACCCGTGCTGGCGGGTCAGCGCCGAGAGCGCCTTGCCCGGCCCGACCTCGAGGAAGATGCGGTTGTCGGCAGCCAGCGTGCCGATGCAGTCGGCGAAATGCACGGTGTGGCGCAGATGCTCGACCCAGTAATCGGGATCTGTGGCCTGCGCATCGGTCATCATCTGCCCGGTGCGGTTCGACGTCAGCGGAATCTGCGGCGGCATCAGGTCGATGCTGCGCAGGTAGGCGCGAAAATCCGCCAGGATCGGGTCGAGCATCCGGCCATGGGCGGCAATGTCGATGGGGATGCGCTGGCAGTCGATGTCTTCGGCGCGCAGCCGCGCCTCGAGGGCATCGAGCGCCGCCTGCGGGCCAGACGCCACCGACAGTTCGGGTGCATTGACCGCACCGAGGTCGAGGTCGTCGCCCAGCATCGGGCGCAGCTTGTCGGCCGGCAGGCCCACCGAGAGCAACCCGCCTGCGGGCACGGAATCGAACAGACGCCCGCGCAGGTGCACGAGGCCGATGCAATCCTCGAAGCTCATCACGCCGGCGACGCAGGCGGCGGTATTCTCGCCCATGCTGTGCCCGGCAAGGACGGCGGGCTGCACCCCCCAGCTCATCCAGAGCTGGGCCAGCGCGTATTCTACGATCATGATCAGCGGAAGTTGCAGCGACGGGCGGGTGAGCACCTCATCGGCCCGTTTCCGGTCCTCTTCGGCAGGAAGCCACAGCGCCTTGATGTCGGTGTCGTCGATCTCGGACAGAACGGACAGGCCGCGGTCCATCCAGTCTGCAAAGACCGGTTCGGTCTCGTAAAGGTCGCGCGCCATGCCTGCATATTGCGCGCCGCCGCCGGGGAAGAGAAAGGCGACATCCGGCGCGTTCAGAGCGGTGTGGCTGTGCACACGGCGCGGTGTGTCGTCTTCGAGCAGGCGGGCGGCGTCGGCATGGCTCTGCGCCACGACGATGCGGCGCTTTTCAAAGGCGCGGCGGCCCTCTTTCAGCGTATAGGCCACGTCGGCCAGCGCTTGGTCGGGATGCGCGCGCAGATGCGCCGCCAACCGCTTTGCGTTCGCATCGAGCGCCGCCTTGCTGCGGCCCGACACGGTGAGGATCTGGAAGGGCCAGTCGCTGGCCTGCGACGGCGCGCGGTCGGGCGCCTCCTCGATCACCGCATGGGCGTTGGTGCCGCCGACGCCCAGCGAATTGACTCCGGCCCGGCGCGGCTGCGCGCCGCGCGGCCAGTCGGTCAGCCGGTCGTTCACGCGAAAGGGCGAGCCTGCGAAGTCGATGGCGGGGTTCGGCGCCTCAAAGCCGAGGCTGGGCGGCATCTGCCGGTTGTAGAGCGCCAGCGAAGTCTTGATCAGCGACGCGACGCCGGCGGCGGTATCCAGATGGCCGATGTTGGTCTTGACCGATCCGATGCGGCAAAAGCCGGTCTTGTCGGTGGTCTGCGAAAAGGCCTGGGTCAGCGCCGCGACCTCGATGGGATCGCCAAGGTATGTGCCCGTGCCGTGGCATTCGACGTAGTCGACGGTGTCGGCGCTGACGCCCGCCACCGCCTGCGCCTCGGCCACCGCCTTGGCCTGGCCGTCGACCGACGGGGCCAGGTAGCCGGCCTTGGCGGCACCATCGTTGTTGACCGCCGTGCCCTTGATGACCGACCAGATATGGTCTCCATCGGCGATCGCATCCGCCAGCCGCCGCAGCACCACGACACCGGCGCCCGAGCCAAAGACGGTGCCCTGCGCGCGGTGGTCGAAGGCGTGGCATTCCCCGTCCGGCGACAGGATCTCGTTTTCCTTGTAGAGATAGCCGCGGTTCTGCGGCAGCTCGACCGTGACACCGCCCGCGATGGCAAGGTCGCATTCGCCGTTGAGCAGCGCCTGCACCGCGTAATGGCTGGCCACCAGCGATGTCGAACACGCGGTCTGCAGGTTCACCGACGGGCCTGTCAGGTCGAACACGTGACTCGCGCGGGTGGTCATGAAATCCTTGTCGTTGCCGGTATGGCGCAACAGGAACATGCCGGTGCCGTCCACAAGATCCGGGTTCGAACACAGATTGAAATAGAAGTAGCTGCCCATGCCGCAGCCCGCGAAGACACCGACCTGGCCGGGGAAATTCTCGGGCACGTGCCCGGCGTTCTCCAGCGCCTCCCAGGTCACTTCGAGGAATTGCCGGTGCTGCGGGTCCATGATCGCGGCCTCTTTCGGCGAGAAGCCGAAGAACTCCGCATCGAACATCTCGAACCCGTCGAGCGGAGCGGCGAAGGGCACGTAGTTCTTGTGCCGCATCAGGCCCGGATCTTCGCCCGCCTCGCGCAGCTCGTCTTCCGTCAGGCGGCGGATCGACGAAACGCCGTCGCGCAGGTTGCGCCAGTAGGCGGCGATGTTCGCGGCACCGGGCAGATGCGCGGCCATGCCGACGATGGCGATATCGGTCTCGCCGACGCCCGTCTGATGCCTCTCGTCTGCCGTCATCCACTGATCCCCACGAACACTCTCATCCGCCTTCGGGCTAGCGGGAAACTATGGAAAAATTGCGGCAATTTTGGGGTTTCCATCTCGCAATCGCCTTATTTCCCGGAGTTTTCGCCCGCATTGTATATGGGTGCGAGACGGTTCTTTCGCTACGGGGAATTATGCCGCATCCGGAAACACCGGCCTACCCCGATTGCGCCGCCAAGGTGGCGATGGCGCCCCAATTCAGCCACAGCGCGACGGCGCCGAGGGCGACGCCAAGCACCGACATCGCAAGGTCATGCGCAGGGTCCCAGGCGCCCAGACGCCGCGCCAGCCAGACCACCACCGGGTAAACCGCCATAACTGCGACGCCCTGCCCCGCCAGCGCGCCGATCAGCCCGCCGGTTTCGAACCCGATCAGCAGCCCGGCGATCATCAGCGCCGCGCGCGCCGCCGACAGCACGAAGAACCGCCGCGAATCCCCCGCCGCCAAGGCGGCCTGATCATAGGTCAGAACGATGATCTGCGGAATCTGGATGCAGCCGATCAGCACCACGATGGCCCCGGCCATGGCATACCGCGGGTCGTACATGATTGCGACCAGCCAGTCGCCCAGCGCCGCAAAGCCACCCACCAGCGCCAACAGAGCCACGCTGAGGGCAAAGCGCATCTTGCGCAGTTTCAGGAAATTGGCGCGGCTCTCGCCCGGTGGGCGTTCGCGGTAGATCGGGATCAGCACCTTGCGCGTTACCATGCCGCCCAGAAGCAGCGGAAAGGACGCGAGGAAGAAACCGATGTTGTAGACCCCGAACATGTCGAGCGTGAGGTACTTGCCGACGATGAGCTTGTCGCTTTGCAGGAACAGAAAGCCGCAGACCGTCGAGAGGAAGATCCACTTTCCGAAATGCACCAGCTCCTGGACCGCCGCGCGCTCCCAGCGGAAACGGTTCGCCTCTCCGGGCAGGTAGAGGTTGTAAAGCACCAGAACCGCCACGGCGCTCACCAGCCCGCTGATCACCAGCGACCAGACCGACCCGGTGAGCCACGAGAGCACCACCGCCACGACAATCCCGAGCACCTGTGCGCCAAGGTCCAGCGCGGTCAGGCGCCCCAGCACCAGGTGCCGGTTCGCCGTATCCATCCGCGTCGGGTTGAAGCCCTGGATCACCAGCGTCAGGCTCGCCACCGGCAAGAGCTGCATGAGCTGCGGTTCGCCGTAGAAGCTCGCCACTGGCCAGGCCAGCGCGCAGGCCGCGAGCCAAAGACATACGCCGCGAATCGCCTGGATCGTCCAGGCGGTGTTGAGGAAATCCCGGTCGTCGCCGCGCTTGCTTTGCAGGATCGCGGGCGTCACGCCGACGTCCGAGAACATCGCGAGCCCCTGCATGAAGACCGCGATCAGCGCCATCATGCCGAAGGCTTCAGGAAACAGCAGCCGCGTCAGGATCAGGTTCGATGCCAGCCGGATCACCTGGCTGCCGCCGAAGCCGCCGACCGTCACCAGAGATCCGCGCAGGGCGCGCGCGCTCAGGCTGCCGCCACGCATCCGGCTCAGGACGCCGATCATCGGCCCCGGCTCCAGCCCTGGGCGCGGTGGCGGGTCAGGCGGCTGGCCAGCGCCACGCCGGAATAGACCGCGAACCCCAGCGGCGCGCGCAGCGCCAGCGCCAGCTTGTCGACTGCCGAAACGGTTGGCTTGTCGTCGTTGCGCATCAGCTCCGGGAACCGCGCCGCGATTTCGGCCACCCCGGCATCCTGCCGCCGCCGCACCCGCGCCAGCGCACTCAACCCCTCGACCAGCGGCCAGTCATAGGTGGCCGGAACGGCAATGCGCTCCGACGGCGCGAATTGCAGCCGCACGAATGTATCGTCCGAGATGATCTGCGGAAACGCCCCCCAGCGCGCACGGCCCGCAGCGTTCACGGCAAAGATCCCGCAACCGGGGACGCCGTGACGGATGAACGGCACCTGCCGGTAGATGCGCGCATAGGCCCGCGCCGCCCACCCCTGTGCGGTGATCCGCAACGTGCCGCTGGCATAGCGCGGTGCTTCGGTGTTCAGAACATCGTGCAGCTGCGCCACGAGGTCGGGCGATACGGTGACATCGGCATCGAGGTAGACACGGATGCCCGACCGCGCCCGTGCCTCTCCGGCATCGAGGGCCGCGAGCTTGCCACCCTCTGCGCGCTCGATCACCGTCAGCATCCAGCCCTTCGCGGCAAAGCTGTCGGCCTGCGCCCGCGCGGCATCTGCGGTGGTGTCCTGGCAGCCGTTGGCGATGACGATGACCTCGGCCCACCCGTCCAATCCGCGCGACCGCGCCAGCGCGCCGAGGCAGGCGCCGATCAGTGCCTCCTCGTTGCTGGCCGGGATCAGGACGCAAAGCGCCGGGTCAGAGTTCATCGCCATCCGTCTTTCCTGCCGCCGGTCTCTGGCGGTGTTCCATATGCCTGGCAGTGTCTTGCGCAGCACAAAATGGCCAAAGCATGGAGCGACTCGGGTTTTCCCGTGCGCGCCGCCCCTGTCCGCGGTCAAAGCGTCTCTGCCGTCAGCACCGTTTCGGGCGCCGCGTCGAACCCCACCAGCTCCACCCCGGCCAGGGTCACCGTGCCGTCCGGCCCGCTGGCCAGCAGGCGCACACCGTCACGGCGCATCTCGTACTGATCCGGCGTGCCGGGCAACACCGCGCGGTCCCGGCCCGCACCGCCGTGCAGGTGATCCGCCCCGCCGCCCGCGACCAGCACATCGTCGCCGGCGCCGCCCAGCAGGATATCCGCACGCGTCGTACCGGTCAGCGTCTCGCCACCGCCGGCCGCCTGCCGCAGCACGCCCCCGGCAAAGGCATCGGCGGCGCGCGTCTCCCAAACGGCGGGTGCCGCAGAGTTGTAGGCCATCAGCACATCCCAGCGCGGATTGGCATCGTCGAGGTGCCGCAACGCGCCCCAGCTGCCCCATTTCGACGGCGGCGCCACGTCGACGAAGGCGTTGAACAGGTGACCGCCGGCGTCCGTCCAGGTCGCCAGAAGCTCCTGGTAAAGGCCCGCCATCTCGGGGCTGTAGCTGAAGGCCTCGAGAAACGCGGTCAAGCGCGCGTCCTCGGTCAGTGGCCCTTCGCCCTTGGCATGGGTGCCGCCTTCGTACATCACCAACCGCAGGCCTGCGTCGCGGGCGGCGCGGGCGTGGTGCGGCCAAAGCTCGGTGACCAGCTCCTGCATGGAGCCGTCGCGCAGGGCTTCGGCGGCGGGCGCGAAGGCCGCGGCGAAGCGATTCTGATCGACGTATTCGCGCAGGGCGACCCGACGCAGGCCCTCGGCCTCGCCAGCCGCCACCGCATCGGCCTCGGCGGCATCGAGCCAGGTGTTGAGCTGGCCTGCGTTGTCAGGCCCGCCGAAGCCATGGCCGAAATAGCCAGACACCGCGTAGGCGTCGAAGCTGTCCGAAGGCGCGCGCCGCAGTTCGAGCCAGGCCAGCGGCGCGTTCAGAACCTGTTCCTCCAGGCCCGGCCAGCCGGTATGCACCGCGACGACGCGCACCAGCCGGTCGGACTGATCCGCGAAGACCTCGGAAAAGATGTCCATCACCTGCGCCGCGCGCAGGCCGTAGAACTGCATCCAGCCGCTCTCGCTCTGGCCCCAGCGCGCCTCGGCCTGCGCCTGCGCCCACTGGGCCTGCGGAAAGATGAAATTCCACACCTCGTTGGAATACTCGACATAGGCGTGCAGATGCTGGTCGAGCCCGGTCTTCACCGTCTCGGCGAAGGCGCGGACATAGGCATCGTCGGCCCGGTGCGGCAGGGTGAACCAAGGATCGGCACCGATCTGGTTCGACAGCGCGATCATCGCCTCGACAGGCACGCCGCGCCAGGCATAGGTCATGTCGTCGGGGCGCGGGCGGTCGTCCCATGTGACCTGCGTCGACCCGTTGGTGGCCATCCAGTCCATGAACCGCAGGCTGCGCAGGTCCTCGACGCGGCGGGTCCAGTCGGGGTTGAAGATCACCCCGGCCTCGAGCAGCGGCAGCTGGTCTTCGCGCACCACGCGAATGTTGCGGATCGGGTCGTCGGCATCGGTGGCCTCCACCGCGATCCCCACCAGACCCTCGCCCGGCGTGTAGCTGAAGGCGGCACGGCCCGGTTCGAAGAACTGCTGCCGCGCCCGACCGGTCAGCGCCAGCTCGCCCTGCCCGTCGTAAAGGACCACATAGCGCCCGGCGAGGTGCGCCGCCGCTTCCGGCTGATCGGTCAGGATCAGCGCCTCGAGCCTCTCGATCCCCTCGGGAATGCGCAGCGGCCAGCCCTGCGCATCGAGATGACCGCCATCGCGCAACTCGTCAAAGGTCATGCCGCCCCACTGGCCCGGCTTGTGACCGATCCAGGGACGGGCGGATTTCATCAGGTCGACGAAAGGATGCTGGGTCGACCAGTCGGAAATTCCGTTCAGTCCCATGGCCAGCGCCGGGGCACCGCTGGGCCGGGCGCCTCGCGGCGGCAGGTTCGCGGCGACGCGCATCGGTTCGAGTCTCGGCGCGACAGCGGGCTGCGGCGCCAACTCCGGCAGGTCGGCGGGCGGCGGGGAGATCAGCGCCTGATCCGAACCGGAGACGCTGCGCCAGATCACGTCGCGCAGCACCGGATAGCCGTCGCGGATCAGCGGATGCAACGCCTCGGGCACCGTGTAGCCTTCGGGCGGCGGCGCGTCGTAAAGCGCGGCGTAGCTGACCATCGCGGCGAGGAAGTAAAGATTCGCGGTGCCGTGCGGCGCATCGTCCGAATAAAGCGCCTCCACGCCCATCTCGACCAGCGGGCTCTCGGTCAGAAGCTCCGACAGGATGCGCGCGACCGGGATCAGGGAGATATCGTCACCGGGCCGCGCCGCGCGCAGGTCGGCGACATAGGCATCGTACCAGTCGGCATTTTCACCAAGGTTGTAGGCATGGTACCGGCGAAGCTGCCGGGCACGGGGCGGGAAATTGCGCAGGAACCCCTGCATGTCCGCCCAGCCCTCATAGACCATGTAGCGCCCGCCCGGCCCGAGGTTCGCGGCGTCGAAGGCCTGCAAGGTGGCGCCCAGCGGCGTGACGTTGCCGGGATTTTCCCACTCATAGGCCGCATCCGGCGCCTGGTACTGGATGAAGTTCTCGGGGTTCAGCAGCACCGTGTCGACGCCGGCCTCGGCAAAGCCCTGCCCGCGGGCGATGGACAGACGCTCCACCCCGTCGATGCGCCATCCGGGAGTCGGCGGCAGTTCGTCGGGCAAGTTCTTGAGGAACATGAACTGCCCCTCGACTTCCAGCCCGCGATCATCGGCGGCAGCCATCTGCTGCAGCCAGTAGGGGACGTTGGTGGTGGGATCGTCGCTGACGTGGTTCACAAGCGAATTGGCGAACATGTAGACCCGCAGGTCGTCGCGCGGCGTGGCGAGCGACACGCTTGCCGTCAGACACCAGACAAAAACTCCGATTGCGATCCTTAACATGACGCCTCCCGATACCGATGCACGGTCAGGATATGGCGTCGGCGCCGCGGATCACAACGATTCCGCGCCCGCCGCGCCAGGACTGCCTACAATTGCGAAACGATCCGGGGCAAAAGCCCGGATCGTTTGCGGCTGGATCGGTCAGCGCGGCGCGTCGTCGCCGTCGCCCGTGTCCGGGTCATCGTCATGCCAATGCTTGCCGCCGTTGTCGGGCGCACTGTCGCTGGCGGGCGCGGACGGGGCATCGCCGTGCGGCGCGGTGGTATCCTCGGCCTTTTCCAGGCGGATCGGCTGGGTGGTGCCGTCCTTGGCCTCTCCGAAAAAGATCGTCTGGTGCGGGAACGGAATCTCGATGCCGCGCGCGTCGAAGATGCGCTTGAGGATGCCGTTGTAGGCCCGGCCCACGCCCCACTGCTTGCCCGGCAGCGTCTTGATCCGCGCGCGGCAGACCACCGCGCTGTCGCCGAAGGAATTGAGCCCGAACCACTCCAGATCCGAGGTGATGAACTGGCCCTGGTCGGGATCGGCCTTCAGCTCTTCGAACCCGTCGAGCATCGCCTGTTTCACCTCGTCGACATTCTCGCGGTAGGCCACACCCATGTCGCAGACGAAATACGAGAAATCGCGCATGAAGTTCGACACCATATCGACGCTCGAGAACGGGATGATGTGGAACACGCCGTGCAGATCGCGCAGGGACACCGACCGCACGGTCAGCTTTTCCACCGTGCCGGTGGTGCCGCCGACGGTCACCACGTCGCCGACGTTGATCGCGTTCTCGAACTGGATGAAGACGCCGGTGATGATGTCCTGCACCATCTTCTGCGCACCGAAACCTATGGCCAGACCCAGCACACCGGCCGAGGCCAGCAGCGGCCCGATATCGAGCCCGATCTCGCTCAGCGTGAACATCAGCGTAAGGATCAGGATCGCGATGGTCGCGGCGTTGCGCAACAGGGTCAGCAGCGTGGTTTCGCGCGAGGTCGGGACCGAGCCGTAATCGGGGTTCAGCCGGTAATCGACCCAGGATGTCATCGCCAGCCAGATGCCGTAAGCGACCAGCAGGATGAAGAAGACCGACACCAGCGCGCTCGAGAAGCCGAGCCCCGCTTCGCTGGACAGCCAAGTGCCGTAGTCGATGATCCCGATGATGCCCAGCACGAAGAGGATCACAACGGCGGCCACCGCATAGCGCAGAACGAAGAGCAACTTGGGCACCGATCCGTTCAGCCGCGTTTGCAGCAGCGGCAGTTTCTGGTTCACCGTATCGGGCAGGGTAATGCCGCGCGCCATCGCCTTGGACAGGGCCGAAAAGATCGCGGAGGCGACGATGACCGCGGCGGCAATCTTGACCGAGGCCAGAACGTAGGCAAGCACCACGTCGGTCGGACGGCTCATCACCGTGATGAACATGAAGGCGAGGTAGGCCAGCGCGAACCAGTGCCAGCGCTTCACGAGACTGCCGGTGATCCCCGTCAGCTCGCGCTTTTCATCGCTCGTCTGCGCATCTTCGATGCCGCCTTCTTCGCGCTTGGCCGGCACCAGCGCATCGTGCAGCCAGTTGCTGACCGGCGTGTGATAGCGCAGCACCGCAAAGATGAGATACAGCACCACGATCACCGACAGCACGGCCGAGACGCCGACGCCTGCTGCGTAAGACACGCTCTGGTTGGTGATCGGCAGGATCAGAAGCTGGCCATAGCCAAGGATCGTGACCGTCACCGTCAGGACGCGGTTCAGGCGCCGGGCGCCCTGGTCGCAGATCGGCAGGGGCCGCAAACCGGCCGCACTGGGCGAGATGACGGCGCGCAGCAGCACCTTGATCATCTCGACGATCAGGAAGGCGTTGAGGTAGAGGCTTTGCCGGAACCCGATCTGGCCGTAGTCGCCAAGGTAAAAGACCGTCACCGCGTAGCCGATGGCCCATGCGGCCAGGACGATCAGGGTGTCCACGACGATGGACCCCATGAAGATGAACACGCGGCGCACCCAGCTGCCCTCGGTCGCGCGGCGGCCCATGGACCGGAAGTAGGGCAGCGCCAGCATCCGCAGCGCGACGTAGACCGCGATCGTCAACGCGATGACGATCAGCAGGCCCCGGAAGGCCTCGAAGAGAACGCCAAGCTCGTCGCCCTGCAACCCGTCGAACACCGACCCGGTGCTGGTCAGCGACTGCCAGAGCGCCGTGCCCTGCGCTGCGGCCGTTTCCGCGATCTCTTGCGTGAAGACGGCGATGCGTCCGCCCAGCGACATGCGCGGCTCTTCGCTGGCCGCCTCTGCGGCGTCGTCTATGGTTTCTTCGACCGGACCCGCTTCGCTGTCGGACGTGACGCCCTCGGCCGTGCCAGATACGCGCCGTTCGAGTTCCGTGATGAGTTCCTGCCGGGCCGTGTCGTCGCGCAGGACATCGAGCAGGGCCGCCAGCGGGTCCGCTGCCGCGCCCGTCTCCGACCCACTTTCCGCGCCGCCGCCGCCGGAGTCTCCGTTCTCTTGTTCCGCCGAAGCTTGTGCCCCGCCGCCGGTCAGGGCCGATTGCGCATGGGCCGGACCCTGGAAAATGAAAAGAGCAACCATGAGGACAGAAAAAAGGCGAAACAGGCTCTGCTTGGCAGCAGAGGGACACATGGCAACTCGAAGCATACGGGCAGGATCCTTTGGGCGGTCGATTTACTACGTCACAGATTAACGCCGAAACGGCGGAATGGTTTCCTTGCCGCCTGACGCTGCGGCGCGGGACGGGGTTGCGGATATCGCGGCTGTCCTCTGGCCGCAACCCGTGCTATCTGGGCGCATCCGGCCAAGCCATTGATGATGCGCATTTCATGCCCCGTTCTCCCGCCCACGAAATCCGCATCTCCGACCGCGACGGCGTGCAGTACGTTGTCCTGTCCGGCGCCCATACGGTTTCGGGCGTGGCGGCATTGCTGTCGCGCCTGAACAGCCTCCGCGACGACGCGCCCGTGCAGGTCGACCTGTCGGACCTGACCCGCATGGATACCGCCGCCGCCTGGGCGCTGGTGACGACGCAAAAGCGGATCGAGGCGGCGGGGCAGAGCCTGACCATCAAAGGCGCCGATGACGGTGTGCAAAGCCTTCTCGATACGGTCGCAAACAGCCTGCCCGAGCCGCAGACCGAGACACCGAAAACGGTGACCATCGCCGACCGGCTCGAAGCCTTGGGACGCAGCCTGCACGGCGCCTTGAAATTCCTCGCCGCCCTTACGGGCTATTTCGGCCTGTTCCTGTCGCGCCTTGCGCGGGCGGTCCGGCATCCCTCGGAATTCCGCCTCACCTCGCTGGTGCACCACTGCCAGGAGGTCGGTTTGCGCGCCGTGCCGATCGTGGCGCTGCTCGCCTTCCTGATCGGCGTGGTGCTGGCCTTCCAGGGCGCCACGCAGCTGCGCCAGTTCGGCGCCGAGGTCTATGTCGTCGACCTGCTCGCGATCTCGATCCTGCGCGAACTGGGCATTCTGCTGACCTCGATCATCGTCGCGGGCCGCACCGCGTCGGCCTTTACCGCCGCCATCGGGTCGATGAAGATGCGCGAGGAAATCGACGCGATGCGCACGCTGGGCCTCGATCCCGCGCAAGTGCTTTTCGTGCCGCGCATCCTGGCGCTGCTTCTGATGCTGCCGATTCTGGGCCTGATCGCCAACGTCACCGGCCTTGTCGGGGGCGCGCTGATGGCCTGGATCGACCTTGGCATTTCACCGAAGCTCTTCGTCACGCGATTGATCGAAGACACATCGGTCGACCAGCTGACCATCGGCATGGTCAAGGCGCCGGTCTTTGCGATGCTGATCGGCGTGATCGGCTGCCACGCCGGCATGCAGGTCAAGTCGAACGCCGAGTCGCTGGGCGCCATGACCTCCTCGGCGGTGGTGCAGGCGATCTTTGCGGTGATCGTCGCCGACGCCGTGTTCTCGGTCTTCTTCGCACAGCTGGGGCTTTGACGATGGACCGCACCGATCCGATCATAAAGCTGCGCGGCATCGACACACGCTTTGGCAGCCATGTGGTGCACGAGGGGCTGGACCTCGACGTCTATCGCGGCGAGATCCTGGGCGTCGTCGGCGGGTCGGGCACCGGCAAGTCGGTGCTTCTGCGCGAAATCGTCGGGCTTCAAAAGCCCAGCGCCGGCAGCATCGAGGTGCTGGGCGTCGATGTGCGTACCGCCGAAGAGGACGAACGCCAGGCGCTCGAGGCGCGCTGGGGCGTGATGTTCCAGGACGGCGCGCTCTTCTCTTCGCTCAACGTGCGCGAAAACGTCGAAGTGCCGATGCGGCGGATCGAAACGCTTGATGCGGACACCCGCGCGGCGCTCGCGGATCTCAAGGTGTCGATGGTCGGTCTGCCCTACAACGCGGGCGACAAGTTTCCCTCTGAACTGTCCGGCGGTATGCGCAAACGCGCCGGACTGGCGCGTGCCCTGTCGCTCGATCCCGAGATTGTGTTCCTGGACGAACCCACGGCCGGGCTCGATCCCATCGGGGCGGCGGAATTCGACCGGCTGATCCATGGACTTAGCCGGTCACTGGGGTTAACGGTCTTCCTGGTAACTCACGACCTCGACACGCTGCACGCCACCTGCGACCGCATCGCCGTCCTGGCCGAGAGAAAAGTTCTCGTGACCGGGACGATGCAGGAAATGCAGAATGTCGACCATCCCTGGGTCCACGAATATTTTCATGGCCCGCGCGCCCGCGCGGCGCAATCTTCGGCCGCTGCGCCGGACCGCAACGGGCAAGAGTAGTCGCTGATGGAAACCCGCGCCAACTACATCCTGATCGGAGCCTTCACCCTTGCCGGAGCGCTCGGCATTCTGGGATTCTTCCTGTGGTTCGCGCGGGTCGAGCTGGACCGCCAGTTCGCATATTACAATGTCGCCTTTTCCTCGGTCGCGGGGCTGTCTAATGCGTCCGACGTGCGCTTTGCCGGCCTGCCAGTGGGCAATGTCACCGATGTGCGCCTGTCGCCAGATCGCGACGGCACGATCATCGTCACGCTCGAGGTCGACGCGGACACTCCGGTGCGGGTGGACAGCCAGGCGATCATCGAGGCCCAGGGCGTGACCGGCGTGTCCTATGTCGGCATCGACGCGGGCACCGCGGCGCTTCCGCTGCTGTCCGAAGTATCCGACGATCCGATTCCGCGGATCGAGGCCGGCCGCTCGGCGCTGCAATCGCTGACCGAGGACGGGCCGGCACTGATCGCGGAGGCGCTGCGCCTCGTGACCGCGGTGCGCAGCCTGGTGACCGACGACAACCGCAACCGGCTGGAAAACATCCTGATCAACGTGGAGGCCGCGTCCGGGGATTTCTCGGATACGCTGGAGAGCTTTTCCGACGTCACCGACTCGGTCTCGGGCTTCGCCGATCAGATCGACCGGTTCAACACCACGCTGGAGACCTTGTCCGGCGACGTCTCGACCGTGCTGCAAAGCGCCGATGTCACGCTCAACGCGATCACCGAGGCGGCGGAGCAGAGCATCGGTCTCATGGCTGACGGCTCCTCGACCCTGACTGCGGCGCAACGCACCTTCGACGGCGCGGAGGCGTATCTGACCAACGATCTGCCCGCCGCCACCGAAGAGATCCGCCGCACCGCAGAGGACCTGCGCCAACAGGTGGCAACGCTGACCGAAGATGCGCGCAGCACGCTCGCCACCTTCGACGAGACCGGCACCACCGCCACCCAGCGCCTGATCGAGGCGCAGCGGGTGCTCGACGAAACCAGCGCCGTCATCGGCCAGCTGGACCAGACCCTGGACGAAATGTACGAGGCCGCGGTAAATTTCGACACGCTGGTGGTCAACGACGGCTACGCGCTGGTGGATGAAACCCGCGCCATGGTCGACAGTGCCGCCACCGCCATCGACGCCATCACCCGCACCACGCAGAACGACCTGCCGGCGATCCTGTCGGACGTGCGCAAGTCCACGTCCACCGCGGCGCAGGTGATCGAACAGGTCGGGCTTGACCTGAGCCGCGCCTCGGGCCGGATCGACGGGCTGACCGCCTCGGCGCGCACCACGCTCGACACCGCCACCAGCACCTTTGCCAGCGCCAACACCACGCTTTCCGCGATCAACGACGCGCTGGACGTAGGCCAAGGCGCGCTGGTCGCCGCCGAACGCGCCTTCGAAGGGGCGGACCGGGTCATCAACGAGGATATCTCGACCATCACCACCGACCTGCGCGGCGCCATCGCGCGGCTCGACGGCGTGGTGGCACAGGTGTCCGAGGACATTCCGGTGGTCAGCGCCGACCTGCGCGCCGCCAGCGCCTCGGCCCAGAGCCTGTTCCGGCAGCTGGAACGGGTGGTCGCCAATGCCGGCCCCGCGGTCACCGGGTTTGCCAACGACGGGCTGCCGCTCTATTCCCGTCTGGCGCAGGAAACCCGCACGCTGATTTCCAACCTCGACCGCCTGACCAACCAGATCTCCCGCGATCCTGCCCGGTTTTTCCTGAACCAGCAGACCCCGGAATTCAGAAGATGAGACCGCCCATGCCCCTGCCCACGCGCCGATCCCTCGCCGTCCTGCTTGGCCTCGCGCTGACCGGCTTGCCGGGCTGCGGGGCGTTGTCGGCCCTGGGCGATGCGACCACGCCGCTCGACGTCTATGAGCTGCGCGCGCCTTCGGGCTTGCCCACCGCGACGCGGACTCGGCCCTTGCAGGTCACGGTGGAAGTGCCGACCACCGGCGGCGCGCTGCAGACCGACCGTATCCTGATCCGTCCCGACCGGCTGCAGGCGCAGTACCTGCCGGACGTGCGCTGGAGCGAGGAAACCCCGGAAATGGTGCAGACGCTGATGCTGCGCAGCCTCGAGAACACCAATGCCGTGTCTTACGTCGGCCGCCGTCCGCTGGGCGCCGGAGGCGACATCGCGGTGATGACCGAAGTGACAGATTTCCAGGCCGAAGCGCCCAACCCGGACGGCCCCGCCACGGTGGTCCTGCGCATGACCGTGCGGCTGGTGCGCGAAGCGGATGTGAGCATCGTCGGCGCGCGCACATTCAGCGCAACCGTGCAGACCCCGAGCACGGAGCTTGCAGACGTCGTCGCCGGTTTCGACGCCGCCGCGTCGCAGATATTCGCCGAATTTGCCCGCTGGTCCGCTGCCGAACTGGGCGCACCGCTGCGCGCCGGCGGCTGACCGGGACCGGACAGCTCCGATCCGGCGCCTGCCGGATCCAGCCCTGACCGGGCGCGTCTGGGGCATCGGTGGATGGTCGACCATCGCGCAAGCACCATCAAAGAACCCTTCGGCCCGTAGATCGATCCCCAACGCGAGGCAATAATCGCCGATCATATCCACCGTCAGGCGATCGCGTTTCCGCTTTGCACGGTACGCCTCTGGTTTCTCGAAGGTTAGCGGCGCTCCATGCTCGAAAAAGCGCCATCCGCCTTCGTTGTGGACGTAGACGACGCGTTCCGCCTTGGTCGTTCCGGAAAAATCAGTGTGGCAAAACTGGAGCGACTCGGCCCCTTTGGTCGTGTCAAGCACGACACGCAGAAACCGCCGCCTCATCGCTTCGGCGCTCATCGCAATATGATCTGAGGACGCGATCCCATGCATTCCGTTCGCCATCGCGCAACACCAACCGGACGCGGTTTCCGTCAGCAGGACCTTGGTGAACCCGGGATGGACCACCGGTTGTAGAAGTGCGATCTTCTCCGACAAGGGCAATTAGCCCGGTCTTCTGACATCCGGTGACGAGGATCGACCGCCACCCGCGCGCGCGATTTTGTCCTGAAGACGCTTGCGCGTGCCCAGGTATCCTTCGAGGCACTGTTCGGGCGATCCCTCGACGAAATCGAGCGTCGAGGTGATCGGCGAGCCTCCTGGCATTGCGTCGGTCATTATCAGTCGATTGTCCGCAGGAGTATCACGGCATTGGGGTCATTGGTTATGCGTTCGGGACGGGCGCGCAGGCAAGATGTTGGACATAGCGACCTGTGAACGCCTTGCCGCGGTCGTTTCAAGTGAGATTGGCAGCGGATCCGGGCAGATCGCTGCGCAGCCACAAAGGCTCTCCATCCCGGAAAAAGGCGTCGCGCGGCAGGTCGCGGATCAGCATGCTGTCGGGTATCGCCGTGCTCGAAGTGCGGATCGCCATATTCGGATTGTCTGGAAAATACTCCGCCTCCGCGCGCAATTCCTCGATCACGCGGTCCAGTACGGCCAGGGGCTTGGCACAGATATCGGACAGCGTGGAACCTGTGTTCTTGGCCAGGTAGTCGGCGGTGAAACCGGCCTGTTGCAGACCGTCCCGGGTTGCGCGCTGGCTGCCCAGGACCCGACGCGCAACGGCCACGTCCCGTTCCAGCGCATCGACCTCGTCCAGCCCGACGTACCCCTGGTAGAGATGGCCGCGCATCACCGGCACATCCGCACCGCTTTTTGCCAGACAGTCGAAAAAGGCCTTCATGTCGGCGCGCGTTCCGATGACGTGGTCGCCCATCGGGCTGAGAAACCCGACCGTACCCCGGCTTTCGCGAATGAGATCCGATGCCATCGCGTCAAGCGGCCCGCGGGACCGGGGCCGGCATTGACGCCGACGGTCGGGCGCGCACGCGCTTGCCGCGCAGGCAGCACATCAGACAACCATCGCATCGAGCGCCGCCCGCGCGGTGTGGCCCAGCGTGGCGTCGTCCGCATAGGGATCGCAGAGCGCTTCCCAGTAGCGCGGCGTCGCATCCGACACTTCCGAAAAGCCGTCCTGCACGTACCGGCCCTTGGCCGCATTGGTGAACAGGAAGAAACCGGTGGTGCGCATGCATCGGCAGGCGCGCGCGGTCTTGTGCACCTCGTCCGCCGTCTTCTTGCCTTCGGCTTTTGCCGCGGCCTTGTGCCAGGCGGCCAGCTTCTTGCGGAATCCGCCCGAACCCTTGCCGACGTAAGGATCCTCTCCGAACGTGAAAAACCGTGTCCGGTCCAGCCCCTCACGGATCAGCGCGCCAAAAGCGGCATCGGAGGCATCTGGCGCTATGAAAGCGTCAAACCCTTCCTTTTCGAGGTCCATGGAAGACACCACCGCCTGCACTGTCGATGTCACCCGCAGATGCGCGTCGTAGGCGTAAACGTGGACCATTCCGGTCAGGTCTTTGTAGAGGTATTTCGTTCCCGGAGCGGCCATCAGCATTGGCTCTTTCCCTGTCGCTGCTATCGTGTTTCCGCGTCCTCAGACCGCCGCCAGATGTTCAGCATAGACCGGATCGAGTTCGGCCCATGCGCCGGTCTCTTTCGACGTCACGACACCATCGCGCCAGAAGGTCAGCCCGATCGTTCCGTCCGGGCGGCTTTGGTGCTGGACCACCAGATCGTACATCCCCGTCCCATCCAGACAGCGGCGGAGGAAAAGGTCGCAGCGCGCATCCTCCAGCGCCGCACCGTGCCGCTCGACAATGACCGATGCCGTCACGCGGGCCGGCGGCTTGGTGCGGCGAAAGAGCAGATCAAACCCCTCGGCCTCGGGCGACCAGAGGTTTTCGGTATGCACCAGTTTGGTCTCGAACCGCTTGGCCCAGGCGTTCGCCTCGGCCGCGAAATCGTCCTGCGTCAACAGCGTCTTGGGCTTGGCCAATGCCGCTTTCTTCGACTTGGCCGAGCCGTAATAGACGCCCGACGGCAGAACGGTTTCGGTACAGATCGCGACGAATGGCCAGCACCTGTCGACAAAGGCCTGAGGGGGCAGGTCCGGGCGGAAGAAGAACTCGGTACGTTCAGAAGTCACTGTCTAAGCTCGATGTTCAGGCCAAGGCGGTTGAAGTCCTGCGAGAGTTGCGCACGCAGGGCCGGGGTCTGCACATACCACACAACCGGCGTATTTCCAGCCACGCTCAGTTGTCGTGCCGCCTGGTCCAACATGTCCGAATAACTACTCTGAGCCCAGCTTTTCAGCGCGCCGGAGGCTTCGAACATGAAACTGTAGTCGGCCTTTGCTTCCAACAAGCCGATCGACGGGTCGAAAGAGTCGAACCGGACATTTCCGACAAAGTATGTCTGACCGCTGATCGCGCCGGGAATTGCGTCCTGATAGCTGCGTGCGGCAGCCGACATGGATTCGTTCACCGGCCGGAACGCGCCCAGACCCGCATATTGACGGGTGACCGCGGTCGCCACGTTCTCGGCCAGATTTACGCCACCGACCGCGGTAAATCCGCCGGCCGAGACCTCGGCCAGAACCTCGGTCGAAACCTCGCGGCCCAGAAACCCTGCCCAGCAGCTGGCGCTGCGCACGCAAAGCGCGGCCCCCCTGGTCACGATCGCCCGGACCGCCACAACCGTCAGACCCGCGCCGGCCGCGACGGATGCGGCCAGGATCATCGTTTCGATCGTCGAGGCTTCGAGCCTGGCGGCGCAGGTGTCGTTCCAGACACCTCCACAATTCGCGGCTGCAAAATCGTTCTGGATCTCAAGGATTTGCGGCAAACGAACGATGTGCGCGTTCACGTAGCTGCTCGGTTCGATCACATTCAGAAGTTGATGACGCACCACCATGTCGACATCGGACCAGACACCGGAGGCCGTTGTGGCCACGTTGCTGAGCCGCTCGTTGACGCACTCGAGGCTGCGCGTGCATTCATTGACCAGTAGAAAATCATTCTGGGCCGAACGATCGCGGAATTTCTGGATGATCGCATCGCGCGCGGCGCCCTCGCAACGGCCACCGTTCTGTTGCCGGCACCGGGCGAGATCCGTTTTCAATTCGATGACATCAAGATGCGTCAGGTAGTTATTGACGATCCCTGTCTGCGCGATGGTCGCTCCATAGCTGACGCCGATGGACTTCCCGTCTGCGAAGAGGAACCCGGCGGCAGCGCCGGCCAGCGGGGCCAGGCGTTGCTTTTCCTCGATGCTCAGGCTCGATCCGGCCAGGACCGCCTGGCTCGCGCCGGCGAAGAAGCCGCTGGCGCAGGTGCCGTTCATCAGCTGGATCGCCACGCAGCCCAGGCCGCCGTGCAGCAGGATGTGTTGTAGCGAGCCTTCGAAGCTTTCCTGCCCCATCCCCAGCTCGCCGATGCCGAACTGCGCGACGCTCATCGCCTCGGTGACGAGGAAGGTACGACCCACGGAGTCGAGGCCATTGAAGACCGGGCGTCCTAAGACCGCGTTGTCGACCACGGCGGCGACGATCCGGTCGCCCGCGCGGTTGACGATGGCCTGCGGCGAGAAACTGCCGCGCAGATCGTTGGCGAAGGGGCTGGCGTCGCTCAGGCCCAGCTGCGTGCCGATCTGGAAGTTGCTGGTGATGACGTTGGTCACATAGGCCGAGGTGCCGGCCAGCAGCGCGTTGCGCAGCACCACGCCGGGATCGAGCTGGCCGGTGATCGCGCCCTCGATGCCGCCGGTGATGAGCGAGTTCAGCGCCGCCTGCTGGAACACCGTCAGCCCCAGGCCGCCGGTCATGTACCCCACGGAGACCGACAGCAGCGCCTGGAAGGCGGGCGTCAGCCGGACCTGTTTGTCGTACCAGCTGTGGTCGCGCAGCTGGATGGTGTCGTAGGTGGCGCCGTACTGGTCGACCAGCGTGTCGAGATAGGCGTATTGCGCGCCGTTCGCGGCCCCGGGCAGCGCAAGCGCCCGGGTGTAGTCGGTGTTGATGACCTGTGCCTGTGCCGCCAGGCCCGAGGTCGCCGCCGCGGTGTTGATCGGCGCCAGGGCCGTGCCGAAGGTGCGCGATCCGATGACGGTCAGCAGTTGCGCGTTGAGCGACGCCCCTTCCTGCCCGCTGATATGCACCGACCCGCCGATGTTGAAGGTGATCGGGTTCGGAGAGGAGATCTGCGGAAACTGCGCCGTCTGCCGGTCGAAGCCTTCCTGGATCGTGGTGATCGTCACCAGGTTCTGACGCTCGGAATAATTCGACACGCGGGTCGAATTGATCAGCGCCATGATGTTGAGGTTGCCGACCGCCGAGATGTTGATCCGCTGCCCGGCAAGGCTGCCGCCCTGAATCGTCAGGTTGTTGCCGGACGAGATGTCGATGATGTCATCGGCCAGCAGGTCGTTGCCGGTGTTCAGAAGCGCCGTGCGCGCACTGGAATTCGTGCGGTTGCGGTAGGTTATGCCGATGAAGGAACTCTTCGACCGCGTCCTGGTGCTGACGTCGTTGCGCTCTGCATAGCTGCCCAGTGTGATGGAGCCGCCCAGCGTGGTGCTGCCCGACGCCGGCAGGGTGCTCAGCCGCACATTGTTGGCCGACATCTCGGTCCCGGCCGAGATGATCCGTTCGAACCCGGTGCCGCGAGGCGCCCGGCTGACCACGGAAATGGTGCCGTTGGCGGCGTTGAGCTGGGTGCGTTTGTAAATGTCCTTGTAGGCGTCGTAGGTGGTGGTGGTGTAGGTCTTCTTGAGCCCGAACCAGCTGCGTTTGACCGTGGTGGTCTGGTGGTTGTACATCCAGAACCCCGGCGCCGCCGCCATGGTGATCGTCCCGGCGTTGGAATAGATCGAGAGGTTGCCGTCGACCGCGGTCACCCGGCTGCCGATCAGGTCGATGTCGCGACCGGCGTTGATCGCGACCGATCCCTTGGCGCTCAGCATGTTCTCGTAGGCGCGGAACTCGGTCAGGACGACCTTGCTCTGGCTATGCCCCGGCAGCACCGCCTTGTAGTCCGGATCGAAACTCCAGCCCATGTAGGCGGGACGGGAATCCTCGTAGCTCTCAAGGTAAATCGGCTCGCTCAGGATGTTGCCCTGCGCGGTGATGTTGAGATCGCCCTCGGTGTGGATCTTGCCCGAGGTCAGGCGGATGTCACCGTCGGCATAGATCGTCATGCCGCGGGTTTGCGCCTGGAGCGTGCGGCCGCGCAGCCCGGCGGTGGCGATGTCCAGCCAGTCGCCGTTGTCGACTGCATTCGGGTTGGCCTCGCGCCAGTCGTTGGGGTCGAACTCCACAAGGATATCGCCACCCGCCGAATAGGTCAGGCCACGGGCCGAAATCACTCGGTCGCGCTGTGCGATGTTCTCGCTCGCGCGGAAGACCACGTCGCGGTTGACGAAGCGGTGGTCGGAGTTGACGACGATACGCTTGGCAAAGACCACGAGGTTGTGGTCGACGGTCCGCTTGAGCCAGTCGTCGGTGTAGAACCAGCCCTGGCCCTGCTCGATCTGCACGGTGTTGCCGGCGGTGTAATTCAGCGACCCGTAATTCTTGACGTAGCCGCCACCGTAAAGGTGCAGCAGACCGCCCGCATCCAGCGTCGCGCTGCGCAGGCCAGTGGTGCCCTTGGCGCTGATCAGGATGTCCTTGTCCGCCTTGATCGTGCCGCGCAGGTAGGCGGAGCCGTTCTTGGAAATCAGCGCCACCGATCCCGTGGTGTCGAAGTTCGCCACCTCGTAGCCGCTGGTATCGTCGGGCGTGTAGGTGCCCAGCGATCCGGTGCGCAGCTGCACGTGCACATCTCCCGCCGCGCCGGTGATCGCCCCCAGCTTGCGGTTGGTCTCGGCAATGTCGGTGCGCTCGATATCGTCCGCGATCACCTGCGTGACAACGGAGCCGCGCAGGCGCCCCGCGGTGGTGCGCAGGTCTTGCGCGGCCTCGATCACCAGCGTCCGGGTGGCCATGACGCCGTGCGCGGTGACGTTATAGGCGGTCGACACGAGGGTGATCGCGTTGGTGGCGGTGATGCTGCCTTCGACACCCACGGCACGCCCCTGCGCGATCAGCGAGCCCGAGGTCGTGATGTTGGCAGGCAGCCAGACATTGCCCGTGTCGGACACAATTCCGATCTTGGGACTGCTCAGCGTGCCGTTGTTGTAGACATCCCCGGCGCGGGCGCGCAGGCCGATCTCGGTCGTGCCGGTGATCGTGCCGGTGTTGGAAATGCCGTCGGTCAGCGACTCGATGGCGACGCGCACGCCTTGCAGCCTGCCCGCCGATCCGTTCAGCGACCGGTTGAGCAGTCGGCCCGCCTCGATGTTCAGCCCGGCGGTGGCAACGGCGCTGCCCTGGTTGTCGACCCCGTTGGCCGCGACGATCTGGATGTCCTTCGCCGACAGAGTGCCGAGATTGGTCACACCGGCATTGGCCGAGGTCAGCGCGGCAAGGTTCGTGGCCTGCACCACGCCGGTGGCGCCGATGGTGACGTGGCCGGTGCCCTGCAGCCGCAGCTCCGCGCTGCGCACGGCGCCGTCGTTGTCGATCCAGCTGCCCGAGGCCAGGTTCACCAGCGTCGCCCGCGGCAAGCTGGTGTTAGAGGTCTGGCCGATGGTGCCGCTGTTCGACAGCGACCCGCCCGCGACGACCGCGATCACCGGTGCGTAGAGCACACCGGAGTTGGTCACGGTGCCGGTGATGTCGGCGATGTTGATGACCTCGCGGGCGCGCAGCTGGCCGGTGTTCTCGAAAGACGCGGCGCGGATATCCAGCGCCTTGGCGTGCACGACCGTGGTGGCAAAGTTGCGCACCGCACCGGTGGACCGGATGAAGATATGGTTGTCGGACCAGAGCGTCGCAGCCGCGGCGTTGGTGAAGGCGCCGCCGGTGAGGCCGAGGTAGGTCGTGGCCCGCAACACGCTGTTGTTGGTGCTGCTGCCGGTGACGTTGCCGAAGAAGCCGAAGACGTCGATCGTGCCCGAGTTGGTGAAGTTGCCCGCCGCCGTCACGCCCAGCGATCCCGCGTCGATGCTGCCGCCCGCCACGTTGGTCACGTTGGTGCCGGCGTTGAAGGAAATGTCGCGCGCGCCGAACATCTTGCCGGCGTTGCTGGCCCAGGCGTCGGTGGTCACGGCGATGTCGTTGGAGCGCGCTTCGGCCCCCGCGCGGTTGTCGAAGGCGTTGGCGGTCACCGCCAGCTTGTTCACCGCCTCAAGGTAGCCGAGGTTGATGAAGCTGCCCCCGGCATTGGCGGTCAGCCGGTCGCGGGCATAGACGCCGTCGCGGGTCGTGATGGCGCCGCTGGCGGTCAGGGTCATGAGATCGGCAAAGGCGCGGCCGCGCAGTTCCACGCTGGCGCCGTTCAGCGCGATGCTCGCCGCCGAGGTTTCACCGAAAAGGTTCACCGCCGCCGTGGCGGTCGCGTTCAACGCACCCGTGGCTGTGATCTGCGATGCCGTGCCGCCGCTGATGGTCGTGCCGCTCAGCGTGATCGCGGACCCGGTCATCACGCCGGAATGGCTGATCGACCCGATCACACCGGAGCTGGCGCCGGGGATCATCGTCGCGGTGATGCTGCCGTTGCTCGACAGCAGGCTGCCCGCCTGCGTGGTCAGCCGGTTGGCGTCGATCTTGAGCGCGCCCGCCGCATGGGTCAGCCCGAAGGTCTGCACCAGGTCGCTCACCAGCCAGTCATTGCGCGACGTGCCGGTCAGCGCGATGTTGCCGCGCGAGATGAACGAGGTGCCGGTGACGTTGAGCCGCGTCGCCGACAGCTGGCTGCCCGCCAGCGTCTGCACCGTACCGGCGGCATTCAGCGCGACGGTGTTGTTGGCCACGATCGACCCGCCAAGGGTCAGGCCGGCGGCGGAATTCAGGACCATGGCGCTGCGCGACTGCAGCACGCCCGTGGACGAGATGCTGCCGGCGTTGATCGTCGTCGCGCCTTCGCTGGCAAAGGTGCCTGTGTTGCTGAAGGCGCCCGCGATGTCGAACCGGTAGGTCGACCCGATCACCATGCCGCCGCTGTTGGTCAGCGACCCGGCGGTCGACAACAGGTCGAGCCGTCCGCCGATCACCAGCTTGCCCTCGTTGCGCAGCCGGGTGGCCGCGTTGAAGACACTGTTGCCGCCCGCGTAGATGTCCGAGGCCGAGGCCAGCCGCAGGTCGGCAGAGGTCAGCGTGAGCCCGCCCGTCGCAGTCTGGATCTTGCCGTTCAGCGTCAGCGCATCGCCGCCGGTGATGGCGATGTTGCCACCTGCGGCGATCTGGCCGGAAAAGCTCAGGTTCGCGGCGTTCAGCGTCACCGCGCGGCCGGCGATCAGCGCCTGCGTCGGGTCGTTGGCCTGCAGTCCGGCCACCAGAACGCCATCGGTGCCCATGGTGATGCTCGACGCCGCGTCGCGCCCGGTGATGCTGATACTACCCGCCGTGGCGAACAGGCCGTCATTGCGGAAGGCGTTGATGTTGCCGCTGCGGGTGAAGTTCGAGGTCAGCAGGATGCGGCCCGAGTTCAGCACCGACGCGCTGTTGATGGCGCCCGTCAGCGCCCGCACCTGCGCGGCGGCGCCGATGTTATCGAAGGCGCCGCCGTTCACGGTCAGCGTGGTGTCCGCCATCAGCTCGCCGCGGTTCTCGACATAGCCCGCAGAGGTCAGCGACGCGGTGAGATAGCTGCCGATGCTGCCGCGGTTGATCACCGATACCGCGCCGTCCAGCGCGATGTTGCGCGCCGACACCAGCGTGCCGTCGTTGGTGATGCGGTCGCCGGTGGCGGTCAGCGCCACTTCGCCGGTGATCGACCCGGCGTTGGTGAAGGTGGGCGTGTTGGCAATGAAACTGCCGGTCGTGCCGATCAGGCCATTGTTGGTGAACGCGCTGCTGGCCGTGACTTGCAACAGCGACGTCAGCCGCATGTCGCCGGTGCCCAGCGACAGGATCGTCGGCGCGGTGAGGTACGCCCGCAGCGCCTGCACGGCGCCGGCGTTCTCGATCTTCGTACCGGCGGTGACACGCAGGTCGCCCTCGACGGCTATGACCCCGCGGTTGACGAAATCGCCGGTGGTGGTCAGCGTCACCGCCTTGGACAGCACCGCGCCGGTTTCGGTGTTCAGAAAGCTCGCCAGCGACCCGGTGATCGCGTTCACGCCGCTCAGCACACCGCGGTTCTCGACCGCGCGCCCGTTCGGCAGGCCCAGTGACGCGGCTTCGATGATGCCGGTCAGATCGTTGATCAGCGCGCCGCCATAGGTGATGCTGGCGCTTGCGTAGTTGCGCAGGTCGGCGCCGTTGCGGAATGCCCCCGCCGCCGTCACGACAAGGTTCGACGTGTCCGCTTCGGTCAGGCCGGCAACCACAACGTCATTGCCAAGATAGAAGCCCTGCGTGCCCACGGTGACGTTGTTGCGGGTGAAAATCGCGCTGTTGTCGATCCCGGTTTCCGCGCCACTGCCGGTGACGCTGAACCGGTCCGCGACGATGGTCGCCCCGCTCACCGATGCCGCCCCTGCCGCCGTCGCCGTGACGGCACCCGCCGCCGCGACCGACCCTCCGAAATTCAGCGTGCCGCGCGTGGCCGTGACGGTCACCCCGGCGTCCGACTGGATGTCACCGCCGAAGCTCAGCCCGCCATGGGACGATCCGATGGTGATCCCCGTGGCGCCGAACAGGCCCGAGGTCGCCTCTGTCGTCACCCCGGTCCGGCCGGTGAGGGTGATACCCGCGTTGGCCGAGGACAGGTCGCGCTCGACCGTCACCGAACCCGAATCCGACCGCAGAGACACGGCGCCCTGCGACGCGGCCGACCGCACCGACACATCGCTTGGCGCTTGCACGGACAGGCCCTGCGCACCGGCGGTCAGCGCACCCCGGCTGCGCACGCCCAACCCGGTTTCATTGCCGACGACGGTGATGCGGCCCGCTTCCATTGCGCCAAAGGCGGTGGCATCGACGCCATAGCTCGTACCCGCCGCCCCCGCAGGGGCCAGCGTGCCGATGCGCGCGGCATTGGTCGCGTCCCAGTTCAGCCCGCCGGACTGCACGTTGAGCGTCCCGGCGGAAGTGACCTTGCCGTCGATCACTACCGTGCGGCCGATCAGGTTCACCTGTCCGACCCCGGTGGCCGCGCCGTTCAGGCCGTTGCGCCCGATGGTCACGGCACCCTTGGTCACGTCCAGCCGAACCGAGCCGCCATCGACCACAGGTTGCCCGGTCGACAGCGTCACGGCGCCCGCGTTGATGAAGGAGCAGCCATTGCACGACATGCCGTTCGGGTTGGCGACAATCACATGCGCCGTGGTACCCGCGACCTCGATGCGCCCGTTGAGCGACGAGCCGGAGGTCGAGCGCACTTCGTTCAGGATCGTCGTCGCCGGGGTGCCCGCCAGGTTGGCGTTGCCCGCGATCGTACCCGCGACCTGCGTGCTGCGGCTGCCGGTGCTGTTGTTCAGCACCACGCCCGAAGAGGTGACGTCGAATCGGGTGTACTGGTTGACCGATACGCCGCCGCTGTTCGGGCGCGCCACATCCACAACCTGAGGGCGAGTTGTCTTTTGCATCGTCGGCGCAAAGCCAACGTTTCCGCTGGGGTCGATCACCACTTCCTGCGCAGAGGCCGCGGTCAGAAATGCCGGCTCGAGCGCAAGGATGATGCAGAGTGCGATCTTGCCTGTTTTTTGTGCAAATGATTCGGTGATTCGGGGCCGATTCGAAAAAAACAACTTGAAACCCCGCATCACGACACTCCAGCCCACAGGATTAGGATGAACGTCGATACTGCCGCGCCGAATTTCCGGCAAGATACATTTTTATCGCCGTCTCACAGTATATTAAGGCACCCTCACAAAACCGTTGCGTGGCGCCGAAACAGGTCTATACGCGGCGCTCGATTGGGCGCTGTGTCGAAAGGATTCTGCCATGTCCCGGACTTCCCTGCTGCTGGCAACGGTGGCGTATTATCTGCTTACTTTTTCAGCAAATGCCGCTGTCGAAGAGGGGCTCGCGGCGCTTGAGCAAGGCGATCTGGAAACCGCTGCGCGGCAATTCCAGCAATCTTTCGAAGCCGGCGACGCCGATGGTGCGTTCTACCTAGGGAGGATGTACGAACTGGGCCTTGGCACCGATCCGGACCTGCCGCGCGCCGCGGATCTGTTCCGGGTGGCGGCCGAGGCCGACAGCGCGCTGGCGCAGAATCGGCTGGGTCTCATGTACCTCGACGGACAGTCGGTGATTCGCGATTTCGAGAAGGGCGCGGAACTCGTCTGCCAGGCCGCCGCCCAGGACGAAGAGAACGGTCTGTTCAACTGCGGCGTCGTGCTGCTCGATGGCCGCGGCATGGAAGCCGACCCGGCCCGCGCCCGCGACATGTGGTCGAAGGCCGCCGACCTTGGCCACATCGCCGCCGCCAACCTGCTGGGCATGGCCTACAAGACCGGCGAAGGCGTCGAAGCCGATGCCGCCACCGCCTACGGCTACTTTGCCAGAACCGCCGAAGAGGGCAACCCGGTCGGTCTTTACGAAACCGCCCTGGCGCTCGACGCGGGCAAGGGTACCGAGACGGACAAGGTCCAGGCCTATGCCCATGCCAACATCGCCGCCGCCCTCCAGCATCCCGACGCCCCCGCCCTGCGCGACCGCATCGAAGCCGAGCTGAGCGCTGACGAAGTCTCCCGCGGTCAGCAGGTCGCCCGCGACTGGATCGCCGCCAGCGAAGCAAAGGCCGTGGCCCAGGCCGATGCGCCGGCCCCGACCGCTCAGACCGAAAGCAACTGAGCCATGCGCGCGCTGCCAGCCCTGTCCCTGGCGCTGGCAACAGCGCTGTGCGCCGCCGGTCCGCTGGCGGCGCAGATCGTCATCGACGGCACGACCGACACCGTCGTCAGCCTGGGCGCGGGCGGAGAGGTCAACGTCCGCGTCGCCCCTCCGGCGGCGGGCGGGCTGAGCCACAACCGCTATGACAGTTTCAACGTGCCGAAAGCCGGCGCGGTGCTGGACAACCGAACCGCCGCCGCCCGGACCATCCTCAACGAGGTCACCGGCAGCGCCCCGTCGCGGATCGAAGGCGCGCTGCGCGTCGACGGCCAGCGCGCGCATGTTGTCGTCGCCAACCCCAACGGAATCACCATCGACGGCGGGCGCTTCGTCAACACCGGGCGCGTGGCGCTGACCACCGGACCGCTGACCTTCGAAGACCGGCAGATCGCACCGGGCATCTTCCAGCGCAACGTGGTGACAACCGTGCGCGGTGGCAGCATCGTGATCGCGGGCGGGGGTCTCTCGGGCCAGATGGATGCACTCGACCTCATCGCCGAGAAAATCCGCGTCGGCGGCCCGGTCGAGGTTGCGGGCGACACCGGCGCGCTATCCCTGACCGGCGGCTGGTCCACGACTGAATTCAACAGCGCCATCCTGCCCGGCAACACCTCCGCGCAATGGGCGAATGCATCCGCGCTTGACGGCGGGCCCCAGGGCGTGCTGGTCGAGCTTCTGCGCCCCGGCGTGCTGGGCGCCAACCGCATCGGCATCGCCGTCACCGGCGTGGGCGCTGGTGTGCGCATGGCCGGTGGCGCGCAGGCCGGGCGCGACGGCTTCCGGCTCTCCGCCAGCGGCGATATCCTGCTCGACGGCGCCAAGATCACCGGCACCGGCGACGCGCTCGTCACGGGCCGCTCCGTCAAAGTCTCGGCAACCGATGTACAGACCCCGGGACTGTCGGTCGATGCGACAGAGAAGCTCGACATCGACACCGGCGCGACCCTGTCGGCGGAGACCGCGCTGCTCCTGACCTCGGGCGGTGCGCTGAACCTGTCGCAGGCGACCCTGCGCAGCGACAATGCGCTGCTCTTCGACAGCGTTGGACCGATGACCCTCTCTGGCAGCAGCCTGCGTGCGGCGGGGCACCTCGCCGGTGCGGCCTCGGCCATCACCTTGCAGACGGGTTCGGAACTCGTGGCCGAAAACGGCGCGCTTATTGCCACCACGCGGGCCGGAAATTTCACCAACCTGGGGAGCCTCGTGCAGGGCGGACAAAAGGCCGAAGGGCTTGCGGACGCCGCCGGCACGCTCTCCGACGGGGCGGTGACGCTCAACGTGGCCGGGGACCTGCGCAACGTCACAGCCACCGGCACCGATGCGCCGCTGGCGATTCTCTTCGGCGCTGCCGGTGACCTGTCGCTGACTGGCGCCGGAAACCTTGCCAACCTCGGCGGGCGGCTCGTCGCGAATGGCGACGTGCGGCTGCGCTTCGGCGGCGATCTCGACAATGCCGCGGGCGCGGACCTGCCCGCGCCACAGCCGGTGCAGATGCGCAAGGGCAAGGGCAAGCGCAGCTGGTGGGCCTTCTGGATGCGCCGCCCGACCACCTACCGGCTGAGTTTCACCGGCCTGCCCGAAAGCCACGTCCGCGCCGCGGGCATCACGGCGCAGGGCGCCATCGACCTGCGCCTTGCCGGAGATCTGCGCGTGCATGGCGCCGACATCAACGCCAATGGCGGCGATATCGCGATCAGCGCCGCGTCTGTAACGGTGGCGTCGGTCGCCACAGGAGCGCTCGATGCGCGCCAGACCTGCGGCTTTACCTGCCGTGGCAAGGCGTCGGGCCAGGTGCAAAGTCTTGGCGGGCAGATCAACGCCGCGGGCGCGATCGACATCGCCACCACCGGCGCGCTGATCCTTCGGGGCGGCAGCCTCTATGCGCTGACCACGGTCACCGCCGCGGCGGCCCGCGTGGTGCTGGCCTCGCGGGAGCTGCCGGTGGCGGTACGCCGCCCCGACGGCATCCACGCGCTGTGGTCCGGCGGCACGATCTGGGCTTACCTGCGCGACCTTGGCGGCACCGTGACCTCGGGCGCCGGCGACGTGACCCTTGCCGCACCGGTCGAACTCGAGGGTGGCGCCGTGGCCGCTACGGGCTCCGTCACCACCGGCCCGCAGGAGGTGCTGCGCAGGCCCGGCATTCGGACGCTGATCGCGGGCCGCGAGATCGGCCTCTTCCGCAACCTGCCGGGCGTGGGCCAGTAACCGATGGGCCGCAATCCCGCCGCCACGCTGGCCACGCTCATCACCCTCGCCGCGCAGGGCGCACAGGCGCAGGACATCCCCGCCGACCCGCTGCTCGAGGCGCGGCGGATCGAGGCGCTCGAGGCGCGGACCAACGCGCTTGGCAGTTTCACCCAGCAGGGCGGCGTGCCCGACCCCGGCGCGCCGCAGGCCCGCAGCGGCCCCTGTTTCGACGTGCAGAGCGTCACCGTCACCGGCGTCACCGCCCTGTCGCAGGATCGGATCGACGCGCTGATGGCGGGCTACGTGCCCGCCTGCCTGCAGGGCGCGGACATCCAGGCGATGATGCGTGACATCGACCGCGCCTATGGCGAAGAAGGGCTGATCACCACCAAGACCTACATTCCGCCGCAGAACCTTGCCGAAGGCACGCTGACGCTCGACGTGCTCGAAGGCCGGATCGAGGGCCTGTTCCTTGTCGGCCCCGAGGGCGAGATCACTGGAGCGCGGGCCAAACGTCTGCTTGGCACCGCCTTCCCGGAGGCTGCGCCCGGCGACCTCTTCGACCTGCGCGGGTTCGAGCAGGGTTTGGACCAGATGAACCGGCTGACCTCGGTCGATGCCAAGCTGCAGTTGCAGCCGGGCGACACGCCCGGCGGGTCCTTCGTCATCGTCGAGCGCGCCCAGGCCGACCGCTTCCGCGGCCGCGCACAGTTCGACACGCTGGGGTCGGACCTGAACGGGCGCCTGCGGGTCACCCTGGGCGTCGAACTGGACGACGCGCTGGGGCTCAACGACGCTTGGGCCGCATCGCTGTCGGGCACCGCAAACAGCAACGCGATCAGCCTGTCGGGCTCGGTGCCCTACGGCCGCTGGACCTTCGGCCTCGATCTCTCCGCGTCGGAATACCTGACACCCCTGTCGCCGGTGTCGGAGCTGTTCGGCACCGCCAGCACGGCAGAGCTCTCGGCGGGCTACATGCTGCACCGCGACCAGTTCTCGACCACCAGCGCCCGCGCCCGCCTTGCGGTGCGCGATTCGGAGCGGTTCGTGAACAATGCGCAGCTGATCCCGCTGCGGCTGTCGACCCTGCAGCTGGGCCTGGAACGCCTGCAGCTGAGCCAGACGACGCGCAATTCCTTCGATGGCACGCTGACCCTTGGCCTGCCCTGGTTCGACGCCACCCGTGACCCCGATGTGCCGCTGCCCGACGAACCGCGCGCACGGTTCCTGAGCCTCGGCTTCGGCTGGCAGCGGCAGGGCGCGCTGGGGTCCGCCGGCACGCTGGTCACCGACCTGCGCGGGCAATTCAGCCCGGTGCCGCTCTACGGAGTAGAGCAGCTGGCGCTCGGGTCCTATTCCACCATACGCGGCTACGATGCGCCCGTCGCCATCGGCGACAGCGGTATCTACCTGCGCAGCGACCTGTACCTTTCGCCGGAGCTCTGGACCCGGGCGTTGCCGGTCTTCGAACGCTCCGAGATCCTGGCGCGGATCCAGCCGCATGTCTTCGCGGATTTCGGCGTGACTCACGACCGCGCCGGCGACCGGACGCAGCGCGCCGCCGGTATCGGCGCGGGCCTGTCGTGGGATTTTTGGCGCTTCAACGCCACGGCGCTGGTGGCCCTGCCGCTGGTGGACGACCGGAACCGCTGGGACCGCGGCGCGCCGCTGGTCCAGGTGCGGCTGGACACCAAGCTCTGGTAAAGCCGGTCTTCGGGAAGACTTCTCGAATGTTAGCAAGGGCGCCGTCACCGAACCGGCTTCCAATGTGGCCTGCAACGCTTATCTATGACGCAAAGCCAAGGGAGGACCGCGCCATGCGCATCAATGCCGAATTTTCGGAAACCGTGACACTCGACACCCGCGCGATGGACTGGGTCGCATCCCCCATGGCCGGGGTCGAGCGCAAGATGCTCGACCGGATCGGTGAGGAAGTGGCAAGGGCCACGTCGCTCGTGCGCTACGCTCCCGGTTCGCGGTTCTCGTCGCACACCCACGGCGGGGGCGAGGAATATCTGGTGGTCGAGGGAACCTTCTCGGACGAACACGGCGACTATCCGCAGGGCACCTATGTCCGGAATCCCATCGGCACCAAGCACGCGCCGCACAGCGACGGCGGCTGCACCATCCTCGTCAAGCTGCACCAGTTCGAGGAGGACGACACGGAGCGGAAGCAGATCGACACGACCGCCGCCGACTACCGGCCCACCGACACGCCGGGCGCCACCTACCTCCCTTTGCACGAACACGGAGCCGAACGGGTCGAGATGCTGCGCCTTGCCCCCGGCGCTGCGCTGACCCGCGACGTGCCGCCGGGCGGGTTCGAGATGCTGGTGACCGAAGGAGCGGTGGCGGACGGCACAACGACGTTCGAAACCGGAGGCTGGCTGCGCCGGAACGATGGCGCGGCCCAGACGTTGCAGACCGACAGCGGCTGCACGCTGTTCATCAAGACCGGTCACTTACCCGCGGACTGAGCGCCGCAAGGACATCCGATGCACATCTTCTCCTGCCCGGCCTGCGCCGCGCATGTATATTTCGACAACCTCACATGCCGCTGCGGGCAGAAGGTGACGTTCGACCCCGACCGGAACGCCATGCGCACCGATGCGGCGGTCTGCGCCAATCGCGGTGATATCGCCTGCAACTGGCTGGCCGAGGACGGCGGCCTCTGCCGGTCCTGCGCCATGACCGGCACGGTGCCCGACATGGTCGGCGAGGAAAACCGCGAGCTTTGGGCGCGGACGGAACTGGCCAAGCGCTGGATGCTGGCCAACCTGATCCGCTGGGGCTGGTTCACTCCCGCCGACACCGGCGCGCGGCCGCGGTTCAAGCTGCTTTCCGAGGTCACTGCCGATGGCGAAACCGACGTGGTGATGGGCCACGCCGATGGCGTCATCACCATCAACGTTACCGAGGCGAGCGAGCCGACCCGCATGCACCGGCAGGAAGAACTGGGCGAGCTCTACCGCACCATGCTCGGCCATATGCGCCACGAGATGGCGCATTTCCTGCACCTGCGGCTGATGGCGCTGCCCGGATTTCCCGACCGATTCCGGGCGCTCTTCGGCGACGAACGCGACGATTACGGCGAGGCGCTGCAACGGCACTACGCCGACCCGAAGCCGGCGGGCGAATGCCACATCACCGGCTATGCCACCGCCCATCCGCACGAGGACTGGGCCGAGACCACGGCGCATCTGCTGCACCTGACCGATCTGCTGGACAGCGCCGCCGCGGCCCAAGTGCTGCCTCCGGGCGGGCCCGCCGCGGGCTATGACGCCTATCGCGAGACGGACACGTCGCAGCTGGTGACCTATGCGGTGGATACGGCGCTGGCGGTCAACCACCTCAACCGCGCGATGGACCTGCCGGATCTCTATCCCTTCGTGCTGACCGATCCGGTGCGCATGAAACTGGCCTTCGTGCATCAGGAACTGCGCGCCGGTGCACTTGCCAAGCCGCAGGCCGCCTGACACCCTCTGCCCACAGCAAGGGGGAAGAGCCATGCGGATCGGATTTCTGGGCACCGGACATATCGCGGCCCCCATGGCCCGTGCGCTGGCCCGCGCCGGGCACGATGTCACCGTGTCGGAGCGCAACGCAGAGGTTGCGGCAGAGCTTGCCGACGCCGGCCTTGGCATCACGGTGGCGGACAACCAGACGGTCGTGGACAGCGCTGACGCCGTGTTCCTGTGCCTGCGGCCCGCGGTCTGGCAGGGTATCGTCGCGCCGCTGAGCTTCCGCGCGGGTCAAAGCGTCGTATCGGTGATGGCGGGCGTGCCGCTCTCCGACATCGCGCAGGCGGTCGCCCCGGCCACCGACCTGTCGGTCACCATTCCATACGGCTTCATAGAAAACGGCGGCTGTCCGCTGCCGGTGGCGGGTGACCCGGCGACGCTCACCGCGCTTTTCGGCGACGCCAACCCGGTGCTGCCGCAAGCCTCCGAGGATGCCTTGCGCCACCATTTCGCCGCCTCGACCATGACCACCGCGACCGTGGGCCTGCTGCTGACCGCGTCGGACTGGCTGGCGAAACAGACCGGCGATGCGGAGGCGGCAGAGGTCTACGTGGCACACCTGGTGTCGGGCTTCCTTGCGGACCTGCCCAAGAGCGATCCGGTCGCGCTGGCGCAGGCGCGGGCAGAGCTGGCCACGCCCGACACGCTCAACCTGCAGATGGCCGAGGGGCTGCGGTTCGACGAGGTCCATGCGGTGCTGGACCGTATCTCGGCCAGCATGACGGACGGCTGACTAACTGCCGCGGTAGGTGGAATAGCCGTAGGGCGACAGCAGCAGTGGCACGTGGTAATGCGCTTCCGCGTCGTCGATACCGAACCGAAGCGGGATCTGGTCGAGGAATTTCGGCTCGCTCTGCCCCAGCCCGTGCCGATCCAGGTAAGGCCCGCAGAAGAACACCAGCTCGTAGGTGCCCGGCGTCATCTGCCCCTTGGGCAGGATCGGACTGTCGGTGCGGCCGTCGTCGTTGGTCACCGCCTCGGCGATGCGGTCCCGCGCCGTTTCTGACACCCGGTAGAGCGCGATCTTGATCCCGTCCGCCGGCACACCCCGGGCCGTGTCCAGAACATGTGTGGTCAGGTAACCTTCGGACATGGAACACTCCTTTTCCGGGCGATGGGCCTTTGCAACGGTCAAACCCTAGGCGATTGTGCGGCCACGCGCAGCCCCGAAAGACTTTACGAAAAAAATTGAAAATGCCCGGGGATTTTCTCGCATATGAACATACCGACTCGAGAGGAGCACCATGCAACGATATCCGCGTGACATGACAGGCTATGGCGCAACCCCGCCCGATCCGCAGTGGCCGGACGGCGCGCGCGTGGCCGTCCAGTTCGTCCTGAATTACGAGGAAGGCGGCGAGAACAGCATCCTGCACGGCGATGCCGCGTCCGAAGCCTTCCTGTCCGACATCCCCGGTGCCGCGCCATGGCCCGGCCAGCGCCACTGGAACATGGAATCGATCTACGACTACGGCGCGCGGGCCGGGTTCTGGCGGCTGCACCGCCTGTTCACCGGCGCGGGCATTCCGCTGACCATCTACGGCGTTGCAAGCGCGCTGGCGCGCAGCCCGGCGCAGGTCGAGGCGATGAAGGTCGCGGGCTGGGAAATCGCGTCGCACGGGCTCAAATGGGTCGAACACAAGGACATGCCCGAAGCCGAGGAGCGCGCGGCGATCGCCGAGGCGATCCGCCTGCACACCGAGGTGGTCGGAGAGGCCCCGCGCGGCTGGTACACCGGGCGCTGCTCGGTCAACACCGTGCGGCTGGTCGCCGAAACGGGCGCCTTCGACTACATCAGTGACACCTATGACGACGACCTGCCGCACTGGATGCGGTTCGGCGACCGCGACCAGCTGATCATCCCCTACACGCTCGAAGCCAATGACATGCGCTTTGCCACCGCGCCGGGCTACATCACCGGGCGGCAGTTCTACCAGTATCTCAAGGATGCCTTCGACGTGCTCTATGCCGAAGGCGAGGCGGGCCGCCCGGCGATGATGAGCATCGGCCTGCACTGCCGCCTGATCGGCCGCCCCGGCAAGCTGCGCGGCCTGCAAAGGTTCATCGAGCATATCCAGAAACACGAGGGCGTCTGGTGCCCGCGCCGCATCGACATCGCGGAGCATTGGGCAAATGTGCATCCGCCGGTGGCAAGGGAGCGGCCCAGCCAGATGGACCTGCCGACCTTTGTCACGCGCTTCGGCGGGGTCTTCGAACACTCGCCCTGGATCGCCGAACGCGCCCACGGGCTGGAGCTTGGCCCCGCCCATGACTGCGCCGCCGGTGTGCACAACGCGCTGGCGCGGATGTTTCGCTCGGCCACGCCCGAGGAGCGCATGGGCGTTCTGACGGCGCACCCGGACCTCGCCGGGAAGCTCGCGGCGGCGAAACGGCTGACGGCGGAATCCACCGCCGAACAGTCGAGCGCGGGCCTCGATGCCCTGACAGATGCCGAACGCACCCGGTTCACCGAGCTCAACGATGCCTACGTGGCCAAGAACGGCTTTCCCTTCATCATCGCCGTGCGCGATCACGACAAGGCCGGCATTCTCGCCGCCTTCGAGGCGCGGCTGGACAACGACACGCAGACCGAATTCGCCACCGCCTGCGCCCAGGTCGAACGCATCGCGCGGCTGCGGCTGGAGGACATGCTGTGAGCTACGCCTTCCCCCCCGGCGGCCTGCCCGGCCAGAACGTCAACCCCGAGGGCACGGCGGTGTTCCGCGAAAGCTACGCGGTGATCCCGGCGATCTGCATGCGCGACATCGTCACCAGCTTTCTGCCCGGCTGGGTGTCCACCCGCATCTGGATCCTCGCGCGACCAATGACCGGCTTTGCAGAGACCTTCGCGCAATATGCGATCGAGATCGCGCCGGGCGGCGGCAGCTCCGAACCGGAGCCCGACAAGGACGCCCAGGCGGTGCTGTTCGTGGCCTTCGGCGAGGTGCGGCTGAAGATCGGGCGCGATACCTTCGACCTCGTGGCGGGCAGCTATGCCTATATTCCCCCGGCGGCGGTCTGGACGCTGTGGAACGTGTCGGACGCGGCCTGCGGCCTGCACTGGATCCGCAAACGCTACATCTGGCTCGAGGGCAAGCAACCACCGGAGTCGAAGGTTACGCACGAACATGACATCACGCCGGTCGAGATGCCCGGCACCGCCGGCGCCTGGTGCACGCAGCGCTTTGTCGATCCGCTGGACCTGCGCCACGACATGCATGCCAACATCGTCACCTTCCAGCCCGGCGGCCGCATTCCCTTTGCCGAAACCCACGTGATGGAGCACGGGCTCTACGTGCTGCAAGGCACCGCGCGCTACCTTCTGAATACCGACTGGGTCGACGTGGGTCCGGGCGATTTCATGTGGCTGCGCGCCTTCTGCCCGCAGGCCTGCATCGCCACAGGTGACGAGCCCTTCCGCTACCTGCTTTACAAGGACGTCAACCGCCATCCGTCGCTGAGCCTGGGCGGCCTGCCCTCGCAGAACCGCGGCCATCGCGGCACCATGCTGCCGCGCGATCCGGCGGCGCTGGCGGGAGAATGACCATGCCGACCCTGACCGCCCGCCCGCTGACCGCAGAGGCCTTCGCCCCGTTCGGCGACGTGATCGAGGTGGCGGGCGATCCGGACAAGCTCATCAACGCCGGGATGTGCGGCCGGTTTCACGACCGCGCGCAACTCGATTTCGGTACGAAAGGCCGCGCCGGGATCAGCCTTTTCGACGCGGTGCCCCGACACCTGCCCTACACCTGCGACCTGATCGAACGGCATCCCGAGGGCAGCCAGGCCTTCATCCCGCTGCACCAGAACCCTTGGCTGGTGGTGGTGGCCGAAGCGGGCGATGCGCCCGGCCAACTGCACGCTTTTCTGGCGCAGCCCGGCCAATGCATCAATTTTCACCGCGGCACCTGGCATGGCGTGTTGACGCCGCTGGCGGCGCCCGGACTCTTTGCCGTGATCGACCGCATCGGGGACACGCCCAACCTCGAGGAACGGCGGCTCGATCCACCCGTGACAATCGAAGGGCCCTGAGCCCCGGCATCGCACCGACCGCCCGGCAGAAGGCGGCGGTGTATATCCAAGAAGGGACGTTGAAGATGACTGACGCAAGCCTGGGAACGCCCGCGCAGCTGGCCGATCCGAACTACACGCCGCCGCTGGCCAAGGCGGTGCCGCTGGGCATCCAGCACGTGCTGGCGATGTTCGCCAGCAACGTCACCCCCTCGATCATCGTCGCGGGGGCGGCGGGCTTCGGCTTCGGCTCGAACAGCCCGGACTTTCCCAACATGATCTACATGATCCAGATGTCGATGCTGTTCGCGGGCCTCGCCACGCTGCTGCAGACCATCGGCATGGGCCCGGTGGGATCGCGCCTGCCGATCGTGCAGGGCACGAGTTTCGCCTTCCTGCCGATCATGATCCCGGCGGTGGCGGGACAGGGCGTCGCGGGGCTGGCCGGGCTGATGACCGGCGTGGTGATCGGCGGCATCTTTCACTTCTTCATCGGCACCTTCGTGGGGCGCATCCGCTTCGCCCTGCCGCCGCTGGTCACCGGCCTCATCGTACTGATGATCGGTCTCGCGCTGGTCAAGGTCGGCATCCAGTACGCCGCGGGCGGCGTGCCCAAGCAGGGCACCGACGGCTTCGGCACGCTGGCGATGTGGATCCCGGCGTTGGTGGTAATTCTCGTGACGCTCGCGATCAAGTTCTTCACCAGGGGTCTGATGTCCGTCGCCGCGGTACTGATCGGTCTGGTGGCCGGCTACGTGGTGGCGCTGGTCATGGGGCAGGTCAACTTCGGCAACGTCGGAAGCGCCGCGGTCTTTGCCCTGCCCAATCCGTTCCGCTGGGGCATCGAGTTCAACGCCGCGATCATCATCGGCATGTGCTTCATGGCGGTGATCTCGGCCATCGAGACGGTTGGCGACGTGTCGGGCATCACCAAGGGCGGCGCGGGCCGCGAGGCGACCGATGACGAGATTTCCGGAGCCACCTATGCGGACGGCCTGGGCACCGCCGTCGCGGGTATCTTCGGCGGTCTGCCCAACACCAGCTTCAGCCAGAACGTCGGCCTGATCTCGATGACCGGCGTGATGAGCCGTCACGTCGTGACCATCGGGGCGCTGTTCCTGATCCTCTGCGGGCTGGTGCCCAAGATCGGCGCGGCGGTGTCGACGGTGCCGATCAACGTGCTGGGCGGCGGCGTGATCGTCATGTTCGGCATGGTCTGCGCGGCGGGGGTCAACATGCTGTCCGACGTGATCTGGAACCGCCGCAATATGGTGATCTTCGCGGTGTCGCTGTCGGTGGGCCTAGGGCTGCAGCTGGTGCCTGACGCGCTGCAGCACATGCCGGGGACGCTGCAGATCCTGCTGACCAGCGGGTTGCTGCCCGCGGCGGCGCTGTCGATCATCCTCAACCTCGCGCTGCCGGAAGAGCTGGACTGAGCCGACGAAAGCCCGCGAGGGCTCGAGGAGCGGCACCTCCTCCGGCCCGGACGGGCCGTCGTCGGAAACAGAAAAAGGGCCGGGATTGTCCCGGCCCTTTCCTTTCGGCGCCTCGCGCGATTAGTTGAACTTCTTGATCTCGCCGGACTTCAGCCGCGACACGTAGCTGCCCAGCTCGCGCTTCACGATCGGCATCAGCAGGTAGAGCGCGATGATGTTCACGATCGCCATCGAGAACAGCATGGCGTCCGAGAAGTCGATCACCGGTCCCAGGTTCGCCGCAGCCCCGATCACGATGAAGACGCAGAAGATCACCTTGAACACGGTCTCCTTCGCCTTGCCCTCGCCGAAGAGGTAGGTCCAGGCCTTGAGGCCGTAATAGGACCAGCTGATCATCGTCGAGAAGGCAAAGAGCACCACCGCCACGGCCAGCAGCACCGGGAACCACGGCAGCGCGCGCGCATAGGCCGCAGAAGTCAGCGCCACGCCCACAACCTCGCCCTCGGTCGAGATCCGGCCCGCCTCGGCGTTCCAGATGTAAAGACCGGTCTCGGGGTCGACGTTCAGCACGCCCGAGATCACGATGACCAGCGCGGTCATGGTGCAGATCACCACCGTGTCGATGAACGGCTCGAGCAGGGCGACATAGCCCTCGGTCACCGGCTCTTTCGTGCGCACCGCAGAGTGGGCGATGGCCGCCGACCCGATGCCCGCCTCGTTCGAGAAGGCGGCCCGGCGGAAGCCCTGGATCAGCGCGCCGGTAAAGCCGCCGACGACGCCGAGGCCGGTGAAGGCGCCGACGAAGATTTGGCCGAAGGCCCAGCCGATCATGTCGTAGTTCATCACCAGGATGAGCAGCGACACCACCACGTAGAAGATGCCCATGAAGGGCACGACCTTTTCCGTGACCCGCGCGATGGACTTGAGGCCCCCGACGATCACCGCAAAGGTGATGCCCGCGAGGATCACCCCGGTGATCCAGCCGGGATAATCGCCGATCACGCCCGCCAGCTGCGCATGCGCCTGGTTGGCCTGGAACATGTTCCCGCCGCCCAGCGCGCCGAGGATTGTGAAGATGCAGAACAGCACGGCGAAGATGCCGCCGCCCTTGAGCCCGCGCTCGGCAAAGCCCTTGACCATGTAATACATCGGGCCGCCGGACACCGTGCCATCGGGATATTCGTTGCGGTACTTCACGCCCAGCGTGCATTCGGTGAACTTCGTCGCCATGCCGAAGAGACCGGCGATCACCATCCAGAAGGTCGCCCCCGGCCCACCGATTCCCACGGCCACCGCCACGCCGGCGATGTTACCAAGGCCGACGGTGCCCGACAGCGCGGTCGCGAGCGCCTGGAAATGGCTCACTTCACCGGCGTCGTTGGGGTCGGAATAGTCGCCTTTCACAAGCTTGATCGAGTGGACGAAGCCCTTGAACTGGATGAAGCCGAAATAGAAGGTGAAGATCAGCGCGGCCACGACGAGCCACATGGCGATCCACGAGAAATTCGTGCCTGGGATCGGCGCGAAGATGAGACTCACATACCAGCCGGTATAATCGGCAAAGGCCTGGTTGATAGCCTGGTCGAGGCCCTGGGCCGCCGCCGGCAAGGCCGCGGCGAAATATGCGGCCAAGGCCGCGCAAAGTCTGAAAATCATGGAGTTGTCCTTTCTCACGATCCGCATCACGGCACGATGGTGCAGGGCACCGGGGCAATCTGGACCAGCGTCCCGGCGGTCGAACCGAAGACCCGGCTCACGAGGGCGCTGTTGCCGTCCCGACCGATGACCATCTGCGTCGCCCCGGTCTGCTTGGCGATCTCGCACAGTTTCTCGGCGATATGGCCGTAGGTGATGATGGTCTCCACGGGCACGTCGACCTTGGCCAGCTTGTTCTTGACCGGTCCCATGATCGCGGTTTCGGCCCGGGCGATCTCCTGCTTGCGGCGGGCGTGCCGCTCCTCGAGCTCTTCGGGCGTGAGAAAGGTATAGGGCGACCATTCCATCACATGGGCCAGCACGATGGATCCGCCCTGCCTGGCCGCCTTGTCCAATGCGAAATCAAGCGCACGCCGCGCGGGCGAACTGTCGTCGTAACCGACAACGAATTTTCCGGACATCGTTTTCTCCTTTGCAACGAACTGCGGCTGCGCTTCCGCAGAATAGGGTACGGTAACACGGAAAATTGACAGCGCGGAATTGAATGCACCCGGTACGGCAGGAAACCTGACTACTTTTTCACCTTCTGGCGAAACTTTTGCCCGGAAAACGGGTTCGACAGGTTCCGGAGCCCGGTGTCAGAGCGCGATGCGGCCTCTGCCCGACAGCAGCCACGCCCGGCGTCCCACGAGTCGCGCGGCGCTCAGCGGCCGGCCATAGCCGGCCCCGCCGTCGAGGTTCAGACGGTTGCCGTAATGCACCGGCCCGTCCAGCGCGGTATGGCCATGCACCACGAGCTTGCCGTGGTCGCGCGGGTCGTCGAGGAACGTGTCGCGAATCCAGAGCAGGTCGTGCTCCGCCTGCTTTGCCAGCGGCACACCCGGACGCATGCCCGCGTGCACGAAAATCTGCGCCGCGGTTTCGTGATAAGTTTTCAGCCCCCGCAGGAACGCCAGGTGCCGCGCGGGCACCGCCTCCAGCGCATCGGCGCGGATGTCGGCTTCGGGCCGGGCCTCGCCGACATCGACACCATAGGACCGAAGCGCCGAACGGCCGCCAACGCGCGGGTCCAGCCAGCTCAGCCGTTCGGGCTTTTGCGGGCCTCGCCCGTCGAGGAAATTGCGCATGTAGCGGTCGTGATTGCCCATCAGCAGCACCCAGGGCAAACCGGCGGCCTGACCCTCGCACAGCAGGTCGATTACGCCGCGGGTGTCCGGCCCGCGGTCCACGTAATCGCCCAGGAACACCACCGGCGCACCGGCGTCCGGGTCCGCGGCGATCCGGTCCAGCGCGGCGGCCAGCATCCCGGCCTGCCCGTGAATGTCGCCCACGGCAAAGATCGGCGCGTCGGTCATGGCGCCTCCTGCGGTGACCCGGGCGCGGCGATCCCGCCACGCGGCGGAGCATCCGAAACCCGGACGAGCAGCAGATCGAAGCTTGCACAAAACATCGCGAAGAGGGTTATCATGGTCCCTGTCGATTTCCGATACGACAATTTCAAACACTGGCGGGCTGAGCGGCCCGACCGTCATTAGAGAGACCAGACATGTTACACCCGGCCTTGCAACCGCCCATATACCTCCGCGCCCCCCACTTTTCGGGCAACTGCCCGCAAAAGCCGCATAACAGCTGTTTCCAGTGCGCCGCCTCCCGCGATCGGATCCGTCCGGTCACGACGTCCGCGGAGCGGGCAGAATGAAAGGTCTGTCCTTCGCGTTCCTGCTGATCGGGACCGTGTCGGTGATCGTCGGCATGGCCTGGGGCATCCAGATGTCCGCCAGCGGCGATCACACTCTTGCCCCGGCGCATGCGCATCTCAACCTGCTGGGATGGGTCAGCATGGCAATCTTCGCCGTCTACTATCACCTCGTCCCCGGCGCCGCGCGCGGATGGCTGCCAAAGCTGCACTTCGCTCTGGCGGTTCTGGGCCTGCTGATCCTGGTGCCCGGCATCGCGCTGGCCATCGAGGACCGGGGCGACGCGCTGGCCAAGGCCGGATCGACCCTCAGCCTTGCGGCGATGCTGGCCTTTCTCGCGGTACTGCTGCGGAGCGCGCGCGCCTGAACTTGCCGGACCGACAAACGCGCCGCCCGAACCGGGCGGCGCGCTGATTTTTCGGGATTGGACGCAGATCAGGCGACGTCGAACTGCAGCGGCTTCACCTGCTGGAACATGCCAGTCTGTTCCAGCTTGCCGATCACCGCCGGCGGCACCACGTCGTCGACGTAGAGCAGGGCAATCGCCTCGCCCTTGGCCGCCGACCGGCCCAGGGTGAAGTTGGCGATGTTCACGCCGTTCTCGCCCATGGTCATGCCCAGCGCGCCGATGATGCCCGGCACGTCCTCGTTGGTGGTATAGAGCATGTGCGCCCCGATCTCGGCATCGATGTTGATGCCCTTGATCTGGATGAAGCGCGGCTTGCCGTCGCTGAACACCGTGCCCGCGATCGACCGTTCGCGTTTGGCCGTGACCACCGTCACCTTGATGTAGCCGTCGAAAGCGCCGGACTTGTGCTGGTTGGTCGTACTGATCTTGATGCCGCGTTCCTCGGCGATCACCGGCGCGCTGACCATGTTCACATCCGGATTGGCGCGCTTCATGATGCCCGCGATGACCGAACAGTTGAGCGCGGCGAGGTTCATCTCCGCGACCGAGCCATCGTAGAGGATGTTGATCGCCTTGATCGGCTCGTCGGTCATCTGGCCGATGAAGCTGCCCAGATGGTCGGAGAGCTTGATCCACGGACCCATGACCTTGGCCTCTTCGGCGGTGACCGAGGGCATGTTGAGCGCATTGGTCACGGCGCCGGTCAGCAGGTAGTCCGACATCTGTTCGGCCACCTGAAGGGCGACGTTCTCCTGCGCCTCGGTGGTGGCGGCGCCCAGATGCGGGGTACAGACCACATTGGACAGTCCGAAGAGCGGGTTTTCCGTCGCCGGTTCCTGCGCGAAGACGTCGAAGGCAGCGCCGGCGACGTGACCGGATTTCAGCAGATCGGCCAAAGCGGCCTCATCCACCAAACCGCCCCGGGCACAGTTGACGATCCGCACGCCCTTTTTGGTCTTCTCGAGGTTCTCGCGGCTCAGGATGTTGCGGGTCTGGTCGGTGAGCGGCACGTGCAGGGTGATGAAATCGGCACGCTTCAGAAGATCGTCGAGCTCGACCTTCTCGACGCCCATCTTCTCGGCCTTCTCGGCGGACAGGAAGGGATCGTAGGCCGCGACCTTCATCTTGAGCCCGCGCGCGCGGTCGCAGACGATGCCGCCGATGTTGCCCGCGCCGATCACGCCCAGCGTCTTGCCGGTCAGTTCGACGCCCATGAACTTGGACTTCTCCCACTTGCCCGCGTGGGTCGAGGCGCTGGCCTCGGGGATCTGGCGCGCCACGGCGAACATCATCGCGATGGCGTGTTCGGCGGTGGTGATCATGTTGCCGAAGGGCGTGTTCATGACGATCACGCCTTTCTTCGACGCCGCCTCGCGGTCGACGTTGTCGACGCCGATGCCGGCGCGGCCGATGACCTTGAGGTTGGGGGCGGCGGCGAGGATCTTCTCGGTCACCTTGGTGGCGCTGCGGATGGCAAGGCCGTCGTATTGGCCGATCACCTCGGCCAGCTTGTCCTTGTCCTTGCCGAGGTCGGGCTGAAAATCGACGTCGATGCCGCGATCCTTGAAGATCTGCACGGCGGCGTCGGAGAGTTTGTCGGAGATGAGTACACGGGGGGCCATGGCTGTGGTCCTTTGAATGAGCGAGGGAGGACGCCGCCGGGTGCCCGGACTTTTCGAAAAGTCCTGTCCGTTTTCCTCGTGGAAAACGGCGTTGCCCCCGGCGGCGGATATCTGTGATCAGGCCGCGTCGGCGCGCGCTGCGATCTCGGTCTGGAAGGCCCAGTCGAGCCAGGGCAGCATCGCCTGGATGTCCGCCGTCTCGACCGTGCCGCCGCACCAGATGCGCAGACCGGCGGGCGCGTCGCGATAGGCGCCCACGTCGAGCGCCACGCCCTCGGCCTCCAGCCGCTTGGCCACCGCCTTGGCGAAACCCGCGCCATCGGCGATGCGCGCATCGGTGAACTTGAGGCAGACCGAGGTATTCGACCGCGTCGCCGGATCCTCGGCGAGGTTCGCGATCCAGTCGTTCGCCTCGCAGAAATTCCAGATGGCCTGCGCATTGGCATCGGCGCGGGCCATCAGACCCGACAGCCCGCCGACCGAGCGCGCCCAGTCGAGCGCCAGCAGGTAATCCTCGACCGCGAGCATGGAGGGCGTGTTGATCGTCTCGCCGACGAAGATGCCCTCGATCAGTTTGCCGCCCTTGGTCATGCGGAAGATCTTCGGCAGCGGCCAGGCGGGGGTGTAGCTTTCCAGCCGTTCCACCGCGCGGGGGCTGAGCACGATCATGCCATGTGCCGCCTCGCCGCCCAGAACCTTCTGCCAGGAGAAGGTGGTCACGTCGAGCTTGTCCCAGGGCAGGTCCTGCGCGAAGGCCGCGCTGGTCGCGTCGCAGATGGTCAGGCCCGCGCGGTCCGCCGGGATCGCGTCGCCGTCCGGCATGCGCACGCCCGAGGTCGTGCCGTTCCAGGTAAAGACCACGTCGGTGTCGTAATCCACCGACGCCATGTCGACGATCTGGCCGTAATCGGAGGTCTTGACCTCGGCCTCGATCTTGAGCTGCTTGACCACATCCGTGACCCAGCCCGCGCCGAAGCTTTCCCAGGCCACCATCGTCGCAGGGCGCGCGCCCAGCAGCGACCACATGGCCATTTCCACCGCGCCGGTGTCGGAGGCGGGGACGATGCCGATGCGGTAATCGTCGGGGATGCCCAGGATCTCGCGCGTGCCGTCGATGGCGGCCTTGAGCTTTGCCTTGCCCACGGCGGCACGGTGCGACCGGCCCAGAGGCGCGTCCGACAGTTTCGCAAGGTCGAAAACGGGGGGTTTGGCGCAGGGGCCAGAGGAGAACCGCGGATTGACCGGCCGCGATGCCGGTTTGGTCATAGCCATTGATGCTACCCTTCCAGATAAGCGCCCCTCGTTGGGGAGGGGTGTCCCACCGACGGAGTTACGGCCCAATTCGCGGTTCCACAAGCGGGAAAAGCGCGCTATTGCGCCGCTTGAACGACAAATTGCGACACCCGCCGCCTACGATCGGAAACCTGCCCCATGTTCATCGCCACCCTGATCGCCCGTCCCGGCCTGCTCGATCCCGCGCTCACCGACTCTCTGCGGAATGCCTGGGGCGGCGGCGATGTGACCTGGCTGGCCCCCGACGAAGCAGCGGAATTCGCCCTGGCCGAGGTCCCCGGCAACCTCTGGCAGGTCTGGGACGACGTGCAGGGGTTGGGCGTCGATCTGGCGGTGCAACCGGCAGATGGGCGGCGCAAGAAGATGCTGCTGGCGGACATGGACAGCACGATGATCCGGCAGGAATGTATCGACGAACTGGCCGATGCCGCCGGGGTCGGCGACCGTGTGAAAGAGATCACCGCGCGGGCGATGAACGGCGAGCTGGATTTCGAGGGCGCGCTGACCGAACGGGTCGGGCTGCTGAAAGGGCTGCCCGAGACCGTGATCTCGGACGTTCTGGAGAGCCGCATCACCCTGATGCCCGGAGGTCCGGTCCTGCTCGCAACGATGAAGGCGCACGGCGCCTTTGCGGCGCTGGTGTCGGGCGGGTTCACCGCCTTCACCACGCGGATCGCGGCGACGCTCCTCTTCGACGAACACCGCGCCAACACGCTGCTGGCCAAGAACGGCCTTCTGACCGGCGACGTCGCACGCCCGATCCTGGGGCGCGCGGCAAAGGTTCAGGCGCTGGACGAGATCACCGCGCGGCTGGGAATCACGCCCGCAGAGGTATTGGCGGTGGGGGACGGTGCCAACGACCTGGGCATGTTGCAACGCGCAGGCACGGGCGTGGCGCTGCACGCGAAGCCCTCGGTTCAGGCGCAGTGCGACATCCGGGTGAACCACGGCGACCTGACGGCGCTGCTCTACCTTCAGGGATATGCACGCACGGAGTTCGCCGCGGCGTGACGCGCAAAACCTCTCGAGAGGTTTTGGCAAAAGTCTTCGGAGACTTTTGCTCCGTGCCCGCCGTCAGGTCAGAAGACCGGTGGCCGCGCGAATTTCGCCCACGTCCAGCCCGCGCCGGTTGGTGATCTTGGGGTTCAAGAACGCCGCCACCTCGGGATGCGCCGCCTCGGCCGCGCCCAGCCGCACCAGCAAGGCCGCGATGGCGCATTCCGCCGCGCGCGTCGCCCCGTCCGCCGCCTTGACCGCGACACCGATGCCGCGCTCCGGCAGGATCGCCACGAAGAACCCCTCGGCCCCGGTCTTGAGCGCCACAGGCTCCGTCACCGCCTGCATCAGCCGCGTGCAGGCGCGGCCCTCACCGGCGACGAGCATTGGATGCGCATACATCGCCTCGACCAGTGTCGCAGCCGCTGTGCTTTGCCGGTCGCTGCGGGCGCGGGCGCTGGCGAACCAGGCCATGGCGCGCGCCATGCCGTGCATGGTGGTGGCGAAGTTGGGCGCGGAGCAGCCGTCGATACCGAAGCCCGGGCTGTCCATCTGCGTGACCTCCTCGAACGCGTCGCGCGCCGCGGCCTGCACCGGGTGATCGGGTGCCACGTACTCCGCGCCGCCGCCCATGTAGCGGTTCAGGGTCAGGAACCCCGCGTGTTTGCCAGAGCAGTTGTTGTGCAATTGGCAGGGCGCCTCGCCTGCGCGGATCATCTCGATGTCGAGATCGCGGTCGCGCGTGGTCTCGGCGCCGCAGCGCAGGTCCGTCTCCCCGAGCCCCAGATCCGAGAGCCAGCGCGCCACCGCGTCGGTGTGACGGTTTGCCCCCTGGTGCGAGGCGCAGGCCAGCGCCAGCTGCGCCTGGCTCAGACCGTAGCGGTCGGCGGCGCCGGAGGTGATCAGCGGCAGCGCCTGGATCATCTTGGCCGAACTGCGCGGCAGGATCACCGTTTCCGGATCGCCCCAGGCCTCGAGGATACCGCCAGAGGCGTCGCAGATCACCGCATGCCCACTGTGCAGGCTTTCGGGAATCGGACCGCGCCAGATTTCGGCAAGGGGGGCGGGGGAGAGCGTCATGGAGGTCCTCACATCTTGGCGATATTCTGCCGATTGGGGTTTAATCGGCCCGGTCTTTCAGGCTAATTTGAGCAAGTCGACAGAAACCGGTTGCGCGGCACCATAAGCCGGACCACCAAGGGCGCAACCACGCAATTGAGGCTGAGGACAGCTGGAGGCTGGACGTATGAATTCATTTCTTGGGCGGGTGATGTCCGGGGCGCTGGCGGCCCTGATCGCGACCTCTGCGGCTGTTGTCGCGCAGGAGGCCAGCACGAACCGTGTGGACGCGATGACCGACTGGTCGGTCTTCGAAGGCCAGGACCCGCGCGAATGCTGGGCGGTGACCACCTACAAGGAAAGCGTGAACACCAAGGACGGCCGCGTCGTGGCGGTGACGCGGGGCGAGATCCTGCTGATGGTCTTCTACCGTCCCGGTGCCAACGTGACCGGACAGTTGGCCTTTACCGGCGGGTATCCCTTCGCCGACGGATCGACTGTCAACGTCAACATTTCGGGCACCGAATTCGAACTGTTCACCGAAGGCGAATGGGCCTGGCCCGCGACGCCGGCGGAGGATGCCAAGCTGATCACCGCGATGAAGCGTGGCGCGGATGCGGTGGTGACGGCGCGGTCGTCGCGCGGGACGACCACGAAGGACACGTTTTCGCTGCTGGGCTTCACCGCCGCGGTCGAGGATGCCGAGAAGCGCTGCACCAGCTGACGCCGTCGGAGTGGGGGCCAGCCCCCACACGCAGGTTCAAGTGGGGGCCAGCCCCCACACCCCCGAGGGTTATTGTAAACCGAAGAAGACCGGACCGGCGCACCGTGCCGGTCTTTTTGCTTTTGGCAAGGGCGCGCGAATCCTGTAGAAGGCGCGCTTCGACAAAGGATGTGAGCCCATGAGCGTTACCGCACCGATCACCCAGGACGTGCTGACGATTCCCCGCAAGATGGAGCAGGGGCCGCTGAACCTGATCGGCCTCACCCGCCCGGCGCTGGCCGAGGCGTTGCGTGCCGTTGGCGTGCCCGACAAGCAGGTCAAGATGCGCGTTGGGCAGGTCTGGCAGTGGCTCTATCACTGGGGCGTGCGGGATTTCGGTGCCATGACCAACCTGTCGAAGGATTTTCGCGCCACGCTTGCCGAGAATTTCACCATCGCCCTGCCCGAGGTCGTATCGCGGCAGGTGTCGTCGGACGGCACGCGCAAGTACCTCGTGCGCATCGCCGGCGGCCACGAGGTCGAGGTGGTCTACATCCCCGAGACCGACCGCGGCACGCTGTGTATCTCGAGCCAGGTCGGCTGCACGCTGACCTGTTCCTTCTGCCACACCGGCACGCAGAAGCTGGTGCGCAACCTGACCGCGGCCGAAATCGTCGGGCAGATCATGCTGGCGCGCGACGATCTTGGCGAATGGCCGCAGCCGGGCACGGGCACCGGCGACAGCGGGCCGAGGCTGCTGTCCAACGTCGTGCTGATGGGCATGGGCGAGCCGCTTTACAATTTCGACAACGTCCGTGACGCGATGAAGATCGCCATGGACGGCGAGGGCATCGCCCTGTCGCGCCGCCGCATCACCCTGTCGACCAGCGGCGTGGTGCCAGAGATCGCCAAGACCGCCGAAGAGATCGGCTGTTTGCTGGCGGTGAGCTTTCACGCCACGACGGATGAGGTGCGCGACACGCTGGTGCCGATCAACAAGCGCTGGAACATCGAGACGCTGCTGAACGCGCTGCGGGAATACCCCAAGCTCAGTAATTCGGAGCGTATCACGTTCGAATATGTCATGCTCAAGGACGTGAACGACAGCGACGCCGACGCCCGGCGGCTGGTCAAGCTGATCAGCGGGATCCCGGCCAAGATCAACCTCATCCCCTTCAACGAATGGCCCGGCGCGCCCTACCAGCGGTCGGACTGGGCGCGGATCGAAGCCTTTGCCGACATCATTTACAAGGCCGGCTATGCCTCTCCGATCCGCACGCCGCGGGGCGAGGACATCATGGCTGCCTGCGGGCAGCTCAAGTCCGCGACCGAGCGGGCGCGCAAGTCCCGCGCGCAGATCGCCGCAGAGACCGGGCAGGGCTGATACGGCCAGCTTTTACCGGCTTTGAAAAGGCACCGCGCAGGCGGTGCCTTTTTCATGTGCGAAACCATGCCGGACTTATTCCGACTAAAACAATAAGGATTGACGGGCCCTCCGCCCTTCGGCATCTTGAAGGCAATCCATCCTGCCGGAGCCGCGCCATGACGCTTGCCCTGTCCAACGAAAACCGCACCGCCGATCCCGTGCCTGTGGCCGGTCTGCGGCAGGCAGAGGCGCAGCTGATCGCGATGCTGCGGCTCTGGCGGGACGGAACGGAGGGCCGGGCAGAGGTCTGGAACAGGCTCTGTGTGACGCTTGGCCCCGCGCGGGGACGAATGTGCCTGCGCGCCTTCGAAGACGTGTTGCGCCTCTTGCACCAGCACGGCTGGCGCGACCTGACAGTCCTGCCCCCGGGTGCGATGCGGATCAGCGACGATGAACGCGGTTTCGCCGCCTTTGCCCTGCAAGCGACCGAAGCCGACCGGGAAGAGGCTCTGTTACAAGCGACCTTCCTCGTGGCGCCGGCGGCGATGCTGCGTCTCGTGCACGCCGCGGGACGGCTGAGCCTGCCGCTCCTGTGCGAGGAAAGCCGGTGCCGGCTGGCGGCGGCGGCCCGCGACGCCTGAGAAAACGCCGGACGGCTCTGACCTTCCAGTCACGGGAACCCCTATCTCTGCCCTGAGACGGACAGAGGAGGCCACCATGGCCAAAGCGGGCTTGCGATTCGAGATCACCGGGATGAGTTGCGCCGGGTGTGCGGGCCGCGCCGAACGGGCGTTGTCGGCGGTGCCCGGCGTCGCGCAGTCGAATGTGAACCTTGCCGATCACACAGCGCGGGTCACCGGCGATGTGACGCCGAAGGCGCTGGCTGACGCGCTGGGTGCGGCGGGATACCCCGCGGCGACCGAGACCGTGCATCTGTCCATCGACGGGATGAGCTGTGCGTCCTGCTCGGCGCGGGTCGAGAAGGCGCTGACGGCGGAACCCGGCGTTCTCGACGCCACGGTCAACCTTGCCACCGAAACGGCCACCGTGCGTCACCTGGGCGGCGCCGTGGACCTTGCCGCCCTGACCGAGGCGGTGCGCAAGGCAGGATACGAGGCACGGGCCGAGGACCGCTCCGGCCCAACGACCGATGTGCATGAAGACGCACAGGCGCGCCTTTGGCGCGATACGCTGATCGCCGGGGCGCTGACGCTGCCGGTCTTTCTGGTCGAAATGGGCGGTCACCTGGTGCCCGCGGTGCATCACGCGGTGACCGGGCTGGTGGGTCAATCCGTCTGGTGGTTCGTCCAGTTCCTGCTGATCTCGGCTGTGCTGTTCGGACCGGGGCGGCGGTTCCTGTCCATCGGTCTGCCGCTGCTGGCGCGCGGGACTCCCGACATGAATTCGCTCGTGGCGCTTGGTACGCTGTCGGCCTGGAGTTACTCCAGCGTCGCGCTTTTCGCTCCGGGATTGCTGCCCGAGGACGCCCGCGCGGTCTATTTCGAGGCGGCGGGCGTGATCGTCACGCTGATCCTGCTGGGCCGCTGGCTCGAGGCGCGCGCCAAGGGCCGCACGGGCGAAGCGATCCGCAAGCTGATGGCGCTGCGCCCGGACGTGGCGCGGGTCGAGCGCGACGGCGAAGTGGTCGAACTGCCCGCAGAGGCGCTGCGCGCGGGTGACATCCTGCACCTGCGGCCCGGTGAACGCGTGGCGGTCGACGGCGAGGTGATCGAGGGCCGGTCCTACATCGACGAAAGCCTTGTCACCGGAGAGCCGGTTCCGGTCGAGAAATCCCTCGGCGACAGCGTCACCGGCGGCACGATCAACGGCTCCGGCGCCCTGCGGTTCCGGGCCACGGCGGTGGGGCGCGACACGGTGCTGGCGCGGATCATCGCGATGGTGCAGGACGCCCAGGGCGCCAAGCTGCCAATCCAAGCCCTGGCCGACAAGGTCGTGCTCTGGTTCGTACCCGCGATCATCGCCATCGCGCTGGTCACCGTCGCGGTCTGGCTGGCGGTGGGCCCGTCCCCCGCGCTCAGCCATGCGCTGGTGGCGGGCGTGTCGGTGCTGATCATCGCCTGCCCCTGCGCCATGGGTCTGGCGACGCCCACGTCGATCATGGTCGGCACCGGCCGGGCGGCCGAGCTGGGCGTCCTGTTTCGCCGGGGTGACGCGCTGCAGCGGCTGGCCGAAGTGCTGGTGATGGCCTTCGACAAGACCGGCACGCTGACCCGTGGCGCGCCTGCGCTGGTGGCTCGTCATGGCGCGGATGGCGTCGATACCGACGCAGTTCTGCGGCTGACGGCGGCGGTCGAGCGGCACTCGGAACACCCCATCGCCCGTGCCATCGAGGCGGCGGCCTCGGGGCCCCTGCCGACGGTCGAGAATTTCGAGGCTTTGCCGGGCGACGGGTTGCGCGCCCGGGTCGAAGGGCGGGAGGTGCTGATCGGCACCGCCCGGCTGATGGCAGAGAAAGGCGTGGCGCTCGATTCCCTGCGGGACGCCATGACCGAGGTCGAATCCCGCGGCCAGACGCCGGTGCTCGTGGCGATGGACGGCGCGGCGGCGGCCTTGTTCGCAGTGGCCGACCCGATCAAGCCGACCAGCCGCGACGCGGTGGCGTCCTTGCGCCGCGCCGGGGTGAAAGTCGCGATGATCACGGGCGACACGCCCGCCAGCGCCCGTGCCATCGCAGCCGAGTTGGGCATCGACCACGTGGAGGCCGGCGTGCGCCCGGACGGCAAGGTCGCCGCCATCGAGCGCCTGTAAAGGACGTACGGCGCCGTGGCCTTTACCGGCGACGGGATCAACGACGCCCCGGCACTGGCGGCGGCGGACGTGGGCCTTGCTGTCGGCACCGGCACGGACGTGGCCATCGACGCGGCCGACGTAGTTCTGGTGTCCGGCGACATCACCGCTGCGGTTACCGCGCGCCACGTCTCGGCCCGGGTGCTGCGCAATATCAAGCAAAACCTCGTCTGGGCCTTCGGATACAACGTCGCGCTGGTGCCGGTGGCAGCGGGGGTGCTTTATCCGCTGACCGGCATGATGCTGTCGCCGATGCTGGCGGCTGGGGCGATGGCACTCTCGTCAGTCTTCGTGGTGACCAACGCGCTGCGTCTGCGCCGGATCGGTGCACCGGACGCGGCGCCGCGCGACACGGGCGCGGAACGGCAAAGGGAGGCGCTGACATGAACATCGGAGAAGTGGCCAAGCGGGCCGGACTGCCGCCCAAGACCATCCGCTATTACGAGGAAATCGGCCTCATCGCACCCCGGCGCGACGGCAACGGCTACCGCAGCTTCGACGGGCAGGACCTGCATCGGCTGGCCTTCCTGCACCGCGCCCGGGCGCTTGGCTTCACCATCGAGGATTGCCGCACCCTGCTGGCGCTCTACGCCGACGAAGGCCGCGCCTCGGCGGATGTGAAAGCGGTGGCGGAGGATCACCTGGCCCGCATAGACGAGAAAATTTCCCAGCTTCAGTCGATGCGCGACACGCTGGGCGAGCTTATCCGCTCCTGCGCCGGTGACAACCGCCCGGACTGTCCGATCCTCAAGGATCTGTCGGCCAAGCCCTGACCCGGATCAGCGCGCTGCACCGGGCAGGACGCAGAGCATCTCGTAAAGCAGGTTGGCCCCGATCAGCGCGGTGTTGCCGCTGGGATCGTAAGGCGGCGAGACCTCGACCAGGTCGCCGCCGACAAGGGTCAGCCCGGCGCAGCCGCGCACGATTTCGAGCGCCTGCCAGGTCGAAAGCCCGCCGGGTTCGACCGTGCCGGTGCCCGGCGCGAAGGCCGGGTCGAGACTGTCGATATCGAAGCTGAGATAGACCGGCGCATCGCCGATCCTGTCTCGGACCTCGGCCATCAGCGGGGCGAGGGACTTGTACCAGCAGTCCTCGGCCTGCACGACCGTCCAGCCCTTGTCGCGACCCCAGTCGAAATCGTCGGGGCTGTAGCCGGTGCCACGCAGGCCGATCTGGAACACCTTGTCGTTGCGCAGGCAGTCCTCTTCCCAGGCGCGGCGGAAGGGACAGCCGTGGGCGACCTTTTCCCCGAACATCTCGTCGTTGATGTCGGCATGGGCATCGACGTGGATCAGCGCGACGGGTCCGTGACGTTCCTTGATCGCGCGCAGGATCGGCCAGGTCAGCGTGTGATCGCCGCCCAGCGTCAGCGGTACCGCGCCGTGGCCGAGAATGCCGCGATAGTGTTCTGCGATGATCTCGACCGATTTCTTCAGATCGAAGGTGTTGATCGGCACGTCGCCGATGTCGGCCACCTGCATGTGCTCGAACGGGGCGGCGCCCGTCGCCATGTTGTAGGGGCGCAGCATCCGCGATTCATCGCGGATCTGGCGCGGACCCAGCCGCGTGCCGGGACGGTTCGACGTGCCGATATCCATGGGAATACCGACGAAACAGGCATCGAGTCCGGCGGCGTTCTCGGCGGCAGGCAGGCGCATCATCGTGGCGGGCCCGCCGAAACGGGGCATGTCGTTGCCGCCCAGCGGCTGGTTGAAACGGGTCATTCCGGTCCTTCTTCGGCGATCATGCGGGCAAACGGGGCGATCTGCGCGGTCACCCGGTTGCGCAGCGTTTTCAGCGGCATCTTTTCGTCCTTCACGAATTCGATGAATTCCATGTTGAGGTTGTTGAAGACCAGTTGGCCCAGAACCGCCGGATCGAGTCCGGCGCGAATTTCTCCGCGACCCTGCAGCGTGGCGATCAGGTCGGTGACCTGCTGGCCCAGACGACGGTCCAGCTCGGTGTACCGGCGGCCGTTGGGAGTTCCGGGATGTTCGATGGACAGCGCCATGGCGGTGCGCCACATTTCCTTGGTCAGGTAAATCAAAGAGTGGTCGTAGTAGTTGAAGATCAGCTTGAGCAGCGCCTTTTCCGCCCCGTTCGGCGGCTGATCGGCGATGTTCTGGCCGATCTGAAGCACCTCCTCGACCTCCATCGCGACCGTCGCGATGAGGATATCGCCCTTGTTCTGGTAGTAATTGTAGACCGTCCCGACAGAGACTCCGGCCAGTTGGGCCAGGTCCTCGATTCGAACGGAATCGTATCCGCATTCGCGGAATCTGCTCACCGCTGCCTGCAAAATGCGCTTTTCGCGCTTGGCTTTCTGTTCTTCGCGCAGACCCGGCATGGAAGCGCCCCTGTAACCGAAGGTTTTCGAAATACAGGTTGACTAGAAAAATGAACCGGTTCAACTTTTTTCTCGAAGGCAGCCGAACGTGCCGCCGCAAAACCAATGGGGAGATATGAAAATGAGCAATTGCCTGGCCCGCCTGACGGGCACCACGGTCCTTGTCTGCGCCGCAGGCGCGGCAACCGCTCAGGAAGAGTTGAACGCCCTGGTGTGGTGCGACCACACCGATCCGGCGCTGATCGAACCCTTCGAAGAGAAGTTCGATGCCAAGGTCAACCTGCGCGAATACGAAGGCACAGGGGCTGCGCTGGCGCTGCTGGAACAATCCCGCCCGGGCGACTGGGACGTGCTGGTGATCGACGGCATCGACGTCTTCCGCGCGGTGGATGCAGGCATCCTCGCCCCGCTGCCCGCCGACGACCTGCCCACCGCGGATTTCTTTCCCGAAGTGGTCATGGAAGAGAACAACTCGGCCGATGGCGTGGTCTACGCGGTGACCGAGAAATTCGGCTACAACACCATTTCCTACAATGCCGACGCGGTGGACGAGGCCGACATGCAGGACATGGCCGCGGTGCTGTCAGAGAAATACGCCGGCCGCCTGTCGATCTACGATTACTACCTGCCGGTGATGGGGCTCGCGGCGCTGGCCGACGGCATCGCGACGGCGGATATCGACGGCACATCGCTGGAAAGCATCGGCGCGACGCTGTCGACGATGAAAGAGCGCTCGGCCTCGGTCGCGGGCGTGGTCGCCGCGCAGACGGCGCTGGCCACGGGCGAAGTCGACATCGTGGTGGGCGGCGGCGAATGGCTGACCGCGGTGCTGTCGAACGAACGGCCAGAGCTGACCTGGACCATCCCCGAGCAGGGCGCGGTGCGCTGGACCCAGAGCATCGGCGTGCTGGCCGACAGCGAAAAGCCCGAGCTGGCGACCGAGTTCGTGAAATACATCGTCAGCCCCGAAGGCCAGGCGGCACTTGCGACCTCGTCGTGCTTCTGGGGGATGCCCGCCAATGCCAAGGCCGGCGACCTGCTGAGCGATGCCCAGAAAACCGCGCTGCGCTGGGATGAACAGCCCGATTACCTGTCGCGCACCCAGCTTTATCCCGCGCCCGATACCGATCTGGATATCGAGATGCAGGACCTGTGGCTGGAGACCCTGTCGCAGTGATGCCGCTGCGCGACCGGACCCTGGGCTGGGGGCTTGCCGCCCCCGCCCTGCTCTGGACGGTCGCGTTCTTCGTCGTGCCCTTCGTGGTGATGGGCGCGATGAGCCTTGCGACGCTGGACGGGCGCACGCTGGTCTGGGGCCTGTCGCTGTCGAACTACGCCGAGATCGCGGACAAGGCCTATATCTGGCGCGCCATCCTCGTATCGCTGGAAATCACCCTCACGGTCACGGCGCTGTCGGTGCTTCTGGCCTATCCGCTGGCCTGGATCATCGCGTTCCGCGTGCCGCAGCGCTGGCAGCGGCTGGCGCTCTTGCTGGCGATCCTGCCGTTCTGGACCTCGTACGTGGTGCGCTCCTACGCCTGGCTGCTGGTGCTGGCGCGCGAGGGCGTGGTGAACCAGACGCTGATGACCCTGGGCCTTATCGCCGAACCGATCACGCTCGCCAACACCCGCATCGCCACGGTGACGGGCTTCGTGCATTTCTTCGTCATGCTGCTGACGCTGACGATCTTCGCCAACCTGGTGCAGCTGTCCCCGAACTACCGCCGCGCGGCGATGGACCTGGGCGCCAACGCGTTCCAGACCTTCTGGCATGTCGTCCTGCCGCTCACGCTGCCCGGCATCGTCACCGGCGCCTTCCTGACCTTCGTGCTCTGCATCGGCGACTACATCACACCGCAGATCCTGGGCGGCAACAACGAGCTGACCGTGCCGCAGGTCATCATGGTGCAGCTTGGGAGGCGGGCGGATTTCCCCCTCGCCTCGGCGCTGGCGATCGTGCTGATGGGGCTGGTGACGCTTGCCTACCTCGCCTGTGCGCGCTGGCTGAGGCTTGACCGGATATGATGCGCGCGCTGCCCTGGCTCTATCTCGTCGCCGCCTTCGTCTTCATCTACCTGCCCGTGGGCGCGCTGGTGCTGTTCTCGTTCCAGGGCGGCAGCTTGCCGGTGCCCCCCTTCGACGGGCCAAGCCTGCAATGGTACGGCGACATCCTGTCGGACGACGACCTGACCGACGCCCTTCGGAATTCGCTGATCGTCGCCGTCGGCAGCGCCGCCGTCGCCTGCGCGCTGGGGTTTCTCGCCGCCTATGCCTTGGCGCGCTTCGTCCTGCCAGGGGCTGCGCTGATGCGCGGGCTGCTGATCGCGCCGCTGACCGTCAGCTACCTGATCGTGGGTCTTGGCCTGCTGATCGTGCTGCAGCGGCTCGGGCTGGGCCTGTCGCTCTGGACCGCGGGGATCGGGCACGTGGTCATCAACCTGCCGCTCTGCTTCGCGATCATCTACGCCTCGATGGGCGCGCAGCAGCAGAATGCCGAACGCGCTGCCCGCGACCTTGGCGCCAACGAGGCGCAGGTGATCCTGCTCATCACCGCGCCAATGCTGGCGCCCGCGATCCTCGCGGCGTTCTTCCTCTCGGTCACGCTCAGCTGGGACGAATTCATCATCGCCTTCCTGCTCACCCGCTTCGACATCACTCTGCCGGTCGAGATCTGGTCGATGCTGCGCTCGGGCCTGAGCCCGCGGCTCAACGCCATCGGCAGCCTTGTTTTCCTGGTATCTGTCACGGCGGTACTGCTTCTTGAAATCCTTGTTTTCCGGAAACGCGCATGACCGCCCCTGTCCACCTCGACGGCATCAATCACTGGTTCGGCGACTTCCAGGCGCTGACCGACATTTCGCTCGACATCGCGGCAGGCGAATACATCACCTTGCTGGGGCCGTCGGGCTGCGGCAAGACCACGCTGCTGTCGGTGCTGGGGGGCTTTGTCGAACCGAGCCAGGGCACGGTGCGGATCGCCGGGCAGGATGTCACGCGCCTTGCCCCGGCCAAGCGTCCCACCACAACGATGTTTCAGGACTACGCCCTGTTCCCGCACATGAGCCTGCGCGACAACGTCGCCTTCGGCCTGCGCATGGGCGGCATGGGCCGCGCGAAACGCCACGCCCGCGCGCTCGAGATGCTGGCGCTCGTGGGTCTGGAAAAGGACGCGGCCAAGCGCCCGCATGCCCTTTCGGGCGGGCAACGGCAGCGGGTGGCGCTGGCCCGCGCGCTGGCCGTTGAACCGGACGTGCTGCTGCTGGACGAACCTCTGGGCGCGCTCGATCTGAAACTGCGCCGGTCGATGCAGGACGAACTCAAGGCGATCCAGCGGCAGGTCGGAACCACCTTCGTCCATGTGACCCACGACCAGGAGGAGGCCATGGCCATCGCCGACCGGATCGTGGTGATGAACGCCGGACGGATCGAGGATGCCGGCCCGCCGGCGCGGGTCTACCGCGACCCGGCCACGCTCTTCGCCGCCGCCTTCATGGGCGAGATGAACCGCATTCCCGGCGTCAACGAGAACGAAACCACGCGCACCGCGTTTGGAAAGATCCACAACCCGCGGATGCCGGAGGGCAAGGTCACGCTTTGCCTGCGCCCCGAGGCGATCCGCATCGGCAAGGGTGGCTTCAGCCTGGGCCGCGCCAAGGTCCGGGATGCCGCGTTTTTCGGCACCCACGTGCGCGCGCATGTGACACCCGAGGCAGCGCCCGACATGCGACTGGTGGTGCATCTGCCGCCCGGTTCGATCCCGGAGCCTGACGACGTGCTGGACCTTTGCGCGGATCACGACGGCCTGACGGTGTTCCCGGCAGAGGAGGCGTGATGGACCGCGCGAAACCCGAAGACTGGTGGCGGATCGAGCGCAAGGGCGACGACGTGACCCTGATTTCCGAACCGTTCATCCAGGAGTTCTACCGCTGCAACTGCTGGCACGTGCGCGGACGCGACCGGGACATGCTGGTGGACAGCGGCATGGGCGTCGTGTCGCTGCGGGACTGGGTGCCGCTGGTGACCGAACGCAGCCTGACCGCGGTGGCGAGCCACACGCATTTCGACCACATCGGCTGTCACCACGAATTCCCCGACCGCTGCGTGCACCGCGCAGAGGCAGAGATCATGGCCGACCCCGCCTACGACGCGATCCTGGCGAACTACGTCACCGACGACATCTTCGAACGCCTGCCGCCGCTGCCCTACCGATCCGCCGACTACGGCGTCAAAGCCGCTCCGGCGACGCGGCTGCTCGAGGACGGCGATGTCGTGGACCTCGGCGACCGCCATTTCGAGGTGATCCACACGCCGGGGCATTCGCCGGGGGGCATCGCGCTGTGGGAGGCGGCGACCGGCATCCTCTTTTCCGGCGATATCGTCTATGACGGACCGTTGATCGAAGACACCTACCACGCCGATGCCGACGATTATGTCCGGTCGATGGTGCGGCTTTACGATCTGCCGGTGCGCATCGTGCATGGTGGCCATTTCCCCAGCTACGACGCCGCGCGGCACCGCGCGATCATCCGCGCCTGGCTGGACGGCAAGGACGGCTGAGGCGTCAGAGCGAAAGCCGAGGCGCAGCAGAGAGCAGCAGGCGCTCAGACGTCCTCTGTCGTTTCGTCCTGCCGCGCCAGCGACACCAGAGAGACCTGCCCCGAGGTGCCGGTCTTGGCATAGAGATTGCGAAGGTGCGTGCGCACCGTGGCGATCGACAGGCCCAGCGTCTCGGCAATGGTCTTGGGGTTGTGACCGTGACTCAGCAGGCGGCACACCCCCAGTTCCGACCGCGTGAGTCCATAGGGGTTGGAAATGTGGAACAGCGTCTGCTCGGACACCGGCGGCGCGCCATGGCGGCGGCGTTCTTCGGCGATCATCGCGTCGATCAAACCGGGGGTTTTCAGCGCCCAGACATCGGCCATCGCGTTGGTCACGATGATCGACGGAATTTCAGAGCTGCGGACCGGCGCCGTTTCAAAGCTGATTTCCATAAAATCGCAGCGGTCGTCGATCCGCTCGAGGACGATCAGGCTGATCTCGATGAGGCCGCGATGGCCCTGCCGTTCCCGCGCCGCCTCGCTCGCCGCGAATGCGGGCTCTTTCGACAGCTCGGTCGCGCGCCAGATCGTGCCGGGCATCATCCTGTCCGCGTGATGCTGCAAGGCGTAATGCGCCAGACGCCGGGACACGGTGGCCTTGGTTCCCGGCGCGCCCAGAAGGTTGACACCGCAGATCAGGTCGGCCCGTCCGGTCGTCACGTCGATGCGGAAGGCCGACACACTGTACGCGCCGGTCTGATGTGCCGCGGTCTCGAGAACCTCGGCCATTTCGTAGCGCCCGGTGAGGGCGCCCATCCAGTCGGTGACCAGCGCAAACGACCGCGCCAGCCTGCAATGCAGATCGGACGCGCCCTCGAAAGGCAGCACGTCAACGCGTCGACGGTATCCTCTGGTGGGCATCGTTTTCACCAAACCTCGGCCCGCGAGACGCGCCAGGACCGCGGACCATTCAACAGAACAGGTATCTTTGCCGTAGCTATCTCTGAAGGAAACCATGCGGGGCGGGTCTTGACCAGCCCCAAGAGCGGCCACCTCCGGGCAACGCGTCAGGACTATGGCCATAGGGACGCAACTTTGCCCCAATCTTACCTCTTTTTATCATCCATCTGAGCGACGAAGGCCTGGTTAATAGTCGGTAAGTTCTTCTCATCAGGTCCGAACAGCCCGGACAGGACAGACACGTAACCCGCAGACATTCCCTGCGATCCTACCTTGAAGGACAGACACCATGACCACCCTCACCAAACTTCTTTCCCGTTTCAAATCCGACGAAGACGGCGCCACGCTGGTCGAGTACGGCATCGCGCTCGGCCTCGCCGTGACCCTGGGCGCAGGCGCCCTGCTGACCCTGTCGGGCGACGTCGGCGCAACCATGGGCGCCGCCAGCGAAGCCATGCCGGTGCAGGCCGCTGCCGGCAGCTAAGCCCCGCCTACCAAGTCTTTACGAGTACCCGAACAGTGCGAGTACCGCTCCTCCCGGCCGACATCGTCGCGACCGGGCGGAGCCCCCTCTGCCTCCCATCTTCGAAGGTTCCCGATGCGTCCCCGCCCGCTTTGCCATTTCAGATCATCCGAATCCGGCGCGATCCTGGTCTTCTGGGGCTTCGCGCTGGCGGCGATGCTGGGCCTTGCCGCGCTGGTGGTGGATGCGGGACGTCTGTCGACCAGCCAGTCCGAACTGCAATCCTATGCCGACTCCGTCAGCCTGGCCGCGGCGGCCGAACTTGACGGCGCTCCCGATGCCATCGACCGCGCCCGCGCCGCCGCGCAGACCCTGATCACCGACAGCCAGACCTACGCCGATGGCGGCGCAGCTCTGGATGCCGATGACATCACCCTGACCTTCTACCGCGACAGCGGTGCCGGATTTCAGCGTACCGCCGCGCAGGTCACCACCGTTCCCGCGCAGGCGCGCTACGTCGAAGTGCGCGTCGCCGAGCGCCGGGTCAGCCTGCCCTTTGCCGCCGCCATGGCGGCGCTGCGCGACACCGCTTTCGTCGACGACACCGTTCAGGCGACCTCGGTCGCGCAGTTCAATGTCGAAGCCTGCGACGTCTCCCCGCTCGCCGTGTGCCTGCCGGACGTGAACTTTTCGGCGCAGACCGCCGTGGGCACATCCTTGTCTCTGGGCGCCAATGTCTCGGCCAGCGTGACCCTGCCGGGCGACCTGATCGCCGTCGACACGCTGTCGTCGCTTCTGGACGGCCTGTCGGTCTGCCTGGGGTTCAGCGGCGGCGCGCTCGACGCCTGCCTCCTGGCGGCGCAGCAGCCCGAGACCGCCTGCCGCGGCAGTTCCGGCCTGACCATTTCAGCGGATGTGCAGGCGCAGGACATTCTCGACGCCGTGAACACACGCTTCGGCATTTTCGACGGGCTGACCTCGGCCCTTGCCGGAAACGACGACTTTCCCGTGGCACCCAGCCTTCTTGGCGGTGTCCTGAGCGCCACGGGGCTCTGCACGCCAGGGAATGTGGCGCCAGAGCAGCTCGGTCTGCCGCTGGACGATTGCTTTGCCGCCGGGACCTGCTCGGTTCAGGGCAACGGCAGCTGGCAGGCCGGGCGGGACGCCTATATCGCTGCCCACTACGACGGCACCGACCCCTTCCCGAACGCCAGCACACGGTTCGAGTTCTACCAGGCCGAAGTCGCCGCGAGCATCGGCCCGGCCCCGTCGTCCGGCGGGTCCTCTGGCGGTCTGGTCGGCGGTCTCTTGGGCGGCGTCACCGGCGCGCTGCTGCCACAGCTTTGCGTGCCGCCGACGCCCGCCGACCCAACCCGCCGGCTGATGGTGCTGGCCGGTGTCGACTGCAGCAATGCGTCCAACGGCGCGCTGCCGCCGGTGCGGCAATTCCTCGAGGTCTTCGTGCTGGGCCCGGGCGAAGACGGCCTGCTGAACGTCGAGGTCACCGCTTGTCTCGGCGGCTCCTGCGGCAACGGCAACCTCGATACCCAGGTGCAGGATGTCGTGAGGCTGGTTGAATGATCCGCCGCCTGTCCCTGCGCACCTTCCAGCGCGACGAAGACGGCGCGGCGCTGGTCGAGTTCGCCCTGCTGCTGCCGACCTTCCTGCTGTTTCTCGGCATCGCCATCGAGGGCGGCCGCACCTTCTGGTCCTACCAGACCACCATCACCGGCGTTCGCGACGCCGCACGGTTCCTGAGCCGTGCCGCCCCGCAGGACATCTGCGCCGGCGGCGGCAACCTGAGCGGCTGGAACGCGCGGCTCACCGACATCGTGCGCAACACTCAGGGTGGCGGCACCCTGTTCCCCAGCAGCATCCGCATCGACGGCGTGACCGCGACCCTGGACTGCGCCGCCGGCAGCTACCGCGGCGGCGCCGCCCCGGTGGCCACGGTCACGGCGGTCCTGCAGATCGACTACCCCTTCGCCGGGCTTTTCAGCATGGTCGGCGCGGCTCCCGCCAACGTGACCACCGTGGTCACCGACCGCACGCGGATCCTCGGCGCATGATCCGCGCCGCGCGTCATATGGCCCGCGTCTGGCGCGATGAGGCCGGCACCGTGCTGGTCGAACTGGCGGTCGTGCTGGGCCTTTTCGTGCTGATGGTCTTCGGCGTGATCGATTTCGGGCGGCTCGGGTTTTCCTACGTGCTGGCCGAGAAGGCGACCGAAACCGCCGCGCGGATGGCCGTCGTGCGTCCGGCGATCTGCCCGAACGTCGCCCCCGTGGTGCGCCGGACCCTGCTCGGGACGCTGAACCTGTCGGTGCGCAACGGCACCCGCTGCACCGACGCGCCGGGGGTCTGCCGCGCGCCCGCGACGGTCACCTGCACCGGCAGCGCCGGGCAGCCGCAGGCCGCCGCGATCTTCACGCAGATCGCCGCGCTGCTGCCGGTGGGCGCCGGTCCCGAAAACCTGCGCTTCACCTACAGCTACGACCCGGACCTCAACCGCGTCGGCGCGCCCTATGCGCCCATTGTCACGGTCGAGATCACCGACCTGGAATACCAGTTCATCTCGCCGCTCGGCGCCTTCGTGGCGCTGGCCGGGGGCACCGACGACGGACGCCTCGGCACCGCCTTCGCCTTTCCCTCCATGAGCGCATCGCTCCCCGCCGAAGACCTGAAGTAAGGACACTGCCATGACCTATGCCTTCTCCGAACTCGATCTCGACCAGCACGGCGAGGACGCAACCCCCGTCACCGCGCGGATGCAGGTCTTTGTGGTCGCGCCGCAGCCCGCGGTGGCGCAGCGCATCCGGGCGTCCATGGGGGCCGACGAGATGATCGAGGTCCAGGTCTTCCACCACAGCCTGGCCCAGATGGTGCTGGACGACACCGCCGACTGGACGGCCTGCGATTTCCTGATGGTCCACGTGACCGCGGAGGACAGCAGCGTCATGGCGGCGATCCATTGCCTGACCTCCCGGCCCGGCGTGCGGATGCATTGCGTCGCGATGGTCAACGGCCCGGTGCCGCAGACCCTCGAAGCCCGGTTGCTGAGCGCCGGGGTATCCCGCGTGCTGCCCTTGCCCGCGATCAAGGAGCCGGCAGCAGAGACCTCTGCCACCCCGCCGAAACCTGCCGACACAGCTGCGGCACCTGCGACCTCACGGCTGCACCTTTCGGAGACAGCGGCGGATCGCCTTGCCGGGATGCTCGAAGCGGCCCCCGCGCCGGAGCGTCAGGACAGTCCCGCGGCAGCCGAACCTGTGGCACCCGATGCCACGCCAGCCATCCCGGCACAGGCAGAGACACCCCGGCCGGCGCCCCGCACCCGTCCGGCAGACGAGGCAGAGGTCGGCGCGGGCCGCATCACCACCGTCCTGCGCGCGCGGGGCGGCGCCGGGGCGTCGACGCTGGCCGTGAACCTCGCGCTCGACATCCTGCGCGAGGCCAAGTCGCCGCGCCGGGTCGCGCTGATCGACCTCGACATCCAGAACGGATCGGTCGGTGTGCTGCTCGACCTGCCGGATTCGGCGCCGATGTCCGCGCTGCTCTGCAACGCCGAGACGCCCGATGACAGCTTCCTCGACGCCGCGATGGCCCGGCATTCCAGCGGCATCGACGTGCTCGCCGCCCCCGATATCTTCGCGCCGCTGACGGCCCTGACGCCCGACATGGTCGAGGCACTGATGCAGGCCCTGCAAAAGCGCTACGACCACATCATCGTCGACATGCCGCAGGCGATGCTGGACTGGATCGAACCGGTCTTCGAACGCGCCGCGCAGGCGCTGATCGTCACCGACACCTCGGTGCCCTCGATCAAGCGCACGCGCCGCCTGATCGACGTGCTGACCGAAGAACACATGACCCTGACCGTGCAGGTGGTGGTCAACAAGGAACGCCGCCCGTTGATCCTGTCGGATGCGCAGAAAGAAGCGGCACGGCTGCTGGGCCGGCGGCTGGATCACTGGATCCCCGACGACCCCGCCCGAGCGCGCAAGGCGCTGGATGCCGGCGTGCCGATGATTCAGAGCGCACCGAAGTCGCGCCCCGGCAAGGCGATCTCGGCGCTGTCCCAGACGCTCTTTGCCCTGACCCGGACGGAGGCCAGCTGATGTTCCGCACCTTCCACACCACCCGCGGCGATGCACGCGCGCCGCACCGCGAAACCAGCACCCCGGAGACGACGGCCCCCGCCAAGCCGACGTCTGTCGTGCCGCTGCCCGCCGCCGCGTCGGAGCCGGCAAAACCGGCCCGCAAGGACCCGCATCTGGAGCTCAAGAGCCAGTTGCATCACAAGCTGCTCGAGACGCTGAACCTGGCCAAGCTCGACTCCGTCTCCTCTGCCGACCTGCGCCGCGACATCGCCACGCTCACCGCCCGCCACCTGCAGGACGCGGGCCGCGTGATGCCCGCGCAGCCGTTCCAGGCGTTGGTGGACGAATTGCTGGACGAGGTGCTGGGCCTCGGCCCGCTGGAGCCGCTGCTGGCCGATCCGACGATCAGTGACATCCTCGTCAACGGCGTCGATCACGTCTTTGTCGAACGCGCGGGCATCCTCGAACGCAGCCCGGCGCGGTTTCACGACGAACGCCACCTGCTGCGGATCATCGACAAGATCGTCAGCAGCGTCGGCCGCCGCATCGACGAAAGCCAGCCCTGGGTCGATGCGCGGCTCGAAGACGGTAGCCGCGTCAACGCGATCATCCGGCCCTGCGCCATCGACGGGCCGTCCCTGTCGATCCGCAAATTCTCGCGCCACCCGCTGCGCATGGACAAGCTGGTCGAAACCGGCGCACTGACCGGTCCGGCGGCGGAATTCCTCAAGGCCGCGAGCCGCGGGCGGCTGAACACGCTGATCTCGGGCGGCACCGGATCGGGCAAGACCACGCTGCTGAACGCGATCTCGGCCTTCGCCGACCCACGCCACCGCATCGTCACCATCGAGGACGCCGCCGAACTGCAACTGCAGCAGGAACACGTCGTGCGGCTGGAAACCCGGCCCTCGAACGCCGAAGGCAAGGGCCGGATCACCCAGCGCGACCTGATCGTCAACGCCCTGCGCATGCGCCCCGACCGGATCATCGTCGGCGAGGTGCGCGGCAACGAAGCCTTCGACATGCTGCAGGCGATGAACACCGGGCACGACGGGTCGATGACCACGATCCACGCCAACACCGCCCGCGACGCGCTGAGCCGGCTTGAGCAGATGGTCGCCATGTGCGGCGGAGACATCCCCCTTTCGGTCATCCGCGCACAGATCGCCTCGGGCCTGAACCTCGTGGTGCAGACCGCGCGCCTCTCGGACGGCCGCCGCCGGGTGCTGAGCATCTCGGAACTGACCGGGCTCGACGGCGACACGATCCTGATGCAGGACATCTTCGTCTTCCGCCGCACCGGCGTCGACGAGGACGGCACCGTGCAGGGCCGGATGATCGCCACCGGTGTGCGTCCCCGCTGTCTCGAGGTGTTGCGCACCGCCGGGCTCGACCTGCCCGAAGACACCTTCCGCATCCGCGAGGCAAGCTGACATGGGCATCGGACTGTTCTGGGCACTTCTGCTGGCCGCCTGCGCGCTGGTGCTGCCCGTGGCGCTGAAACTCATACTGACCGAAAGCTCGGCCGAGACCGAGCGCAAGCTGGCGCGGATGCGCAGCGCAGCACCCCGGATGACCGACACCGATCTGCTTTTGCTGCGCGCAGCCGAAGCCGACGGCGGCAGCAAGCAGCCGTTCCTGCGCGACATGCAGCGCATGACCGAAACGCTGGGACTTCCGGTGTCGGGCCGCGGCTTTCTGCTCTGCGTCGCCGTCGCGGCGCTGGCCTTTGGCATTCTGACCTTCCTCGGTACAGGCTCCGCTCTGCTGGCGCTGGGTCTCGCGGGCAGTGTGGCGCTGACCGCCGTCGCCGTGCTGCGCGCACGGCATGCGGCCTATGTGGACAGGTTCGTGACCCAACTGCCCGACGCACTCGACCTGATGATGCGCGGGCTGCGCATCGGCCATCCGATCAGTGCCACGATCTCGAACGTCGCCCGCACCATGCCCGACCCGATCGGCGCCGAATTCCGGGTGATCGAGAAAAAGATCGGCCACGGCGATTACCTTACCGACGCGCTGAGCGACCTTGCCGACAAGATCGACCAGGAGGACATGCACTACCTCGCCGTCAGCATCCGCATCCAGCACGGCACCGGCGGCAACCTGGCCGACATGCTGGCCACGCTGTCGGGCGTGATCCGGTCACGGATCATGTTGCGCCGCCGGGTCCGGGCGCTGTCTTCCGAGGGCCGCATCTCGTCTCTGCTGCTGTCGTCGCTGCCGCTGGTGATCTTCGGCGCCACCAGCCTGATGGCGCCGGACTACTACGGCGCCGTCTCGGACGATCCTCTGTTCCTGCCCATTGCCTGCACCATCGTGGCGCTGGTCGTGGCCAATTTCCTCATCCTGCGCCGCCTGGTCAATTTCCAGGCCTGACCCCGAACCGGAGTGTTCCCCATGATGCAGCTGCAAGACGGACTGTTCGCCGGCAACGCGCTTTACTACCTTGCGGCGCTGGCGCTCGTGCTGCTGGTGTCGGGCGGTGTCGGCTTTCTCGCGCAGCGCGACAGGCCGGCGGCGCGGATGCGGGGGCTTGCGGTGCGGCACGGCGGGCCCGGCGGCCCGAGCCTTGCCAAGATCGCCGAGGAAACGCCCCGCGGTCTGGCGCGCGCGCTGATCCCCGAGGACCCGTCAGAGCGCGCGCAGATCCAGTTCCAGCTCGCCAAGGTCGGGTTCACCCATGCCCGCGCGGTGCAGCATTTCTTTGTCCTGCGGCTGGCGCTTGCGGTGTTGCCGCCGGTCCTGGTCTTCGGCACATTCGCGCTGGCCCGCGCCGGGCTGCTGCCCGCCGACGCCGCCCGCGCCGTGCTCGATTTTCCCCGCATCGGCCTGATGCAGATCGCCGCCATCGGCACCGCGGCGGGCTTCTATGGGCCGAGCTACCTGCTCAAGTCCCGCATCGCCGCGCGGCAGAACCGCATCCGCAAGGCCTTTCCCAACGCCATGGACCTGTTGCAGATCTCGGTCGAGGCCGGCCTTGGCCTCGACGCCGCGATGAGCCGCGTGGGATCTGAGATCCACAAGGTGTCGCCCGAGATCGCCTACGAGTTCCTCACCCTCCAGAACGAGATCGGCGCCGGGCGCGACCGCGAGGCGGCGATGTTCGACATGGCCGAACGCATGGGCGTCGAAGAGGCCAAGAGCTTTGCCCTTGTCATCATCCAGTCGCTGCAATTCGGCACCAGCCTGACCACAGCGCTGAAATCCTACGCGAAAGAGATGCGCGAGTACCGCGAACTGGCCGCACAGGAAAAGGCCAACCGCCTGCCGGTGCAGATGTCGGTGGTGATGTCCTTCCTGATGCTGCCGGCGCTGTTCCTGATCACCCTCACGCCGATCATAATCCGGTACATGGCGATCTACTGAGGATATCCGGATCGCCCGCCGCCCGCGGCGTCGCAGTACCGCTCCGGGCCGTTCGCGTCGGTCAGCAGGAGCGGCGTTCGAAGAACGTCTCGCATCGCATCCGTCCGACGCTCTGATACGAGATTTTCCGACGCAAAAAGTGCCGGTTCACGGAAAGGTGGTGCCGCTGAAGGGACTCGAACCCCCGACCCCATCATTACGAATGACGTGCTCTACCAGCTGAGCTACAGCGGCCCCGGTGCGCGGCCTCTTAGCACCGAGGCCGACGCAGGAAAAGGGCTATTTTGACGACTGCGCAGCCTTGGCGCCGGACCCTGCGATGGCGTCCAGAACCTGCTGGTTGCGGGCCGCGCGCTCGGGGTCGGGATCGGGGGGCAGGTCCTCCACGTCCTCGACCGGCTCATCGGTCGTACCGATCAGCAGCGGCAGCATTTCGGCACCCGGAGGCACAGCACCTTCGACATGCGGCGGGCTGCGCCAGCTGAGCGTGTCGAAGCCCTGGCAGTTCGTGCAGACCGGACCCCATTCGGCATGGACCTGGTTGCAGTTGTCGCAGACCCATTGCGGTCCGCGCGGCGCGATCACCGCCTTGGCGAGCCAGCCGCGCACCACCGTATCGGGCGCGCCTTCGCCGCGCTCGATGGCGGCCATGATCGCCAGCACCCGCGCGTCGCTTTCGGTTTCGACCAGCGATCCCATGGCGCGGCGGGCGCCGGGGAAATCCTCAGCAGCAAGGAACAGCTCGGCCATCAGCAGCCGCGTTTCGCGGTGGTCGGGCTTGATCACCGTCAGCTGCCGGAACCGCTTGAGCCGCTCCTGCGGCGACTCGTTCGGTTCGATCTCGGCAAAGGCGGCGGCGAGGTCGGGATGCGGCTGCGCCTCCCAGGCGCGCTTGAGGATGCGCGTGGCGTTCTTCTGGCGCCCGTCGGCGATATATCCGCGTGCCGCCATGACCGCGGCCGGAATGAGGTCGGGCGAGGATTTGTTGGCGGCGATCGCCGCCTCGCGCGCCTCGATGCTCTTGTCGGCGTCGAGGATGTCCTTGGCCTCGGACAGCGCCAGCACCGCGTCGCGGCGCTTGTGCACGTCGCGCGGCATAGACCCGTGCTTGAGCTTGGCGTTCAGCGTCTTGCGCGCGCCGGTCCAGTCATGCTTCTGCGCTTGCAGCTTCAGAAGCACGTCCTGCACCTCTTCGTGCTTGGGCTTGAGCGCGAAGGCCCGTTCGGCCAGTTTCAGCGCCGTGTCGGTATCCCCGGCCTCGAGCTTTTGCCGCATGATGCCGCGCACCCCGACGAAGCGGGTGGTATCGTGGGTCACCAGCCGCTTGTAGACGGTTTCGGCCTTGGCCCGGTCGCCGGTCATTTCCGCCGCCTGTGCGGTGATCAGGTCGGTGAGTTCGGGTTTGTGCAGATAGCGTTCCGCCTTGGCGGCCTTGGCCATGGCGACACGGCCCTCGCCGCTGGCCAGCGCCAGCATGCCCTCGCTCAGCGCCTGGAAGCCCTTGCGTTCGCGGTTACGGTCGAAATAGCGCGAAATCGCGGTTTCGTCGCCGTTGAGGAAGTGCAGAACCGCCACCAGCAGCGACAGCAGCTTGAGCAGGATCCAGACCGCCACGACGATCAGCACCGCGGCGATCACCGATTGCAGCGGGCCGAGCGTGTATTCGGTTCCGGCGACCGTGACCTGCACGCCGCCGGTGCTTTCCATCAGGTAGCCCGCACCCAGGGTCAGCGCCGCGATCACCGCGACAAAGAGCAGAATCTTGATTAGTGACCACAGCATCTGTCGACCCTTACTTAGTGTTCAATTCCTGGGAAAGCGCGTTGACCGCCGACTGCGCCTGCGCCCGCATCCTCGCGCTGGTGATCCAGTCCGACATCGCGGCCTTGGCCTCTTCGGGCAGCGTCTCGATCTCGGTCAGGGCCGTCTGCAACTCGCCGGCTTTCAGCGCAGCTTCTGCACGGGACAGCACCGCATCGGGATCGTCGCCTTCGCGCGGCGCGACCGACCGAGCGCCCAGTTGGGATCTCAGGAAACCGCCCAACCCGCCGGCGATCGTGCCGTCCTCTCCGGCACGTGCCGCCTGCAGCGCCGCCCGCGCCGCGTCGGGATAGCTGTCCAGAAGCGCGGCCTGGGTCGGCACGCCCTCCGACGCGGTCGCGGTCAGCGCGTCGGGCACGGCGACCTCGTCGACGCCCATGATTTCGGTCACCGATTGCTGGAACGGCTGGCCGCTGTCGAGCGCCGCGGTCAGCTCCGCCAACGCCGCCCGCGCCCGCGCCAGCTCGGCCTGGGCCGAAGCGTTCTGTTCGGCGGCCACCGCCTCTTGCGCCATGTTCTCGATCGACACGCGCTGTTCCGATATCTCGGCGCGCAGGGCGTCGAGCTCGCGCTCGTAGGCAGCGATGGCATCGGGCGACACGGTGTCCGCGACCGGCGCTTTCTCGAGGTTGACGACACGCACCTCGAGCAGCCCCTGCTGTTCGGAAAGGGTCGCGATCTGGTCGTTGAGCGCGTCCACCTGTTCGGTCAGTCCCGACAGCGCGGCTTCGGTGGCCGAGTCGTCGACATTGGCGATGGCGCCCTCGACCGCGCCAAGGCGGGAGGTCAGATCGTCGACGCTGGTCTGCTGCGACTGCAGCGCCGCTTCGGTCTGGGTGCGGAACGGGTCCTCGGTGGTGGCGGTGGCAAAGGGCCAGTCGCCCGATTCGTACTGCGCGGCAAGGTACCCCGCTCCGGCTGCGAGGATGCCGCCCAGGAGAACCGGGAAGAAGCCGCCGCGCCTCTCCACGACCGTTTCGCGCACTGCCTGCGGCGCCGCGGCCGCCGCTGCGGGCGTTCCGGTGTCGCCGCCCGCATCAGGCGTCGCATTGACCGCGCTTTCGCCTTCGGTGTCGATCCGGTCGGCGGCTGTCGTGTCGTCATCCGACCCGGAGCCTGCAACCGTGTCATCCGCAGTGCTGGAGCCGTCTTCGCCCTCGGTCGCAGCCTCTGCGTCTTCGGGCTTTTTGTCCCACGGCGACGCCTCGGCCGTCATTGCGGTATCGTCGGCAAAGACCGGCACCGAGTCTGCGCCTTCGGTCTTGCCAGTCTCCGTCTCGGGAGCGTCCCCGGCGGTGGAGGTTCCATCTCCGTCCGCGTCGCGGTTTCGGGCGCTTTCCGCCCCGGCGGGTTCGTCGGGAACGGGGGCTTCGGGGACGTGCAGCGGATCGGCCTTTGGCGTGTCTTCGGACGCGGAACCGTCTGCCGCCTTGTCCTTTTCGGAGCTCTTATCGGAGGTCTTTTTGTTTGCCACGTGCCGCCAACCTTTCGAATCTCAACGCTCTGAACACGTTATCTATCCAATCGACCTTACTGTCAGGCTTGCTTGCCCTCAAGCGTCCTTGCCTCATCCATAAGCATTGCCACCGTTTTCCGCATCTCCGCGCCCGTGGGATGGGCAGCGATCAAAAGCCGGTCGGGCCGCAGCACGCCCATCGCCTGAGCCACCGCGTCACTCATTGCGACGATCCAGCAAGACCTAACATGACCTGCCGTTTCGGCAAATCGCGCGGCACTGCGCGGCGAGAACAAAGGCACGATGACCGCAGGCCATGCGCCCAGCAGCGTCTGCGCCTCCGGGCTGAGGTCCCCCAGCGGCTGATCGTAGATCACCGCCTCGTCCGTCGAAATTCCCTGCGCCGTCAGCCGCTCTGCGAGATCGCCGCGGGCATGGGTGCCGCGCAGGTGCAAGAGAGGCCCGGCGGGACGGTCCCGCATGATGAGCCCCGCCAGTGCATCGGCGTTGCCGCCCGCAGAGCGCGGAACAAGCCCCGCGTTTTCCGCCGCCAGCGCCGTGGCATCGCCGACGGTAAAACCGGACAGTCCTGTCGGGCCACCCAGTTCGGCATAGGCCTCGACCGCGTTGGCCGAGGTGAAGATCAGCCCCCTGTAGGCCGAGAGATCGGGCAACGGTCCCCGGGGAACGATCCCGACAAGCGGCGAGATCACGCAGTCGAAGGGTCCCGCCCCGTCATCGCGCAGCTCTGCGGCAAAGCGCTCGGACGCGGGCCGGGGCCGGGTCAGCAGCAACTTGGGCCGCGGCGCGGGCGGGATTGTCGGTGTCATCCCCCGGTGGTACTCCGGGGCCACCCCTGACGCAATGGACAGCCCCGTGCCGGACACGCCCCTCATCCTCGGCCTCGAAAGCAGCTGCGACGACACCGCCGCCGCGCTGGTGCGCGGACGCGAGGTGCTGTCGTCGGTGGTGCTGGGACAGGCAGAGCTGCACAGCGCCTTCGGCGGCGTGGTGCCCGAGATCGCCGCGCGGGCCCATGCGGAAAAGCTCGACATCTGCGTGGCAGCGGCGATCCGGCAGGCGGGCGTGACCCTGCGCGACGTCGATGCCATCGCCGTGACGGCGGGGCCGGGGCTGATCGGCGGCGTGCTGTCGGGAGTGATGCTGGCAAAGGGACTGGCCGCCGGGCTGGGCCGTCCGCTGATCGGGGTCAATCACCTTGCCGGACACGCGCTGACCCCGCGGCTCACCGACGGTCTGCCGTTTCCCTACCTCATGCTTCTGGTCTCGGGCGGGCATTGCCAGTTCCTGATCGTGCGCGGCCCGCAGGACTTCACCCGCCTCGGCGGCACCATCGACGACGCCCCCGGCGAGGCCTTCGACAAGACCGCCCGGCTGCTGGGCCTGCCGCAACCCGGCGGCCCGTCGGTGCAGAAGGCGGCCGAAGCCGGCGACCCGGCGCGGTTCCGGCTGCCGCGTCCGTTGCTTGACCGGACCGGTTGCGACATGTCCTTTTCCGGGCTGAAGACCGCCGTGCTGCGCCAGCGCGACGCGCTGATCGCGGATCAGGGCGGATTGCACAGCCGCGACGTGGCCGACCTTTGCGCCGGGTTCCAGGCCGCGCTCCGCGACGTTCTGGTGGAAAAGACCCGGCGGGCGCTGGCGATCTACCTCGACGAGGCGCCGGCAAGCCCCGGCTTTGCCATCGCCGGAGGCGTGGCGGCGAACACGCCGCTGCGCGCGGCGTTGACCATGCTCTGCGCCGAACAAGGCGTGACCTTCACCGCGCCGCCGCTGGCGCTCTGCACCGACAACGCGGCGATGATCGCTTATGCGGGCGGCGCGTTGTTTGCCGCAGGAACAAAGCACGACATGACCCTCTCGGCCCGCCCCCGTTGGCCGCTGGACAGCGCCGCGGCACCGCTGGTCGGATCGGGAAAGAAAGGCGCCAAGGCATGAGTATCGCGGTTCTGGGATCGGGCGCCTTTGGCACGGCGCTGGCCATCGCGCTCTGCTCCGGCGGACGCGAGGTGACACTCTGGGCGCGCGACCCCGCGACCGTCACCGCGATGCGCGAAACCCGCCGCGCCCCGCGCCTGCCAGAAGCTCCGCTGCCCGACTCACTGACACTGACCGACAACCTGGCCGAGGCCGCCCGCGCGCCGGTTCTGCTGCTGTCCGTGCCGATGCAAAGCCTGTCGTCGCTGCTGGGGCAGATCGACGACGACCTCGACGGCACGGCGCTTGTCGCCTGCTGCAAGGGCATCGACCTCGCCAGCATGACCGGCCCCTCGGGCGTGATCGCGACGGCCAAGCCGCAGGCCGTTCCCGCCGTGCTGACCGGCCCGAGTTTCGCCAAGGACATCGCCGCAGGTCTGCCCACGGCGCTGACGTTGGCCTGCGCAGAGGCCGACTGGGCGCAGGACCTGCAACGGCAGCTTTCGACGCGCAGCCTGCGGCTCTATCGCAGCGACGACATGGTGGGTGCCGAACTGGGCGGCGCGCTCAAGAACGTCATCGCCATCGCCTGCGGCGCGGCCATCGGCGCGGGCTTGGGCGACAGCGCGCGCGCCGCGCTGCTGACCCGCGGCTTTGCCGAGATGATGCGCATCGCAGAACACATGGGCGCGCGGGCCGAAACGCTGAACGGGCTTTGCGGGCTGGGCGATCTGACCCTGACCTGCACCTCGGACCTGTCGCGCAACTACCGGCTGGGTCTGGCGCTGGGGCGCGGCACCGATTTCGACCCGAACCTGACCGTCGAAGGCGCCGCGACCGCGCAGGCTCTGGCGAAAATCGCCGAGACCACGGCGCTCGACCTGCCGATCTGCACCACCGTCGCGCACCTCGTGACCGGCGCGCTCAGCGTCTCGCAAGCGCTGGACGCGCTGATTTCCCGACCCCTGAAAGAGGAGTAACCATGCTCATCGCTCTCATTGCCCGGGACAAGCCCGGCGCCCTGCACATCCGGCAGGAAAACCGCCCCGCCCATGTGGACTACCTCAAATCCGGCGACGCCGTGCAGCAGGCCGGCCCTCTGCTGGACGATGCCGGAGAGATGTGCGGTTCGCTGGTGATCCTCGACCTGCCCGACATGGACGCCGCCCGCGCCTGGGTCGACGGCGACCCGTACGGCAAGGCCGGCTTGTTCGACAGCGTCGAGCTGATCCCCTGGAACCGGGTGATCGGCTGATGGCGTACTGGCTCTTCAAATCCGAACCCTCGGTCTGGGGCTGGGACGACCAGGTGGCCAAGGGCGATGCGGGCGAGGAATGGGACGGCGTGCGCAATTACCAGGCGCGCAACTTCATGCGCGAGATGACCGTCGGCGACCTCGGCTTCTTCTACCACAGCCAGACCGAAAAGGCCGTGGTCGGCATCGTCGAGGTCATCGCCGAGGCGCATCCCGACAGCACCACGGAAGACGACCGATGGGAGTGCGTCGACATCAAGGCGGTGCGCCCCTTCACGCAGCCGGTGACGCTCGAGATGTGCAAGGGTGACGACCGGCTGTCCGGCATGGTGCTGATCAACAACTCGCGCCTTTCGGTGCAACCGGTGACCGAGGCGGAATGGCGCGTGGTCTGCGAACTGGGCCGGACGGAGCCGTAACCGGAAACTGGACGGAATCGCGCCGCGATGGCACGATCTGCGCGGTTTCTGGACGGAGGAAGGTCATGGGAGTCTTTTCGGTCATCATCGCGGCCCTGGGCTGCTTTGCGGCGGGCGCAGCCTGGTACATGACCTTGTCCAAGGCATGGATCGCGGCGGTCGGCATTCAGGTCGATGCGGAGGGCAAACCGCAGGGTGCGGGTTCAGCCACGCCTTTCATCATCGGCTTTGTCGCGGCGCTGCTGCTGTCCGGCATGATGCGGCACGTCTTTGCGACGGCGGGCATCGACACGGCAGCCAAGGGACTGGTGTCGGGGCTGGGCGTCGGGGTCTTCATCCTCGGGCCCTGGCTCTGCATGAACTACGCCTATGCGCAGCGGCCACGGATGCTGATGCTGATCGACGGCGGCTATGCGGTCCTCGGTCCGGCCGTGGCGGGGCTGATCCTCGGGATCGTTGCGTGATCGGTCGGCTGGGAAAGGGGGTCCGGCCAGTGCCGAAACCCCCGTCACCCCAGGCGCTCCCACAGCACCGGTCGTGAACTGAACATGGTTTCGGCCATCCTGGCGCGATGCAGGACGGATACCCGAGACGGGCCGCTAGCGCAAACCTCAAGCCCGTCGCATTCGACCGGCTTTATTAACCCATGAAACACAAAAGGCCCCCGCAGGGACCTTTCGCAGCGCGGAACATGTGGACAAGAATCAGCCGTAGACCGATTCCTTGCCGAAATGTTTGGTCAGCATGTAATAGATCACCGCGCGGTACTTGTTGCGCTCGGACTTTCCGTAGGTGTCGATGACCGAATGGATCGCGTCCATCAGCTGCGGTCCGTCCGCAAGGCCCAGCTTCTTGACCAGGAAATTGTCCTTGACCGTTTCAAGCTCGTGCTCCTGACCTGCCGCCACCGTCGACGCGTCGGCGTTGTAGATGGCCGGGCCGCAGCCGATCGTCACCTTGGTCAGCAGGTCCATGTCCGGCTCCATGCCGCACTTGCTGCGCAGATCCTCGGCATATTTCGCGATCAGTTCGTCTCGTTTTCCCATTTGGTCACTCCCTCTGATGCAGGCTCTGGCCTGTCATTGCGGTGCTACCCCGGTCCCCCCGAAGCATTGCCCGGGCATGGTGACCAGATGGCGAAAGGCTGACAATGGTAAATCGCGGAGCCTTTTCCCCTGCGCGGAAATCCTCTGCCGGTTGTGTCTGTCCCGGCACAGGCGGACGGTTTCAATGGGCCGCCGTCCCGACGGTATCCGACAGGACAAGCCAGGGCATCGGACCCGCCCGCGCAAAAATGGCGCGCCCGAAGGCGCGCCATCACAGGAGTTGAAAGTGCGAAGTGCTTACGACAGATCGCCGATGCGCAGATCGTCCGGCAGGCTCTCTGCTTCACTCTCGTCGAACTCGGGTTGCTGCTCGAGATCCGCGCGGGTCATCGAAGACAGTTTGAGTTCGCCGTCGGCATTCAGCGAGAACTGATCGGCCGGCAGAGCCACCGTGTATTCGCCGAGGCCGAGGAAGCCGCCGATCCCGATCACGAAAGACACGCTGTCGCCCTGAGCGATCACATAGTCGACCTCACCGACATCTTCGTTGTCGACGCCCAGAACGCTGGTGCCAACCACTTGGCCCACGGTCATTTCGCTCAGGCTGGACGGTGCTTCGGCAGCTTCGCTTTCGGCTGCCATTTCGCTGCCCGCGTCCGGAGCCTCGGCTTCCATGTCGCTGCCGCCATCCGTCGTTGCCGGATCATCGGCAGCGGTGTCGGTGTCGGAGCCCATCCCACCGTCCGCCGAGTCGGTCTCCATGTCGGTCCCGGTGTCGGTTTCCGCGGTCGACTCCGTGGACATGCCGTCTTCGGTTTCCGTCTCGGCGGTCTCTCCGGTCGACATGTCGTCCTGAGCTTCGGTCTCTGCCGTCGTCTCGGTGGACGCACCGGTATCACCGTCCGATTGCTCCATTTCTTCCACGGCAGGCGCGTCGCCCTCGGTGGGTTGCGTGTTGGTGTCCTGGGCAACAGCACCCCCGGCGATGAGGGCTGCGATTGCGGTACCAAGCATCATGTCTTTCAGTGCCATTGGTCGTCTCCTTGTCTGTGTGACGTCTGACCAGATAAGCCGCAAAGGGTCATGGGGGTTTCCGCCCATGTGAAATTTTTCCTTGGAACCAACGGCTTGCGACCTTATCGCATTGAGATTCCGAGCGAATCCGACGATCTTTCAGGACAGGGAACGGAGAAAACCCGCTGCTTTCCGAGAAAGTTGACGTCCGGCGGTATCCGACGGCATGCAAATTCCGCTTCCAACGCTCGGATCGGCAGAAGGCCGCTCGATTCAAGGCGGAGTCGTCCCGGCGGGAACCGGCCAAGCGTCTAGCGACAAGTGCCGTAGCCGCGGTCCTGCAAGTGGAAGTGATCGCGGTGCAGGGCATTGTACTCGGGTCCGAGCGTGGTCCCGAACCACGTGCAGGCAGCGTCGCGAATGCGCCTCAGGAAATCCCCGTCCGGCCCGTCCCAGCCGTCCAAGAGGTCGATGCGCCGCCCGTCGGCCAGCGTCACGCCGCTGATGTCGATGGCGCTGGCGGTGGCATGGCTGCTCATCCGGCCGCCGCCGCCGTCCGGCGTTCGGATTTCGCGGCAGCTGTAACTCGAGAAATGGTGCAATCGGGCGACCTCCTGCCCGAAAGCGACGCGGGCGGCGGGTTGGATGCCATGTTCGACCCAGAGCGCCAGCCGCAGCGCGGTGGGGCAGGCCGTTTCGACCGGGCTGAGACGCAGGTCTTTGAACCCGCGCAGCGCCACCCGGTCCCGGATACCGCAAGTCTCGGACTGGTCCAGGTCGGGCATCGGGTCGATGGCCGCGCCGCCGTCCTGCAGGATCTCGACGCACATGTCCGACGTATCGAGCGCCCGGCGTAGCTTGAACCCCGTAACCGGCGTCACCGGATCGGCGATGCGCAGCGGTTCCCACAGGTTCCATTCGTCGGGCAGCGGCGTGTCCGGGTGGCGCACCAGTGCCTGCCCGAGATAGGCGACAGCGGCCAGCAGCAGCAGAACGGCAACGCGGCGGAGCGCCCGGCGGCGCGGCGAGGGAGAGTCACTCATCCGCCAAAGATGGCCGGGCGCGGGCGCAATTCAACAAACGGTCAAGCCAACGCAAGATCGGCACGCAGCTGCGCTGCGTCCACACCCCCCGCGGGCGCGCCCTCCTGCACGAGACGCGCCGCGAGCGCGACCAGACCCGCATTCACAGGCGTCGGCACGCCCGCAAGCCGCCCCAGCAGGACGATCTCGCCGTTGAGGTAATCGGTCTCGACCGACCCGAGCCCGCGCAACAGGCTTTGTGTAGTGGAGCCGCCGACCCGCTCCACCCCTTCGATATCGGTGATCCGCAGGTGTTCGGCCCGGCGCGGGTCCTTCATGCTGACATCCGCAAAAGCGATGCCATGCGCGGCATAAACCGCCCTTGCCTCGTCGCGCGCCGCTTCGACCAGGTCGTCCTGGCCATGTCCCTTGCCCAGCGCCGCTTCGAGGATATTGCCCAGGTTCATCAGCAGTTTGCCGTATTTGCTGGCCATCACGTCGTCCAGCACGAACCCCGCGATCAGGCTGCCGTCCAGCGCCTGCGCCAGCCGCGTGTCGTCGGCATCCTGACCATGCGGATAGCGGCCGATGTCGAAGATGCCAAGTTTGGGTTCGGCATGCACGGCGATCTCTCCGGGCGTGAGAAAGCTCGCGGGGACCATGACCGTGACACCGTGCACGTTCGGAAACAGCCGCAGCGCCATGCGTTCGTTGGCCACCCCGTTCTGCAGGCAGAAGATCGGCTGGTCACGCAACCCCGCCGCGCGCAGATCCTCCAGCGCCGCGGCGGTGTCCTGCGTTTTCATGCACAGCAAAACGATGTCGTCGGGCCGCAGCCCCGCCTCGGCCACGCTGCCGACGCAGTCGAACCGGACCACCTTGTCCATCCGGGGCGTGCGTACCCGCAGGCCGCGCGCCCGGATCGCATTCAGTTGTGCGCCGCGCGCGATGCCGATGACCTCGATCCCGTTGAGGCTCAGCGCCGCGGCAACGGTACCCCCGATGCCGCCGACGCCGAAGACCACCGCGCGCATGCGCTCAGTACCGGTAGTGTTCGGGCTTGAACGGCCCCTCGGGCGTCACACCGATATAGGCTGCCTGTTCTTCATCCAGCTTGGTCAGCTTCACACCGATGCGGTCCAGATGCAGCCGTGCGACCTTTTCGTCGAGGTGCTTGGGCAGGATGTAGACCTCGTTGGCGTATTGATCGCCCTTGGTCCACAGCTCGATCTGCGCCAGCACCTGGTTGGTAAAGCTGGCCGACATGACAAAGGACGGATGGCCGGTGGCATTGCCGAGGTTCAGCAGACGGCCTTCGGACAGCAGGATCAGACGATTGCCGTTCGGCATCTCGATCATGTCCACCTGGTCCTTGATGTTGGTCCACTTGTGGTTCTTGAGGCTCGCCACCTGGATTTCGTTGTCGAAGTGGCCGATGTTGCCGACGATCGCCATGTCCTTCATCTCGCGCATGTGCTCGATGCGGATCACGTCCTTGTTGCCGGTGGTGGTGATGAAGATGTCGGCGCTGTCCAGCACGTCCTCGAGCAGCACGACCTCGAACCCATCCATCGCCGCCTGCAGCGCGCAAATCGGGTCGACCTCGGTCACCTTCACGCGCGCCCCGGCGCCGCGCAGCGACGCCGCAGAGCCCTTGCCCACGTCGCCGTAACCGCAAACCACGGCGACCTTGCCCGCCATCATGGTATCGGTGGCGCGGCGGATGCCGTCAACGAGGCTTTCCTTGCAGCCGTACTTGTTGTCGAATTTCGACTTGGTGACGCTGTCGTTTACGTTGATCGCCGGGAACGGCAGCTGGCCCTTCTTGACCAGCTCGTAGAGGCGATGCACCCCGGTCGTGGTTTCCTCGGACACACCCTTGATCGCGTCGCGGGTCTTGGTGAACCAGCCCGGCGTTTCCTTCATGCGCTTGGCGATCTGCTTCTTGATCACATCTTCCTCTTCCGAGGACGGCACCGGGATGATGTCCTCGCCCGCCTCGGCGCGTGCGCCCAGCAGAACATAAAGCGTCGCATCGCCACCGTCGTCGAGGATCATGTTGGCGCCCTCGGGGAACTGGAACGACTTGTCGAGGTAATCCCAGTGCTCTTCGAGGCTCTGGCCCTTGACGGCAAAGACCGGAATGCCCGCCTCGGCGATGGCGGCGGCGGCATGGTCCTGGGTCGAGAAGATGTTGCACGATGCCCAGCGCACGTCCGCGCCCAGCGCCACCAACGTTTCGATCAGTACCGCGGTCTGGATCGTCATGTGCAGCGAGCCCACGATCCGGGCGCCCTTGAGCGGTTTGGAGTCGCCGAATTCCGTGCGGCAGGCCATGAGGCCCGGCATCTCGGTTTCGGCGATATCCAGCTCTTTGCGCCCGTAGGCGGCAAGGGCGATGTCCTTGACGATGTAATCCTGTGCCATTGCGGCTCTCCAAATGTTATTTCAGCATTGCGCGTACCATCCCTTGATTTGGCAGGCAACGTAGAACACAAAGGGTGCGCCCATAGGCGCGCAACGGACATTAATTTATGTGCAGGGAACGGACGCCGGTGACCACCCAGCCCGACATTCCCGCCAACCGATACGGGCGCTATTGCGTGCCCGCCGGGCTCGAGGACCGGCCTGCGGCCCGGGCGGTGCTGGCGGGTCAGGCTTACGAACCGGAGACGCTGCGCTTCATGCGCGCCCATGCGGGCGACGGCGATATCATCCACGCCGGCGCCTTCTTCGGCGATTTCATCCCGGCGCTCTCCACCGCTTTGACCCCCGGGGCGCGGCTTTGGGCGTTCGAGCCGAACCCGGGCAACTTCGCCTCGGCGCAGGAAACCGTGCGGCTCAACGATCTGCAGAACGTCACGCTGACCAATGCCGCGGTGTCGAACCAGCCCGACGAACTGCTGTTCCGCACCCGCGACAAGGACGGCAAATCCCTTGGCGGGCTCAGCCATTTCGTCACCGAACCCGGCGACGGGGTCGAAGCGGTGGCCGCGGCGATGCTGGATTTCGTCGTGCCGCTCGACCGCAAGGTGTCGATCCTGCAACTGGATGTCGAAGGCCATGAAAAACAGGCGATGCTGGGCGCCTACCACCTGGTCAACCGGTGGGCGCCGATCCTGATCCTGGAGTATTTCAACAAGCCCCAATGGATCGCCCGGCGCTTTCCCGGTCTGGGGTACCGCCACATCGGCAAGCTGCACGGCAACCACGTCTTCGCAGCCCGCGACATCACGCTCTGATCCGCCGCCTTGGTCCGGTCGTGCCACGTTTTGTGCGCAAACCGCCCATCATCACACCGCAATTGCCTGTTTTAACCGCGTTCGACCGACGCACCTCGCGGCTTCGGAGAGCACCGGAAAGGGCAGGATCGCGCCATGAACCAGATCACTCTCGAACAGCCCGCCTGCAGTCCCCGGTTCGGATTCTCCATCGCGGAGAACGCCTACGGCCGGTATTGCATTCCGGACGCTTTCCGCAAACGCGACCTGCCGGACCTTTTGTGCTCCGGCGCGGTGTACGAACCCCGAACGCTGCATTTCCTGCGCCGCGCCCTGGACGAAACCGGCGGCGACATCGTGACCGGCGGCGCCTTCCTCGGAGATTTCCTCCCGGCGCTGCATGACCGGCTGGCCCCGGACGCGCGCATCCACAGCTTCGAACCGGCACCTCTGACCCATGCCGCCGCGTGCCACACCATCATTCTGAACGGTCTGGACCGCGTGACCCTGCCGAAAGTCGCCGTCGGTGCCCACGACGGCATCCTGCCGCTGCAGGTGATGCGGCGCGAGGGCGGCGCACCGCTGGCCGCAGCCGCGCGGATCGCGCCCGGCGGAGAAGGCAGCCATGTCGCCATGGTCAAGGCGATGCGCATCGACGACCTCGTCCCCGCCGGACGCCGGGTGACGATCCTGCAGCTCGACCTCGAAGGCTTCGAGCTCGAAGCGCTGAAGGGCGCGGCCGGCCTCATCGCCCGCAACCGCCCCATCCTCGTGCTCGACGAAAGCCGTGCCAATGCGCGCGAGGCCTATCTCGCGCACCTTTCGGACGCCTTCCCGCAGATCGGCTACCATGCCGCCGGGAGCACCGAGACCAACGTGATCCTGCTGCCCGAAGGCTAACGGCAGGCCAGGGTTTACAGCCTCGGGGACGGCGATTAACCCTTGCCGCCACGCAGACAAGGATCCCCGATGCCGCCCTCCCGCTCGCAACCCCGCGCTTGGCAACGCATGCTGTCGGGCCGCCGGCTCGATCTGCTCGACCCCACCCCCGTGGATATCGAGATCGAGGACATCGCCCACGGTCTGGCCTTCGTCGCGCGCTGGAACGGCCAGACCCGCGGCGACTATGCCTATTCGGTGGCCGAACATTCCCTGCTGGTCGAGGAACTCTTCCGCCGCATGACCCCAGGTGCGCCGGTGAAATGGCAGCTGGCGGCGCTGCTGCACGATGCGCCGGAATACGTCATAGGCGACATGATCTCGCCGGTGAAGGCAGCGGTCGGCCCCGGCTACGGCGCGCTGGACGACCGGCTGACGGCCGCGATCCACCTGCGCTTCGGCTTGCCCGCGCAGATCCCCGCCACGGTCAAGAAACAGATCAAGCGCGCCGATCGGATCAGCGCCTGGATGGAGGCGACGCAGATCGCAGGCTTCGCCCCGGCCGAAGCCGACAGGTTCTTCGGCCATCCCGATCCGGCGCTGATGGAGAACCTCACCATCCTGCTTCGCCCGCCGGTGGAGACCCGCGCCGCCTTCACCGCCCGCCACGCCGACCTAATGGCCCGCCTGTGACGATCACGGTGCGCCGCGCCAGTCCGCTCGACACCCGCGAGATGGCCGAGATCCTGGCAGCCCTCATTGAGAACGGCGCCGCGACCGCGGTCAGCGGCCCGGTCAGCCGGGCGGACATCGCGGAATGGATAGCCTTCGATCCGGACCGCTCTGCCTGGCATGTCGCCGAGAATGCAGCGGGACACATCCTCGGTTTCCAGTTCATCGAACCGAACCCGGCCCTGCCCGACGCCTGCTGCGACATCGCCAGCTACGTGCGTCCCGGACAGGGCGGCGTCGGCATCGGTTCGGCGCTCTTCGACGCCACCCGCCGCGCCGCCCGCGCCTTGGGCTATACGGCCATTGTGGCGGTGATCCGCGCCGACAATGCCGCAGGCCTCGCCTATTACCAAAGCCGGGGCTTCGAGGACTGGCAGACCTGGCACGACGCGCCGATCGCGCCGCAGATCGTGAAACGACACGACCTCTGACCGCGCCCGCCCCTTCTTCGGTTCACAATAACCCTCAGAGAGCACGAGAGACTGGTCTCTCGTATCGCCCGGCACGGGCCGATCCTACCGCGGCGACCGCTTCGCCAGGATGCGCTGCAGCGTGCGCCGGTGCATGTTCAGCCGGCGCGCCGTCTCGGACACGTTGCGGTCGCACAGCTCGTAGACCCGCTGGATATGCTCCCAACGCACCCGGTCGGCGCTCATCGGGTTTTCCGGCGGCGGCGGCGGATCGTCCGAGGTGGCCAGCAGCGCGTTGGTGATGTCGGTGGCATCGGCGGGCTTCGACAGATAATCCGTGGCACCGATCTTGACCGCGGCCACCGCCGTGGCGATGGCGCCGTAGCCGGTCAGCACGACGACCCGGCAATCGGGCCGCTTCTCGCGTAGCACCTCCACGACGTCCAGCCCGTTGCCGTCCTCGAGCCGCAGGTCAACGACCGCATAGGCCGGCGGACGCGCCGTCGCGATGGCAGAGCCGCCGGCAACGGAATCGGCGGTTTCGACCTCGAACCCGCGCTTTTCCATCGCCTTCGCCAGCCGCTTCAGGAACGGCTCGTCGTCATCCACCAGCAAAAGGCTCTTGTCCGCTCCCAGATCGACTGCTGCCCGGTCCGCCACGTCTCTCATCCTCATTCATTTGTCCCGCCAGAGGTAGTCCGTGCCGGCAGACCGGTCAAATGGTACGAACGTCACAGCTTGTCGACGAAGCAGGCGGTCCGTTCGGCCACCTGCTCTGCCGTCAGGTCGCGGCGGAAGTAGTCGGCAAAGCCATGATCCGGCAGCATCAGGTAGGTAAAGGTCGAATGATCGACGAGGTAGTACTCCGGATCCTCGTCGTCATGCGCCTGGTAAAAGGTGCGGTAGGCCTGGCTCGCCGCCTTAACCTGCTCGGCGCTGCCGGTCAGACCGACCATGTCCTCGTGCATGTTGGCGGCATAGCTGCCCACCACCTCGGGCGTGTCACGCTTGGGGTCGATCGAGATGAAGACCGGTGTGACCTCGTGCCCGGCCTCGGCCAGCAGGTCCACCGCTTCGGCATTGCGCGCGGTGTCGAGGGGGCAGACATCCGGGCAGAAGGTATAGCCGAAATAGACCAGCGACGGTTCGGTCAGCACATCGGCATCGGTCACTGTCTCGCCCTCGCCGTTGACCAGTTCGAACGGCCCGCCGATGCTCGCCGATCCGCCGGCGATCTGCCCGCCGCGGCACTCGGCGAAGACGTCGCCGCCGCCGCCCGGAGAGGTGACGTACCAGACGCCGCCCAACAGCGCCAGAACGGCCACCCCGGCAGAGATTGCAGCAAGCCTGACCATGGCATTTTCCTTTCCGCGTGTCGCGTCCTGCATTAGATATCCCCTACCTAAACACGGGGGCCGCCCGTGCAAGCGACAGATGGGCGCAGATGACCGACAGCGATATCAGCCTTCTGGGCACGCGCAACCGCAGCAAGTGGATCCGCCTGCGCACGATGATCCTGCTGCGCTGGTTCGCCATCGCCGGACAGCTGACGGCGATCTTCGTGGCACAGTACCTCTACGGCCTGCAACTGGAGTTGGGCCTGTGCTTCCTCGCCGTCGGCGTCTCGGTCATCGGCAACATGGTGGCGATCTTCGTCTTTCCCGAGAACAAGCGCCTGTCCGAGACCGAAAACCTGCTGATGGTGATGTTCGACCTGTTGCAGCTGTGTTTCCTGCTGTTCCTCACCGGCGGGCTGAACAACCCCTTTTCGGTTCTGGTGCTGGGCCCCGTCACGGTGTCGGCGGCAGTGCTGGCGCTGCGGTCCGCTATCCTGCTGGGAACCACCGCCTTCGTGCTCATCACCGCGATGATGTTCTACCACCTGCCGCTGCGCACCGCCGACGGAGACATCCTGCGCATCCCCGACATCTTCGCCTACGGCCAGTGGTTCGCGATCAGCATCGCGCTGGTCTTCATTTCTCTCTATGCCCGCCGCATCACCGCCGAGATGAACTCCATGTCCGACGCGCTGACCGCCACGCAGATGGCGCTGGCCCGGGCGCAGAAGCTCAACGACCTGGGCGGGGTGGTCGCCGCCGCCGCGCACGAGCTGGGCACGCCGCTGGCGACGATCAAGCTGACCTCCTCCGAGCTGATCGAGGATCTGGACGACCGGCCCGAACTGCAGGAGGACGCGCGTCTGATCCGCGAACAGGCCGACCGCTGCCGCGACATCCTGCGCTCCATGGGCCGCGCCGGAAAGGACGACCTGCAGATGCGGCAGGCGCCGCTGCTCGAGGTGATCCGCGAGGCGGCAGAGCCGCATGAGAGCCGCGGCAAGACCATCCGCATCGCCGAGTCGCCGGACCCCGAAGGCGATCCGGCGCAGCCGCAGATGCTGCGCCGCCCCGAGGTGATCCACGGGTTGCGGAATCTCGTGCAGAACGCCGTCGATTTCGCCCGCAGCACCATCTGGATCGAGGCGATCTGGTCCGACACCCAGATCACCGTCCGCATCCGCGACGACGGACGCGGTTTTCCGCAGCACCTGCTGGGCCGGATCGGCGACCCGTTCGTCGGCCGCCGCCGCAGCGAGGCCGAGAAGAGCCACCGCCCGGAATACGAAGGCATGGGCCTGGGCCTCTTCATTGCCAAGACCCTGCTTGAACGGTCGGGCGCCGAGCTGAGCTTTGCCAACGGGTCCGACCCGTTCGAGCCGGTGGCGCCCAGCGGCGTCCCGACCGGCGCCGTGGTCGAGGTCACCTGGCCCCGCGCGCGCATCGTGCCCAGCGGCGCGGGCAACAGCTTTGCCATCGGCGAGAACCGTCCGATCACCGCCTGACGCGCTTCGGGCGGCGGTCGAAACCTTCATTAACCGCGTGTTAACCGCGTCTCTCCATGGTTGGCCGGGGACGAGGATTGCACGGTTAACCGGGTTTGGACGTATTCATCGCACTCTCCAGCGGCTTCGGCGCGGCGGTGGCGGCGCTTGTCGGGCTCTGCCTGCTCAGGCCGCCCCGCCGCAACGCGGCGCAGGCGGACCATGCGCCGCCGGACCCGCCGGCTTTCCTGTTGCACGACGGTCGTGTCATCCAGGCCAACCGGGCCGGCCGCGCCTGTCTCGGTGCCTTTGCGGACACAGCGGTCTGGGACGATCTTGTCGCCCTCTTCAAAGGCCGGTTTCCGGCCTTTCCCCCGCAACCGCCCAAAAAACGGCTGTCTCTCGCGGCCGAGGATGACTCCGGACACCGATTGTCCATCATGCCCGAAGCGGGCGGCCACCGGATTGTGCTGGATGGACCGCCGCCGCCTTATACGGCCCTGGACGACCTGCATGCCCAGGGCGCCGAACTGGCGCTGCTGCGCGCGACCATGACCTGTGCGCCGACGCCGGTCTGGCAATGCGATGAACAGGGCAGGGTGCTGTGGTCGAACGCCGCCTACGACCGGCTGTGCGACAGCCTCGGTCAGGCCGACCGCCGTGCGCCGATTTTCGACCTGGCGCTGCCGCGGACCGAAGAGCCGCAGCGTGTCCGCCTGCGCGTCGCGGATTCCGGCAACACCGTGCAGACCTGGTTCGAGATCTGCTCGGTCCTGTCGGACAGGCTCTGGCTCAATTACGGCGCCGATATCGACGCGGTCGTGCACGCGGAAACCGCCCAGCGCAATTTCGTACAGACGCTGACCAAGACCTTCGCCCACCTGCCCATCGGCCTTGCGATCTTTGATCGCGACCGGCGGCTGGCCCTGTTCAATCCGGCCCTGATCGACCTCACCAGCCTCAATGCGGAATTTCTCAGCCAGAAACCCAATCTGATGACCTTTTTCGACACCATCCGCGAAAAGCGCATGATGCCCGAACCCAAGGATTACGCCAGTTGGCGCGAGGAAATGGCAGACCGCATCGCCGCGGCATCGAACGACCGCTATTGCGAGACCTGGTCACTGCCCTCGGGGCTGACCTACCGCGTCACCGGCCGCCCGCATCCAGACGGCGCCACGGCTTTTCTGATCGAGGATATCAGCGCCGAAGTCTCACTGAATCGCCGCTTCCGCTCTGAACTGGATCTCAGCCAGGCGGTGCTCGATTCCATGGACGACGCGGTCGCGGTGTTTTCCCAGCTTGGTGTGCTGCTGTTCTGCAACGCGCCGTTCCGCACATTGTGGGACTACGACCCCGAAAGCGCCCTGAACGAAGTCACGGTGATCGAGGCGATCCGGCAATGGCAGCCGCGCTGCCAGGCGACGCCGGTCTGGGGCGACCTGCGCGACTTCGTCCTGACGCTGCGCGAACGCGCCGCCTGGGACGCGATGCTGCACCTGCAGGACGGGACGCCGCTGGTCTGCCATGTCGTCCCGGTGTCGCGCGGGGCGACCGTGGTGCGGTTCAGCCAGGCCCTGACGTCTCCCGCCCGGGTGCCCTCCACCGCGGCGGACAAACTCGCCGACGCCTGACCGCCGAACCTCCTTGCAGCGCCGGACACCGCGGGTAAGGTCGCTGCATGTCCGTCAGCCTCGCCCGTGTCACCTCTGCCAGTCCCGAAGAGACCTGCGCCCTCGCCCGGCGCCTGGGCGCAGCCCTTGTGCCGGGGGACGTGCTGCTGCTCTCCGGCGATATCGGGGCGGGAAAGACCCATTTCGCACGATGCCTGATCCAGTCGCTGCTGACGATGCCCGAGGATGTACCCTCGCCCACCTTCACACTGGTCCAGACCTACGACACCCGCGCCGGAGAGCTTTGGCACGCCGATCTCTACCGCTTGTCGGACCCGGACCAATGCGCCGAACTGGGCCTGACGGACGCCTTCGAGACGGCGATCTGCCTCGTCGAATGGCCAGACCGGCTGGCCGATCTCGCCCCTGCCGAAGCGCTGACACTGGAGTTCAGCGCCGGGCCCGAAGATACGGAACGCCGGATCATCCTGACCGGGGATCCGAAACGCTGGGCGCACCTGGCAGACCGGGTGCCCGCATGACCGACGACTGGATGCCGACGGACTGGCAGGACGCTGCCAGCACACCGCTGGCCGGCGATGCTTCGGCCCGGCGTTACTGGCGGCTGCACCGTGCCGATGGCGCCAACGCCGTGCTCATGCACGACCCAGAAGGCGACGTGGCGCTTTTCGCGCGCCTGGCCCGGCACCTGACGGACCTTGACCTCAGCGCCCCGACGATCATCGCCGAAACCCGCGGCAAACTGCTGATCGAAGACCTGGGCGACGCGGTGTTCGCCCGACTGATGAACGCCGACCCAGACTGCGAGTTTCGTCTCTACTCCAGCGCAATCGAGGCGCTCGCGGTCCTGCATGACCATCCGCCCCCCGCAGGACTGGACCGCGCCGACCCGGCGCGACTGGCGGCGATGACCGATCTGGCCTTCGACTGGTACGCGACCCGAGCGGGCGCTTCAAAGGCGAAACCGAACCGCGCCATGCGCCTGATGCAGGACGCGCTGGACCGCCATGCGCCCGACACCGACGTGATGATCCTGCGCGACTTTCATGCCGAGAACCTGATCTGGCTGCCGGATCGGTCGGGCGCGGCGCGCGCCGGGCTGCTGGATTTCCAGGACGCGCTGAAAGGCCATCGCGCCTACGATCTCGCGTCATTGATCACCGACGCCCGGCGCGACGTCTCGCCGGACATGCACGCGGCGTTGGTCCGAGACTACCTCGACCGCACCGGCCTCGAGGCAGCACCGTTTCGGGCCGCGCTCGCCGTGCTGGGTGTGCAGCGCAACCTGCGCATCCTCGGCGTCTTTGCCCGCCTCGCCGCGACACGGGGCAAGCCGCAATATGTCGACCTGATCCCCCGCGTCTGGCGCCACCTGTCGGTCGGCCTGTCCCACCCGGCCCTGGCGGAACTCGCCGCCGAACTGCACCGCCTTCTTCCCAATCCGACACCGGACCGTCTGCATAAACTGAGAACCCCATGCCCGACGCCATAATGCTCTTTGCCGCCGGGTTCGGCACGCGCATGGGCGCACTCACCGCCGACCGCCCGAAGCCGCTGATCGAGGTCGCGGGCCGCGCGCTGCTGGATCATGCGCTCGACCTCGCAGAGGCGCATGGCCCGCTGCGCAAGGTGGTGAACGCCCACTATCGCGCCGAGCAGATCGAGATGCATCTGGCCGGGCGTGATGTTGCCGTGTCGATTGAGGAGCCCGACATCCTCGACACCGGCGGCGGGTTGCGCGCGGCGCTGCCGCTCCTTGGGGCGAACCCGGTTTTCACGCTCAACACCGACGCGATCTGGTCCGGTCCCAACCCGCTCGACCTGCTGGCCGACGCCTGGGACCCCGCAAGGATGGATGCGCTCCTGCTCTGCGTTCCGCTCGCCCGCGCCATCGGTCGCCAGGGCGGCGGCGACTTCCGCATCGACGCAGATGTGCGCCTGACCCGCGGCGGCGACCTTGTCTACTCCGGCGCGCAGATCCTCAAGACAGGCGGGCTTGCCGACATCCCCGAAACCGTCTTTTCACTGAACCTGTTGTGGAACCGCATGGCGCAGGCGGATCGGCTCTGCGGCCTGACCTACCCCGGCACATGGTGCGACGTCGGGCGCCCCGACGGCATCCCGCTGGCCGAGAGCCTGCTGGCAGGACGATCCGATGTTTGAACCGGGCGGCTCGCCACGCCTCTTCGCGCTGCCGCCGGGGGTCGATTTTCCGGCAGCGCTGGTGGACGGGCTGCGCGCGCGCCAGCAGGGGCAACCGCCCGAAGCCATGGCGCGGATCGAGTTGATCGTGAACACCCAGCGCATGGCCCGGCGCATCCGCGAGATCTTCGAGGCCGGACCGCCCGGCTTCCTGCCACGCATCCGGCTGCTTACCGACCTCGACGACGCCGCCAGTTTCACCGATCTGCCCGCCCCGATCTCGCCCCTGCGCCGCAGGCTGGAACTGGTCGAGCTGGTGTCGGAGCTTTTGCGTCAGGAACCGGAGCTGGCTCCGCGCGCCGCGCTCTACGATCTGGCCGACAGCCTTGTCGCGCTGATGGACGAGATGCAGATCGAGGCAGTCCCGCCCGACCGGCTGAGCGCACTCGACGTCTCGGATCAATCCGGCCACTGGGCGCGCGCCTTGCGGTTCGTCACCATTGTCCAGCGCTATTTCCAGGCCGGAGACGAGCCGCCCGATACCACCGCTTTGCAGCGGATCGCGCTGGAACAGAGACTGATTCAGTGGTCGCGCACCCCGCCGGCGCATCCGGTGATCCTGGCCGGATCGACCGGATCGCGCGGCACGACGCTGCGGCTGATGCAGGCGGTAGCTCACCTGCCGCAGGGCGCGGTTGTGTTGCCGGGGTTCGACACCGACATGCCGCCGGCGGTCTGGGGCCAGTTGACCGATGCGCTGAGCGGCGAAGATCATCCACAATTCCGCTTCGCCCGGCTGATGGCCGAACTGGGCGTCGGACCCGATACGATCCGCCCCTGGACCGATGCGACACCGCCCGCGCCCGACCGCAACCGCCTGCTGTCGCTCGCCCTGCGCCCCGCGCCGGTCACGGACCAATGGCTGGCCGAAGGCCCGGGCCTCGCGCCGCTGATCCCGGCCACCGACCGGGTGACGCTGCTGGAATCCCAATCGACCCGGGAAGAGGCGCTGGCCATCGCCCTGCGCCTGCGCCAGGCCGCCGAGGACGGCCAGACCGCCGCCCTGATCACGCCCGACCGGATGCTGTCGCGGCAAGTGACGGCGGCGCTCGACCGATGGAACATCCTGCCCGACGACAGCGCCGGGACACCGCCGCAACTGACGCCGCCGGGGCGATTTCTGCGCCACGTTGCGGCTCTGTTCCAGCAGGATCTGACATCAGAGGCGCTGCTGACGCTTCTCAAACACCCGCTCACCCATACCGGGGCGGAACGCGGCGATCACCTGCGCCACACCCGCGACCTTGAACTGCATCTGCGCGACAAGGGTATCCCCTTTCCCGACGTCGCGCAGATCACCGCCTGGGCCAAAAAGGACGATCGGACGCAATGGGGTGCCTGGGTGACCGGGTGTTTCTGCCAGCCCGCGGTTGACGGGGACCTGCCGCTGGCCGACTGGATGTCTCGCCATAGGGCGCGCGCCGAGGCCATCGCCGCCGGATCGGCCTCCGACGATCCCGCCGAACTCTGGAACGAAACCGCCGGGCGCGAGGTCCGCAAGATCGTCGACGAACTGGAGCGCGAGGCGCCCCATGGCGGCCCGCTCGACGCCCGCGACTATGCCGATCTTTTCGGCGCCGTCCTGTCGCGTGGCGAGGTCCGCGACCGCGACGCGCCGCACCCGCATATCAAGATCTGGGGCACGCTCGAGGCGCGTGTGATGGGCGCCGACCTGCTGATCCTGGGCGGGCTGAACGAAGGCAACTGGCCGGAAATGCCGGGCGCCGACCCCTGGCTCAACCGTCGGATGCGGCACGATGCGGGTCTATTGTTGCCCGAACGGCGCATCGGCCTGTCGGCGCATGATTTTCAGCAGGCTTTCGGCGCCGCCGAGGTCTGGCTCACCCGGTCGGCGAAATCCGACGACGCCGAAACCGTGCCGTCGCGCTGGCTCAACCGGCTGACCAACCTCATGGCGGGCCTGCCGGACCGCGACGGGCCGCAGGCCTTGCGGGCGATGCGGACCCGCGGCGCGCATTGGCTGGCGCTCGGCCGCACGCTGGAAACGCCGATTCCCGCGCCGCGTGCCCCGCGTCCTTCCCCGGCCCCGCCCGTTGACGTGCGGCCACGCAAACTGTCCGTCACCCGTATCAAGCACCTGATCCGCGACCCTTACGCAATTTACGCACAGTACGTCTTGGGGCTCAAACCTCTCAACCCGCTGCAACGGGCGCCCGATGCCCTGATGCGGGGCGTGGTCGTGCACGAGGTAATGGAGAGTTTCCTCAAACAGTCTCTGACACAGCCTGAAACGCTCACATCCGGACACCTTCTGGCCCTGACGCGGCAGCGACTGATGGCCGAGGTGCCGTTTCCCACGATGCGCCATCTCTGGCAGGCCCGCGTCGCGCGTGCGGCGGACTGGTTCGTCGCCACAGAAGCCGGCCGCCAGGCCCGTGCGACGCCGCATGCCGAGCGGCTGGAGATCAAGGGCGCATCGGCGCTGAACGACCTGGATTTCACCCTCACCGCAACCGCCGACCGGATCGACCTCGACGAAGCCGGACGCGCGGTGATTTATGACTACAAGACCGGCGCGCCGCCCTCTGCCGATGCGCAACGCTACTTCGACAAGCAGCTGCTGCTCGAAGCCGCCATGGTCGAGGCGGGCGGTTTCGACCTGCTTGGCCCCTGCCGCGTCGCCTATGCCGCCTATATCGGTCTCGCTCCGTCGCCGGTCGAGCTTGCGGCGCCGCTCGACCAGGTCACCCCAACACAGGTCTGGCAACAGTTCCATGACCTCATTCGGGCCTATTCAGAGCCTGAAAAGGGGTATACCGCCCGCCGCGCCATGCTCAAGGAAACGGACGTATCGGATTACGACCACCTCGCCCGTTACGGCGAATGGGACACGTCCGAACCGCCGCACCGCGAGGTGCTGAAATGACCGACGACGCCACCCTCCGCCAGGTCGAAGCGGCGCGGCCTGACCGGTCTACGTGGCTCTCGGCCAATGCCGGTTCGGGCAAGACGCGGGTCCTGACCGACCGCGTCGCGCGACTGCTGCTGGACGGCGTGCTGCCCGAGCACGTGCTCTGCCTCACCTACACCAAGGCCGCCGCGTCCGAGATGCAGAACCGGCTGTTCCGGCGTCTGGGAGCCTGGGCGATGCTGGACGATGCCGCGCTCACCAACCAGTTGCGCGATCTGGGTGCCGAGGCGACGCCCGACCCGGAGTTTCTACGCCGCGCCCGCACGCTCTTTGCCCGCGCCATCGAGACGCCGGGCGGGCTGCGGATTCAGACCATCCATTCCTTTTGCGCCGCCCTGCTACGAAGATTTCCGCTGGAGGCGCAGGTCAGCCCGCAATTTACCGAAATCGAGGACCGCGCGGCAGAGCTGCTGCGGGCAGAGGTGCTTGATCGCATGTCCGACGGACCGCAGGCGGATCGCGTCGCCGCGCTGGCCGCCTATCTGGGAGCCGACATGCCGGAAAAGCTGTTGCGCGAACTGGTCGGGCACAAGGCCGCCTTCCTTCCGCCGCGCAGCGATGCGGAGATCCGGGCGCTTTACAATCTGCCCGACGGGCTGGACGAGACCGCGCTGCTGGCGCGCGTCTTCCTTGGAAGCGAAACGCAGCTTTTGGCCGAATTGGTGCCGCTTCTGAACGCCAGCGGCACCATGGATCAGAAGGCGGGCGCAAAGCTCTCCGCGGTCATCGGCCCTGACATGGCGTCGCTTCGGGTGCTCGAAGACGTGTTCCTCGTGAAATCGGGTGACAACATCGGCAAGGTCAGCAGCCGCGCCGTGACCAAGGCCATTCTGAACGGACCCTTGGGCAACCCGCTGTCGCAGCTCATGCAACGGGTCGAGGACTCCCGCGCCCTGCGCCTGTCCTGGGAGGCAGCGGAGCGAGATGTGGCTCTGCATCGTTTTGCCCAGGCCTTTCTGCCCGCCTACGAGGACGCGAAGGTGCGGCGCGGCTGGCTCGATTTCGACGACCTCATCGACAAGGCCCGCACGCTGCTCTCGGACACGGCGGTGGCGCAATGGGTGCTGTTCCGGCTCGATGGCGGCATCGACCACATCCTTGTGGATGAGGCGCAGGATACGTCACCCGCGCAATGGCAGGTGATCGAACGGCTGGCGCAGGAGTTCACCTCGGGCGAGGGCGCGCGGGCGAACGTGCGGCGCACGATCTTCGTCGTGGGCGACAAGAAGCAGTCGATCTATTCCTTCCAGGGTGCCGATCCGCGGGAATTCGACCGGATGCGGGACGATTTCGCGGACCGGCTCGAACCCACCGGATCGCCCCTGTCATCGCTGACGCTGGAATACAGTTTTCGCTCTGCCGCGCCGATCCTGAGCCTTGTGGACCACACCTTTCCGGGTCGCGAAGAGGCCGGTTTCTCTGCCGATCAGGTCCACCGCGCCTTCAAGTCCGCGATGCCGGGGCGGGTCGACCTCTGGCCGCACGTGCCCGCCACCAAGGACGAGAAGGACGGCGAATGGTACGACCCCGTGGACCGGGTGAGCGAGACGCATCACACGGTGATCCTTGCCCAGCGCATCGCCCGGTTCATGCGCGAGACGATTGAGCAAAAGACGCCGCTTCCGGTGGAACAGGGTCACAGCGGCCAGTATGCGGCTCGCCCGGTGCATGCAGGGGACTTCCTGATCCTGGTCCGCGGGCGGTCGCGGCTTTTTGCCGAGATCATCCGCGCCTGCAAGCAGGAAGGGCTGCCCATCGCCGGGGCCGACCGGCTCAAGGTCATGGCGGAGCTTGCGGTGCGCGACCTGGGCGCGCTGCTGGCGTTTCTCGCAACGCCGGAGGATTCGCTGTCTCTGGCCACGGCGTTGCGATCCCCGCTTTTCGGTCTGGAAGAGGCGCAGCTTTTCGACCTCGCCCACCGACGCGCCGGCCCCTACCTCTGGACCGAGTTGCGCTGTTGCAGAGA
>Ga0114903_1000033_pt1 | contig 107921 bp, 108 predicted proteins | sample MalvirDeepMed_s2_FD_87289 | JGI IMG/M metagenome (GOLD analysis project Ga0114903, IMG submission 87289) | Marine viral communities from the Global Malaspina Expedition - Malaspina viral metaG DeepMed_s2 | ecosystem: Environmental > Aquatic > Marine > Oceanic | place: Mediterranean Sea...
CCCCCAACCCCCTCCCCTGAAGGAGAGGGGGCTTACGAAATGAAAGACTTCGCCCGCTCCGACAGTCCGGCTGTTCAAGCCCAGCTCGATCGGCTGGCCGCGCTCTCGGTGCCCGATGGACGGCTGGGGCTGGAAACGATCCGCGCGCTGCTCAGCAGGCTTGGCGACCCACAGGACCGCCTGCCGCCTGTGTTCCATGTCGCGGGCACCAACGGCAAGGGATCGACCTGTGCCTTCCTGCGCGCGATGCTGGAGGCGGACGGCAAACGCGTCCACGTTGCCACCAGCCCGCATCTGGTGCGCTATAACGAGCGCATCCGGGTCGCCGGCAAGCTGATCGAGGATGCGCAGCTCGCCGCGCTGCTGGCCGAGGTGCTCGATGCGGGGCACGACCTCAATCCCAGCTTCTTCGAGGTCACCATTGCCGCCACCTTCCTCGCCTTCGCGCGCGAACCGGCGGACGCCTGCGTTATCGAGGTCGGCCTCGGCGGGCGCTTCGATGCGACCAACGTGCTACGCGCGGATGTGCTCGCCGCATGCGGGATCGCCGCGCTGGGGATCGATCACGAACGCTTCCTGCTCGCACCCGAAGAAGGCGTGCCCACCGAACCGATCGCGCGCATCGCGTTCGAGAAAGCGGGCATCGCCAAGCCCGGCGTACCACTGGTGACGCTCTCCTACCCAGAGGGCCCAACGCTCGAAATCGAGAGCGCGGCCCTTTCGCGCGAGGCGCTGCTCGCGATGCGCGCAGAGCACTGGCACGCGAGCAGCACCGAAATCGGGCTGCACTATGCCGACGAGCACGGCGAACTCGCCCTGCCCCTCCCCGCGCTGCCCGGCGCGCATCAGGCGGAGAATGCCGCACTCGCCATCGCCATGCTGCGCCATCAGGACCGGGTGAGCGTGTCGCGCGATGCGATGGCTCAAGGGCTGCGCACCGCCAGCTGGCCCGCGCGGCTCCAGCGCCTCCCCGCCTCTCCGCTGACGGGTGCGCGCGAGGTCTGGGTCGATGGCGGCCACAACCCCGATGCGGGCGAGGCGCTGGCGCGACATTTCTCCGGCCAGCGGCTGCACCTCGTGCTCGGCATGCTAGCCAACAAGCAGCCCCGCGCTTTGCTCGATCCGATGGAAGGTAGTATCGCCAGCATCACCGTTGTGCCCGTGCCGGGGCACGAGCATCACGCGCCCGGGGCTTTCGGGCCGGATGCGAACGCTGCGGAGACGGTCGCCAATGCGCTGGCTGGCCTGCCCGACGACGGCCTGCCGGTGCTGATCGCAGGCTCGCTCTATCTGGCGGGCGACATGCTTCGGCTCAGTGGCGCACTGCCCGATTGAACGGCCACCACAGTCAGTCCGCGCGGGTAAGGAAGACCGTGATCGTGCCCGGCTCTCCCTCGCCCATGAAGCGCATGTCGATCGTTTCGACTCCGCCGACACCAAGGTCGGCCAGACTTTCGAGAAAAGGCCGGTTGGCGACCGAACGGATCGCTGCCTGCCGGTCCTCCGCCGCCACGTGCGCGTTCACCTCGCACAGGGTCGTCCGGCAGCGCACGGCGACAATTCCGACGCCCTCGCGGCCCGTGAAGCGGCGGCCCAGTTCCTTCTGCGTGGTCAGAGCCCAGTCAGCATCGCTGCGCTAGCTTTCAAGCTCCTGGCGCAGCGCCATGCCGGGCTCGGCGAGCGGGGGCAGCCCCTCGTCGACGACAGGCTGGGGCTCCCCGCTGGAAAGCTGCGTCAACGCGACGAGCGTGGCGGTACCGAGTGCGAGAATGGACATGATGAGCAAACCTTTCGTGGTCGGCCACCCTGCCGGGATTGGCGAGCGGCGCAGCGCCTCGTCCACCAGCCCGGCATCATCCGGAACCACAGAAAGTTTGTCACAGGAAATTTGTGGGTCGCTCGGAAAGAGCGCGCGCGCCAGATCCCGGCTGCTCTGCGCGCCGGTTTTGCGGCGCGCGCTGCGCAGCCTCTCGTTCACCGCATTCTCGGTCAGACCGAGTTCGACGGCCGCCGTCTTGATCGTGTGCCCGGCAGAGAGCAGCTGGAGAACCTGTGCCTCGCCGTCGTTCAGCTTGGCAAGATCGTCGGGCGAGAGCGACAATCCGCTATTCCGCTGGAGCGGCCTCCGGATCGGGCGGCGGTGCATTCTGCGCCCGCCCCGAACGCGCCTGACGCACCCACTCGATGATGCACAGCACCACCGCGAACATGCCGATCAGCGTCGTCAGGATGAACACGTCGAAATAGCCGCGCTCTTCGATCATCTGGCCCAGCGCGCCGCGCCCCAGCGTGCCGACCAGCAGCGTCAGCGAGGACAGCAGCGCATATTGCACCGCCGAATATCCGCGCGACACGATGCTGGAGAGATAGGCGACGAAGGCCGCCCCCGCGATGCCGACTGCGATATTCTCGCCCGCGATCGCCATCATCAGCGTCGCCAGCCGCTCGTCACCGCCGAGCGCCGAGACCAGCCGGGTGAAGCCGATCGTATCGCTCACCGCCTGGACCCGCACGCCGCCAATGGCGAGGTCGGCGTAGAGCAGGTTGGTGATCGCGGCGAGAAACGCGCCGAGCGTCAGCGTCAGCATCCGGCCTATCGCCGTCAGCATGTAGCCGCCCACGGCGAGGCCGAGGATCAGCGCGCCGACGCCGAAGAACTTGGAGGCAACCGCCACCTCGTCCTTCGTATATTCCAGCTCTCCGAGGTAGAACGGATAGGCAAAGGTGCCCCAGATCGCGTCGGTGATGCGGTAGGTCAGGACCAGCGCGATGACGATGATTATCGCCCAGCCGAGTCGCCCGACAAGGTCGGTCAGCGGCAGGACCAGCGCGCGGTAAAGGTGGTCCATCGCCCGGTCCATGCTGCTGGTCGCGGCGTAGGGCGACATGGTCTTGCCGGTCTGCGTGGTCGGCTCCGAACCGTCGAAGGTCGCGGGGATGACATGCTGCCCGCCGCGCTGCACGCGCACGAGCCATGCTGCGATCAGCGCGGGCACCACGACGGTCGCAATCACGATCAGCGGGCCCATGTTGCTGATGAACTCTACCGAATCGGGCCGCGCGTCCGGGTTGCTGGTGAGCGACCGGACCATGAAGATGCCGACCGTGACGAGCGCCCAGCCCCACAGCACGCCGACCGCGGCCAACGCCCATGCCCGGACGCGGGGCACGATCTGCCCGGTGACGCGCAGGCCATGCGGATCGGCGAGGTCGTGGTCGTCCGCATCGAGCGTGGCGGAAGCATCGGTGTCGGGCGCCCACAGGCCGGAAATCCCGACCAGCAGCATGATCCCGCCCATGGTCAGGTAAACGGTTGGCCAGTCGGTCCGCTCCGCCATGAACAGCGCCAATGCGCCGCCGACCAGCGCGGCGATGCGATAGCCCATCTGGTAGACGGTGGAGAGGATATCGATCGTCGCCACCTCGTCCGCCACATCGACGCGCCATGCGTCGATCACGACGTCCTGGGTGGCACTGGCGAAGGCCGCGAGCCCGGCCAGCAGGCTGAAGAGGGCGATGGTCTCGTTCGAAGGCGCGATGAAGCTGAGCGACACCAGCGCTACCCCGATTATCATCTGCGCGGTGACGATCCACTGCTTGCGCTTGCCCAGCCTGCGCAGGCCGGGAATGTCGACCCGGTCGAGCGCGGGCGACCAGAGGAACTTGAAGGCATAGGCAAGGCCGATCAGCGAAAAGACGCCCATCGTCTCCAGATCGATCTCGCCGGAATCGGAGAGCCAGGCGTAAAGCGTGCCCAGCACCAGCGCATAGGGCAGCCCCGCAGCGAAGCCGAACAGCAGCATATAGGCCGTCTTGGCCTGACCGAGCGAACGCAACACGGTGCGCCAGCCCGGCTTCTGATTTTCGGCCCGAGTGGTGTCACTCTTCGCATCGGCCATGGGAACCCTCCTGAAATCGTCGGGCCTTCTGTAGCCCTTCTTCGTCCGGCCCGCCTAGCCCTGATAGGCACTCTCCCAAGCTAGCCCTCGCCCGCAGCTCCATCGTGCAGTGCGAAAAGTTCGCCATGATTTCAGTCCATTCTTTGCGGAGCCGGAATTTTTGGGAGTTCGAAGGTTACTTGCGCCGCAATTGGGGATAAAACTGCTGCGGGATGGACAGGGGCGGTGCGCTATGGGGACCGAGAATCGGGGGCTTACGTTCGGGCGAATTCATTGCTGGTTGCGGGGACACAAGATAGACCGCCACCGCGTATGGTACGACGGGTTCGATCATCGCACCACCTGTCGGCGCTGCGGCACCCCGCTGATAAAGGGCCTGGAAAAATGGCGCCCCTTTGCTTCCGATACCGATCTGGATCCCCGCCGCAAACCGCACCCGCATTACTCCGAAACCGGCATCTAGGTCGCAATTCGGTTGGAGGATTGGCGGCGCGCCGTTAAGCGGGCCTGCATGACCGAAACGGAGAGAACCGGCGATCGCATCGCCAAGCTGCTGGCGCGCGCAGGCGTGGCAAGCCGCCGCGAGGTGGAGCGCATGATCGCCGACGGACGCATCGCCATTAACGGAGAGACGGTCGAGACGCCCAACACCCTGCTCGAACATCTGCGCGGTGTGACCGTGGACGGCAAAGCCGTCGCCAAACCGGAGCCAACGCGTCTGTTTGCCTTTCACAAGCCGACCGGGCTGCTCACGGCCGAGCGGGATCCGAAAGGGCGGCCGACGATCTACGATGCGTTGCGCAATGCCCTGCCCAAGGATGCGCCGCGGGTGATGCCGATCGGGCGGCTCGACTTCAATACCGAAGGGCTGCTGCTGCTGACCAATGACGGCGAGTTCAAACGACTGCTTGAACTGCCCGCCAATGCGGTCGAGCGCACCTATCGCGCCCGCGCACACGGCGCGGTCAGCCAGGAACAGCTCGAATCGCTGATCGAGGGAATCACCATCGATGGGGTCCATTACGGCCCGATCAACGCCAACCTGGAACGCCGCACGGGCGCGAACCAGTGGATCGAACTGACGATTACCGAAGGCAAGAACCGCGAGGTGCGCCGGGTGCTCGAACATCTCGGGCTCGAGGTGAACCGGCTGATGCGCACCGCCTTCGGGCCGATCGCACTAGGCGATCTGCCCCGCGGTCAGGCTGTCGAGGTGCCCAGGCAGGAAATTGGCCGCTTCCGCTCCGCCGCGAAGAAGGACAAGCGCTGATGCGGATCGTCGCTGGCGATTGGCGGGGGCGCTCGATCAAGGCCCCGCAGGGGGAGACGACCCGCCCGACGGCGGATCGCACGCGCGAGACGCTGTTCAACATGCTGGCGAGCCGTCTCGGCAGTTTCGAAGGGCTGAGCGTGGCGGATTTGTTCGCAGGATCGGGCGCGCTGGGGCTGGAGGCGCTGTCGCGAGGATGCGCCTCGTGCCTGTTCGTCGAGGAAGACAAGCGCGCGATAGACGCGATCCGTGCCAATATCGCGGCGCTCGATGCCCGGCCCCGCTGCTCGATCCAGCAGGCGTCGGTGCTGCGGCTGGGGCCCGCCAAGGTCCCCCACGACCTTATCCTGCTCGATCCGCCATACGACACCAATGCAGGCGTCGTCGCGATCGACCGGCTGGCACGGCTCGGCTGGATCGGCCCGGCAACGCTGGTGTCTCTGGAGGTTTCCGCGAAGGCCGATGTCGCCATCCGCAGCATGGAGATCGAGGCCGAACGGAAGGTCGGCAAGGCCAAGCTCTATCTGCTCCGCCTGGCGTCCGCCACTTAGCCGAACCGGAGCCCAAACATGCCAGTGGCAGCACCCGGACTTACCGAATGCTGCCACCTTGCAATTGTCTTGATCGTTAGCGTGGCGCTTAGCGCGCGCCGCGGTTGATGCAGTTATCCTGCTCCATCGGCTCGCAGATCGGCAGGTTGGCCGGCGGCGGGCCTTCGTCACCGGGAGTGGGCTGGACCACCGCGTTGCTCTGGTAAGTGATCCGGCCGCTGGTCGATGTCGTCGACGTCTGCGTAGCCGGCATGGTGCCGGCGAGCTGCGAGTTGATCGACTGCCAGGCGGCGGTGCGCTGTGCCGGCGCCATCTCGACGATGCGCACGCGCTGTTCGTTATTCAGGCTATCCCACCAGATCTTCTTCTGGCTGTCGTTGAGCGTCCAGTAATATTCCTGGGCTGCCTTAGGCCATGCCTGATAGGTCATGCGGTTCTCCGCCGACCAGTTCATGTACATGGCTTCCTGCGCATCGGTCATCATGTAGGACTCTGCCTCATTATGATGATCGGCGAGCGCCGGAACTGCGGTGAGTGCGAGGCCGCAGGCGGCAGTCGAAGCGATAATCAGCTTTTTCATGTCTCTGTCTCCTTTTTCCCTCGTCCTTGCCCAACCAACGGGACCTCCGGGGCGAAGTTCCGAATGCGGTGGACGCATCGAAAAGCGCGCCTTGCCCCCTCCCGCTGCGTTCCCTACTTGTTCGGGCACAGCCATGAATAATGCTTTCCCCCTTGCCGAAGCCGCCGGAGATACGGACATTCCGCCCTATGCCGCGCGGTTGAACACCCCCCAGCGCGAGGCGGTGCTGACCACCGAAGGGCCGGTGCTGATGCTGGCGGGCGCGGGCACGGGCAAGACCTCCGCCCTCACCGCAAGGCTGGCACACCTCGTCGCCATGCGGCTCGCCTGGCCCAGCGAAATCCTGTGCGTCACCTTCACCAACAAGGCCGCGCGCGAGATGCGCGAACGCGTAGGCCGCCATATCGGCGATTCGGTGGAAGGCATGCCCTGGCTCGGTACGTTCCACGCGATCGGCGCGAAGATGCTTCGTCGCCATGCGGAGCTTGTCGGCCTGCAATCGAACTTCACGATCATCGATCCGGACGACCAGCTGCGGCTGTTGAAGACGCTGATCTCCGAGGCGGATCTCGACGAAAAGCGCTGGCCCGCGCGCCAGCTCGCCGGGCTGATCGACCGGTGGAAGAACCGCGGGCTCAACCCAGGCGATCTCGATACGGTCGAGAACGAATCCTATGCCAACGGGCGCGGTGCGCAGCTCTACAAGACCTATCAGAAGCGGCTGCAGGCGCTTAACGCGTGCGATTTCGGCGACCTGCTGCTCCACATGCTTAACATCTTCCGGCAGCATTCGGATGTGCTGGCGCAATACCAGAACCGCTTCAAATACATCCTCGTCGACGAATATCAGGACACCAACCAGGTCCAGTACCTGTGGCTGCGCCTGCTCGCGCAGACTCGCAAGAACATCTGCGTGGTGGGCGACGACGACCAGTCGATTTACTCGTGGCGCGGCGCGGAAGTGGCGAACATCCTGAAGTTCGAGAAGGATTTTCCCGGCGCCAAGGTCATCAAGCTGGAGCAGAACTATCGCTCCACCCCGCATATCCTTGGCGCGGCGTCGGGCCTGATCGGCGAGAACAGCCAGCGGCTGGGCAAGGAATTGTGGACCGAGGCCGACGGGGGCACGAAGGTCCGCGTCATCGGCGTATGGGACGGGCCCGAAGAGGCACGCCGCGTCGGCGAAGAGATTGAGAGCCTCGAACGCTCCGGTGTGGGCCTCGACGAGGTCGCGATCCTCGTGCGCGCCCAGTACCAGACCCGCGAGTTCGAAGACCGCTTCATCCAGATCGGGATGAACTATCGCATCATCGGCGGTTTCCGCTTTTATGAGCGCGCCGAGATCCGCGACGCCCTCGCCTATCTGCGGGTCATCGCGCAGCCGGCCGACGATCTCGCATTCGAGCGGATCTACAACCAGCCCAAGCGCGGCCTCGGCGCGAAGACGCTCGAGAAGATGTACCAGCATTCGCGGCGCACCGGCATGCCGCTGGCCGCTGCAAGCCTCGATCTGGCGGATAGTGACGAACTGCCCGCCCGGGCGCGCGGTACGATCGGCGCCTTGATGCGCCAGTTCCTCCAGTGGCGCGAACAGGCAGACAGCCTCGCCCCCGCCGAACTGCTGCGGCAGGTGCTGGAAGAAAGCGGCTACCAGGCAATGCTCGAGAACGAGCGTTCGGTCGAAGCCAAGGGTCGGCTGGAAAACCTGTCCGAACTCGTCCGCGCCGTGGAAGACTACGAGACGCTCGGCGACTTCCTCGAGCACGTCGCGCTGGTGATGGACAACGAGGCCAACGCCGAAGAGGCGAAGGTGACCATCATGACCATCCATGCCGCGAAGGGGCTGGAGTTCGATCACCTGTTCCTCGTCGGGTGGGAGGAAGGCGTATTTCCTTCGCAGCGTTCGCTCGACGAAGGCGGTCTTGCCAGCCTCGAAGAGGAACGCCGCCTCGCCTACGTCGCGATCACACGGGCGAAGAAAGCGTGCACGATCCTGCACGCCGCGAATCGGCGCATCTACGGCCAGTGGACCAGTTCGATCCCCAGCCGCTTCATCGAGGAATTGCCCGACGACCACGTCGAGAGCGAAACCACCATGTCGGGCGGCGCTTCGCTATGGCGCGCGAACTGGAGCGAGAGCGACGATCCCTTCGCGCATGTCACGCGCGACCGGCCCGATCGCTCGCAAAAGCGCGGCCCAGGCTGGCAGCGTGCCCTCGCGACCGGATACGAGACGAAGCCTGCGCGGCTGCAAGAAAGCCGCCGCTCGGCTGCCAGTTTCGCGGCCAAGCCGCGCACCGACGTGGCGCTGGGCGCGCGCGTTTTCCACGACAAGTTCGGCTATGGCACTGTGATGAGCCAGGAAGGCAACAAGCTGGAAATCGAATTCGAGACCAGCGGGACCAAGCGCGTAATCGACAGCTTCGTCAAGCTGGCGGACTGATGTTCGATCTGCTGGACCTGTTTGACTTTCTGATCCGCGGCCTCAAACCACCTATCGGCAAGCATTAGGGATGGTGGGTGCTGTGGGCGCCACTCGCTGGCCTGTGTTTCGCTGGCATCGCGTTTCTTGCCTGGATTGTGGCAGTGCTCTTGGGGCTGGTCGATTAGCCCACTGCGCGCAGGTGCGGCTTGGCGCGCACCCTATCGCCCGCGATCGCATCGGGGCAGATTGATGCCGTACCACGCTCGGCTCGCTTGGCCTGGTATAGTGCATGATCCGCGCACCGCAGCAGAGCGCTGCGCTCGTTATTGTTTTCGGTCAGCCAGGTCGCGCCGATTGTCGCGCTGACGATCAGCGGTTCGCCTTCGCGCACGACCTCGAAACGCAGTCGGCCCAGCAGGGCCGACAACGCGCCTTCAAGATCGGCGAGCAGATCGGCGTTCTCGATCACCATCACGAATTCATCACCGCCAAGGCGCGCGCAGAACTGGCCGGTAAAGGGTTCGCTAACCAACTGCGCGGCGACGTCCGTCAACACATGGTCGCCCGCTTCATGGCCGAACCGATCGTTCACCTCCTTGAAGTAATCGAGATCGATCAGCAGCAGCGCCATGCCGGTACGGGCCTTGCGCGCATTCTCCAGAAGATCGTCGAGATACTGGTTCAGCCGCGCGCGGTTCGGCAGGCCGGTCAACTCATCGACATGGGCTGCGGTTCGAAGCCGCGTCTCGAGATGGTAGCGATCGGTAATGTCCTGGATCACGCCGATCATCGCGACCGGCGTGCCTTCTTGCATTTCGATCTCGCCTTGGGTGTGGACCCGTTTGAGCGTGCCGTTGGCATCGCGGAAATCGAGTTCGAGATCGTAGGGCGTGCCGTTTTCGCGGCATTCGCGAATGGCGGCCTCCATGCGCGCGCGGTCGTGCGGAAGGAAGAATTCCAGCGCGCTAGCGAGAACCTTCTCGTCCGCGAAATCGACCCCGTGAATTTCGCACGTCTGCTTTGACCAGAACACTTCATCGGTCGCCAGGTCGAGCCGCCAATGGCCAATTTGTGCCATCTGTTCGGCCAGCTCGAACTGACGTTGCGTACGGCGCATCTCTTCGAACAGGTCCTTGCGCTTGACGAGAGCACTGTTCGCCAGCCTCGCATCGAGACGCGTCCGGAACAGCGATTCGATCACAAGGGCCAGTTGGCGCAGCTCGGCGAGTTCGGACCCGGTCGCCACCCGCGGCGTATCGTCGCTGACGCATAGCGTCCCGATTGCAGCGCGGGCACCGTCGATTTCGGGACCCTTGAGCGGAATGGTCGCGAAGAAGCGCAATTCGGGCATTGCGGCAATCTCGGCCCGGGCGCCGAACACGCGATGCGCCTGAAGATCATCGACCACGATTTCGCGATCCTGTTCGACGGCGACGGCGCAGAGCGAACATTCGCGCGCGATCTGGTCGGGATCGAAGTTCTCGCGTGCCTTGAACCACTGGCGACGGGTATCGATCAGCGAGATATAGGAAGTGCGGCAACCGAATATGCGTCGCGCTGCCCGGACAATGGCGTCGAATTCCTCTTCGGGCGCGGTATCGAGAATCTCCAGCGCAGCCAGCGTCCGCTGGCGCAGCGCCTCGACGTGAATTTCTTCGGTCGACATTTGGGCATCCCTCCTGCGCGGGAGCGATGCACGATGTTGGTTAATACCGGCCTAAGCCGCGCGCAAAAACGCCTGCCGGGGCAGTGCGGTCAGAGCGCGCTGACCGATAGGAAATCGGGCTTCGGCCCGTTCCACTCACCGGCCGGGATCACTTCGCCGTCGCCGTCGCGGCGACGCCCGCCACCACGCCCGCGGCTCGGCTTGTCGTCGCTCCTGCGTGCGGAGTGCGAATCGTCGCTCTTGCGCGGCGCACGCGAACGCTTCGGCCGATCATCGTCGCGGTCGGCTTCCCGGCTTTCGGGCTGGTCGGTACCGCGCTTCTCATCTCGATCGTCGTCTTTGCGCTGCGGCTTGGCCTTCGGCTTCGACTTTTTCTCAGCCTTGTCTTCCGGCTTGCCCTCGATCAGCTCGACCCGCACGTCTTCCTTGCCGAACGGCTTGATCTTCGTCTCGGTCAGCTTTTCGACATTGGCAATCGCCTCCGCATCCTCTTCGGTGACGAAGGTGAAGGCACGGCCCTTGGCCCCGGCGCGACCCGTGCGACCGATCCGGTGGACGTAATCGTCCGGATGCCAGGGCGTGTCGAAATTGAAGACATGGCTGACACCCTTCACGTCGAGCCCGCGAGCCGCGACGTCCGAAGCGACGAGGATATTGATGTCACCGGACTTGAAACGGTTGAGCTCGGCGATCCTGCTCGACTGGTCCATGTCGCCATGAATCTCGCCGCTGGCAAAGCCGTAGCTCTGCAGGCTCTTGTTGACTTCGCGCACGGTCGTTTTGCGGTTGGCGAAGATGATCGCGGTCTCGACCAGATCGTTGGCGAGCAGCCAGCGCAGCGTCTCGCGCTTCTCACGCGGCTTTACGGGGATCTTGAACGCCGTGATGTTCTCGTTGGTAGAGGCCGCGCGACTGACCTCGATCCGCTTCGGGTTCTGCAGGAACTTCTGCGCCAGCTTCTCGATCGGCGGCGGCATCGTCGCGCTGAACAGAAGCGTCTGGCGCGGTTCGGGCAATTTCGAACAGATCGTTTCGATATCGGGGATGAACCCCATGTCGAGCATCCGGTCGGCTTCGTCGATCACCAGCAGCTCGCAGCCGTTGAGCAGGATCTTGCCCCGCTCGAACAGGTCCATAAGCCTCCCGGGGGTGGCTATGAGGACGTCGACCCCTTCGTTGAGCGCCTTGATCTGGTCGCCCATCTGCACCCCGCCGATCAGCAGCGCCATCTGGAGGTCGTGATCGGCCCCGTATTTCTCGAAGTTCTCTGCCACCTGTGCGGCCAGCTCGCGCGTCGGCGCAAGGATCAGGCTGCGCGGCATCAGCGCGCGGCGGCGGCCGCTGGCGAGGATATCGATCATCGGCAGCACGAAACTGGCGGTCTTGCCGGTCCCGGTCTGCGCGATGCCGATGATGTCCTTCATCATGAGCACGGGCGGGATGGCCTGCTCCTGAATTGGAGTAGGCTCGGTGTACCCGGCGGATTCTACCGCCTGCAGCAATTTATCGGAGAGGCCGAGATCGGCAAATTTCATTCAGGTTTCCGGATGCGGTGATGATCGCGGACCAACCCACGACAGCGCGCGCGCCTTCGCGCAAAGCCCGCCAAATGTCAAGAAAATGCGCCTATTCGGCGGGGACCAGCTCGCGAATGCCGCCGATCTTGCAGGTCGCACCGTTCCGCGCCTTGAGCGTATCGCGTCCCACACACAGCTCGCCATCCTCGGTCGGCTCAAGATAGAAACCGAGATAGAAGTCGCGTGCATTGCACGATTTGCGCAGTTGCGCGCGGATCATCCGCTTGTCCGACAGGTGCAGGACCAGATCGCGCGAAGAGACCGTCTGCACCGCCACGATGCTGCGCGCAGGCAGGCAATTGCCGATCTTGCGCTGATCGTACCGCAGCGGAAGGACCCTGCGCCAGTCGGCCACGAGTTCCTGCGAATTGGGGCGCCGGGGGGAGACGCGAATCATGATCTCCTGCCGGATACGCACCTGCCTCGCCTCGCGATCGGTTCGCCAGGCGTCCGCCGCGAGCCAGCCGGGTGCCGGACGCGGCCTGCTTTCGATCGGCGCCTCGCCCGTATGCGCAGCCGCTTCGATAGCGAACGGCGGAAGGGGCATCTCGCCCTTGCCCGCCGGAGCGAGGGCTAGCGCTGGTGCCAGAAATGCGGCGATGAAAAGCATATTATCTGCCGTCTTCCCTAGAGGTGTATCGCTCTACCGACCCACCCGGTTCGATCGTCCCGAGCGCATGACATAGGCCCGGCGTTTGAATGTCGGCTTAATTGCGGCGGGGCCGCCCGCCAATGCTCTGGCAATTCGTCGTCCCGGTGTGGCATGGCGATCACATGAGCGATGCCTTTATCGATGCCGCCGCCAACCTTCTCGGGCCGCGCGGCCTCACACGCGATGCGCAGATTGTCGAACCGTGGCTGACCGATTGGCGCGGGCGCTATACCGGCCGCGCGCTCGCCCTCGCCTCCCCCGCGACCACCCGCGAAGTCGCCGATCTGGTTCGGCTGTGCGCGCAGCATCGCGTGCCGATCGTGCCGCAGGGTGGCAATAGCGGCATGTCGGGCGGCGCCACGCCGGACGAAAGCGGCAATGCGCTGATCCTTTCGCTCAGACGCATGGACGCAATTCGGCGGTGGGACGATGACGCCGGACAGGTCGTGTGCGAGGCCGGCGTCGTCCTGCAGACGCTGCACGACGCGGCGGCAGAGCGGCGGCTGCGCTTTCCGCTGACACTAGGCGGCAAGGGATCGGCAACCATCGGTGGGCTGGTTTCGACCAATGCTGGCGGCACGCAGGTGCTGCGCCATGGCACGATGCGCGCGCAGGTGCGCGGCATCGAGGCCGTGCTGCCCGATGGCACGGTGCTCGATAGCCTAGCCGCGCTGAAGAAGGACAATCGGGGGTTCGACCTCAAGCAGTTGCTGATCGGGTCCGAAGGGACGCTGGGGATCGTCACCGCCGCCACGCTCGCGCTGTTACCGCAGATCGCGGCGCGGCGAGTGATGTATGTCGGCGTGCCCTCGGCCCAGCATGCCCGCCGTCTGCTCCTGCTCGCGCAGGAGCGCGAAGGCGATGCTCTCGAAGGGTTCGAGATCATGCCCCGCGTCGCGCTCGAATCGGTGCTCGCCTACGAGCCCTCGGCCCGCGATCCGCTGCACTCGCCGCACACCTGGTACGCACTGCTGGAACTGGTCGCGGACGAAGCTCGCGCTGGCGATCTCGAAACGCGCGCAACCGCGCTGCTGGAGACGGCGCTGGAGCGCGATCTGGTCGAGGACGCAACCATCGCCGCCAACGAAACGCAGGCCGAGGCCCTGTGGGCCTTGCGCGACGCGATCTCTTCGGCCGAGCGGGCGCATGGGCCGGCCCTGCAACACGATATCTCGGTCCCGGCAGAAAAAATGCCCGACTTTATCGATACCGCCAGCGCCGCCATCGAAGAAGCCTTTGCGGGCACCAGCGCGCTCGCCTTCGGGCACCTGGGCGACGGCAACGTCCATTTCCATGTCCGCGCGCCAGAAGGTGCGAAGGCCGGTGAGTGGGAGCGCGCCGAGGGCAAGGCGATCAGCGCGATGGTTCACGATCTGGTGACCGAATGGAACGGGTCGATTAGCGCAGAACACGGTATCGGCCAGGTCAAGCGCGACGAGCTGGAACGCCTCGCCGACCCGGCCACGCTGACCATTCTGCGCAGCGTCAAGCAAGCGCTCGATCCGCTGGGATTGATGAATCCGGGCAAACTGGTCCCGCTTGCCAGCGACGCGCCCGCCGCCTAAAGGCCCGGTTTCTCGCTGAGGGAGCGGTGCGATGGCACGCGCCCCCCGACTTTTCAGCCCGCTTGACGGAGAGACCGATGGCCAGCGCGCCGCAACAGCCCCAGCTTCCCATGTTCTATCAGGACCTCATGCCGCTCAACACGCGGGATCACATGAAATTTCGCAACCGTTTGCGCGAATCGGCTCCCTGGCTTGCGAACCAGCATGTCGTGCCGCTGACGGCGGACGAATTCGTCCAGGCCGCGCGTCATTACCCGATCATCTTTTCGGCAGGCGAAAACCCGCTGCCGCTTGCCCTGTTCGGCCTGAACGAAGGCGTGAACACCTTTTTCGACGACAACGGCAAGATGATCGATCCGGTCTATGTGCCGGCCTACGTCCGCCGTTATCCGTTCATTCTCGCAAAGCTCTCTTCGGAAAACGAAGATCTGTCGCTCTGCTTCGATCCGACTGCGGATTCGGTCGGTGAATTCGACCAGGGCGAACCTTTCTTCAACGAAGACGGTTCGACCACCGATCAGACCAAGGCGATTCTCGATTTCTGCGAAAAGTTCGAACAGGCTGGCGCGCGGACCAAGTTGCTGACCGACGAACTGCAGAAGCACGACCTGCTGATGGACGGCGAAGTCGGCATCCAGCGCAACGACGCGCCCGACCAGCCCTATCTCTACCGCGGCTTCCGGATGGTGAATCAGGAGAAGTTGCGCGAGCTGGACAAGGATGTGCTCGAAAAGTGGAACAAGGACGGCATGCTGCCGATCATCTACGCGCACATTTCCTCGCTTGAACTCATGCGCACGATTTTCGGGCGTCAGGATCAGCAGGGCACCGTGCCCCCGATTCCCGAGCAGCCCGCCGGTTGATGCGATCATTCCCGAAAAGGGGTTTGCGCGGCGTCTTGACAATGTTGCAGCGCACCCCAAATCGGGATCGTCCGGGCGGCCCTCCCCCCTCATAGCCGCCCCGGATAGGCGCGCTTTCGAGCGCGCTTCCTCCCTGAACCTTGGCCACCTCGTGCATCGTGCACGAGGTGGTTTTTTCTTGTCCGGAGCCCGCGCCTATTCGGCGGCGAGCGGCAGGCCCTGCTCGCGCCGACCGGACAGGATTTCCTCCGCCAGCGTGCCAACGAGATCGGCTAGCAGGCGTGCGAGCGCAGGCATGCGAGCGCTCTCGCTCTCGAAACGGGCATCGAGATAGAGCGACCGACACACCTCCAGCTGCACGGCATTGATGCCCAGCGCGGGCTTGCCATGGCGATCGAGCACATAGCCGCCTGCATAGGGCCGATTGTGCGCGACGCCGCGATCGAGCGTGCCGAAGAAATGCAGCGCACGCGCGGCGATCCCCTCTTCGCAAGAGGCGCCGAAACGGTCGCCGATCACGAAGTCGATAGGCCGTTCGCCCGGATGACGGGGGCGTATCGGGGGCATCGAATGCAGGTCGATCAGCAGCGCAACGCCCCATACACGGCGAATATCGTCCAGCGCACGGGCGAGGGCACGATGATAGGGCGCGTGAATACCGACGATCCGGTCGGATACGTCTTCGCGTCGGAGGGGCCCACGCCAGATTTCGCCCACCCCCGCGACCCGGCGCGGGATGAGGCCGAGCCCGCTGCGCGCCCGCCGATTCGCACTGGAATGCTTGCGCTCCGTCGGCGCGCCATCGCCCACCATCGACCAGTCGAGATCGTCCGCCGCGCGATTGAGGTCGAGCATGGCGCGCGGTGCATGCGCCACCAGCGACGCGGCGCCAACCTGATCCGCAATCGCCAGCGCCACCCGGTCGATCAGTCGATCCTCGAGCCGTATTTTCGCGACGACCGGATTGCGCATGGCCGATTCGATCTCGGCGGGATAGGCGCGCCCGCCATGCGGGGCTGCAATCAGCACCGGAATCCGCGCATCACGCACCCCCGCAAGGGTAAAGGCCGGCGCCCCGCTGCCCGGGATCATCCCACCCCGAATTTTGCGCTGCGAATCGTTGCCCAAACCTGCCTCCATCGCCGGAACGCTGGACGCTGGGAAAGTGTGTGTCAAAGCAGGGCAAGGGCTTGTCGCGCCAAAGATTCCTTAAGGCCCGCACGCTATAGGAAGACGTCTATGAGCGAACCCACAGCATTTCGGCGGATCCTCCTGGCGGAGGACGAAGAAGCCATGCGGACCTATCTGGCCCGCGCCCTCGAAAAAGCCGGCTACGCAGTCGATTCGGTCGACTGCGGCACCGCCGCGATCCCGCTGCTCGAAAGCGGCGGATACGATCTGCTGCTGTCGGATATCGTGATGCCGGAAATGGATGGTATCGAGCTTGCGCAGCGCTGCAACGAGATCAGCCCGGATACGAAAGTGATGTTCATCACCGGCTTCGCGGCGGTCTCCCTTCGGGCGAGCGCCGACCAGCCTTCGGCCAAGGTTTTGTCCAAGCCGTTCCACCTGCGCGACCTGGTGCTGGAGGTCGACCGCACCTTCGCCGACGCGCGTGAGGCGCGGCTTTAGAACGTCTAACGCGGGAGCGGGAGCAAAAGCTCTTGTAACGGTGACCCAGCGCGGCTATCTGGCGCGTCCGCCGTGACAGCGGCATTCCCCATGGTGCGGGCGTATAGCTCAGGGGTAGAGCACTATGTTGACATCGTAGGGGTCGGAGGTTCAAATCCTCCTACGCCCACCATTGGGGTTTTCGGGATGAGGCGTCGCAGAGAGCGGCGCCTTTTTTCGTTTCTCCCTCCATTCCCTGTCCGTGCCGCGCCCAGGCAGCCGCGCGATGATCACCTCACCTCCGGGGAACGCTTTGCGTCTGCGATCCTTGCACGCTCATCACCCTCTGCTAAAGCCGCGCCAGATTTTACCTCCATCCAGAAACATGCGGACCTACAGGGACGAATAATGGCAAAAATTCAGGTCAAGAACCCGGTTGTCGAAATCGACGGCGACGAAATGACGAAGATCATCTGGCAGTGGATTCGCGAGCGGCTGATCCTGCCCTACCTCGATATCGACCTGAAATATTACGATCTCTCGATCGAGAAGCGCGACGAGACGGACGACCAGATCACCGTCGATGCGGCCAACGCGATCAAGGAACACGGCGTCGGTGTGAAATGCGCAACGATCACCCCGGACGAGCAGCGTGTCGAGGAATTCAGCCTCAAGAAGATGTGGGTCTCGCCCAACGGCACGATTCGCAACATCCTGGGCGGCGTGGTCTTCCGCGAACCGATCGTGATCGACAACGTGCCGCGGCTGGTGCCCGGCTGGACCGACCCGATCGTGGTCGGCCGCCACGCCTTCGGCGACCAGTATCGCGCCAAGGACACGCTGATCCCCGGCAAGGGCAAGCTGCGACTCGTCTTCGAAGGCGAAGATGGCGAGAATATCGACATCGATGTGTTCGAATTCCCCAGCCCCGGCGTCGCGATGGCGATGTACAACCTCGACGATTCGATTCGCGACTTCGCGCGCGCCAGCTTCCAGTACGGCCTCGACCGCAAGTGGCCGGTGTACCTCAGCACCAAGAACACCATCCTCAAAAAGTACGATGGCCGCTTCAAGGACCTGTTCCAGGAAGTGTTCGACGCCGAATATGCGGACCAGTTCAAGGCCGAGGGCATCACCTACGAACATCGCCTGATCGACGACATGGTGGCCGCCGCGCTCAAGTGGAGCGGCAAGTTCGTGTGGGCCTGCAAGAATTACGATGGCGACGTGCAGTCGGACATCGTCGCGCAGGGCTTCGGCTCGCTCGGCCTGATGACCTCGGTGCTGATGACGCCCGACGGCAAGACCGTGGAAGCCGAAGCCGCCCACGGCACCGTGACCCGCCACTATCGCCAGCACCAGGAAGGCAAGGCGACCTCGACCAACCCGATCGCCAGCATCTTCGCATGGACGCGCGGCCTCATGTATCGCGGCAAGTTCGACGAGACGCCCGATGTGGTGAAGTTCGCCGAAACGCTAGAAAAGGTCTGCATCAAGACGGTCGAAAGCGGCCAGATGACCAAGGACCTGGCGCTGCTGATCGGCCCGGGCCAGAGCTGGCTGACGACCGAGCAGTTCTTCGAAGCGATCGTGAACAACCTCGAAACCGAGATGAAGAAGCAGGGCCTCGCCCCCGCGTAATTGCGGAAACTGCGCTTCCAGCATTACGTAAGCCCCGGCGCCTCATTCGCAGGCGTCGGGGCTTTCTGTAGGCGGGCGGTCAACCCCATGGCGAATATTCCCGCCGAGCCTTGCGCCCAAACTCATCCCAGGCAGTTCGGAACCGCGCGGCACTTTTGAAGCCTTTCCTTGTTCAGGCACTAGTGCCTATTGCACCCGATTTTACAGGAGACGATCCGATCGCCACTACCGCCAAGACCAAGGCCCGGCTCGAAGTCCGCCAGGCGAAGCTCAACGATGTGCGCGCGATCGCGGATCTGGTGCGGCGCGCCTATGTCGATCTTCCACCCTACACGCTGGGCGAGATCCGCGGGCAGCTGAACAATTACCGTGAAGGCTGTTTCGTCGCCAAGCTGGACGGCGAGATCGTCGGTTACTGCGCGTCGATGCGGCTGAAAGCCAATGTGGCGCTATCGGACCACACCTGGGACGAGGTGACCGGCAACGGTTTCGGATCGCGCCACGACCCGACCGGCGACTGGCTCTACGGCTACGAGATGTGCGTCGATCCGAAGGTGCGTGGGACGCGCCTTGGACGGCGCCTCTACGAGGAACGCCGGTCGCTTGCCGAGCGGCTCGACCTTGCAGGCATTGTCTTCGGAGGCCGGATGCCCGGGCTGGCGAACGCCATGCGCCGCAAGCGCAATAATGCCGAGGGGCCGCAGGATTACCTCGACAAGGTAATCGACAACAAGATCCACGACCCCGTGCTACGCTTCCAGCTCGCCAACGGGTTCGAGCCGCAAGGCATTCTTGAAAACTACCTGCCCGAAGACAAGAAATCGAAGGCCTTCGCGGTCAAGATGGTCTGGCGCAATCCATATGTGGACGCCGACGCGCCGCGCAAGCACCGCCTGCCGCGCGATGTCGAAAGCGTCCGGATCGCAACCTGCCAGTTGCAGGCACGCGCGGTTTCCGGGTTCGACGAGTTCATGCGTCACGTCGAATATTTCGTCGACGTCGCAGCGGACTACGAAAGCGATTTCATCCTCTTCCCCGAGCTGTTCACTTTGATGCTGCTGAGCGCGGAGGAAAAGGAACTGAGCCCGATGGAAGCGATCGAGGCGCTGAGCGACTATACCCCGAAAATTCGCCAGAAACTTTCAGAACTGGCGCTCAGCTACAACATCAACATCATCGGTGGCTCGCACCCGACGCGGATGGACGATGGCGACATCCACAACGTCGCCTATGTCTGCCTGCGCGACGGATCGATCCACGCGCAGGAGAAGATCCACCCCACCCCCAACGAAGCCTACTGGTGGAACATCAAGGGCGGCGACAGCATCGACGCCATCCCGACCGATTGCGGCCCGATCGGCGTGCTGATCTGTTACGATAGCGAATTCCCCGAGCTTGCCCGCCGACTGGTCGACGAAGGCGCGCGGATCATCTTCGTACCATTCTGCACCGACAGCCGCCAAGGCTACATGCGTGTGCGCTATTGCGCGCAGGCCCGCGCGATCGAGAACCAGTGCTTCACCGTGCTCAGCGGGAATGTCGGCAACCTGCCCAACGTCGCAAACATGGATATCCAGTACGCCCAGAGCTGCATCCTGACGCCCTGCGACTTCCCCTTCGCGCGCGACGGCATTGCTGCCGAGGCGAGCGAGAATGTGGAAACGCTGACCATCAGCGACGTGAATTTGGCGGATCTCAGCTGGGCGCGTGCCGAGGGCACGGTGCGCAATCTCGCGGATCGCCGCTTCGATCTTTATCAGATCGAGTGGGACAAGCGCGTTGGCCAGGTCTCCCCCCGCATCGGCGAGGACGAGTTCGAAGCAGCAGGCCAGGACAGCAAGCCGGTCGGTCCCAAATCTCCGGGTGGTGGCTAACGCCGCACAATTAATGCGCCTGCGCCCCTTCATTGCGGGCGCAAGCTTGCTAAGGTTTCAGCGTGGCGGGTGAACTTGAACCGACAACAGCGATTTCGGATGCGCTGGTGATTCTGGGCGCGGCGGGGATTGTAATCCCGCTGTTCGCTCGGTTTCGCATTACACCCGTCATCGGCTTTCTGCTCATCGGGATTCTCGTCGGGCCTTACGGCCTTGGCGCGCTGACGCCCGAAGTGGCGTGGCTCACCCATGTCACGATATCCGAACCGGACTCGCTCGACATCTTCGCCGAGTTCGGGATTATTCTGCTGCTGTTCACCATCGGGCTGGAATTATCGTTCAACCGGCTGTGGCAGATGCGCAAGCTGGTGTTCGGTCTCGGCGCGCTGGAATTGCTCATCATCGGTTCGTCCATCGCGATGGTGCTTGCGATGATGGGGCAGTATTGGACCGGTGCGATGGCGCTGGGCCTCGCGCTCGCCCTGTCCTCCACTGCCATCGTGTTGCCGATTTCAGGCACTGCGTCTCCGGTCGGCAAGGCCGCGCTCTCGATGCTGTTGTTCGAGGATATCGCGATCGTTCCGATCATCTTCATGCTCGGCGCGCTGGCACCCTATGCGCAGGCCGACGGGCTGACCGGCATCTGGACCACCTTGTGGCAGGGCGCTGCGGTGATCGCGGTGCTGCTGATCGCGGGCCGCTATGTCCTGCCGATCCTCTTCGCGCAGGCCGCCCGTACCAAGAGCCCCGAGGTATTCCTCGCCGCGACGCTGGTGGTTGTGATCGGCGCCAGCCTTGCGACAGGGGTCACCGGGCTCTCGCCCATCGTCGGCGCACTGATCGCCGGACTGCTGATCGCGGAAACCGATTTCCACGGCGAGGTCGAGGCGATTATCGAACCCTTCAAGGGCCTTGCGCTGGGTATCTTCCTCATCACCATCGGGATGAGCATCGATCTGGAGGCGCTGAGCGACAATCTCGGCATCATCCTCAGCGCGGTCGTGCTGGTCCTGACCTTCAAGGCCGTGGTGACTGGCGTGCTGCTTCGGATGATGGGCGCGCGGCGTAACACCGCGACCGAAACGGGCATCCTGATGGCGAGCCCGTCGGAAACCACCCTGATCGTGCTATCCGCCGCCAGCTCGGCAATGTTGATCCAGCCCGGCACGACTCAATTCTGGCAGATCGTAACCGCAATCGGCCTGACCGTGACCCCGTTGCTGGCGCTTGTGGGCCGGTCGGTGGCGCGCCGGGTGGATCCGGTGCCCGATCCCACGCAAGACGAATCCGCGCCGGTGGGCCGGGTCATCGTGGTCGGCGGGGGGCGTGTCGGCCGCTTGGTGGTCGATATGCTGCGCGTTCACGACAAGCCCTACGTGGCCATCGAATCCGACGCCGACCTGGTGATGCAGAACAAGCGCGCCGGCTACAACGTTATCTATGGCAACGCCGCGCGGCTCGAGAACCTTCAGGCGTTGCGGGTACAGGATGCGTCGGCGATCGTGCTGACGATGGATGCTCCGGTGCTTGTCCAGCGGCTGGTGGCGCGCCTTCGCAAAGCCTATCCGGACTTGCTGATCGTCAGCCGCGCGCGCGACGCCGCGCACGCCGCTGCGCTCTATCAGGCAGGCGCCAGCCATGCGGTGCCCGAAACGCTCGAAAGTTCGCTCCAGCTATCCGAAGCGGTGCTGGTCGATATCGGTGTCGCGATGGGCCCGGTGATTGCCTCGATCCACGAAAAGCGGGACGAGATGCGCGTGCAGATACAGACCGATGGCGCACTGGAACATGCGCCCAAACTTCGCACCAGCACGGCATCGCCCAGCACGTCAGCAGCCGCACCTGCCGATTAGTACCGACGTCGTTCTCGGACCTTCTGCCCTGCCCAAGCATTGGTAAGGAAAGGAGAAAATCTTATGTCCGATATCGATCCGACCAAGCCGATTCCCAATGACGAGAAGTTCAAGCCGCAAAATGTCGAAGGCAATGGCAAGATGAAGCCGTCTGCGCGACGCGATGCTGCGAAGCCCGCCGACACGGACGGCCAGGGCCTCAACCGGGGCAGCGAGGCCGATGCCCGGCGTGCGGGCAGCGGCGCGCGCTAATCGCCCCCGCGGCGTCTAGACGCCGACTGCTTCGCGCATAGCATTGCGAACAGCATCCAGAGCGGCCTCGGCGTTTTGTGCGTCGGGGCCGCCGCCTTGTGCCATGTCGGGACGCCCGCCGCCACCTTTCCCGCCCAGTTCGGCCACTCCGGCACGCACCAGATCGACAGCGCTGAAACGTTCGGTCAGATCGTCCGTGACTGCGACGGCAAATGCCGCCTTGCCTTCATTGGTCGCACAGATTGCTGCCACGCCCGTGCCGATCCGCTGCTTCGCTTCGTCGAGCAGAGGCCGTAGTTCCTTGGGGTCGAGCCCTTCGACGATCTGGCCAGAGAATGCGACATCGCCGACCTTCTCGACCGCCGAAGGCGACGCGGTGCCCCCACCGCCGCCCAGAGCAAGTTGCTTCTTCGCAGTGGCGAGATCCCGCTCGAGCTGCTTGCGCTCTTCCAAGAGCGCCTGAACCCGTGTCGCGACATCCTCCGGCGTCGTGCGCAGCGCCGAGGCGGCAGACTTCAGTGCTTCGTCGCGTTCGACCAGCCAGATACGCGCCGCTTCGCCGGTCAGTGCTTCGATCCGGCGAACGCCGGAACTGACAGCGTTTTCGCTGACGATCCGGAACAGCTGGATATCGCCTGTCGCCTCGACGTGCGTGCCGCCGCACAGCTCGACCGAATAGTTGCGGCCTTCGTCGCTGGAACGACCCATCGACAAGACGCGCACCTCGTCGCCGTATTTTTCGCCAAATAGCGCAAGTGCACCGGCCTGGACTGCCTCGTCGGGCGACATCAACCGCGTGCCTACTGTTTCGTTAGCACGGATTTCCGCATTCACCTCGGCCTCGACCGCAGCAATATCCCCTGCCGTCAGCGGTGCAGGGTGGGAAAAGTCGAAACGCAGCCGGTCTTCGGCAACGAGCGACCCTTTCTGCGTGACATGCTCGCCGAGGCGGTTGCGCAGTGCCGCATGAACGAGATGGGTGGCCGAATGGTTTGCGCGGATGCGGTCGCGCCGATCCGCGTTGATCGACATCCGCACTTCGTCACCTACGCGCACTTCTCCGGCCTCGACCGTGGCGTGATGGGTATGCAGGCGACCAAGCGGTTTGCCCGTGTCCCGCACCGCGATCCGCAGGCCCTCATGCGTCGAGATCGTTCCGCTGTCGCCCGACTGGCCGCCGCTCTCGCCATAGAAGGGCGTCTGGTTGGTGAGGATGGTTACCTCGTCGCCGGCGGCGGCAGACGCAATCTCCGCGCCATCCTTGACGATGGCGATGACCCGCCCCTCACCCTGGGTGGCGGTATATCCGGTAAACTCGGTCGCCCCCTCGCGTTCCGCGATCGCGAACCAGACCTCGCTGTCGGTCGCTTCGCCACTGCCTTTCCAAGCTGCGCGCGCCGCCTGGCGCTGGTTCGCCATTGCTGCGTCGAAGCCTTCGCGGTCGACCGAGATGCCCTGAGCACGCAGCGCGTCTTCGGTAAGGTCGTACGGGAAGCCGTAGGTGTCGTAGAGTTTGAAGGCGACCTCGCCGTCCAGTTCGTCGCCCGCGCCAAGCGACTGCGTCGCGTCATCGAGCAGGCGAAGCCCTTTGTCGAGGGTTTCGCGAAACCGCGTCTCTTCACGCTCGAGCGTTTCTTCGATCAGCGTCTGGCCGCGAACGAGTTCAGGGTAAGCCTGGCCCATCTCGCCGACAAGCGTCGGCACGAGGCGATGCATCAAGGGTGTTTGCGCGCCGAGCAAGTGGGAATGGCGCATCGCGCGGCGCATAATCCGGCGCAGGACATAGCCGCGGCCTTCGTTCGAGGGCAGCACCCCGTCGGCGATCAGAAATCCGGTTGCGCGCAGGTGATCGGCGATAATCCGGTGGCTCGCAATGGTCGCGTCGGTGGCGGCTTCATGCAGCTGCGATTCGGCCGCGTCGATCAGGGTCCTGAAGGTATCGGTGTCGTAGTTGTTATGGACGCCCTGCAGGACGGCGGATATCCGCTCGAGCCCCATTCCGGTGTCGATGTTACGGTTGGGAAGTTCGCCGACGATCTCTCCGCCCCGTTGTTCGTTCTGCATGAACACGAGGTTCCATATCTCCACGAACCGATCGCCATCCTCGTCGGGTGACCCCGGAGGGCCGCCGGGGATGTGATCACCGTGATCCCAGAAGATTTCCGAACACGGGCCGCATGGGCCATCATCGCCCATTGCCCAGAAGTTATCCTTGGTCGCAATGCGAATGATGCGATCTTCCGGCAAGCCGGCGATCTTTTTCCAGAGCGCGAAAGCCTCGTCGTCGGTGTGGTAGACCGTCGCAAGCAGCCGGTCCGGGTCGAGGCCGAACTCTTTGGTCAGCAGCGTCCAGGCCTGCTCGATCGCCTGTTCCTTGAAATAGTCGCCGAACGAGAAGTTGCCGAGCATTTCGAAGAAGGTGTGGTGCCGGGCCGTATAGCCGACATTGTCGAGATCGTTGTGCTTGCCGCCAGCGCGCACGCATTTCTGCGCGCTCACGGCGCGCGGCGAAGGCGGGGTTTCCAATCCGGTGAACACGTTCTTGAACGGGACCATGCCGGCGTTGACGAACATCAGGCTCGGGTCGTTGTGCGGAACCAGTGGGGCGGAGGCCACGCGGGCATGGCCCTTCTCTTCGAAGAATTCGAGGAAAGTCCGGCGGATATCGTTGGTGCTCGTCATAGGGTGCGAGTTAGGCAAGAACCGCCGGATCGACAAGCGTTCGCGCGCATTACCTCGCGGTTCGCCCGCAGTCGCAGCAGACAACGGAAAAGCCGGCCGCGATGCCTCCTGAAAGGAGCTTTCGCGACCGGCCATCCGGGTTTCCGGGCACTGTCTTCGCACCCGCTTGAGAAGAAAGCGATCAGTCCTCCGCGTCAGGACCGACCATCATCTCCTCGGCGACATCGTCGGTCTTGCCGCGGATCGCAGCCTCCAACTTGTCGCAAATTTCGGGGTTTTCCTTGAGGAAGGTCTTCGCGTTCTCGCGGCCCTGGCCGATCCGGGTGCTGTCGTAGGAGAACCACGAGCCAGATTTTTCCACGATGCCGGCCTTCACGCCGAGATCGAGAATCTCGCCGATCTTGGAGATGCCCTGGCCATACATGATGTCGAACTCGACCTGCTTGAACGGCGGAGCGACCTTGTTCTTGACCACCTTGACCCGCGTGGAGTTGCCGATGATCTCGTCGCGATCCTTGATCTGTCCGGTGCGGCGGATGTCGAGCCGGACGGATGCGTAGAACTTGAGCGCGTTGCCGCCGGTGGTGGTTTCGGGATTGCCGTACATCACGCCGATCTTCATCCGCAGCTGGTTGATGAAGATGACCATGCACTTGGAACGGTTGATCGACCCGGTGAGCTTGCGCAGGGATTGGGACATCAGGCGCGCCTGCAGGCCGACATGGCTGTCGCCCATCTCACCTTCGATTTCGGCGCGCGGCACAAGCGCGGCCACCGAGTCGACCACCAGCACGTCGATCGCGTTCGAACGTACCAGCGTATCCACGATTTCGAGCGCCTGTTCGCCCGTGTCGGGCTGCGAGACGATCAGTTCGTCGATGTCGACGCCCAGCTTGCGGGCGTAAACCGGGTCCAGCGCGTGCTCCGCATCCACGAAAGCGACGGTTCCGCCAGCCTTCTGGCATTCGGCCAGCACATGCAGCGCGAGCGTCGTCTTGCCGGAGCTTTCGGGCCCGTACACCTCGATAACGCGGCCCTTGGGCAGCCCGCCCACGCCGAGTGCGATGTCGAGGCCGAGCGATCCGGTCGAAATCGATTCGACGTTCATCGCTTCCTTCGAGCCCAGCTTCATGGCCGAACCCTTGCCGAAAGCCCGATCTATCTGGGCGAGAGCGGCATCGAGCGCTTTCTGACGATCCACGTTGGTTTCCTTGTCCACCAGCTTGAGTTTCGCAGCAGCCATCGCACGCTCTCCTTCAGGTTCCTAGGGGGGCGATCCCCTTATCGACATGAGCAGCTTGTACTGCGTATGTTCCGAAAGAACAAGTGGGGAACGTGATTTTTCTCAAGAACCCGAAAAGCTAGGTTTTCAGGCGTTAGCGGCGCTCAGGACCTCGCCGACCTTGCGCGATATCTGTTCCACGCTGAACGGCTTGGCGATGAAATGCATGTTATCGATGCTGATTTCGTTGCGCAGCGTTTCCTCGGCATAGCCCGACATGAACAGGATCGGGATGTCGGGCTTCAGTTTGCGGATCGCACGGGCCATCGCGGGCCCGTCCATCCCCGGCATGACGACGTCCGACACAACCAAATCGAACTCGCCTCCATTGGCGATTTCGGCCAGGCCATCCTCGCCATCGGGCTGCGCGGTGACCGTGAAGCCCGCGCGGACCAGCGCGCGTTCGGCGACGGCACGCACCATGTCCTCGTCTTCGACCAGCAGCACGCGTCCGCCGCTGGACCATGCGCGCGCTGGCTCCTCGGCTTCGCCGCGGCGCCCTGCTCCGGCGGCGGCCCCGTGATGGACCGGCAGATAGATCGCAAAGAGCGCGCCTGCGCCCAGTCCGTCGGCGGGGCCGACATTCTCGGCATGGATGTAGCCGCCCGACTGGCGGATAATGCCGTAAACGGTCGACAGCCCCAGCCCCGTGCCCTTGCCCTGCTCCTTGGTGGTAAAGAAGGGATCGAAGATCTTGCCGATCACCGTCGGGGGAATTCCGCCTCCGGTGTCGCGCACCAGCAGCGCGGTATATTCGCCCGGTGCCATATCGATCGCGTGGCTGCGGGTTTCCTTTACCGTCACCTTGCGGGTCGACATCGCCAGCGTGCCCGTACCATCACCTTTGGCGGCCATCGCATCGCGCGCGTTGACCGCGAGGTTGACGATCACCTGTTCGAGCTGCCCCGGATCGGCGCGGACCGGGCCGAGATCGCGATCGTGCCGCACACGGAACTCGATCTTCTCGCCGAGCAGGCGCTTCAACAGCTGGCTCACCTCGGAGACGACATCGGGCAGCTGGAGGACCTCGGGCCGCAGGGTCTGCTGGCGACTGAAGGCGAGCAGCTGTCGCGTAAGGCTCGCCGCCCGGTTCGAATTGGCGCGGATCTGCTGGATATCGTCGTAGTCGCTGTCGCCCGGCATGTGGCGCAGCAGCATCAGGTCGCAATAGCCGATGATCGCGGTCAGCACATTGTTGAAATCATGCGCGACGCCGCCCGCCAGCTGGCCGATCGCCTGCATCTTGGTCGCCTGCGCCATCTGGCGCTTCAGCTCGGTTTCCTCTTTCGAATCGGCCAGTGTCAGCAGCACCGCCGGCTCGCCCATCCCGCGCATACTGGCGAGGCCGACCGAAACGGGCTCTTCGGGCGAAGAGGCCAGCCGCACGGCGACATCCCCGCTCGCCAGCCCGCCCTTGCCGAACCGGCGCACGGCATCGGAAATCGCGCTCTTGTCCTCACGCACCACCAGGTCCGAGGGGAAGGTCGGCAGGCCCTTATCGGGCCGCCCGATGGCGCGCAGAAAGGACGGGTTGGCGAACAGGAAGCGACCGTCGCGGTCGGTCATCGCAAGGCCCAGCGGCAGCGCCTCGATCAGCTTTTCGAGCTTGGGCGTCGCATCGCCCGCGTGATTGTCGGCCAACGCGGCATGCGCCTCTATCAGCAGCATCAGCGAAGGCGCGTCCTGCGGGCCCGCCAGCCAGTCTTCGCCTGGATTGTTAAGTGAAACGTGGATCAGCTGGTACGGCTCTCCTTCGCGTCCCGCGCGGGCGAAGAAAATGCGCTCTCGCTCGTCGAGCCGCAGGAAATCGGCAAAGTCGCGGCCCGCCAACGTCGCAGTAGGATCGCCCGCCGCACATTCGGCAAAGGCGGGCGATGCCGCACGCACGACTCCTTCGGGCGAAACCAGCGCCGCGACGACGCCCGCCCGGTCGAGCATCTTGCCCAGCGGCCCGGCGACCAACTGGCCCACATCAGTGGCGAGATCTTCGCTCGATTCGGGGCGGAAACGCCAAACGAGGTGGTCTTCGCCGCGCCCCGCGCGCTGCGCCTCGACCTCCCAGCGCAAGTCATCTCTTCCCAGTGTCAAATGCGAGGCATGCGCGCGTCCTTCGCGCCACGCTTCGCGCGCGGTCTTCAACAGCGCTTCGTCCGCGTCCTCCTCGCTCAAGGCCAGATTGGGCGGTGCCTTCTCTACGCCGAAGCGTGAGGAAAACGCGGCGCTGGCGCACACCAGCCGGTTCGCGCGGTCGGTAATCGCGACCAGCACGCCGGGCTGATCGATCGCCGCGAGGGTCACGCTCCAGTCGGGCGGCGCGAGCGCGTCGACCTCGCTCCCGCGCGCTTTTCCGCGCAGAAGAACGAGCAGCGCCATAAGCGTGGCGAGCCCGCCAGCGTAAGCGGCAGTAAGGATCGGCAGCCCGCTCAGCAGCCAGACCGCGCCGATGCTGACAGCGAGCGCCAGCAGCAAGACGACCCAGCCGAGCGGCGTGCTGTTCTCGGCAGGCTCGGCAAAGGGGCTCATTCGCCCCCGCTTTCGTCCGCCATGCCATCTGCCGGAGCGTCGTCGACCCGTGCCTGGCGAGCCACCGCGAATCGCCTCAACCGCCGCTTGCGCCGGCGGCCCATGGCAAACCGCCAGAACCACTTGGTCAGGAAATAGCCGAGGGGGGGGAAGATAGCGGCGAACAGCATGAAGCCGAGCACGGTGGCCCCGGCGGCTTCGAACAATCCGGGGACGGACCACAGCGCCTGCGGCTGCATCAGCGCCTTGCTGGTTTCGGGTGCGAAGCTCAGCACCTTGTGGCCCGTGCGGTTGGCGGCCCAGAGCCAGAAGGGGAAGGTGAGCGGATTGGTGACCAGCGTCACTCCGCTCGCGATGGGGACATTGGCGCGCACGGTAAAGGCCATCACCAGCGCGAGGAAAATCTGCCCGACAGGGATGACGAAGCCCGCAAACAGGCCCAGCGCCACGCCGCGCGGCACGTTACGCCGGGTGAAGCGCCATAATTCGGGGCTCAGGAAACGATGCGCGATGGGCTTGAGGAGGCGGTGGGTCGCCAGCCATTCGCGATCGGTATAGCGCCGCACATAGCCGAGCACGGCGGAGCGTGCGTTCGGCTTGTCGAGGCTGTCTGATCCCTGGCTCATGGCGCGTCTTCGATGATGGTGACCGGTGGTGCGAAGGGCAAGCCGAGACGCACGAAAATCGGGAGAGAAAATCGACGAGCCATCTGCCGGACCCGACTAGCGCGGAGAGCATGGCCGGTACGTTAATCGATCGCCCCGCTCACCGCAAAAATCGCGCGCCCCGTCAGCGCCTCGCGTCAGCCACGCTCCCGCATTATTCGCGCCTTGTCGCGCTGCCAGTCACGATCCTTGAGGTAATCGCGTTTATCCTTGGTCTGACGTCCCTTGGCGAGCGCCAGTTCGACCTTCGCGCGGCCCTGACCGTTAAAGTACACACTAAGGGGCACAAGCGTCATTCCCTTGCGCTCAACCGCACCAAGCAGCTTTTCGATCTCTCTTTCGTGCAACAGCAGCTTGCGCGGGCGCTTGGGCTCGTGGTTCAGGCGGTTGCCATGGGTATATTCGGGGATGTTGGCATTGATGAGCCACGCCTGCCCGTCGCGCACCTCGGCATAGGATTCGGCAATCGCCGCCTCGCCCGACCGGAGCGACTTCACCTCGGTGCCCTGCAGCGCGATGCCCGCCTCGAACTTCTCTTGCACCTCATAGTCGAAGCGCGCGCGCCGGTTCTCGGCGACGACCTTGCGCTTGTCGAAGGTGGTGGGTTTGGGGCGAGCCATAAGGGGGCGCGATGTAGGCGCGTCGTGCGCCAATTGGAAGGGTCGGCGCAGCAATGCGCTGGGGGATGACGCCGGGTCGCCGCTTGCTCAGCGCGCCATGCCCGTGGCTATGCTGGGAGATGGACCAGCCCGAACCCTTCGCCATCCACGATGTCGAGATTGCGCCCGGCACTGCGGAAATCCTCAAAATCCCGGTCAGCCAGCAGGTCACCGGACTTGAAGCGTCGCTGGCGCTCAAGGTTCTGCATGGCGCAAAGCCCGGCCCCTGCGTATTCGTGAGCGCCGCGATCCACGGCGACGAGATCGTGGGCACCGCCGTCATCCAGCGCCTGCTGGACGCGCTGATGCCGGAAGAGATGGCGGGGACGCTGATCCTGGCGCCTGCGGTCAACATCTACGGCTTTGCCTCGCACAGCCGATACCTGCCCGACCGGCGCGACCTCAACCGCAGCTTCCCCGGATACGAGAACGGCAGCCTCGCCGCGCAGCTGGCGCATACCTTCCTTCAACACGTGATCGACCGCTGTTCGCTGGGTATCGACCTGCACACGGCGGCGGTGCACCGCTACAACCTGCCGCAGATCCGGATCGCGTCGGACAGCCCGTACCTCACCGAACTGGCGATGGCCTTCGCCCCGCCGATCATCATCGAGAGCCCGCTGCGGCCCGGATCGATGCGCGCGCTCGCGCATGATCGCGAGACGCCGATGCTGCTGCTGGAAGCGGGCGAGGCGCTGCGGTTCGACCGTTATGCAATCAATGTCGGGGTCAGCGGCGTGCTGCGGGTGCTGGCACATATCGGGATGATCGAGCTCGACGACGGGCTCGCGGCGGTCAAGGTCCCGACCCGCGCCAATCGATCAAGCTGGGTGCGCGCGCCGCGCGGCGGAGTCTCGCGCCGGGTGCGCAAGTCGGGCGACGTCGTGCAGCAGGGCGACATGCTGGCGGTGGTCGGCGGCCTGTTCGGCGAGGATGCGCAGGAACTGGTCAGCCCGGTCGACGGCGTGATCATCGGACACGCGACCCTGCCGGTGGTCAATCAGGGCGACGCGCTGTTCCATATCGCCGAGGTCGAGACGCTGGATGGCGTGGGCCACGGCGCACGTAGCATCGCCGATGCGCTGGCGGTCAGCGAACCGCCCCACCCGCCGACCACGCTGCTGGACGAGGACGAGGTGCTTTAGGGCACCCGCCTACTTCCATGTCGAAATCTTGTCCTTACCAGCGTCGCTAAGCACCGCCCTCAAGAAATCGCTACATTTCTGATGGTCTATTTCGCGCTTTGCCGCAGGAATTACGTAATCGACCTTGGGATCATTAGCTGGCTCTTTCACCATAATTAGCCCCACGCCATGGCGCGAACATTCGTCCTCAACACGCTGGGCCTGCTCCTCATTTATCTTTCTCCATCTCTTTCTAGAAAGAGGAAAAACGACATAAGCTCTCGTTGCCGCAGTCGCGTGGGACAATGCCTCAAATACGGCCAAGACATTCGCGGCATCGGGTCGTTTAACCTCGAATGTGACGACATCGAACTCTTCACCAATGGTGCAGGGAAATTTTTTATGCGAAATAAGAGTGAGGTCCGGCCGTGTCCAAGGCCCGACAATTTTGGTGTCCCTAGAGGAAGTGTTTTCTACATGGAATTCTGAATCCTCGTAATTATCTCGCCTCCATTGTTGGCAAATCGCTTGCATACAAGCTTCGTAGTAGAGGTGCTCCCGCGCCGTGTAGGGTTTTATAAGCTTAAACCGATTGTGCCGCCCCCAATCGAGAAATCCATTTTCACTTCCGTACTCAACGGCCTCATCGAAATAATCTGAGTCAATCTCGGAATAACGGCGCAGATGAGTTGCCGTAAGACCATTTCTCTCCTTCCCCAAATCATCGCAAATTACCTCAAGGCAATGTGCGCCCGCCAAGCTAATCGACATATTACCCCTTCCTCCCACAAACTCTAAAGGCCATTACACCAGCCCCGCGTGCTCCAGCGCCTTGTCGACCGCGCGGCGGGCGTGGTCGGAGCAGGCGACCAGCGGGAGGCGGACCTCGTCGGTCATCCAGCTCTGCGTACGTGACAGCGCATATTTCACCGGCGCGGGGCTCGAATCCTCGAACATCGCGTAGTGCAGCGGATAGAGCCGATCGTTGAGTTCCCGCGCGCGGACCAGGTCATTGGCCGCGCAGGCCTTCTGGAATTCGGCGCACAGCTTGGGCGCGACGTTGGCGGTCACCGAGATGCAGCCCGATCCACCCGCGGCGTTGAAGGGCAGCGCCAACTCGTCATTGCCCGACAGCTGGCAGAAATCTCTGGAGATACCCATGCGGTGGTCGGCCACGCGCGACAGGTCCTCGCTCGCGTCCTTGATCGCGATGATCACGTCGGGGAATTTCTCCGCCAGCTCGCAGACCGTTTCCGGCAGGATGTCCGTCACCGTGCGGCCGGGCACGTTGTAGAGCACGATCGGCAGCTCGCCATGCTCGGCCAGATGGCTGAAATGCGCGATCAGGCCCGCCTGGCTCGGCTTGTTGTAATAGGGCGCAACGCACAGGCCTGCGGTCACCCCCGCCTTTTTCGCGAATTTCAGATGCAGCAGCGCGTTGTTCGTATCGTTGCTGCCGCACCCGGCGATGATCGGGACGCGGCCAGCCGCCTGCTCCACGCACAATTCGATCACCCGGTGGTGTTCGGCATTGGACAGAGTTGAGGCTTCGCCGGTCGTCCCGCACGGCACCAGCGCGGCGCTGCCCTGCTCGATTTGCCAGTCGACCAGCGTGCGAAAGGCGGCTTCGTCCAGCGTGCCGGCCCGAAACGGGGTTACCAGCGCCGGGATAGAGCCTGAGAACATTTGAAGCGCTCCTGCATTGGGACTATATAAGGGGCGACAAACACGGGGTTTCGCACCCTGTTCCACCCATTCGTTCAGTGCCTGATAAGGAGCCAGTGGCCATAATGTCCAGCATGACCCGACTTCCCTTTCTGGCGCTTGCCCTCGTTTCCACCACCTCGATCACCCCGCCTGCATTCGCCCAGGATGCCGCAAGCTGGGACCGCGCCCGGGTGGAGCTGATTGCCAGCGCCCCGACGCAAATGGCGCAGGTCATCGATCGATGGGAATACCTGATCGAGCAGCGCGAGCTGCCCTTCACCGAATATGCGAGCTTCCTGCTTGCCTATCCCGATTTCCCGCAGGGCGACCGGCTGCGCGAACGCGCCGAGAACCGCCTCGACGAAAGCGTCGCCTCGCCCGAGAGCCTGGTGGCCTATTTCGACGCCAATCCGCCGGTCACAAATGCCGGCAAGGCACGCTATGCGCTCGCGCTGGCCTCCGTATCGCGCCCCGAAGCCGCCGAGGTCGCGCGCGAGGCGTGGCGTGGCGGGCAGATGAGCGCGACGAGCGAGCCCTATCTGCTCTCGCTCTTCGGGTCGCAGATCACGCCCGCCGACGACGATGCGCGGATGGATGCACTGCTGTGGCAGAGCTCGCTCGAAGCGGCGCAGCGCCAGATCAACCGCGTGTCGCCCGCAAAGCGCAATCTGTTCACCGCGCGGCTTGCGCTGATCCAGGGCTATACGCCCGAGAGCCAGGGCCTCGCCACGCCGCCCGATGCCAATCAGGACCCGGGCTATATTTACAACCTTGCGAAGTATTACCGCGAAAACGGCCAGCTGCCGCAGGCGATTTCTCTGCTCGCCAACCGTCCGTCCTTCGCCAAGCCCGCTTTCGACCCCGAAGATTTCGTCGGCGAGGCGCTGCGCGTGGCGCGCGGAGCAGGCTCCGATCCTTCAGCGCAGATCGCGGCCAAGGTCGACGATCTGTTCGCGCCCGGTACCGATATCAGCAAGGAAGCCTATCGCTTGCGCGACGACTATACCTCGCTGATGTGGCTGGGTGGGACCAACGCCTACTGGAACCTCGGCCAGCCGGGGCGCGCGGCCCCGCTGTTCTATCGCTACGGCGCGGCGGCACAGACCCCGCAGACCCGGTCCAAGGGTTTCTACTGGGCGGGCCTCGCCTCCGAACGCGCGGGCGAGAGCAGCGAAGCGACCCGCTATTACGAGATGGCAGCGCGCTATTCCGACCGTTTCTACGGCCAGCTCGCGCTTGCCAAGCTGGGCCGCGAAATGCCTTCGCTGGGCGGCAACAGCGTCGCCCTGCCGACTGCGGAGCAACGCGCCGCCTTCGAACGTGCGCCGCTGACCAATGCGGTGCGCGAAGTGGCGCGCGGCGCACCGTGGCGCACGGGCATCCAGTTCTACCAGGAAATCTCCGATCAGGCCGAAACGCCCGAAGAGCACGCGCTGGTCGCCGAACTGGCGCGCGAAACGGGCCGCCGCGATCTCGCCGTCAATGTCGCCGAGGCGGCGGCTGCCGATGGCCACCGGGGCTTCGTGACCCAGGGCTTCCCCACGATGACGCCCCCCGGCGGGGCCAACTGGACGATGGTCCACGCGATCTCGCGGCAGGAAAGCCAGTTCGCCGCCAACGCGATCAGCCATGCCGGCGCACGCGGCCTGATGCAGCTGATGCCCGCTACTGCGCGTGAACAGGCGGGCAAGCTGGGCCTTGGCTACAGCCGTGACAACCTGATCGCGGACCCGGTCTACAACATGCAGCTCGGCAATGCCTATTTCGCCCGCATGCTGGACTATTATGGCGGTGCCTATCCGCTCGCCATCGCGGCCTATAACGCCGGGCCGGGCAACGTGAACAAGTGGCTGCGCGCCAATGGCGACCCGCGCCAGGGCGGGATCGACTACGTCACCTGGATCGAGCGTATCCCGATCTACGAGACCAAGAACTACGTCCAGCGCGTGATCGAGAATGCCGCCGTCTACGAGCAGCTCAATCCGAACCGTGCGATGACGGGCCGCCCCCGGATGGCGGGTGACTTCCTGCGCTAAGGCAGGCTAGTCTGCCGGGCATGGCTGCAGACAATCCGATCACGCCCGCCGGATATTCGGCAATGAAGGCGCGCTACGACCACCTGCTCGGCACCGCGCGGCCCGAGATCGTGGAGATCGTCAGCTGGGCTGCGGGCAATGGCGACCGCTCGGAAAACGGCGATTATATCTATGGTCGCAAGAAAATGCGCGAGATCGACCGCGAGCTGGCGCATCTCGCCCGGCGAATGAAGGCCGCGCGGGTGATCGATCCGGCAGACCAGCCCAACCGGGACCGCGTGTTCTTTGGCGCGACGGTTACCCTGGTGGACGAGGACGACCGCGAGAAGGTGCTCACTCTGGTCGGCAACGACGAGGCGGAGGCAAGCGAGGGCCGCATCGGCTGGGGCTCCCCCATGGCGCGCGCGCTGCGCGGGGCCGAAGTCGGCGATACCCGGATGGTCAAAGGCCCAACGGGCCTGCGCGAGTGGGAAGTGCTGAGGATTTCCTATCCCGACAATTCGAGCCAGGTAGCATGAAGCGCGCCGCAATCCTGATCGCGACTGCGGTGAGCCTGCTGGCGGTTCCCGCGCCGATTCTCGCCCGCGCGTCGCTCGGCGTGTTCGATGACTGGGGCGCTTTTCGCGATCCGCGCCTGCCGCGCTGCTATGCCATATCGAAGGGTGAACGCACCCGGGGCACGCGCGATTTCGAGCCTTATGCGACGGTCGGCACCTGGCCCAGCCGCAAGATCCGCAACCAGGTCCATCTTCGCCTTTCGCGGCGTCTGGCATCGAACGGCACGGTCACCTTGCGGATCGGCGGAGACACCTATCGGCTCACCGCTGGCGAGGCCGATGCCTGGGCGCAGGACAAACGGATGGATGCGGCCATCGTCGCCGCCATGCGCGCGGGCAGCCGGATGAGCGTGATCGCGACTGACAGGGGCGGCAACCGCTTCACCGATCGCTACAGCCTGTCGGGCGTCGCCACCGCGATCGACGCGGCGAGCATTGCCTGCGCGCGGGATTAGCCCTCGGTAGAGTTCAGACACAAAAAGGGCGCGGCCATTGCTGGCCACGCCCTCTCGTCAGTCGATATCGGACTACGCTTAGAAGCGCGCGCCGACGCCGACCAGAACCTGGTGACGGTCCGTATCGACATCGAAACGCTCGCTGTCTGGCAGGGTGCCGTCAAAATCCACCTCGGCCTTCGAGTAGTTCGAATAGCGATATTCGACATTCGCGAAGAGGTTGTTGCCGAAGGCATATTCGAGACCGCCGCCAACGCGATAGCCATCGAGGTCGTAATCGTCGTTGAACTCGGTCGTGCCGTCATTGCTGCGCACGTTGAGCTTGGCGTTGGTGTAGCCGCCCTTGGCGTAGAACATCATGTTCGGGTTGGCCTTCACACCGATGCGTCCACCCAGATAGAGGTCGCGACCGGCCGAGACGTTGCCGAAGCCGAAGCCTTCGAAGTCGCCGTCGTCGAAGTCGGTATCGGCGGTCGAGCCTGCGAATTCGGCTTCGGGGCCGATCACGACTTTGCCGAGATCGACGTCGTAGCCGACGCTCGCGCCGTAGAAGACGCCTTCCGCGGACTGGTCGTTGTTGTCGTTGCCATCGTCATCGATCGAGCTGCCGGCCTTGAGCTGGTCGTAGCCCGTCGTCGCCTGCACGCGCAGGCCGCTGAACGGCGTGTCTTCACCAACCTGCGCTGCGGCAGGTGCGGCCATCGCAACGAGCGAGCCGGTGGCGAGGAGTGCAAACATCTTGGTCATTCTGATTCTTCCTTCTTTCAAGTGCCGCCTGCGATTGCGGCACGCAGAGAAGGAATGTGCGAGGGCACCGCGAAGTTTCATTAACGTGACACAACAAGAAACTGTGGCATACACGCAACAATCGTTCGTCCAACAGCCCCGATCGAGCGACGAGCGACAGGAACGAACGTGTGCCGAGCGGCGGTGCTGGAACTGAACCCAGAAAACGACTATGTGCCGCTCTCTCATGGCCGATACAGACCTCATGCCCTCGCCCGGACATATCGATCCGGTGCCGACCCCTCGCGACATCACGCCGCGCGCCGATGGGCGCGTGGACCTGATCGGCCTGCCCAAGCGCCGCATTGCCGAACTGTTCGAGGCCGCCGGGCTCGATCCGAAAGCCGCCAAGCTGCGCTCCAAGCAGGTGTTCCACTGGCTTTACCATCGCGGCGTGACCGACTTCGATGCGATGACCGATATCGCCAAGACGATGCGCCCGTGGCTCACCGAACGGTTCGTGATCGGCCGCCCCGAGGTGGTCGAGGCGCACCATTCGACCGACGGCACGCGTAAGTGGGTGCTGCGGACAAGCGACGGCAATGATTTCGAGATGGTGTTCATCCCCGATGCGGATCGGGGCACGCTGTGCATCTCCAGCCAGGTCGGCTGCACGCTCAACTGCACCTTCTGCCACACCGGCACGATGCGGCTGGTGCGCAACCTGACCCCGGGCGAGATCGTGGGCCAGGTGATGCTGGCACGCGATGCGCTGGGCGAATGGCCCAAGGGCCGGATGGATGTCGCCGAGGTCGAGGACGAGGCCGAATATACCGCCGATGGCCGCCTGCTGACCAACATCGTGCTGATGGGCATGGGCGAGCCGCTGTATAATTTCGACAATGTCCGCGATGCGATGAAGCTCGTGATGGATGGCGACGGGCTCGCCCTGTCGAAGCGCCGCATCACGCTTTCGACCAGCGGCGTGGTGCCGATGATGGCGCGCTGCGGCGAAGAGATCGGCGTGAACCTCGCCGTGTCGCTGCATGCGGTGAACAAAGAGGTGCGCGACGAGATCGTACCGCTCAACCGCAAATACGGGCTCGAAGAACTGCTCCAGGCCTGTGCCGATTATCCCGGCGCCAGCAACGCGCGGCGGATCACCTTCGAATACATCATGCTCAAGGACAAGAACGATAGCGACGAGGATGCGCGCGAACTCGTCCGCCTGCTCAAGAAGTACGATCTGCCGGCCAAGGTGAACCTGATCCCGTTCAATCCGTGGCCCGGCAGCAATTACGAAACCTCGCTGCCCGAACGCATCCGCGCCTTTTCGGACATTGTCTTCGAAGGCGGGATCAGCGCGCCCGTCCGCACGCCGCGCGGGCGCGACATCGGCGCGGCCTGTGGTCAGCTGAAGACCGCGGCGGAAAAGAAGAGTCGCGCCCAGCGTGATCGGGAAGCGGCGGAGGCTGCAGCAGAGGTCGGCGCCGCGTGAGCTGGATCGTCGAGGCGATCTGCGCGGGACGCGCAGCCTCGCTTCGGGATGGAAAGCACAGCGCGATTGCCAAGTCGCCGCTCGATGGCCCGGTGGAGATCGGGCTCAGCGGCATTGCGGGAGACGAGCAGGTCGTTCGCCGTCACCACGGTTTTCCAGCGATGGCCGTCCATCTCTACCCCGCCGATCACTATGCCTGGCTGAGACGCCAAGTCGGCGAACTGCCCGTGCTGGCTTCCGCTGGGGGCCTGGGCGAAAACCTGTTCGTCCATGGCATCGACGAAACCATGGTCTGCATCGGCGATCGTTACCGGCTCGGCACCGCAATCTTGGAAGTCACCCAGCCCCGCCAGCCCTGCGCCACGATCGAGCGCCATCTGGGCCGCAAGGGGATCGTCAAAGCAATAGTCCAGAGCGGGCGGTGCGGGATATTCTTCAGAGTGATCGAGCCTGGCCTGGCTGAAGCCGGCGACATATTGAATCCGATAGAGCGAGGCGAAACCGGCTGGACTGTGCGGCGCGCCTTTCACCTCGTCTATGGTCAAGGCAAGCCGGATCGCAGCGAGCTTGAAGAACTTGCCTGCCTGCCCCGCGTTTCCGATCGGCTGATCCGCGACATTCGCCGTAAGCACCCTGCCACCTGATCGGCTCGGCCAGTGATCGGCTCGGTCAGCGATCGGCATCTTGAAAAGAGCCACTCGAGGTGTAACACTCCAATAACACACCAAGGGAGGTTCTGCTTGCGTACGTTTCTGACAATTCTCGCCGCGTTCGGCCTGGGGCTCTCGACCAGCGCCGCGGCCGATCCCGGCCCCCCGGTCGCCCCGACCGAGATCATGGTCGGCGACGAACTGCCCTATGCTTTTTTCGCCACGCCCGAGGGTGAGGGCCCCTTTCCTGTCGTGATCGTGCTCGGCGGCAGCGAAGGGGGCGACATGGGATCGCGCAGCTCGGCCCCACGTTTCATCGAGCAGGGCTACGCGGTGCTGGGGCTGCCCTACTACTCGCCCGGCTATCTTCCCCCCGCTCGACAGCTGCCCGAACTGCCCGAAGCCTTCGACTCGATCCCGCTCGAAAAGCTGGCCATCGCGCGCGACTGGCTCCGGGCGCGCGGTGATGTGCAGGGCGATGCCATCGGGCTCTACGGCGTTTCCAAGGGGGCGGAATTCGTGCTTGCCGGTGCCAGCCGAATCGACGGGTTCGCCGCAGTCGTGGCGATCGTGCCCAGCGATGTGGTCTGGGAAGGCTGGGGCCCGCAGGCGAAGCCGGGTGAGGTCAGCAGTTTTTCGTGGCAAGGCGAAGCACTGCCCTTCGTGCCCTATCTCGGCATGGAAGAAGAGTTCGCGAAATACGCGATCCCCGGGGCAGTCGTGCGCCTGCGCACACCGCAGGACGCCGGACGCCGCGCCAATCCCGAGAGCGTGCCAGCCGCACGCATTCGCGTCGAGGAGATTGACGAGCCGGTGCTCGTAGCGGGCGGCGATGCCGACAACACCTGGAACTCGGGCGGAATGGCGCAGAATGTCGCCGAACGCCGGGCCGAAGCAGGCGGGCTGGAAACGGTCGCGCTGATCTATCCGGACGCAGGCCACGCGCTGTCGGGCACCGGCGTCCAGCGGACCGAAGGCGAGTTCCGCTACGACGAAGCGACGCTTGCCGCGCAGCGGGAAATCTGGCCCGCCACGCTCGCCTTCCTCGCCGAGCACCTGAAGGGCGATTGAGCGTCGAAAGCGCGCGGACGGGGTGGTCCGCGGCTCGATTTCCAAGACGTTTCGAATGTCCGTACCGAACGCTCTTTAATCCGACGCGACAGTGTGGTCTTATCGCACAGTGAAAAGACCCGCCGTCCTCGTCACCGGAGGCGCCCAGCGCGTCGGCGCGGCTTTCTCGCGGGCGTTCGCCGCTGCGGGCTGGCATGTCATTATCCATTACCGCTCGTCCGGGGACGCGGCAGCCAAGCTCGCAACCGGGCTTCCGTCGGCGGAAACCGTGCAGGCGGACCTGGCGCAGGACGGCGCGCCCGACCAACTCGCGCGCAGCATCGCCGCGCGGATGGGCGACTGGCGGTGCCTCGTCAACTCGGCATCGGTTTTCATCCCGGACGATGTCACCGCGCTCGATCCCCAAACATTCGACACCTCGATGCGCGTCAACGCCCGCGCCCCCGCCCTGCTCGCGCAGAGCTATCTCGCGCATGCCCGCGCAGCCGGTGGACGCCGGGTGATCCAGGTGACCGACCAGAAGCTGGCCAATCCCAATCCCGATTTCTTCAGCTACACCATGAGCAAGCATGCGCTCGACGCGACGATCCGGATGCTGGCCCAGACGCGCGACAATGGGGGTGCTGCGCGCAGCGAAGACCGCATCTACGGCGTCGCGCCGGGAGCCATCCTCGCCAGCCACGACCAGAGCGAGGACGAGGCGGAGCGATCGCACCTGCTCAACCTGCGCCGCCGCAGGACCACGCCGCAGGACGTGGCCGATGCGGCAGTGTTCCTAGCGAGCGGCGATCTGGCGAGTGGCGAGACGCTGTTCGTCGACAGCGGCCAGCACCTGCTCAGCCAGCCGCGCGACGTGATCTATCTGGAACGGGAGGGCCGGCCATGACCGACCGCAAGACGCGCCATGCCGGATCGACCCGGATTTGGCACTGGATCAACCTGATCGCGATCGTCGTCCTGTTCATGAGCGGGCTCAACATCTCCAACGCGCACCCCTATCTCTACTGGGGCAACTACGGATTCTCTCCCGAACAGGCGTGGCTCGAAGTGCCGCGCTTCCCCGGCTGGATGACCATTCCGGGGTTCTACAGCCTCGCCAAGGCGCGCGACTGGCACCTGCTGATGGCCTTTCCCTTTGCCTTCGGCCTGCTCTTCATGTGGATCGCCATGCTGTGGAACGGCCATTTCCGGCGCGACCTGAAAACCGGCAAGCGCGAATGGCGCTGGTCCGCTATCCGGCAGGATATTGTGCAGCACCTGCGCTTCGATTTCAGCCACGAGGGCAGCGGGAAGTATAACTTCCTCCAGAAACTGGCTTACGGCGGCGTGCTCGGCATCCTGCTGCCCGGCATGATCCTCACCGGTCTCGCGATCAGCCCCGGGATAGAGCCGACGCTGTGGTGGCTGGTCGATATCCTCGGCGGACGGCAGAGCGCGCGCTCGATCCATTTCCTGTTCGCATGGGGCCTGGTCGGGTTCTTCGTCGTCCACGTCTTGCTGGTGCTGCTGACCGGGCCGCTCGGCCACTTGCGCGCGATGACGCTGGGCGGCGAGCACGAGCCCACCAATCCGCCCTTCGCCAAACCCAAGGGAGATGCGGCATGAGCTTGCTGATCGAACGCCGCACCGTGTTGCTCGGCTCGGGCGCCATGATGCTGGGCGCGTGCTCCAAAGTCCACGAGAGCGCACCGGGACAGCGCCTGTTCGATGCCGTGGACGATTGGCATCAGGGCCTTCAGCGCAGCCTCACCGCGCGCAATGCCCTCGCCCCGGAGTTCTCGCCCGAGGACATCTCGCCCACATTTCGCGGCAACGGTTCCACCGATCCACAGAACGACGGCTATCCCGAACACGCCGCGAACAACTTCGCCGACTGGCGCTTCACGGTGAGCGGGCTCGTCCAACGCCCGCTATCCCTCTCGCTCGACCAGATCATGCGACTGCCCCAGCGCACCCAGATCACCCGGCACGACTGCGTGGAAGGGTGGAGCGCGATCGGCCAGTGGACCGGCCCGCAGCTTTCCACCTTCCTCGATCTGGCGGGGCTGCGCGACACCGCGAAGTACATCGTGTTCCGCTGCGCCGACGATTATACGCGCGGGCGCTATTACGAGAGCATCGACATGATCGACGCGCTCCACCCGCAGACGATTATCGCCCATCGCCTGAACGGCGAACCGCTGCCGATCAAGAACGGCGCTCCCCTGCGCGCCCGGGTCGAGCGCCAGCTGGGCTACAAGCATGCCAAGTATCTCACCGGGATCGAAGCGGTCGCGTCGCTCGACAGTATCGGGCTCGGGAAAGGCGGGTATTGGGAAGATTACGGTGGCTATCAATGGTACGCCGGGATGTGACCGGCTTGTCCGCCAAACTCCCTCCCGGTATCAGCGCGGCCTATTCACGCAATCGGGAAAAAGGCGGATCATGGCCCAGAGTTGGAGCGACGAAGAGGTACGGGTGCTGGTCGGCTGGACAGCGGACGATCTCGGCGCAAGCATGATCGTGAGGCTGGAGACGGTCAATAATCTGCCCGAAAGCGAGGACGATGTGCTGGTCTCGCGGATGGTCCTGAACAAGGATCAGGCCGTGCAGCTGGGGAACATGCTGTACGAGCTATCGGGCAAGCTCCCGCCCAAGATGGCCAAGCCGTCGCGCCTCGAAAAGATGTTGTCGCGCAAATCCGACTGACTATCGCCCCGAAAAGGACAATCGCGAAGGGTATAAGCACCTCATGTCGAGCAAGACGAACACCGCCGATCGGGCCGGCAACTCCGGCTCGCGCGGCCCCGCAGCGCTGTTGCTCAGCCGCTATTTCGAAAGCCTCATCACGTTCGGCAGCCTGGCGGTGGAATTCGCCGATGGAACGCGCAAGCGCTTCGGCGAGGCGACGCCGGAACTTGCGGAAGTCGCGGTCCGCTTCGCCGATGAACGCGTACCGCGCGAAATCCTGCTCGACCCTGCGCTGGGCGCCGCCGAGGCTTTCATGGATGGCCGGCTGGTAATCGAGCGCGGCGATGTGATGGGGCTGATCACGCTATTCGCGCGCAACGCCCCGTGGGAGGCAGGGGCAAGCTACACCCGGCCAAGCACGATCAAGAAGATCGCCAATCAGATCGCCTTCCGCGGCGAACAGCTCAACAATGCGGTGCGCAGCCGCGCCAATGTCTCCCATCATTACGACATCGGCAACGATCTCTACCGGTTGATGCTCGATGTCGAGCACATGCAGTATAGTTGCGGCTACTGGCCGGACGACGACATGGCGCTGGGCGAGGCACAGGAGGCGAAGCTGGCGCATATTGCCGCCAAGCTGGCGCTCGAGCCGGGCCAGCGCGTGCTCGATATCGGCTGCGGCTGGGGCGGCATGGCAATCTTCCTTGCCTCGCGCGCAAATGTTCACGTCACCGGCATCACGCTGTCGGAAGAACAGGCAGCGCTGGCGCGCGAGCGGGTGGCGGCCGCCGGCCTTTCGGACAAGGTCAGTATCGAACTGGTCGATTATCGCGACCATGCGGATGCGGGCGCGAAGTACGACCGGATCGTGTCGGTCGGCATGTTCGAGCATGTCGGCCAGCCGCAGTTCGACGGCTTCTTCCGCTGCACGGGCAAGATGCTGAAGACCGACGGAGTCATGCTGGTCCATACCATCGGCCGGATGGGTTCGCCCGGGTCGACCGACGCCTTCACCCGCAAATACATCTTCCCCGGCGGCTATATCCCGGCGCTGAGCGAAACGCTCGCCGCGAGCGAGAAGGCGCGGCTGATCGCGACCGATGTCGAAACGTGGCGGCTGCATTACGCCCGCACGCTGCGCGCATGGTACGCCAACAGCGATGCCCATCGCGATCGCATCGTGGCGATGTACGACGAGCGTTTCTATCGCATGTGGATGTTCTATCTGGCGGGAGCGGCAGCGTCGTTCGAGAATGGCGCGATGTGCAACTACCAGATCCAGTACGCCCGCCACCGGCACGCCCTGCCCTACACCCGCGACTATATGGGCGCGGCGGAGAAAGGCTTGCTGGCGAAAGGCTAGTCCGCCCGCACGCCTGGCCAACCGATTGAAATTCGGGGGTTCCGACCCCACATCGGCCGCTTCGGAAGCTCGAAGGAAACGGCCATGGCAGGCGGATGGACGCGCGACGGCGCGGTGCAGGATCAGATCGACGACACGGTTTCGGACGCGGTGAGTGCGGCGCGCTCGCGCATGCCGAGCGGCGAGAGCGAGCAGTGGTGCGTCGAATGCGGCGAGGAAATTCCCGAAAAGCGCCGTGTCGCGCTGCCCGGAGTAAAGCGCTGCGTTCACTGCCAGTCGGGCCGGGATGCCGCGACCCGCAGCGCCGGCATCAATCGCCGGGGCAGCAAGGACAGTCAACTGCGCTGACGCCAGACGCATCCGGCAGCAATCCGCGTTGCGCGTCTCGCAACCCGCTGCTAGCCGCGCCTCATGAGCAGCGAAACCAAGAACAACCGCCCGCATAACAACAAGGTCGTCCTCGCCTATTCGGGCGGCCTCGACACCTCCGTCATCGCCAAGTGGCTCGAAGTCGAGCGCGGACTGGAAGTCGTCACCTTCACCGCTGATCTCGGCCAGGGCGAAGAGCTGGAGCCCGCACGCCGTAAGGCCCAGGCGATGGGCATTCCGGACAAGCACATCTTCATCGAGGACCTGCGCGAGGAATTCGTACGCGACTTCGTCTTCCCGATGATGCGCGCCAATGCCCGTTATGAAGGCGACTACCTGCTCGGCACCAGCATCGCCCGTCCGCTCATCTCCAAGCGTCTGGTCGAGATCGCACACGAGACCGGCGCCGGCGCCATCGCGCATGGGGCAACCGGCAAGGGCAACGACCAGGTTCGCTTTGAGCTCAGCGCCTACGCGCTCGCCCCCGATGTGACCGTGATCGCCCCGTGGCGCGAGTGGGACCTGACCAGCCGCACCGCGCTGATCGCGTGGGCCGAGGCGCACCAGATCGAGGTGCCCAAGGACAAGCGCGGCGAGAGCCCGTTCTCGACCGATGCGAACCTCCTCCACACCTCGTCTGAAGGCAAGGTGCTCGAAGACCCGTGGGAGGAGACGCCCGACTACGTCTACTCGCGCACGGCCAACCCCGAGGATGCGCCCGACATCCCCGAATACATCACGATCGGCTTCGAACGCGGCGACGGGGTTTCGCTCAATGGCGACGCGATGAGCCCGGCCGAGCTGCTGACCGCGCTCAACGATCTGGGCCGCACGCATGGGATCGGGCGGCTCGATCTGGTAGAGAACCGCTTCGTGGGCATGAAGTCGCGCGGCATGTACGAAACGCCGGGCGGCGAGATCTACGCCCGCGCGCATCGTGGGATCGAGCAGATCACGCTCGATCGCGGGGCGGCGCACCTCAAGGACGAGCTGATGCCCAAATATGCGGAGCTGATCTACAACGGCTTCTGGTTCAGCCCCGAGCGCGAGATGCTGCAGGCGGCGATCGACCACAGCCAGGCGCGTGTCACCGGCGAGGTGCGGCTCAAGCTCTATAAGGGCAATGCCGACGTCGTCGGCCGCCGCAGCCCGCACAGCCTCTACTCTGAAGCGCACGTCACATTCGAGGACGATGCCGGCGCATACGACCAGCGCGATGCGGCAGGGTTCATTTCGCTCAATGCCTTGCGCTTGAAATTGCTCGCAAAACGGGACCAGCGTACGCCGGAGGGCTGAATCCGGGCAACAATCGACAAGGCCCGCGAAAGGTCCGAAGCTATCGGCCCAAATGTGGCGAAAGCGCGGCGAGCTGCCTGCGTCCATGTTCCGCTTTAGGATTTCCCGTCTAAATTTCCTGACATGGACGGGAAACACAACACCCTTCGCCGCGCCGCGCTGCCCGGGCTTGCCCTGGCCGTGCTCGCCCTGCCGCTCGTCGGCGCGATCGCGCAGGACGCACCGGGCCAGCAGGCACTGGTGGCCAAGCTTGCGCCGCCGGTCGAGCCTGCGAAGCTGACCGACGAGATCGTGCCTGTCGCAGCGGCCGAGCCTGACTTCGAAGTCAGCTTCGCACGCTTCGACATCGATCCGCCCGAGCCCGCCGTCGGCCCGCGCGCGGTCGACCTCGGCACCTTCGATCCGCCCGTCGAGGCCGAGCCCGACCTCTGGCGCAGCGGCGTCGCCTCCTATTACGGCCGCCGCTTTCACGGTCGCCGCACCGCCAATGGCGAGCGGTTCGACATGAATGCGATGACCGCCGCGCACAAGACGCTGCCTTTCGGCACCAAGGTGCGCGTGACCAATCCGCGCACGGGCAAGAGCGTGGTGGTCCGCATCAACGATCGCGGGCCCTATGCCCATGGCCGCGAGATCGACGTCAGCCGCGCCGCCGCCACCCAGCTCGGCCTGATCCAGCGCGGACATGGCACGGTGGAGCTCGCGCTGGTCGACTGAGACCGCTTGCCCTGCGCGCCCCGCCCGGCATAATGCGCCGGGGTTTTTCGGGGGGCACGGCGGCATGAATCCGCAATTCGACTACATCTTCGAGCTCTTCACGCTGCTCATCAGCCTCGCCGTGGCGGAGATGCTGATAGGCTTCTCGCGCATCCTCAAGCTGCGCGCGCGGCGCAAGGCGGGGGTCGACCCCACCGCGATCGAGGTCCGCGTCGGCTGGCTGGTCCCCATGCTCGGCCTGCTGGTGCTGGTCGACCTCGCGACGTTCTGGAGCATCATCTGGTCCATGCGCGGCGTGCTCGACATGCGGATGGCGACGATCTTCGGCGTCCTGGTCCTGATCGGCGGCTACTACCTCGTCGCGACGCTGGTCTTCCCGGACGAGCCCGAGCTATGGCCCGATTTCGACGCCTATTTCTGGCAGCAGAAGCGCTGGGTGGTGGGCGGCATGCTGCTGATCAACCTGGCCACGGCCACCGCCTCCTTCCAGCTGGGTGCGCAGACGCAGGAACAGGGCGAACTGATGGCGCAGGCCGCGCAGCAAAACCCGCCATTCGCGATCGCCATGCTGATCCTGCTGTTCAACTACCCCGCCTTCCTCTGGCTGGCGCTGACCAAGGGGCGGCGGCGCAGCATCGTGCTGATGGTCTTCATCATCTTCACCCAGCTGTTCTTCGCTGCCACGTCGTGGGGGATCGAGGGGCTCTTGTAGCCGCGCGCGCGCCCTCGTGGTTGGGGCGCGCACCCACCGATGCCTGCGCCCGATCGCGTCGCTGCCCGGGTGCGTTACCCGACGCGCCTGACACACCTGACACAGTGTCCTGGGACGAAAAGATTCCGCCCACGCAGGCGCCTTGCGAACGGACCTGCTGTTGCCCGGCGTCGGGTAAGCAGGCCGGGTGTTCGCCTGCATCCTCCACCGACGACCCACGCGCGTCTGCGGGCGCTTGCTCCGGCTCCGCCGCGCCCCCGCCGTCCGGTACGGGTTCGGCTTCGTCCTCATCGGGTTGCGGCGCGTCCCGCGCCTCCTCCCGCTCCTCCTCGACGCGCGTCCCGGTGTCGTCCTGCGCCGCCCCGCCCGCGGCGACGAAGGTGATCTCCCTCGCGCTCTCCAGCGCGTTCAGCGCGCGCTCGAAATCGGCGGGCGAAGCGCCCTCCCCGTGCCGCTCGGCCAGCCGGTCGAGCCGCGCGAGGTGCGCGAGCAGCAGGCGCGAATCGTAGCGGCGGCGCGTGGCGATCGCCTCGCCATGGTAATAGACCGTCTCCTCCACCCCGTTGATCGCGCGGTCGGCCAGCACCGCCTCGACCTGCGGCCGTGCGAGCAGCAGCGCCGCGTCCCACAGGTCCGCGAAGCGCGGGCACGCACGCCGCATCCGGTACACGGTGGAGCGCGAGACGCCCGTACGCCGCGCGGCGGCGAGCACGTTGCCGCACTGGGCGAGGCAATCGAGGAAGAAGGCCTGATCCTCGCGCGCGAATTGCGGCGGCGCGTCGTCCCCGCCGAAGCGCGGCAGGCAGGCGAGCGGATCGGGCATCCGCGCGCGGGTGTCGGCGGTGCGGGTGTCGGTGGGGCGGCGATCGGCGGGGGTCATGAAGCGGTCCTTCATCGGGGGTGAGGGACCGATCCATCTATACGCGTGACGGCGTGTAGGACAGGTTTTGCAAACTGCGCGCCCATCCCCTCCCCCTCTCGTCGCCCCGGACTTGATCCGGGGCAAGGCTGCCTTCTTTCTAGACACAGGTGCCGAAGCAGGCGAGCCGAAGCCTAATCCTCAAGGGCCTGCCAACAGGCAATGGTAGCGCAAGAGAGAAGCCTAAGCCCGGATCAAGTCCGGGCCGACGGTGAGATGGGAGTTAGCTCTTACCGCCCCCGCAATTCCTCCCGCACATGGACCTTCACACTCACCGCACGCCCGAGCAGCACTTCCTCGTTGCGCATATGGCGCAGCAGCTGCGCAGGCGTGGTCGAAGGCCCCTTGCCGATCCGCCCCACATCCACATGGCACTGCCACTCCTCATACGCGACGCGCGCCGAGAGCTGCGGCCCGCCCATAAGCTCGGGGTGCTGTGGGGAGGGTTTGGACATGGGGTGCCTCTCGGGTTCGTGGGTAGGAACCGCGGAGGCTAGTGGGGGAGAGGGGTGTAGGAAAGACGGCTTCAAAGCGGCGCACCCCAACGTGCGCCACTGCGACACATGTTAGGTATGCGTTGGGAAAATTTACTGTCGCTGATGCGCAACCCAGTTGGCTCATTCGAGGGTGAGCGATATAACTCCTACATGGAATCGCTCTGGTCAGATAGCCGCCGCTCTTTGCAAACTCACAAGGGGGATCAAGATCATCGCCTCCCCTTCGACCACGACTATGATCGACTGCTTTTCTCCACACCTGTCCGGCGACTAGCGGACAAGACCCAAGTATTTCCCTTGGACAAGAGCGATGCGGTTCGTACGCGCCTTACCCATTCTCATGAAGTGTCAAATCTGGCGCGCTCTATGGGAAATCGGCTGATCCACGAGGGATTTGAGTTTCCTGACTTAAGCGAACCGAGAGCAGTGCCTGCTATTCTCGCTACAATTGGTTTAGCACACGACCTCGGGAACCCTCCTTTCGGGCACCAAGGCGAAGCTGCCATAGGCAACTGGTTTAGTGATAAAAAAGTATTTGGTTCGGAGAAAAATGTTGAGCAATTCGTGCCTCTACATTTGCAACCCGAATTTACCGAGTTCGAAGGGAACGCACAGGCATTCCGAATTCTCACAAAATTGCAGGTGGCGCTGGGTGGCCACGGACTGGATTTTACAGCGGCGACACTCGCTTCGTTGATGAAATACCCCGTTAGTTGCGATCAAAGGTCGAAAGGGGACGCTGCGACAAAGAAATATGGATACTTCGAGTCTGAACAAGAGATAGTTGCGTGGGTCCGTGGAGAGACGGACTTACAAAGCGGAAAGCGACACCCTCTTACATGGCTGATGGAAGCCGCCGATGATATCGCTTATGCAGTGCTCGATATTGAGGACGCAATGCACAAGGGAATTGTTTCGCCTGATGACGTACGCTCTCTCATAGATCACCATCTGGGCGATGATTACTCTACCGATAAGGACTTTATCGGGAGAAAGTTCGCTGATGCTCGTGGCTTAGGCTTCTCGATCAGTGAGACTCGCGAGATAATGAGCTCATACCTGCGAACCGTCTTTATCAGTAGACTCATAAACCAAGCCATCCATGCTTTTGTCAGCAATAAGTCTGAAATATTTTCCTACTCTCATAAGCGACCCTTACTAGATCAATCTGAATTGCTAAAAACTTTGAAACAGATTGCCTATGAACATGTTTTTGTTTCGGCGGACGTCCGCAAAATAGAGGCAGATGGATTTGCTATTATTGGCGGCCTGATGGACTTTTACTGGCATGCCATCTCTCATCGTGAAGTATTTGAAGATATTAATTCTCGTCGACGAGATGCACGCTCCGCTTATGGCCTATCGAAACTAAGCGACAACTATTTTCAGCGGGCCAAGAATGGTCCGTGCCCTGATCGCAACGGCGCTGAACTTTCAATGCGATATAAAGAGTTGCGCCTACTTACCGATATGGTCAGCGGTATGACAGATGGCTTCGCCAAAGCGGAATATGATGCGTTAATATCCGATGGGTTCTTGAAGCGGTGAACAGCATCGCAATGTCGCTCGATGATGTCGAGAAGCGTACAAAGCGGTTCTTTAGAGCCGACACCGTAAGGATGCGAGAGCTGCATAAAGAAGTTCTCGGCCCACTATCGCAGGTGGGCGACGTTTACGTGATTGGCGGCGTCGTGAGAGATTTAGCTTTTTTTGGTGCGGATAGGAGGCCCATCTCCGACGTCGATTTAGTCGTTTCAGGCGACGCCTTGGCACTCGATGAAATTGCCAAAGGCTTTTCGGCGACCCAGAATCGCTTCGGAGGATGGGGCGTTAAGCGCGGCGGGATGAGGGTGGACTTTTGGTCGTTCGACAGAACTTGGGCAAAAGTCGAAAAGCACGCAAAAATTGCGAGACCTGAAGATCTTATTTCCAGCACCTTTTTTGATTGGGACGCAATTCTCTTCAACATCAACACAAGTAAGGTCTACGCTCGACAGAAGTATTTGGATCAGATGTACAAAAGAGTCATCGACATAAACCTTCTCCCCAATCCAAGCCCCCATGGGAATCTAGTTCGCGCGCTTCGGAGATTGGTCATGTTTGATTTACGACCAGGAAAGCGACTGAAATGGTTTATAGACGACGGGCTAAGGAAGCATAGCTGGAATTCGATTGTTGAGGCTGAAATGGGAGCTTACCCAAACTCATTTCTTGTTCAATTTAAGAGTCGCGATGATTTCCGTCATCGGTTTTTACTGTGGCGGCACCTAAGCGACAGCGGCGTTCATGATCGTCGTCAAATGGAGCTTCCATTCGGGAAGATATAATGAGGTCCGACCGCCACCGCGCCAAACTCCGCCACCCACTCCAACATGAGCTTAATATACGCCCTCGTTTAGCTTCCGCTCACCTCGGCAACCTGCTCAGGCCCCGTCCTACGCGGGGGCAGGCTCGTTCCGGGTCGCACGGTCCAGCAGCGGTTTGAGATACTGTCCGGTGTAGCTTCTCTCGTTGAGAGCGACCTCCTCAGGCGTCCCTTCCGCCACGATCTCGCCCCCACGCACACCGCCATCCGGACCAAGGTCCACCAGCCAGTCGGCGGTCTTGATCACGTCGAGGTTGTGCTCGATCACCACCACGCTGTTCCCCTGGTCGACCAGCCGGTGGAGCACTTCCAGCAGCTTCCTCACATCCTCGAAATGCAGCCCGGTGGTCGGCTCGTCGAGGATATAGAGCGTCTGCCCCGTGCTGCGCTTGGACAGCTCCTTGGCCAGCTTCACCCGCTGCGCCTCGCCGCCCGACAAGGTCGTCGCCTGCTGGCCGACCTTGATATAGCCAAGCCCCACCTCGTTGAGCATCGCCATCTTGTCGCGGATCGGGGGGACCGCCTTGAAGAAGCTTTCCGCATCCTCGATCGTCATGTCGAGCACGTCGGCGATGGAGTGGCCCTTGAACTTCACCTCCAGCGTTTCGCGGTTGTAGCGTTTGCCGCCGCATTCCTCGCAGGTGACGTAGACGTCGGGCAGGAAGTGCATCTCGATCTTGATCAGGCCGTCGCCCTGGCACGCCTCGCACCGGCCGCCCTTGACGTTGAAGCTGAAGCGGCCGGGCTTGTACCCGCGCGCCTGGCTTTCGGGCAGGCCGGCGAACCAGTCGCGGATCTGGGTGAAGGCGCCGGTATAGGTCGCCGGGTTGCTGCGCGGCGTGCGGCCGATGGGCGACTGGTCGATCTCGATCACCTTGTCGCAATATTGCAGGCCGGTGATCTTGTCGTGTTGCCCTGCGATCACCCGCGCGCCGTTCAGCTCGCGCGCGGCGGCGGCATAGAGCGTGTCGATGGTGAAGCTCGACTTGCCCGAGCCGGAGACTCCGGTGATGCAGGTGAAGGTGCCGAGCGGGATCGACGCGGTGACATTGTTCAGGTTGTTGGCGCGCGCGCCGTGCACGGTCAGGGTGTGCTTGTTGCCCTTGCGCCGCTTGGCCGGAACCTCGATCTCGCGCGTGCCGTTGAGGTAGGCCGCGGTAAGCGATTTCTTGGACTTGAGCACCTGCTTGAGCGTGCCCTCCGCCACCACCTCGCCCCCGTGCACGCCTGCGCCGGGGCCGAGGTCGACCACATAGTCGGCGGTGCGGATCGCATCCTCGTCATGCTCGACCACGATCACCGTGTTGCCGAGGTCGCGCAGGCGTTTGAGCGTTTCGAGCAGCCGGTCATTGTCGCGCTGGTGCAGGCCGATGCTCGGCTCGTCGAGCACGTAGAGCACGCCCGAGAGCCCGCTGCCGATCTGGCTGGCGAGGCGGATGCGCTGGCTCTCGCCACCGGACAGGGTTCCCGATTTGCGGTCGAGGTTGAGGTAGTCGAGGCCCACATTGTCGAGGAAGCCCAGCCGCTCGTTGATCTCTTTCAGGATTGCGCGGGCGATCTGCTGCTGCTGGTCGGTCAGGCGCTCGGGCAGGTCCTCGAACCACACCTTCGCATCGCCCACGCTCATCTGCGACGGGGTCGCGATGTCTATCGCGTTGTCGCCGGGGCCGGGCGTCCCGCCGATCTTCACCGCCAGCGCCTTCTCGTTCAGCCGCTTGCCGCCGCACGTCTCGCACGGCTGCGCGGTCTGGAACCTGGCCAGCTCGTCGCGCATCCACGCGCTTTCGGTCTGCAGCAACCGCCGGTTGAGGTTGCCGATCACGCCCTCGAAGGGCTTGTTGACCGTGTACTGCTTGCGGCCATCCTTGAAGGTCAGCGGCACGCGCTTGCCCTTGGTGCCGTAGAGGATGACGTCCTGGTTATCCGCGCCCAGATCCTGCCACGGGGTGGTCAGGTCGAAGCCGAACTCCTTCGCCAGACTGGCGAGCACCTGCATGTAATAGGGCGACGGCGGATTGCTCTTCGCCCACGGCATGATCGCGCCCTGCTTCAGCGTCAGCGCCTCGTTCGGCACGACCAGCTGCGGGTCGAAAAGCTGCTTCTCGCCGATCCCGTCGCACGTCGCACACGCACCCTGCGGCGCGTTGAAGGAGAACAGCCGCGGCTCGATCTCCTCGATGGTGAAACCGCTGACCGGGCAGGCGAACTTTTCAGAGAAGACGATCCGGTTGGCGGGCACGCCTGCGCCCTTGAGCTTTTGCCCATCCTGAGTCCCAGCGGAAGCTGGGACCTCGTCCGGTTGCGCTCCACCGCCTGAGGTCCCAGCCTTCGCTGGGACTCGGTCGAGGTCCGCGAGGTCCACGTAAGCCAGCCCCTCGGCCAACCGCAGCGCGGTTTCGAACGAGTCCGCCAGCCGCGTCTCGAGCCCTTCCTTCACCGCGAGGCGATCGACCACCACTTCGATGTCGTGCTTGAACTTCTTGTCGAGTGCGGGCGCATCCTCGATCGGGTAGATTTCCCCGTCGATGCGCACGCGGGTGAAGCCCGCCTTCTGCCACTCGGCCAGTTCCTTGCGGTATTCACCCTTGCGCCCGCGCACCACCGGCGCGAGCAGATAGGCGCGCGTGCCCTCGGGCAGCGCCATCACCCGGTCGACCATGTTGGAGACGGTCTGTGCCTCGATCGGCAGCCCGGTCGCGGGCGAGTACGGCACGCCCACCCGCGCCCACAGCAGCCGCATGTAGTCGTAGATCTCGGTGACGGTCGCCACGGTCGAGCGCGGGTTCTTGCTCGTCGTCTTCTGCTCGATGCTGATCGCGGGCGAGAGCCCCTCGATATGCTCGACATCGGGCTTCTGCATCATCTCGAGGAACTGGCGCGCATAGGCAGACAGGCTCTCGACATAGCGCCGCTGCCCCTCGGCATAGATCGTATCGAAGGCGAGCGAACTCTTCCCCGAGCCCGAGAGCCCGGTGATGACGATCAGGGAGTCCCTCGGCAGGTCGATATCGACGCCCTTGAGGTTATGCTCGCGCGCACCGCGCACGGAGATTTTGGTAAGTGCCATAGGGCGCGTGTTCCGCTTGTGTTCTTGTCTGTCAAGGATGCCGATGGGCCTGTCCGCAAGGAAGCGAGCGAGCGGCACGGGCGGTTCCGCCCTGTGGGGGAGAATGTGGTGCGGCAGGGCGGAATTTGAAGGTGCGGGGGATTGTGCGGGTGGATTTGGCGCGCGTTTCAGTCGTCGGAGCAATGCTCGGCGATCTTAGCTTCGATCCGCGCCAAGCATTTCTTCGCCTTCTCGAAGTTAAAGGGCATATTCTCGGGGTCAAAGACCTCTAACGAGAGCGTCACCGCCTCGCGTGCCTCTTGGAGATGTTGCCATCGGCGATCGAGATCGCAGTCCGCGAGGCTCTCTAACGCCAACCCGATGTTTTCCTGCGTCAGCGCCCAATCGACCGGCAGATCGTCCAGCGCCCGCACCTCGAGTGTCGACCGGAAGGCAGTAATGGCTCCGCCCATCAAGGCTATGGCTTCCTGACCCTCTACCCGCTCGCCTCGTCTCGCAAGTGCAGCACCCAAATTGTTCTGCGTGACCGCCCACCCGTCGGGCATATCTTCGCGCGTACGCACCTCCAGCGCCTCTCGGAATGCTGCGACTGCTTCACCAAGCGAGTTTGTCCCCGCTTGCCCAATCAGCCGTTCGCCTTGAATTAGCAGCGCAACGCCCAAATTGTTCTGAGTCAGTGCCCATTCGACCGGATGCTCATAACGGGTGTGCAATTCCAACGCCGCCCGAAAAGCCGCGACCGCCTCGCTCAGCAGATCGTTACCATCTTGCCCCTCGAGCCGCTGGCCTCGGGTTGTAAGCGCAGCACCCAGGTTATTCTGCGTTTGCGCCCATTCGTCCGGCATTTCTTCGCCAGTAAAAACCTCCAGCACGTGCCGGAATGCCTCGACAGCCTCGCCTATCAGTTTGTCACCATCTTCACCACCAATCATCGCGCCATAGTTTTTGAGTGCAATGCCCAGATTGCCTTGAGTCATCGCCCAAGCGATAGGGCGGTCTTCGTGGGTTTGAATCTCCATTGTCGCACGGAGGGCCACAACTGCTGCCTCAAGCGCACCGCCTCCGTATTTTTCGCCAAACGCCCTGAGGGCGTTGCCGGCAGTATTGCCCAGATCGCCGGCGGCCGTTGCATCAAATGGAGCAAGCATCGACGCAGCAGTTCGCCAATTGGCAGCCGCGCTCTCCCAATCAAGTGCCGCCAGATCAGCTTCAGCCAAGGCTGCCTGTGTTTCGGCGGCATCTTTCACCGGCGCGAGTGCCGCTTCCCGCCTCAGCTCTGTTGCTTCACGAAGGAGTCTGCGCGCTTCCTCGATATCGCCGTCGGCCTCCAGCGCCTGTTCGGCGGCCTGCTGTAATCCACGTACCCGGTTGTCGTGCGCGTCGAGTTTGCGGACGCGATCCCTCAGACGTTCGTAATCCTCGGCAAATTCCTCGACCGCTTGGACAATATCCTCGGTACCTGCACGCGGACTGAACGCGACGAAGCGCGCTATTGCTCCGCGCATCGCCTTTTCGGACAGTCGTGCCAGCTTCGCATTGTCGCTCGGCCCTTGCGCCTTGATCTGGGCGAGTTCCTGTTGCACCGCTGCAAACCCGCGCTCGACCTTGTCGTGCAGCGTCTGGATCGCATCAATCGTCTCGCGGATGGCCGCGCCCAGTTCAATCGCAATGTCGAGGGTTAGCAGGGTCGCATAATCCGGGTCGTTCATCCCGCTGCGCAGTGCAGCTTCGACCGCTTGAAGCGCGAAGACACGTTCGTATCGCTGGGAAGCCCCGGCGCGCGGCTGCTCGAACATCGGATCGTGCCGCGCCAGTTCGTCGACGACCAGACGCGCTGCGAGAACCGGGTAGCGCTCGTCCCGCTCACGCGCCTGCGTGACGGTGGCGGCAAGCTGGTCCCGACGCAGCATGACCTGCGGCAGGAGCGTCTGCATTGCCGCGTCGGCACGTTCGGCGGCTTCGCGCTCTTCGGCTTGGTCCCAATGCTTCAGTTCGCCGAGCAGCTTCTTCTGCACCCGCGCAACCAGCTTTTCGTCGTCGAGCCCGGCTTGCCGGCTGTTCTGCTTCAATCGCGATAACAGGCCCGCGCCGCCGATCACGGCTCCCGCGGTCAGTCCTGCGTCGATCGGAGCCATTGCGCAGGCGCCCACGCCGATTCCGATTGCCGTCAACGGCTCCAGACAATTCCACTTGAGCGCCATCACCCCTCCTCTCCCCACAATCCTCCGCACGTGTCATCCGGTCAAGCACGCAACCGCCCCTGTGCCGCCGCCCTCCCGGAACATCTGCGTCGCCCACCCGCTGATCCCTCGAACCGACATTCGAAGGATAATATCATGAACGTACTCGTCTCCGGCGCGACCGGGCTTACCGGCCAGCACCTCGTCCCGCAGCTCATCGAAGCGGGGCACTCGCCCATTGCGCTGGTGCGCGACAGCTCGGACACCTCCACGCTCCCCGCCGGGTGCGCCACTCGCAAGGGCGACCTGACCGATCTGCCCGTAGATGTCTGCGAAGGCATCGACGCGGTGATCTTCGCCGCAGGCTCTGGCAGCAAGACCGGGCCGGAGATGACCGACAAGGTCGACCGCGACGGCGCCAAGGCGCTGATCGACCGGGCCAAGGCCGCAGGCGTGAAGCGCTTCGTGATGCTGAGCGCGCGCGGGGTGGACGATCCCGATCCCGACTCCGACCTCTATCACTATGCCAAGGCCAAGAAGGCGGCGGACGAGCATCTGGTCGCCTCGGGCGTGCCCTATGCGATCATCCGCCCCGGCGCGCTGACCAAGGATGATGGCAAGCGCGACATCCGCCTTGGCGACGATGTCGAAGGCGACGGCACCACCGCACGCGGCGACCTCGCCGCAGTGCTCGCGCGCGCGGTGGATGATGCTGCGCTGGAAAACCGCATCGTCCCGATGGAATCGGTCGGTATTTGACCTGACGCGCGGGACGACGGACAGAGGCTGCCATGCACCGCCTGTTCGTCGCCCTGCGCCCGCCCGAGACTATCCGCGACGCCCTGATCGACACGATGGAAGGCGTCGAGGGCGCGCGGTGGCAGTCGGACGAGCAGTTGCACCTCACGCTGCGATTCGTGGGCGAGGTCGACGTGGCGCAGGCCAATGATCTGGTGAGCGCGCTGGAGGCCGTCACTGCGCCGCCCTTCACGCTGCAACTGCGCGGGCTGGGCACGTTCGTGCACAAGGGACGCGCCAGTGCGCTATGGGCGAAGGTGGAGGAGAGCGAACCCCTCGCCATTCTGCATCGCCGGGTCGAGCGGGCCTGCCGCGCTGCCGGGCTGGCACCCGAAACCCGCAAATTCGTGCCGCATGTGACCATCGCGCGGCTCAACGCCTCGACCGGGCCGATCGGCGGCTGGCTCGCCACGCACGGGCGGCTCGCACTGCCTGACTGGCGGGTCGATGGCTTCGAGCTGTTCGAAAGCCGGTTGGGGCGGTTCGGTTCGGACTATGCCCCTGTCGCGCGCTTCGCGCTACGCGACTGACGCCGGGTCCACGCAGAACCGCCATTCGCGAGCCCGCTTCGCTTCAAACCGTTGGACTCGCCGGACGAGTTGCGGACCCTATCGCGTGCCTGCCCATTGATGGGGTGAAGGCGGCGGCGGTGCGCACTCCCCCTCCCTCCCCCAATCGCGCACCGCCGTTGCCCACACACCAGAAGAACAACCGCGAGGTACGCGGGCGTCAGGAGCAATAGGGATGATCGCCATAAAGGCGACAGACAAAGCAGATCGCGTCGAACGCCGGGATGGCGGACGATGAGCGGTACTGCATCCTCCCTCGGCGCTCCGCGCGACCATTCCGGCCCCTCGATCGCCCGCCGCCAGCGCGATCAGCGCGCCCGTTTGCGCTCGATGCGCAAGTCCGACAGCAGCGAACGCCGCCGACGCTGGCGCAAACGCCTGCTGCGGCGTGCGCCCATTGCAATCGCGGCGGTCTCGGTCGCGGCGGGATCTCTGGGAGCCTATGCCCCATCGCAAACCGCGAGCGACGTTGACGGGTGGTCCTACGAGACGAACCTCAAGACCAATCCCAACTTCACGCGCATGAACGCCTCGCTCCTCACCACAAGCGAGAAGATGCACAAGGCGCTCGCGCAGGAAGAAGGCATTCGCCTGACCGTCTATCGCGATGTCGCAGGCTATCCCACGGTCGGGATCGGGCACCTCGTGCTACCCGAGGACAACCTGCGCGTCGGCGACCGGATTACCAGGCAGCAGGCCATGGCCTTCCTCAAGGCCGATCTCGCAAAGGCGGAAGCGGCGGTGGCCAGCGTGGTCGGCGATCTGAAGCTCTATCAGCACGAATTCGATGCGCTGGTCGATCTGGCCTATAATGTCGGCGAAGGCACCCTATCTCCCCGCAAGAGCCCGGCGCTGAACCGGGCCATCGAACGCAGGGATTATGACGGGATTGCACAGGAACTCGATTACCGTTTCGCCGACGGGCAAGTGGCTGGCGGGCTCGTCCACCGGTCCGAACGGCGCGCGCAGATATTCCTCGAGGCGAATTATGCGGATGTCCGCCCGGGCTAGGCTGGCGATCTTCGCCGGCGCGCTCGCGCTCGCCGCATGCACCCCCGCCACCGATGGCACGAACGGCGAAACCGTTGCCGAAGGCGGTGCCGTAGCAGCGAGCGAGATCGGTGAGGCGCAGGATAATTGCCTGCTGCTCGTCTGGCAGGAGCAGGAAAGCCGCAACGAACAATTCGATCTCGCGCACGACCTCGCCAACGGGGGCGCGATTTCTTGCGCGACCGGCACCAGCGCCAGCCAGTTCGACACCGCGCTCGCCGCCATCCGCGCCGCCGCAAGCAGCCAGGACAAGGCCGCGATCCTCGATGCGACCGGCCTCCCGCTGCTCTATATCGACAAGGACGGCAATCGCCGCGAGTTGACCGATCCCGACGATGTCGACGCCGCCTTTTCGGAAGTATTCGACCAAGAGGTGCTGCAACTGCTGCGCGAGGTCGACCTCGATGCGATCACGGTGGTGCCCGACGAGGGCGCCTTCGTGCAGCTCGGCTCGGTCTGGCTGGTGGTCGAGCGCAATGGCGGCCGCCCCCGCATCGTCACGGTCAACAAGCAGGCGCTGGGCGAAGCCGCCGAGGCGGTGCGCGAAAGGGCGCAGGCAGGCGGGGGAACCGAAGCTCCCGCGAAATCGTCCGAATAGAGCATGAACAATCGGCCAGCCACTGTTCAACTCCACGCTGCTAGGCCATGAGCCAACGCAATTTTCATCGATAACCAAACCGGAGACCCGCAGAATGCGCATTCTTCTCGCCACCGCCGCAAGCCTCGCCTTGAGCGGCGGTTTTCACGGAGCGGCCATGGCCCAGACAAATACCAGCACCACCGTCACCACGCAGGATAGCCTCGAGGGCGCCAACTATTTCGAGCTGGAAAGCAGCCTGCCGTTCAAGGCGCCCGATTTCGATGCGATTTCGGAAGACGACTACATGCCCGCTTTCGAGAAGGCGATGGCGATCCAGAAGGGCGAAATCCAGCGGATCGTCGACAATCCCGCCCAGCCGACGTTCGAGAACACGATCGTCGCACTGGAAAAGTCGGGCCGCATGCTGAGCCGCGTGGGCGCGGTGTTCTTCCATCTCACCGGCACCAACACCAATGATCGCCTCGACGAGATCAATACCGAGATCAGCCCCAGGCTTTCCGCGCATTCGGACAGCATCGTCCTGAACCCCGAACTGTTTGCGCGGGTGAAGGCGGTGTACGACAATCGCGCAGCGATGAGCATGACGCCCGAAGACGCCAAGCTGCTGGAAGAAACCTACAAGAGCATGGTCCATGCGGGCGCGGAACTGACCGACGCCGAGCGTGAGCGGGTCAAGGAAATCAACACCGAGCTTTCGACCGTCACCACCGAATTCGCGCAGGAAGCGCGCAACGCGATGGCGGATCAGCCGGTGTTCTTCGACAGCCGCGAAGATCTGGCCGGCCTTTCCGAAAGCGACATCACCTCTGCCGCCAAACTGGCCGAGGAAGAAGGCCAGCCCGGCAAGTACGCGATCGCACTTCAGAACACGACGCAGCAACCGCTGCTGCCGAGCATGGAAAACCGCGCCGCGCGCGAGAAGCTGTTCATGGCGAGCTACCACCGCGCCGACGGCACCACCGATGTCGACACGCGCGAACTGGTCGCCAAGATCGTCGAACTGCGCGCCGAGAAAGCCGCGCTGTTCGGCGAGCCCGACTGGGCCAGCTACACCATGTACGACCGGATGGTCGAAAGCCCGCAGGCCGCACTCGACTTCATGGGGCAGATGGTCCCCGCGCTGGCCGAAACCCAGCGTCGCGAAGGCGCGCTGCTGACCGAGAAGATCGCCGAAGAGGGCGGCGATTTCGAGGTCCAGCCGTGGGACTGGTATCGTTATGCCAACCAGATCAAGGCCGAGCAGTACCAGGTCGATGACGACGAAGTGATGCAGTATTTCCAGCTGGACAAGGTGCTGGAAGACGGCGTGTTCTACATGGCCGAGAAACTCTACGGCCTTACGTTCGAACGGCGTACCGACCTGCCCGTCTATCACCCCGATGTGTGGGTCTACACCGTGAAAGACCGCGACGGTTCGGATCTGGGCGTGTTCTACTTCGACCCGTTCCAGCGCCCGTCAAAGCGCGGCGGTGCATGGATGAGCAACTTCGTCGACCAATCCTATCTGTGGAACGAGAAGCCCGTCATCTACAACGTGCTCAACATTCCCAAGGCGCCGGACGGCGAGCCGCAGCTGGTCAGCTTCGACTGGGTGAACACCGCCTTCCACGAATTCGGGCATGCGCTGCACGGTTTCTTCGCGGATCAGACTTATCCCAGCCTGTCGGGCACGGCGACCGCGCGAGACTTCGTGGAATACCCGAGCCAGGTCCACGAAATGTGGGCGACCTACCCCGAAGTGCTGCGCAACTACGCCAAGCATGTCGATACGGGTGAAACGATCCCGACCGAGCTGGTCGACAAGATCGAGGCATCGTCCAAGTTCAACCAGGGCTACGACTTCGGCGAAGTGGTCGAGGCCGCGCTGCTCGACATGAAGTGGCACGCGCTCTCGAAAGCAGAGGCTGCGGCGATCGACACGCCGGAGAAGGTCTCTGCCTACGAAGACAGCGCGCTGCGCGATCTGGGGCTGGAGGTCGATCTGGTGCCGCCGCGTTACCGCACGACCTACTTCAACCACATCTTCTCGGGCCCGGCAGGCTATTCGGCCGGGTACTACAGCTATCTGTGGACCCAGATGCTGGACCGCGACAGCCGCGCTTGGTTCCTCCAGAACGGTGGCCTGACGCGCGAGAATGGCGATCACTATCGCGAAACCGTGCTCAGCCAGGGCGGCACGCGCGATTATAGCGAGATGTATCGCGACTTCGCAGGCCGCGACCCGGACGTTCAGTACATGCTGATCGCGCTGGGCCTGGCGGAAGAACAGCCCGGCACGCCCGAGCAGACCGCCGGGGACTCCTCCGACGGCAAGCTGCCTGCCGGGGCGGTGGACGGCGGCGCATCGAGCGCAAACTAGGCGCGCGGCGCTTCGGCGCCCGCACTATCGGATTGAGGAAAGGCCGGGTCTGCGCACCCGGCCTTTTCATTTCGACCAACGACATGGTGCGACCTGCCTCATGCTGTATTGGTGTATTAGATTGCTAAACCAGCAGCGGAGGGAAAGTTGCATAAGATGGGTTGGAATTGCCGTCGGTTCGATCGCACTGGCGGGGGCGGCACCGCTCATGGCCCATAGCATGAGCGCGGAACAGGCGCGCCAGACGCTCGATGCGAATGCGCCCGGCCTGCTCGAAGCGAACGACGTGCCGAGCGTGGCGGTCGGTTATATCGTGGATGGCGAGGTTGCCTGGACCGCGGTCTATGGCGAGCGTGCGCCGGGAGAACCCGCCGACGCGAACACGCTCTACAATATCGCCTCGCTTACCAAGCCGCTGGTGGCGGAGACCATCCTGCGCATGGTCGCCAGGGACACGCTCGACCTCGATACCCCGCTGGCGACGCAGTTCGTCGATCGCGACCTCACCGACGACCCGCGTGCACGGGAAATCACGCTGCGCCACGCATTGTCGCATCGCACCGGTATTCCCGACAACTGGCGCGATCGCATGGAGGGCGGCAATCTCCGCCTCGACTGGGAGCCGGGCACGCGGGCACGGTATTCGGGCGAGAACTACGTCATGGCGGCCCACTATGCGACGGCCGCGACCGACACCCCGCTCGATCGCCTTGCACAGCAGGCCCTGTTCGTTCCGTTCGGGATGAACGACACCTTCTTCACCCCCGTCGAGGCATGGCAGGGCCGGCGCGCAGGCGTACCCGAACGGGCGCGCCGGGGAGGTTTCTCGCCGCTTCGCCTGACCGATAACGACGGCGGTTGGGCGCGCCTACCGCGTCACGGCCAGCACCCGCGCGCCCTCTTCGCCCAGCCACCGCGCTTCGACTCCGAATACCGCGCGCAGGTTCTCGGTCGAGAGCGCCTCGGCAGGCGGGCCGTCGGCGTGTAGCTCGCCATCCTTCAACAACAGCACCCGGTCCGCGATTTTGTGCGCAAGCCCGAGATCGTGGGCCACCGCGACCACCCCCTTGCCCTCGTCAGCCTGAGTGCGAAGATGCCGGGCGAGCGAGGCCTGAAACGCAAGGTCGAGCGATGCGAACGGCTCGTCCGCGAGGATGAAGCGCGGTTCGCCCGCCAGCACCCGCGCCAGCAGCACCCGCGCCCGCTCGCCACCGGAGAGCGTCGAGACCGGGCGATCCGCGAAATCCTCCAGCCCCATCGCCGCCAGCGCCGCATCGATCGGTTCGCGGCGTGCATCGCCATGCGCCAGCCGACCGAGCGAGACGAGATTGCGGACCGACAAGTCCCAAGCGATCTGCGGCTCCTGCGGCAGGTAGCCGATCGCGCGCGCGCGGGTTCGCGGATGCATGTCGTGCATGCGATCGCCATCGAGCAGCGCCTCGCCATCGGACGGCACCAGCGCCCCGGCCAGCAGCCGCAGCAGGGTCGATTTGCCCGCCCCGTTGGGCCCGCAAATCGCGGTCACCTGCCCCTTGACTATTCGCGTGGATACGCCGTGCAGCCGACCGTCCAGCGCAAGGTCGCGCACGTCGATCGCGGTCTTCTCATGCGTCATGTCAGACCCAACCCGCCGCCACGGCGCAGGCGCAGCAGCAGCCACAGGAAGAACGGCGCACCGATAAGCGACAGCGCAATGCCCAGCCGCAATTCGCTGACCAGCGGCAGCATCCGCAACACGCTGTCCGCCACCAGCACCAACAGCGCGCCGCCAAGCGCGCTCGGCACGATCAGCGAGGACGGGCGGCGGTCGGTCAGCGGGCGGACCAGATGCGGCACCATCAGGCCGACGAAGCCGATGATCCCCGCGACCGCCACACCGCTACCGATGGTCAGGCCCACGCCGAGCACCAGCAGCAGCAACAGCCGTTCCATGTCCACGCCCATCGAACGCGCCGCATCCTCGCCCAGCGTCAGTGCATCGAGCGCGGGTGCGGCGCGCGTCAGGATCGCGATGCCCAGCAGCGTCATCGGCGCGGCCAGTGCGACGTCGGCCCAGCTGCGATCGGTCAGCGCGCCCATCAGCCAGGTCACGATTTCGCTGAGCGCCCAGGGGTTGGGCGCAAGGCTGATCACGAGGCTGGTCAGCGCGCCCGCGAGGCTCGCGATCATCAGCCCCGCGAGCGTGAAGAGCGCGATCCCGCCGCCCCTGCCCGCCAGCAGCGCGAGCAGCGCCATGGCGCCGCCGGCGCCGACCAGCGCGAGCATGGGAAGGAGGAGACCGCTCGCCGTGTAGCCGAAGGAAAAGCTCAGCACCGCGCCAAGCGCCGCTCCGGGCGCGATGCCGAACAGGCCCGGATCGGCGAGCGGATTGCGCAGGTAGCCCTGCATCGCCGCCCCCGCCGCGCCGAGGCCCGCGCCAACGGTCACTGCGAGCAGCGCGCGCGGCAGCCGCAGTTCGGTGACGATGAGCAGCGCGCGTGCTTCGTCGAGTGAAAGGATGGCGGCGCGCCCCGCGACCAGCGACAGCGGGATCGCGACCAGCAGGCACGCGAGCAGGATTGCCGAGGCGCGGCTCATGTCTGCTCATCCCGGATCGCGGCGAGGCGCTCGGCGGCGCGGATCAGGCTCGGCCCGCCGCAGAAATAGAGCTGCGGGGCAAACTCGGCGCGCCGCGTCGTCAACTTGCGCAAGGCGGGGTGGTGGAGCGTGCGCGATTCCTCGTCGCCCGATGGACCTGCGTGCAGCAACAACTCGGGCGGGTCGATCAGCACGGCTTCCAGCGGCAGGCGGTCGCCCTGCCCCAGCCCGCGCGTCGCCGCGGCGGGTTGCAGGCCGACGCGGCGCATCAGATCGACCACCAGCGCCCCCTCGCCCGGCACGATCCCACCGGGCTGCCACAGGATGGCCTGCGGGCCTTTGCTGTCGGTGGGAGGCGCGGCGGCGGCCAGCGCGGTTTCGATCCGTGCGACCAGCGCTTCGCCCGCCTGCGCTTCGCCGACCGCATCGGCCAGCTCGCGCACCTGCGCGAGGTTCTCCTCGACGCTGTTCGACATGCCCAGCACCACCACCGGAATCCCGAGCTGGTCCAGCGCGGCGCGGGTCGCGGGCGGCAGGAAGCTCGACGCGACCGCCATATCCGCATGGGCCGCGAGGATTTCCTCCACCGAGCCACTCGTGGCGGGCCAGCGGCGCGCCTCCTCCACCGGCATCGACCCGGCGGAGGGATCGTGGCTGTAGTGCGAGACCGCGACGAGCTTGTCGGGCGCGACCTCGGCGAGGATCGCATCACTGCACGGGTTGAGGCTGACGATGCGCAGCTCCCCGGTGGCGGGCGGCCCGGCCGGAGCCGAACACGCCGCCGCCGTCGCTGCCGCCGCTAGTGCGAAACCTAGCGCGAGGCCGCGCATCGTCACAGCCCCACCCGGACTCCGGCAAACACCCCGCGCGGCGTCTGGTTGTACCCGGCGGCGGTCTGGTAATCCTCGTCGAAGACATTCTCGACCCGGCCGAAGAGCTCGACCGGGCGCTCGCCCGCAACCAGGCCCAGCGGCACCGCGACCCGCAGGTCGAGCACGGTGTATCCATCCAGCCGTCTCACGTTTGCCGCATCGTCGAAGGCCCGGCCCACGATCCGCAGGTCGCCGCCGATTACCGGCACTCCGACCGTCTCGGGTGCAAGCGCCCAGTCGACCGACAGAGTGCCCGCGTGCTGCGGACGGCGGGCCAGTTCGTTGCCGAAATTGGCGTTGCCCTCGCTGCGATCCTCGGCCTGCGTATAGGCATAGGCCGCACGCAGCATCAGGCCGTCGAACGGCGATGCGCCCGCTTCCACCTCCATCCCGCGAGCGCGCGCCTGCGCCACGTTATCGTATGTTCCGAAGGGCCGGTTCTCGCAAATGCCGGTGAGCGGCGCCGAGCAGCCGATGAAGCCGATCAGGTTCTCGCTATCACGCTGGAACGCCGTGACGCTGGCATAGACCGGCGAAATCCGCGTGCCGTAGGCGATGCCCAGATCGTAGCTGGTGCTCTCTCCTGGCTGGAGCGTCGCATTGCCGTAATCGGAGAACAGCTGGTAGAGCGACGGAGCCTTGAAGCCCTCGCCCACGCTGGCACGCAGGCGCAGTCCGTCCGCGATTTCATAGGTCAGGTCGCCGCCGAAGCTGGTTGCGCCGCCGAAGTCCTCATGCTCGTCCTGCCGCACGCCGACATGGCCCGAGAGCCCGCGAAACTCGATACCGAGCTGCGCATAGGCACCGAAAATGCCGGTCTGCTCGCCGGTCGCCGCCCCGTAGGAAACGCTCTCGTATTGCGACCACAGGTTCTCCGCCCCGAAATTGACGATCAGCGGCCCGATCGGGCGCCATTCGCCGCGCAGTTCGACGCGTTCGGATTCGCCATCGCTTTCGAAGGTCGGCGCAGCGCCCGCACTCGGCAGGTTGTCGCGCTGCGTGTCCGAAAAGCTGTAGGCACCGCGCAAGTAGAGCGGCCCGCTATCGTAGATCGCGCCGATGCTGCCCGACTGCTGGCGCGATTCCTGCACCTCGAAGGTGTCGGCCAGCGCGTAGGTGGGCGCAGGAAAGCCGTCGACCTCCAGCGTGCCCTCGGCATAGCGGAAGGTGCCGAACAGTTCGAACTGGCGCGAGATGTAGGCACGCGCGCGCAGGTTGCCCGCGAATTGTTCGTACCCGTCGGCCTCGGTCCCGTTCGCAGCAGCGGAGAAACCATTGGTGGTGAGGTAATTCACCGATCCGCCAATGAAGCCGATATCGCCCGCGACACCGCCCTCGGCGCCCGAGGAAACGGTATTGCGCGACCCTGCCTCGACCGACCCGGCAAGGCCGGTGCGTTCGATCGTGGAGGCGACCAGCACGCCTGCGAGGGCATCCGCCCCCCAGACGACCGAGTTGGAGCCGCGCAGCAGCTCGACCTTCGCGAGGTTTCTGGCCGAGAGCGTGCCGAAATCGAATGCGGTCGACGGGGCGGCCGTATCGGCGACGCGCACCCCGTCGATCAGCACGAGCAGCTGGTCGCTGGCCGCGCCGCGCACCGAAACCCCGGTGGTCGCGCCGAGCCCGCCATTGCGGTTGATGGTGACGCCGGGCACCCGCTGGAGAACGCGCGTGAGGTCGGGCCCCTGGATGTCGGCGATTTCCTCGTAACCGATCACCGTTACCGGCTGGCCGGAATCCTCGACCTCGCTGGGGTTGCCGGTGACCGTGACCGTAATCGATTCTTCGGGCGTCTCGTAGGCATCCGAAGCCAGCACGAGCGGTTCGTCGGCAGGGGGCGCCGCATCCTGCGCAAAGGCAGGCGCCGTCAGACCCAGGATCGAGCCGCTCAGAAACAGAAATGTACGCATAATTCCTCCATCACAAGCATCACTGTCGCTCATGACGGAAGGCGTGGAATGACCCCGCGCCTTTCCTCCGCTGCTCCGGTGCACCCCGCCCGTGGCTCGAACGACGCATCGCGGGCAGGTCTCCTGGCTCCCGGATCGCTGGTCGCTCCCGCCTTCCCGCCAGCCCCGTAAAGGGCGCAGCAGTGGCCTGGTTGGGGCAACCTCCCCGGTCACAGTTGCGGGGGCAGCCGAGGCATTGGACCTCGTTCCCTCTTAGGCGAACGGCCACTGCTGACCGGTCGCACCTGCGATACCTGGCCGCCCTTAGAGGCTTGGTCGCGGGCGCGCAACATTGCGGAGAGATAGGCAGGCTGGCGTTAACCCTGGCTCTTAACGCTTCGCACCGGGGTGTCCCGTTAGAATACGGTGCGCCCGGCCGACCGCGCATCGCGAAACCTTAACGCCTAGGCTGGGAGCGCCCCCCGCTCCGCCCCAAGTCAGGACCCGCTTGCCCCACCTCCGCCGCCCGAAACTACAGACGAAACGCCCCGTGCCCGCCCGCAAGGCCTGGCGCGGCGTGGCCGTGCTGCTGGCTGCGGTAGCCATTCCGGGAATGGCGGCGCAGGCGGAGTGGCGCCTGCCCGAAATGGCCCCGCAGGCGAGCGAGATCGTGGCCGACAGCCTGATCGAACCGCTGCCCTTCGAACAGCCGGGCGCGAGTTTCCCCGGATCGGCCCTCTATTTCCTCGCCGATCCGCCCGCCGCCGCCAGCACCGCAAATGTCACCGTAGAGCCCGGCAAGGGGATCAACCCGATCGAGGCATGGAACGGCGACCCCGACGCGGCGATCGCGATCCAGTCGGCAGGCCCAGCCGCGCGCGGCTTCGTGAGCCGGGGTACGGGCATCGACAAGGCGCGCGCGCTCGATTGCCTCGCCAAGGCCGTCTATTACGAAGCGGCGAGCGAGAGCGAAGGCGGGCAGCGCGCGGTGGCGCAGGTCGTGCTCAACCGCGTGGCGCACCCAGCCTATCCCAAGACGGTATGCGGCGTGGTCTATCAGGGATCGCAGCGACGCACCGGCTGCCAGTTCAGCTTCACCTGCGACGGGTCGCTGGCGCGCAAGCCCTCGGCAACCTACTGGGCGCGGGCGCTCGCGGTGTCGCGGCGCGCGCTGTCAGGCCAGGTCTACGCGCCGGTCGGGCTCGCGACCCATTATCACACCACCTGGGTCAACCCGTACTGGGCCCCCAGCCTCGCCCATATCGGCACCATCGGCGCGCATCGCTTCTATCGCTGGCCCGGCGCGGCGAGCCGCCCCGACGCGTTCAGCGATTTCTACAGCGGAGGCGAGCCTTCGCCCGCGCCCGCCCGGGCTGCACAGGCAAGCGAGCCCGCCCCTGATCCGGTCGCCATCGCGCGCGAATACGAGGCGGGGACCATGACAGCCGCCACGCCCGCCGCCGATACCGAACGCGCCCGGTCGGAGCAGGGCACCGCACCCGCGCAGCCGCAGTCTCCCAGGCAGCAAAGCCAGCCCCCGCGCGAGGGACCGGGCAGCGTCCGGCCCGAATATTCCAATAGCGGGCAGTGGATCGCCCAGCCCAACTGAGCCGTCGTCGAGGAGGCCACTTTCCCGGCAGGTCTCCGGATAGCGACGCCGTGGTTAATTGGCGGAAACCCTGATTATCCGCGAAAGATTCACGCGCAGCACGCTATTGCCGTCAGCATTGATCCCATCCCCCAACGCAGGATCCCCATACGCATGCATCGTGGCCTTGCCCCCAGCCGCCCCACCTATCGCCTCTCGCAGGGCGGCCCCCTGCCCGTCCGTATCCCCGAACCGGCCAACGACAACCTCGCCCCCGGGCGCGAGCCGCAGAGCGAAGAGGAAATCCACGCCGCGCTGACCCATTTCGCGCAGCATCATCTGAATGCCGCGCGCGACGCGCATGCGCGGGCCCGCGCCGCACTGGAAACGGGCGATCAGGCGGGCTTCGATTTCTGGGCCAATGTCTGCCGCGCGCTCGACCGGAGGCTGGCAGGAACGCTCTGCGCTGGATGGGGGAGCGCCGTCTGAGAGGCGGATCGCCCGAACATTTTCCAGCAGGGCGCGGATTTCCGGGCACCGGCGTGGTAACGCGCGCGTTAAGCATTTCGTGACGGTTAATGCGTACTCCGGTCGTCACGATGATGCCGTATAAGATCCGGGTAGCCTTTGCGAAATGGCAGCGTCTGCTTTCGGGCGACGAAATGAGCGAACGCGCCAGGCGCACGCTCGTATCGAGCCTCTATACCCAGCCTCTCAGCCTCGCAGTGGGTGCCGCCATCGGCATCGTGACGGCCGTCGTGACCGCGTTCTTCGTGCCCACCACGCCAGTCATCGTCGCGGTGGTCGCCATGACGGTCATCGTGATCGCGCGGGTGCTTGCCTCCTATGCGCTGGCAACGACGACCAGAGCGTCTACCCGCATGCTCGAATTGACCTTCGAGATCGGTGCCTTCAGCCATGCCCTGCTGTTCGGCCTGCTGGGCGCCATGACGATCTATTACGGCGCGCCGGTCGAGGTGGAAGTGATGATGGTCTCGTGCGCGCTGTGCTATGGCATGGGCATCGCCTCGCGCAACGCCGGTCGGCCGATGATCGCGCTCGGCCAGATGCTGCTCAGCTTCATCCCGGTCATCATCGCCTGCCTGCTCGACGGGTCGATCGCGCTGCTGATGCTCGGATTCTCGATCCTGATCGCGATCCCGTCGACCGCCAGCGTCACTTTGAACGTGCAGCGCGTGCTGCACAATTCGATCGCGTCCGCCCAGACGAGCGAGCGGCTGGCCCGCAAGATGGAGGTCCTCGCGCATACCGACATCGTCACCGGCCTGAGCAATCGCGCCGGGTTCAACGATCTGCTGGTGAGCCACCTGATGCAGATCGACCCGCAACAACCGCTGGCGCTGTTCTGGCTCGATCTCGACCGCTTCAAGGAGGTCAACGACCTGCTCGGCCATCAGATCGGCGACCGCGTGCTGTCCGAAGTGGCCCGCCGCCTGCGCGACAGCCTGCCCGAGGGTGCGGGGATAGCGCGCTTCGGCGGTGACGAGTTCGTGTTCTTCTGCAACGTCCACCATCGCAGCCAGTGCGAAGCGCTGGCTAGACGCATCCTCGAACAGATCATGCGGCCGATGCATTTCGACAAGGAGCGGATGGAGCTCAGCGGTTCGATGGGCATCGCGCTGATGCCCGACGACGGGACCGATGCCGATCGCCTGATGCAGGCCGCCGATCTCGCGCTGTATCACGCCAAGCTCGGCGCGCGCGGAGGCCATCGCTTCTTCGACCCGTCGATGACCCGCGAACTCGCCAGCCGCCGCGAGATCGAGGCCGAGCTGCGACAGGCGATCAAGCGCGACGAATTGTCGCTGTTCTACCAGCCGATCGTCGATCTCGAAACCGGTCGCATCCGCTGTTTCGAGGCGCTGCTGCGCTGGTTCCACCCGATCAAGGGGGAGTTGCGCCCGGCAGAGTTTATTCCGGTGGCCGAGGAAACCGGCGTGATCGTGACGCTGGGCAACTGGATCACCCGTCAGGCGGCCCTTGCCTGCGCGCAGTGGCCCGAGGACATAAGCGTCGCGGTCAACCTTTCGCCGCTGCAGATCAAGGCCCCGGGTGCGGTGCTGGCGATCGAACAGGCCCTGCGCGAGGCGAAGCTCGACCCTTCGCGGCTGGAGCTGGAAGTAACCGAAAGCCTGTTCATCGAAGACAGCGTACAGACGGCCGCCTTCATCGAGGAACTGGCCGCCAAGGGCGTGCGCTTCGCACTCGACGATTTCGGCACCGGCTATTCCTCGCTGTCGTACATCCACAAATTCCCGTTCTCCAAGATCAAGGTCGATCGCTGCTTCGTTTCCGGAGAGGACGCGGGCCCGCGTGCGCATGCCATCATCCGGGCGGTCGCCGCGATGGGGCGTGGGCTGGAGATGGAGATCGTGGCCGAGGGCCTCGAGGAACAATGCCAGGTCGAAACCGTCCGCGAAGCCGGCTGCACGCTTGGCCAGGGCTATTTCTTCAGCCGCGCGGTGCCCGATTATCTCGCTGCGATGCTGCTGGCGCAGGACCGCGATGGCGACGGACTGCGCGCTGCGTGAGACGAGAAATGCGGTTGAGAAGCATTATCGCAAAAGCCTGACTTCTGCGTTCTTTTGCCGGTTGCAATCCCCCCATACCGGGCCTAGGTCCACCGCCAGAAAGCGGCCTTTTGCGCGTAATCCCTCGGGGACGCCGATGGAGCGCATAGGGCCCGCGATACGTTACTGGACTCCCTGGCGTCCCCGGCAACCCAAGGACTGATACCCCCCATGGCCAATTCCGCAGGACGCAAGAAAATCGCCCTCATCGGCTCCGGCATGATCGGAGGCACCCTCGCCCATCTCGCGGCGAAGAAGGAAATGGGCGACATCGTCCTGTTCGACATTGCCGAGGGCATGCCGCAGGGCAAGGCGCTGGACCTGTCGCAGTGCGGCCCGGTCGAAGGCTTCGATGCCAAGATCACGGGCACCAACGACTATGCCGACATTGCCGGTGCGGACGTCATCATCGTCACTGCCGGCGTGCCGCGTAAGCCCGGCATGAGCCGCGACGACCTGCTCGGCATCAACCTCAAGGTGATGAAGGCGGTCGGCGAAGGCATCAAGAACAACGCACCCGACGCGTTCGTGATCTGCATTACCAACCCGCTCGACGCGATGGTCTGGGCGCTGCGCGAATTTTCCGGCCTGCCGCACAACAAGGTGGTCGGCATGGCGGGCGTGCTCGACAGCGCGCGCTTCGCGACCTTCCTCGCGTGGGAATTCGACGTGTCGGTGAAGGACGTGAACGCCTTCGTGCTCGGCGGCCACGGCGACACGATGGTGCCCGTCACCAGCTACACCACGATCAACGGCATCCCGGTCAACGACTTCGCCAAGATCAAGGGCGTCGATCAGAGCCGCATCGACGAAATCGTCGACCGCACCCGCAAGGGCGGCGGCGAGATCGTCGGTCTGCTCGGCAACGGCTCCGCCTACTACGCCCCCGCCACCAGCGCGATCAGCATGGCCGAGGCGTATCTGGGCGACCAGAAGCGCATCCTGCCCTGCGCCAGCTATGTCGAAGGCAAGTACGGCCTCGACGGTCTTTACGTGGGCGTCCCCACCGTGATCGGTGCGGGCGGCACCGAGGACGTGATCGAGATCGAGCTGTCGGACGAAGAAAAGTCCAACCTCAAGGTCAGCACCGACGCGGTCGAAGAGCTGCTCGAAGCCTGCAAGGGGCTGGATAGCAGCCTTGCTTAGGTTTGGCTCTCTCCTGCCAATTGCCCTTGCAGTGCCGTTGGTGACTGCACGCAGCGCCGCTTCCGAACCAAGTCAGGAAGACCTTGCGGCTGCGGCGGCGGCCGACGCGGGAGCGTTCGAAGCATTTGACGAGGCTTGCCTTGGGGAAGGCGACCTGAGCGCGAGCCTTCCCAAAGCCAAGGAAAATGGGTGGGTCGAATTCACCCCTCCCGCCGAGAGCATGATGGGTAAGCACCGAGAGATGCTCCGTGATGGCCCTGCTTTCGACCGGCCCGAGACCGCATTCCTGCGAAAGAACTCCAATCGAGCCGAGATAGCGATGTGGGAGACGACGACCCTGTCGGGCTCGGATTACATCTTCGAGTGCGAGGTTGTTGAGGCAGACGCGGCGGAACTTGATCTCGCGGCCCTGGAAGCTTGGGCTGAGGTGCCGATAAAAGAACGCCAGATAGATGATAGCCCGGTATATTATGACTTGGAGGGTGGTCGTTTCTCCGACGGTCTCGGCGGCAACGCCACCGCCTATTTTTCCGCAAATACTTCAGAATACCAGACACTTCGCGGCTTGATTGTATCGACCAATCGCAGCAGCTTTTCAGAAGAAGAGGTAAACTGATGTCCAGCCTCGCAACCAAAGACACCAAGGTCGTCACCCAACAATGAACGCCCCCACAAAATTTCTTATTCTCGCACCGCTCGTTGCTCTCGCCGCAGCGCCCGCTGCCGCAGCGGAGGACGAAGTCGCCACCCCCGCGCAGATCGCCGAGGCGATCGATGCGTGCGAGGCTGTCACCAGCACCGACAAGGTCGAGTTCCGCCGCCTCGAAAGCCTCGGCTTTCCGACCGCGGAAAAGCGCGGCGCCAACCGCGGGCGCAACAAGGTGATCGGCGCACACCAGAAGCCGGGCAACCCGGTGCTGGTGGTGATCGCGGACGAGCAGGTCGAGAACAAGACCTGCCTTGTGCGCGTGAAGCTGGCGCAGACGACCGACTATGCGCCGACGCTGCAGGGCCTGTCGGAAATCATCGGCATGCCCGTCCGCGCCGAAGCAAACAGCTATTTCTGGACCCTCGAAGGGCACGAAATGCGCGTCGATCCGGCGGGCGACGCCAAGGAACCCGTGGCGCGATTCGAGATTTCCGCCACCCAGACACCCGCAACCCCCGCCGACCAGCAGGAGACGGCCGAATGAGCATCCTCGTAGACAAGAACACCAAGGTCATCACGCAAGGGATGACCGGCGAAACCGGCACCTTCCACACGCAGCAGGCGCTCGATTACGGGACGCAGATGGTCGGCGGTGTCACGCCCGGCAAAGGCGGCACCACGCACCTCGGCCTGCCCAACTTCAACACGGTGAAGGAAGCCGTCGCCGAAACCGGCGCGACCGCCAGCGTGATCTACGTGCCGCCGCCCTTCGCCGCAGACGCGATCTGCGAAGCGATCGATGCGGGCGTGAAGCTGATCGTGACGATCACCGAAGGCATCCCCGTGCTCGACATGGTGCGCGCCAAGGCCGCGCTCGCGGGCAGCAACTCGCGCCTGATCGGCCCGAACTGCCCCGGCGTGCTGACGCCCGGAGAGTGTAAGATCGGCATCATGCCGGGTTCGATCTTCAAGAAGGGCAGCGTGGGCGTGGTCTCGCGCTCGGGCACGCTGACCTATGAAGCGGTGCACCAGACGACCAATGCGGGCCTCGGCCAGACGACGGCTGTCGGCATCGGCGGCGATCCCGTAAACGGCACCAACTTCATCGACGTGCTCGACCTGTTCCTCGACGATCCGGAAACCGAGAGCATGATCATGATCGGCGAAATCGGCGGCAGCGCCGAAGAAGAAGCCGCGCAGTTCCTCGCCGACCAGAAGGCAAAGGGCCGCTGGAAGCCGACCGTCGGCTTCATCGCGGGCCGCACGGCGCCTCCGGGCCGCCGCATGGGCCACGCAGGCGCGATCGTCTCGGGCGGCCAGGGCGGCGCGGACGACAAGATCGCGGCGATGGAAGCTGCCGGCATTCGCGTGGCGCAAAGCCCAAGCGAACTGGGCACGACTTTGGCCGCGCTGCTGAAGGAAGACGCCTGACGCCAGCGTGTGAACCCCAGCTGAAAGCTGGGGCTCACACCGCGAGGAGGAACGCTTGAGGGAGGGCTTCGTCTATATCCTGACGAACCGGAAAAACGGAGTTCTCTACATCGGGTCGACGAATGATCTTGCGAGACGCCTCGAACAGCATCGGGCTGGAAGCGTGCCCGGCTTTGCAAAGAAATACCAATGTCGGCGCCTCCCATGGTTCGAACGGTTCGATAATATCCACGATGCCCGCGTCGTGGAGCGGCGGATGAAGGCTTGGAAACGCGACTGGAAGATCGAGCTGATCGAGAAGACCAACCCGGGGTGGTCGGATTTGAGCGATCGCTTGGTCTAGGACGTACTTGACGGAAGGAGGTCCCAGCGTTCGCTGGGACTCAGAAGTGACAAAGAATGGGTAACGAAAACCAGTCATTCCTGCCGGAGCTCGGCGATCAGGACGGTGCGCAGCCAGGGCCCAGTTGGGCCAACCCGCGCTGGCCGTTGACCGATTCGGCGAGCGAGACCGACCTTACGCAGGCACTCGACCCGACCGCGATGAAACTCGCGGTCAAGCAGGCGGCGCAGAAGGCGGGCAAGCCGACCGACGAGGCGAGCATTACGCAGGCCGCCGAAGACGCGATCCGCGCCATGCTGCTGATCCGCACCTTCCGCGTGCGCGGGCACCTTGCCTCCGATCTCGATCCGCTGGGTCTGTCCAAGCGCGATTTGCCCGACGATCTGAAGCTGGAGTGGCACTTCCCCGAAGATGCGATGAACCGGCAGATCTATGTCGGTGGCAATCTGGGCCTCGACTGGACCACCCCGCGCGAGCTTTATGCCTGCCTCAAGGCCAATTACTGCGGCAAGGTCGGCCTCGAATACATGCATATCTCCGACGTGGAGGAGCGCCGCTTCCTGCAGGACCGGATCGAAGGCCCCGAGGCCGTCATCCAGTTCACCCCCGAAGGCAAGCGCGCAATCCTTTCCGCGGTGATCCGTGGCGAGGAGTTCGAAAACTTCCTCGGCAAGAAATACGTCGGCACCAAGCGTTTCGGGCTCGACGGCGGCGAAGGGATGATCCCCGCGCTCGAAGCGGTCATCAAGTATGGCGGCCAGATGGGCGTGCGCGAGATCATCTACGGCATGGCCCACCGCGGCCGCCTCAACGTGCTCGCCAATGTGATGGCCAAGCCGTACCGCGTGATCTTCCACGAATTCTCAGGCGGCAGCGCCAATCCGGAAGACGTCGGCGGTTCGGGCGATGTGAAATACCACCTCGGCACCAGCACCGATCGCGAATTCGACGGGATCAAGGTTCACATGAGCCTGGTGCCCAACCCGAGCCACCTCGAAGCGGTCGATCCGGTGGTGCTGGGCAAGGCCCGCGCGCAGCAGGCGTTCCGCGACGATCTGGCGCAGCACGAGCAGGTGCTGCCAGTGCTGATCCACGGCGACGCGGCCTTCGCAGGCCAGGGCATCGTGTGGGAGACGCTCAGCTTCTCCGGCATTCCCGGCTACAACACCGGCGGCGTCATCCACTTCATCATCAACAACCAGATCGGCTTCACCACCAGCCCGAAGTTCGCGCGTTCCTCGCCCTACCCGAGCGATGTGGCGAAGGGTGTGCAGGCGCCGATCCTGCATGTGAACGGCGATGATCCCGAAGCGGTCACCTTCGCCTGCAAGCTGGCGATCGAATACCGTCAGAAATTCCGTCGCGACATCGTGATCGACATGTGGTGCTACCGCCGCTTCGGCCACAACGAGGGCGACGAGCCAAGCTTCACCCAGCCCCAGATGTACGATGCGATCAAGCAGCATCGCAAGATCAGCGTGATCTATTCCGACCGTCTGCTGAGCGATGGCGTGATCGAGGACGGCTTCGTGGAAGAGCAGCGCAAGGACTTTACCGCGCATCTTCAGGAAGAGTTCGAAGCGGGCAAGAACTACAAGGCGAACGAAGCCGACTGGTTCGGCGGTCGCTGGGCGGGCCTCAACAAGCCCGTCGACCCCGAAACCGCGCGTCGCAACGTCGAAACCGCGCTTCCGAAGAAGCTGTTCGAAAGCCTCGGCCGCACGCTGACCACCGTGCCCGACGACGTCAGCATCCACCGCACGCTGGGCCGCGTGCTCGATGCCAAGCGCGAGATGTTCGAGCATGGCGAAGGCTTCGACTGGGCGACCGGCGAAGCGCTGGCCTATGGCAGCCTCGTGACCGAAGGCTACGGCGTGCGCCTGTCCGGCCAGGATTCGGGGCGCGGCACGTTCAGTCAGCGCCACGCGGTGTGGCACGATCAGAAGGAAGAGGGGAAGACCTACATCCCCCTCACCACGCTGCCGCACGGCAAGTTCGAGGTCTACGACAGCCCGCTGTCCGAATACGGCGTGCTCGGCTTCGAATACGGCTTTGCCCTCGCAGACCCCAAAACGCTGGTTCTCTGGGAAGCGCAGTTCGGCGATTTCGCCAATGGCGCGCAGATCATGATCGACCAGTTCATCGCCAGCGGCGAGGTCAAGTGGTTGCGCGCCAACGGGCTCGTAATGCTGCTGCCGCATGGCTACGAAGGCCAGGGGCCGGAGCACAGCTCCGCGCGGCTCGAACGCTTCCTGCAATTGTGCGCGAACGACAATATCCAGGTGTGCAACATCACCATGCCGCACAATTACTTCCACGTGCTGCGGCGGCAGATGCTGCGTCCGTTCCGCAAGCCGCTGATCATCATGACGCCCAAGAGCCTGCTTCGCCACCCGATGGCAAAAAGCGCGGCGAAGGACTTCATGGGCGATAGCCAGTTCAAGCGCATCCTTTCCGATACGAAGGAGATCGCGGACGAGAAGGTAAAGCGCCTCGTCCTGTGTTCGGGCAAGGTCGCTTTCGACCTGATCGAACGCCGCGACGAGGAAGAGCTGGACGATGTCTCGATCGTGCGGATCGAACAGCTCTATCCCTTCCCCGGCGACCCGCTGGCGGATCGCATCGGGCGGATGAAAAATCTCGAAAGCATCGTGTGGTGCCAGGAAGAGCCGCGCAACAATGGCGCATGGTTCTTCGTAAACGAGAGGATCGAAGCCGCGCTCTCCAAAGCCGGCAAGGACGGCATGCGCCCCAGCTATGCAGGCCGCGAAGAAGCCGCATCGCCCGCCACCGGCCTCGCCAAGCGGCACCAGGCGCAACAGGAAGCGCTGGTCACCATCGCGCTGGGCCTCGCCGATGGCGGCGCAGCCAAGCGCGCGCTCAAGAAAACCGAACTCGCCGAAAAGAAGGTCTGACGAAACATGGCTACCGAGATCACAGTCCCCCAACTCGGTGAATCGGTCACCGAAGGCACCATCGCCGAATGGCTCAAGCAACCCGGCGATGCCGTGGCTGTAGACGAACCGATCGTCAGCCTCGAAACCGACAAGGTCGCGGTTGAGGTGCCCTCTCCCGTCGCAGGCGTGATTGAGGAACTGCGCGCCGAAGTGGGCGACACGGTGGAAGTGGGCGCAGTGCTCGCCACCGTCTCCGAAGGCGGTGCCCCTGCCGCCAAGGGCGAAGAGGCCAACCGCGATCAGGGTGCCGGAGAATCCGGAGGCGGCAAAAAGGGCGCGGAACCTGCCAAGGCAAAGGACGCTGACAGCGGGCAGGCCGCTTACGGCAACCACGACGAGGGCACCGGAGAAGGCAACCAGACGCTCTCCCCCGCCGTGCGCCGCGCTGTGCTGGAATACGGGGTCGATCCGAGCAGCATCAAGGGCACCGGCAAGGACGGCCGCCTGACCAAGGAAGACGTGATCGCGGCGGCCCAGTCGAAAGAGGGTGGGAACAAGGGCGATAGCGCTTCGCCTGCGCCCTCGTCCTCTTCTACGCCCGCAACCGTCTCGTCCGGCGAACGCCGCGAGGAACGCGTGAAGATGACGCGCATGCGCCAGACCATCGCCAAGCGTCTCAAGGGTGCGCAAGACAATGCCGCGCTGCTGACCACGTTCAACGACGTGGACATGAGCGCGGTGATGGAAGCGCGCGGCAAGTACAAGGATCTGTTCGCCAAGAAGCACGACATCAAGCTCGGCTTCATGGGCTTCTTCGCCAAGGCCGCGTGCCTTGCGCTGAAGGACGTGCCGGCTGCCAACGCCTACATCGAAGGCGACGAGATCGTGTACCACGACTACGTCGATATCTCTGTCGCGGTGTCTGCGCCCAACGGCCTCGTCGTGCCCGTGATCCGCGATGCCGACAAGAAGGGCTTCGCGCAGATCGAGAAGGACATTGCGGACTTCGGCGCGCGCGCCAAGGACGGCACGCTGACGATGGAAGACATGAAGGGCGGCACCTTCACCATCTCCAACGGCGGCGTGTTCGGTTCGCTGATGAGCACCCCGATCATCAACCCGCCGCAGAGCGCGGTGCTGGGCCTTCACCGGATCGAGGATCGCCCCGTTGCGATCGACGGTAAGGTCGAAATCCGCCCGATGATGTACATCGCATTGAGCTACGACCACCGCCTGATCGACGGGCGCGAGGCGGTTACCGCGCTCAAGATCATGAAGGAAGCGATCGAGGATCCGACCCGGATGCTGATCGACCTGTAAGACTATTTGCCGTCACCCCCGCGAAAGCGGGGGTCCCGCTCCCTATATCGGGAGCACAACGGAGAAGGTGGGATACCCGCCTTCTGGGGGATGACGAGAGAAGAAAATGGCTGACCACAACTACGATTACGACGTCCTTGTCATCGGTGCAGGCCCCGGCGGCTATGTCGCCGCGATCCGCGCCGCACAGCTGGGCCTCAAGACCGCGTGTGCCGAAGGGCGCGAGACGCTGGGTGGGACCTGCCTCAATGTCGGCTGCATCCCCTCCAAGGCGATGCTGCACGCATCCGAATATTTTGACGCGGCCAAGAATGGCGCGATGAAGGAGCTGGGCATCGACGTCAGCCCCAAGCTCAATCTCGACCAGATGCACGCCCAGCGCCGCGACGCGGTGAAGGGCCTGACCGGCGGGATCGAATTCCTGTTCAAGAAGAACAAGGTCGACTGGAAGAAGGGCTACGCCACCTTCCAGGATGCGCATACGGTTAAGGTCGGCGACGAGACGGTCACCGCGAAGGACATCGTGATCGCGACCGGTTCCTCGGTCACTCCGCTGCCGGGCGTCGAGATCGATAACGACAATCACCTCGTGGTCGACTCCACCGGCGCGCTCGAACTGCCCAAGGTGCCCAAGAAGATGGTCGTCATCGGTGGCGGCGTGATCGGGCTGGAGCTCGGTTCGGTCTGGCGGCGTCTGGGTGCCGAAGTCACCTGCGTCGAATTCCTCGACGAAATCCTTCCCGGCATGGACGGCGACATTCGCAAGGAAGCGCGCAAGATCTTCAAGAAGCAGGGTATCGAGTTCAAGCTCGGCACCAAGGTCACCGGTGTCACCGTCAAGGGCAAGACCGCCACGCTGACACTCGAACCCGCCGCGGGCGGTGACGAAGAGACGATGGAAGCCGATTGCGTGCTCGTCTCGATCGGTCGCAAGCCGAACACCGACGGCCTCGGCCTCGATGCGATCGGGCTGGAAACCAACAAGCGCGGCCAGATCGAAACCGATCACGATTTCCGCACCAAGGTGGATGGCGTGTGGGCGATCGGCGACTGCGTCCCCGGCCCGATGCTCGCCCACAAGGCCGAGGATGAAGGCATCGCCGTGGCCGAGAACATCGCCGGGCAGACCGGGATCGTGAACCACGCCATCATCCCGAGCGTCGTCTACACCTGGCCCGAGATCGCGGGCGTGGGCCTGACGACCGAGGAAGCCATCGAGAAGATGGGCGGCGACAAGAAAGCGGTGAAGGTCGGCAAATTCCCGATGGTGGGCAACAGCCGCGCCAAGACCAACCACGATCCCGATGGCTTCGTGAAGGTGATCGCCGAGGCCGAGAGCGACCGCGTGCTGGGCGTGTGGGCGATTGCCGTGCCCGCCGGCACGATGATCGCCGAAGCCGCGCTGGGCATGGAATTCGGCGCGACATCGGAAGACATCGCCTATACCTGCCACGCCCACCCGACGCATTCCGAAGCAATGAAGGAAGCGGCGATGGCGGTTCAGGGCAAGCCGATCCACGTCTAGGGCTCTGCTCCGGCGCGCCGCCCGACTGCCCGGCGGCGGTGGCGCGCCGACCAATGACATTGCACGGCCTCCCCTGGTGTCTTAAGGCATCAACACACCAGGGGAGATAAATCATGTTCCGCCACACCATCGCGGCCGTTGCCGTGCTGATTGCCACACCCGTCCTTGCGCAGGATGTCGAGCGGATGGACGAGGTCGTGTCCGCCGATGCCGACCAAGGCACCTTCATGGGCGCCGCACTGGTCGCGATCGGCGACGATATCGTGTTCGACGAGGCCTATGGCAGCGCCAATCTCGAATGGAACATCGCCAATACGCCCGCAGCGAAGTTCCGCATCGGCTCCGTCACCAAGCAGTTCACCGCCGCCTCGATCCTCCTGCTGAAGGAACGAGGGCTGATCGATCTCGATGCGCCGGTGAAGACCTATTGGCCCGACGCGCCGCCAGCGTGGGACGCGATTACCGTGCGCAACCTGCTGCAGCACACATCGGGCATCACCAACGTCACCAATCTGGACGAGTTCGCGACGGTCAAATTCCTGCCGACGACGCGCGAGGAGCTGATCGCAAGGTTCGCGGACAAGCCGCTCGAGTTTACGCCCGGCGAGAAGTGGGACTATTCCAATTCGGGCTACGTCCTGCTGTCGGCAATCGTCGAGCAGGTCAGCGGGCAGGACTATGCCGACTTCGTGAAGGCGAATATCTTCGATCCGCTGGGGATGGCCGACACCGCGATCGACGTCACCGCCGACATCGTGCCCCGGCGTGCATCGGGCTATGCCCCGTCGGCGGACGGCATCGTCAACGCCGAATATGTCAACATGGCGATCCCGACTGGCGCGGGCGCGCTCTACTCCACGACCCACGACCTGCTCAAATGGCAGCGCGCGCTGTTCGGCGGACGCTTGCTCGAGCCGGCAAGCCTGACCGAAATGACGGGCCCCGGTGTCCCCGCGATGGCCGGTGCGACTTACGGTTTCGGCGTGCTGCGCACCGAGGACGAGGACGGCACGATGATCTGGCACGGCGGCGGGATCGAAGGGTTCAACGCCATGCTGATGCACGATCCCGATCGCGACATCACGGTGGTCGTCCTCGCCAATCTCAACGGTGGCCAGGCCAACGATCTGGGTCGGAGCCTGCTGCAGCTTGCCCGTGGAGGCGAAGTCATCCTGCCTAGCGAGAGAGCGGCAGCCGAAACCGACGTTGCCGCGCTGGATGCCTACGAAGGCACCTATGCTCTCAGCCCCAGCTTCAAGATCAAGGTCTTCGTCGAGGATGGGAAGCTGATGACCCAGGCAACCGGACAAGCCGCTTTCGAGCTGTTCGCGCAGGAGGGTGAAGAGGATTTCTTCTTCCTCAAGGTCGTCGATGCGCAGCTGCGCTTCAATCGCGACGCCGCCGGTGACGTCGGCTCCCTGACGCTCTATCAGAACGGGCAGGAAATCACCGGCACCAAGGAATGAGATGAACCGACTGCCTGCCCTGCTTGCGTTGGCGATACCGACGCTGGCGGGGCTCGCCTACATGGCGCTGTTCGGCGCGCCGGATGCGTATCCGATCGTCAACGGCGCAGCGCTGGTCCTCGCCGCGCTGATCGTGCTGATCGGCCTGCCCGAGTTCGGCGAACGGGCGCGCCGGATCGCGAGCCTTCTATTGCTGGTGCTGTTCGCCTTGCCGCTGGTTACCGGGCCCAGCGTGAACGACATTGCCCGCTGGCTGCCGCTCGGGCCGTTCATTCTCCATGCTGGCATGCTCACCATCCCGGCGCTCGCGGTGCTGGCGGCACGCGAGCCCATGCTCGGCCCGGCCGCCCTCGTGGCCGCGATCGTCGTTGCGCTGGTCCAGCCCGATTTTGCCAGCGCCTTCGCACTCACCGGCGGCGCGATCGGGCTCTATCAGGTACGGGCGGACTGGCGGGCCGGTCTCGTCGTCATTCTCGGCTTTTTCGCCGCGATCTCGGCTGCGTTGCGCGGCGAACTGCCTCCCGCCCCGTTCGTGGAGCGGGTGTTGCACGATGCCACCAACGCATCGCCAGCCATCGCTGCGCTGCTTGCCCTATCGCTACTGGCATCGGTCCTGCTGATGCTGTTCGGCACGGGCTTGCCTCGTTCGGCCCGTTACCCGCTGGGCATGAGCCTGTTCGGTTTCCTTGTCGCAGGGCTGATCTCCAACTACCCCACCCCCCTGGCAGGATACGGCGCGGCCGCGATTATCGGCTTCGCGCTGGCCCATGCCATCGCCTTCGCCCTGCCCGATCCCAACGAGGCACCCAAATGACCATTCCCCCCTTCCACCTCGCCTTTCCGGTCCACGATCTCGACGCGGCGCGAAATTTCTACGGCGCCCTGCTCGGCTGCCGCGAGGGGCGATCGGACAAGGACTGGATCGATTACGACTTCTTCGGCCATCAGATCGTCGCCCATGTCGCACCCGCCGCGGTCGCCGCGCGCGCGGCTGGCGAGGATCGCAATGCGGTCGATGGAGAGGCGGTGCCGGTCCCCCATTTCGGCGTCGTGTTGCCGATGGACCAATGGCAGGCGCTGGCCGACCGGCTGACCGAAGCGGGCCTGAAGTTCATCATCGAACCGACCGTGCGCTTCCGCGATGCGCCGGGCGAACAGGCGACGATGTTCTTCCGCGATCCCAGCGGCAATGCGCTGGAAATCAAAGCTATGGCAGACCCCAAGAAACTCTTCGCCACGGACTGATTGTGCCCCGCAGCGCGGCGCGATAGAGGCGCGGCCATGGCTCGCCCCCGCATCATGCAGCGCCTCGCGCGATGGCACATCTGGCTCGGTTGGCTGATCGGCCTGCCGCTGCTGATGTGGACGCTGACCGGGCTGGTCATGGTTTCGCGCCCGATCGACGAAGTGCGCGGCGAACACCTGCGCGCCGAAGTGGTCGAGCGTGCCTTGCCCGCCCAGCTCGCCCTGCCTGCAATCCCCGAAGGCCAACCGCGCCCGGTCGAGGTGACGTTCGTCACGGGCACTCAAGCACCGGTCGCCCTCGCCCGTTTTGCCGACGGCACGACGCGGCGCTTTTCAGGAGAGACCGGTGCGGTGCTGCCCGATCTCTCTGCATCCGATGCCCGCGACGTGCTTGCACGAAGCATCGTCACCGACAGCCCGCTGGTCGAGGTGCGCAAGTTCGACGCCGACGAACCACCGTTCGATTTCCGCCGCCCGGTCGACGTCTGGCGCGCCGAATACGGGGACGGCACGCGGGTCTATATCGGGCGCGCGAGCGGCGAAGTGCTGGCGGTGCGCACACGTTTCTGGCGTGTCTTCGATTTCATGTGGGGCCTGCACATCATGGATCTGCAGACCCGCGAGGATAGCAGCCACCCGATCCTGATCCTGTTCGCCGCACTCGGCGTGCTCGGCTCGCTGATGGGGATCGTCCTACTGTTCAGACGCCGCAAGGTCCGGCGCAGGGAGTCCATTCATGCCGGTCGCTGAAGCTGCGGTGATCCTGACGCCAGTGCTCGACTGGCTCGATCTGATCGGGGTCGCGGTGTTCGCGCTCTCGGGCGCGCTGATCGCTGCGCGCGAACGCCAGACCTTCGTGACGATGAGCTTCTTCGCGCTCGTCACCGGGGTCGGTGGCGGCACGGTGCGCGACCTTCTGATCGATGCGCCAGTCTTCTGGGTCAAGCACCCCTGGTACTCGATCGTATGCATCGCGATGGCTCTGATCGTGTGGAACACGCCGACCCGCTGGTGGCAGGGCAAGCTGTTCGACTATGCCGACGGGATCGGCCTGGCCGCCTACTCGGTGCTCGGGTCGGCCAAGGCGATGAGCTACGGCCTGCCGCCCGTATCGGCAGCGATCATGGGGATCATCACCGGCATTGTGGGCGGCACGATCCGCGATGTGATCGCCGGTCGCCCGTCGATCCTGATGCGGCCCGAACTCTATGTGACGGCGGCTGCGCTGTCGGCATCGCTGTGCAGCTTCGGGATGTGGCTGCTCGAGCCGCGCGGCGTTTTCGACTGGACGATCTGGGCGGTTTCCGCGCTCGCCGGGATGATGCTGCGGAGCGCGGCGATCCGGTTCAATCTCGGCCTGCCCGCGTTTCACGAGCGCGAACGGGCGAGTTCTCGCGAGACCGAACTGGGTGCCGAAGCTCTGGCCGAGGCAGCTGCCGAGCCCGAAGTCGACGGGCTCTATTTCGAAGAGGCGGAATTGGCGGACGAAAAAGGCCCCGGAACCTGACGCTCCGGGGTCTTCTACAATAACTGACAGCAGGGCCTAACGGTAAGGCTCGGCCTGCGAATAGCCGTCGTCGTAATCGTCGCCATAGCCGTCGTCGCCATACGCACCGGGGTCGTATCCATCATCGCCGGGAATAGGGCCGCCCGGGTAAGCTGGCTGCGCACGGCTGTCGGGCGTGGAATAGGTGCCCGCGCGCGCCCGCGCATAGACGTCGTCCGAGTACTGGGGGTCCGAGTAGCCCGGGTCGCCATAGACATCGCCACCCGACTGATAGGACACCCCGCCGCGCCCGTAATAGATGTTCGTTACGCGGCCAGCGCCGGTGACATCGCAGCTGAAGTTCGTTCCATTCGCCAGCGTTCCGCTGACCGAATAGCCGGTGCGGGTGCGCCCGACATTGTCGACCGAGCCGATCCTCTGGTCGCGCTCGACCCGGTTGACGCAGGAATCGACCGCATTGTCGAACGCGTCATCGGAAACGTAGTCCGTGTCGTACCGGTCGCCGCGGTCCTTGCTGCTGTTGTTGCTGGCCGCGAGGATCGCGAAGACCCCGCCGATGATCGCCGCGCCTACGAGGATATCGCCCGCGTCGGTCCGGTCGCGATGGCGGCGGTAGCGGTAGCGGCTGCGATGGTCGGCCTCGTCCGCTCCATCGTTGAGCACGGTTTGCACAGCGTAGTCGGTCTGCACGGCAGGCGCCCCGAGACGCGGCATTTCCGCCGCCTGCACGGGTGAAAGAGCCATCGCGGCAAGCGCGCATCCGGCCGAGAACTTCGCGAGATTGGTCATTTCGAACACCCCTGCTGTGTCACGCGAGATGACGGCAAAGGGCCGGTTCGGGTGACGTTGTGCCAAAAAGATAGGCGGCCAGCCCTGTCAAAGGGCTGAACCGCCTTCCCCTGTCGCCTTACCCACCAGATGATTTGGCAGGCGTGACGAAAGCCTGTGTCAGATGCGGTTCAGTCCACGGATGCCGCGATAGTCGATGTCGACCACCCGTCCGCGACGGATCTGGCAGCTGAACCGGCCTTCGTCGCCACGACGGTTGTATCCGCGACGCTGGTCACGATAGCCGCGTTGGCCCTGGACTTCGATCCGGCCGGTGATGTTCCAGCCCCGGCGCGTATCGCGCACCCGGTTGATGTCGACGACATTGGCATAGCGATAGCCATTGCGCTGGGCGGTCCGTTCGGCGACGCGCACGCACTTGTCGATCGCGCGGCGCGGATTGCCGTTGGAACGGTAGTAATTGTCGCGGTAGCGGTTGTCGCGATACCGATCGCGGTCACGATCGCGGTTCGAGGCCGAGGCGATCGCCGCGATGCCGCCGATGATGATCGCGCCGGCAATCACTTCGCCCGCGCTGATACCGTCGTTGTCACGATCGCGATAGCGCTGGGCTTCGGCCGGGGCGGCGGAAGTGATGGCCATGGCACCCGCAGCTGCGGTGCACAGGGCGGCCTTGGTGAAGTTTAGCATACTGGGTCTCCTCACGGTGGGTGCCGAGCGCGATTGCCCGAACACCAACTGTTCTAGGGACCCGCCAGTGAGGTGGGACTGAATTGCTACGAAAGCATTTGTTAATACAAATGGAGACAAACCTGAACGAACGAAAAGCTCGGTTTTCCGTCGTAATTCAACCGCTCGCGCGCTGCTAGTCGCTGGAGACGTGGATATTCGTAACAGAATGCGGCATCGCATCTGCAGCGTCGGTTCAGCCGGGGCACCCGCGATCGGGTGCCTGGTGGCTTGCGGTAGCTGGCATGGCGGCGAGCCCGGATAGCCCCGCCGCCGCTGCCCTCATTCGCTCAGATCAAGGCCGGTAAACGCCGCGAGGAAGGCGAGAATGTCCGACGCTTCCTCAATCGCCTTGTCGGTCGGCTTGCCCGAACCGTGGCCCGCGCGGGTCTCGATCCGGATCAACTGCGGCCGCTCGCCCAGCTCCGCCGCCTGCAGCGCGGCGGTGTATTTGAAGCTGTGGCCCGGGACCACGCGATCGTCGGTATCGGCGGTCGTCACAAGCAGCGCGGGGTAATCCACCCCGTCCTTCACGTTGTGATAGGGCGAATAGGCGCGCAGCACGCGCCAGTCCGCTTCCTTGCTGGGATAGCCATAGTCGTCGACCCAGTAGCGACCGGCAGTGAACTGGTCGAAGCGCAGCATGTCCATCACGCCCACTGCGGCATTGCCCGCCGCGAACAGATCGGGCCGCTGGTTGGTCACCGCGCCAACCAGCAGGCCGCCGTTCGATCCGCCCTGAATGGCGAGGCCGTCTTCGGGGGTGATCCCCTCGGCGATCAGGTATTCGCCCGCCGCGATGAAATCGTCGAACACGTTCTGCTTGTTGTCCAAGCGTCCGCCATCGTGCCACGCCTTGCCGTACTCGCCGCCGCCGCGGATATTGGCCACGGCATAGGCGCCGCCGGCTTCGATCCATGCGAGGCGCGAGGGGCTGAAGCCCGGGGTGAGCGAAATGTTGAACCCGCCGTAACCGTACAGGAGCGTCGGAGCGGCATTGCCGCTTTGCGCCACCGCCTTGCTGCGGACGAGGAACATCGGCACGCGGGTGCCATCCTTCGAGGTGTAGAACTTCTGCTCGACCACGAAATCGTGCGGGTTGAAGGCAACCTCGGGCTGCGCCCACACTTCGCTCTCACCCGTTTCCACATCGTAGCGATAGACGGTCGACGGGCGGTTGTAGCTGGAGAAGGAATAGAAGGTCTCGCTTTCGTCCGGCGATCCACCGAAGCCGCCCGCGCTGCCGATGCCCGGCAGGGCGACCTGCCGTACCGGAGTGCCGTCGAGCGCGAAAACCTCGATCATGCTCTTCGCATCCTTGAGGTAGCTGGCGACCAGATGCCCGCCCACCAGCGAAACGCCGCCGAGCGTTTCCGCGCGCTCGGGAATGACGGTGGTCCACTGGGGATCGGCAGCCGAGACATCGGTCTTGACCACCTTCTTGAGCGGCGCGCCGTCGTTGGTGACGAAGTAGAACGCGTCACCGGAATTGCCGACATAGCTGTAGTTGTTGTCGAACCCGGGGACGAGCACGCGCGGAGTGGCGCTTTCGTCCTCCAGATCGATCAGCGTCACCTCGTAGCGATCGTCGGTGCCGCTGGAACTGGTCACGATCAGCCAGCGACCATCGTCGCTCACCTGTGCGGTGTGGTTCAGTTCGGGCTGCTCGGGCGTTTCGTAGATCAAGCCGTCCTGAGCCTGCTCAGTCCCCAGACGATGGAAATAGACCTGCTGGTTGGTATTGAGCGCCTGGAAGGTTTCGCCCTCGCCCGTGGCGGGGAAGCGGCTGTAGTAGAAGCCGCTGCCGTCCTTCGCCCAGTCGAGGTTGGAGAACTTCACCCATTCGATGGTGTCATCCATCACCTCGCCGGTCGCGACGTCCATCACCTTGACCGTGCGCCAGTCGCTGCCGCCATCCTGAATGGCGTAGAGCAGCTTCGAACCATCCTCGGTAATGGCGTAATCGGCGAGCGCGGTGGCACCGTCGTCCGCCCAGGTATTGGGGTCGATCAGCACGCGCGGCGCACCATCCAGCCCGTCGCGCACATAGAGCACCGACTGATTCTGCAAGCCATCATTGCGGGTGTAGAAATAGCGTCCGCCCTTTTCGGTCGGCAGGCCAAAGCGCTCGTAGTCGGTCAACTGCGTGATGCGCGCCTGAAGCTTTTCGCGGCCCGGCAGGCGGTCGAGGAAAGCATTGGTGACCTCGTTCTGCCGTTCGACCCAGTCGGCAACCTCGGAATCGACGCGGACGTCGTTCTCGAGCCAGCGATAGGGATCGGCGACCTGCTCGCCGAATTGCTCGTCGACCACGTCGCCGCTGCGCGTTTCGGGATAGTCAGGTACGGTCAGGTCCTGCGCCGATGCGGGGGTTGCGCTAGCGACCAGTGCGGTGGCGGCTCCGGTAAGGAGAATGTTGCGAAGCATGATGGGGGCGTCCTCTCGTCGCTGAAATCCGGGTTCTCTATCTAGGTCGCGGCGGGCGGCGTGCAACTCACTCGAGCGAGGCGAGTACGTCGCGCGTGAAGGCGACGATATCGAAACGGCTGCCGGTCGGGTCTTCGCCGCGGCGCACGATTACGACGTCGCGAGTCGGCACCACCACCACGAATTGGCCGCGATTGCCCATCGCTGCAAAGGTATCGGCGGGGATGCCCTCGTGATTGTTGAACAGCCACCAGCTCGCGCCGTAACCGAAACCATTATCGGGCTGCGGGCCGCTGGGGGTGGAGACATATTCACGCCAGTTCTCGGGCAGCAGACGTTTGCCATCCTGCGTCACGCCATCGTCGAGATAGAGCTGGCCGAGCTTCGCGAGGTCTTCTGCGGTCGCCCAGACCTGGCTGGAGAGGATGTAGTCGGTGCCCCAGTCCGTCTCCGCGACCGTGCCGGTCATCCCGATATCGGCGAACAGATCGGCGGGGTCGTAGCTGTCGAAGGTGTCCTCTATGGCTTTCACCGCCATCAGCGTGTCGTTGTTGGCATAGCGGAACACGGTGCCCGGCTCGTGGAGCAACGGCCACCCGGTCGCGCTCTCGGCCACCAGCGCGCCGCCCATGTAGAGCGGATCGGTGCGGTTGCCGGGCGTATCGCTATACCGGCCGGAGGCCATGCGCAGGAAGTTGTCGATGGTGATCTCGCGCCGGGCGTCCCACCGCCAGTCGTCGAAGGCGAGCGCATCGGTGACCTTCGCATCGCCCCGCTGCACCGCCGCACCAATCAGCGTGGCGGCGATGCTCTTGGCGACCGACCATGTGCGCTGGGGCGTATCGGGACCGAAGCCGGGGGCGTATTGCCCCTGCCCGATCACTCCATCGCCGCGGTCACCATGGCGAAGCACCACGGCGGTCGTCCTTGCGCCATCGCCATAGTCCGGGGTGAAGGCACGTTCGATCACCTTGTCGAGCGCGCTCGGCTGTTCCTTCGTCGTGCCATCACCCGTTTCGATCGCCACCATCGGGATAGTGAGCCCGCCACCCATCTGCGCCGTGCCCGGGTTCGCCTGCTTTTCACCCGGTATGGGCGGCACGCGCATCTCGGGCATCGGCGCATCGAGCCCGATGGGCGCGAGCCGGCAGCCCGAATCGTGCGAGCCTTCGGCGAAGCGCGGCGGCATGTCGTCCGCCCAGTCCACCTGCACCAGCGCGACGCGCCCGGCGGCATCGGGCAGGATCGTGTAATCGAGATCGCCGATAATATCGGCAATGCGCGGATAGACCCCGGTCAGCTCCCATTGTTCGACACTCTCAGGCGTCCGCTCCACCCCATTGCGCTGTGCGTTGGCGAGCGCGCTGCACAGGAACAGCGCCTTGTATCCTGCCGCGAGCGCGCGATCGTAGCGTGCGTCGAGCTGGTCCTGCGTGGTCGTCTGGGCGGCGAGCGTGGCAGGCAGGGCGAGAGCCGCTAGCGCGGCGAGGCTGGTCCGGATCATGGCGAGGCACTGTGCCACAGGTGGCCGCAAAGAAAAGGGATTGGCGCCCGAGGGAACCCGAAGAATTCTCGGCGCAGCCCCGCGCTTTTGTTTTAGCGGGCTTAGCTGCGGGGCGGGATAAAGCCGTCGATCACGTAGACCACGCCGTTCGACGCCGATTTCGAGATACCCGTGAGGCGCGGGGCATCGTCCCCGTCCCCCACGAGGATTTGCCCGTCGACTTCACGCAGAAGGATCGGCTTGTCCGTGACGCTCGTCAGTTCAAGCGAACCTCCATTGATTTCGAGCGCCGTATCGAGGTCCTCACGCGCGATCGCCCCGGTCGCAATGTGCGTGCTCAGGATAGCGATGACGCCCTCACGCCCCTCTTCGCTCCGCAACCGCTCCAGCTCGCCCTCGGGCAAGTCCTCGAAAGCCTCGTTGCGGGGGAGAAAGATGGTGTAGGCGCCAGCCCCACCGAAAGGATCTTCCAGCTCGGCATTGCCGATCACCTCGCTGGCAATCGAAAGCGCGTCGATGGTACCGATCACGGCGCCCAGCGTGCTGTCGCCCGCCTTCGCGGTGGTCTGTTCGCCTTCGCCCGCCGCATCAGGATCGCCGCACCCTGCAAGCAGGAGGGTCAGTGCGCCGAGAGCGAACCCGATCGTCCTTTTCATCGTCATCCTCACATCAAGAGGCAGATCGCTGCCCCGCCGGGCAGGCCCGCCGATTGCCTCCATACACATTGCGGTCGCCATAGCGATAGGGCGCTGCGAACTCCCCGACGCGATTGCGGCACGCACCGCGCTATGCCTCGGGAATGATGCCAAGCGATCCGGGCTGCTCCACCTACGAATGGCGCCCACGAAAAAGGGCCGCGCGGCACATGCCGGCGGCCCCCTTGTGTGTTTGCTGCAACGTCCGCTTACGCGTCGTCGAATTCATCCTCGTCGGTCATCACCGGGCCGCTATCCTGGCCCTTGGCATCTTCGTCGCGGTCGACGAATTCGATGATCGCGAGCTGCGCGCTGTCGCTGGCGCGATAGCCGGCCTTGATGATGCGCAGGTAGCCACCTTCACGATCCGCATAGCGCTCCGCCAGAACGTCGAACAGCTTCTTGAGCTGCGTTTCGTCCTGCAGGCGGCCCATCGCAAGGCGACGGTTGGAAAGCCCGCCACGCTTGGCCAGCGTGATCAGCTTTTCGGTATAGGGGCGCAGTTCCTTCGCCTTGGGCAGCGTGGTGAGGATCTGCTCGTGCTTGATCAGCGCGGCCGACATGTTGCGGAACAGGGCCGTACGGTGGCCCGACTTGCGGTTCAGCTTACGCTGCGAAATTCCGTGACGCATTCTCTTTTCCTTCGTTTGTAAGGGGCCCGTACGAGGTAGCCCGGTACTGGCGGCGCTTCGGGTGCGCCGCCGGAACCCATGTTAGCCGAGCAGCTCTTGTTCGAGCTTCTTGGCCATTTCCTCGATGTTCTCCGGCGGCCAGCCAGGGATGTCCATCCCGAGGCGCAGGCCCATGCTGGAGAGCACTTCCTTGATCTCGTTGAGCGACTTGCGGCCGAAATTCGGCGTGCGCAGCATCTCGGCTTCGGTCTTCTGGACCAGATCGCCGATATAGATGATGTTGTCGTTCTTGAGGCAGTTGGCCGAACGCACCGACAGTTCCAGTTCGTCGACCTTCTTGAGGAGGTAGCGGTTGAGCTGGTTGGCGTCCGATTCCTGCGGCTCTGCAGCCATCCCGATCATCGGGCTGGAGGGCTGCGGAACACCATCTTCGAAGTGGACGAACAGCGTCAGCTGGTCCTGCAGGATGCGCGCGGCATAGGCCACGGCGTCTTCAGGGGTAACGGTGCCGTCGGTTTCGATGGTCAGGTTGAGCTTATCGTAGTCCAGTTCCTGGCCCACGCGAGCATTCTCGACCTTGTAGCTCACCTGCTTGATAGGCGAATAGAGCGAGTCGACCGGGATCAGACCGATCGGCGCGTCGGCCGGGCGGTTCTGCACGGCGGCGACGTAGCCTTTGCCGGTATCCGCGGTCAGTTCCATGTTGAGGTTCGCGCCCTCGTCCAGCTGGCAGATCACGAGATCCTTGTTGAGGATTTCGATGTCGCCCGAAACGGCGATGTCGCCCGCCTTCACGGCACCCGGACCGGTTGCGGAAAGCTGCAGGCGCTTGGGGCCTTCGCCTTCCATCTTGAGCGCGATCTGCTTCACGTTCAGGACGATGTCGGTCACGTCTTCACGCACGCCGGCGAGGCTGGAGAATTCGTGCAGCACGTTCTCGATCTTGATCGAGGTGATCGCGGCACCCTGGAGCGACGAAAGCAGAACCCGGCGCAGCGCGTTGCCGAGCGTCAGGCCAAAGCCACGCTCGAGCGGCTCGGCCACGAAGGTCGCCTTGCGCTTTTTGTCGGAGCCTGTGTCTTTCAGTTCGAGCGAGGTGGGCTTTTTCAGTTCCTGCCAGTTCTTGGTGTTGACGGCCATGGATGTCCCCTAGGAATTCAAGATCGGCTGGGGCCGGACACTTTCGGATGAAAGCGCGTCCGGCCCAAAAATGGTCGGCGGAGGGAAAGGCTCCCACCGCCGGGCAGGATCAGACGCGGCGCCGCTTGGACGGGCGAACCCCGTTGTGCGGGATCGGCGTCACATCGCGGATGCTGGTGATGGTGAAGCCCACCGCCTGCAGCGCGCGCAGTGCGCTTTCACGACCCGAACCCGGGCCCTTCACTTCGACTTCGAGCGTGCGGACGCCGTGTTCGGCGGCCTTCTTGCCCGCATCGTCGGCAGCGACCTGCGCGGCATAGGGAGTCGACTTGCGGCTGCCCTTGAAGCCCATCATCCCTGCGCTCGACCAGCTGATCGCGTTGCCCTGCGCATCGGTGATGGTGATCATGGTGTTGTTGAAGCTGGCGTTCACATGCGCGACGCCGCTGGAGATGTTTTTCCGCTCGCGGCGCCTAACGCGGCCTGGTTCGCGTGCCATTGGTAATTCCCCTTAAGGAAAGAAGTCAGAAGAGAGACGAAGGAAGCGCTGTTACGCGCTTACTTCTTCTTGCCGGCGATCGGCTTTGCCTTGCCCTTGCGGGTGCGCGCATTGGTGTGCGTGCGCTGGCCGCGAACGGGCAGGCCGGCACGATGGCGCAGGCCGCGGTAGGAACGAAGGTCCATCAGACGCTTGATGTTCATCGCGGTCTGACGGCGCAGATCGCCTTCTACCGTATGCTCTTCGTCGATCGTTTCACGGATCCGTAGCACTTCCTCGTCGGTGAGGTCCTGCACGCGGGTCTTGTGATCAATGCCGAGCTTGTCGGCGATCTCGACGGCCTTGGTTCGACCGATTCCGTGAATATAGGTAAGCGCGATGATCACGCGCTTGTTGGTGGGGATATTGACCCCGGCAATACGAGCCACTTACTTCTCCATGCTCCACAGAGAGCTTACCGCACCCGATCGGGCAAGGCGCCTCTATCTCATCGCTAGTCTCATCGAACCGCCGCGGCCCCGCCATCCTTGACGGACAAAAACCGGCAGGCACAAAACCGGGCCGGTGATGCAGGGATGCATTGGTTCGGACGAACGGCGCACATAAGCGCAAGGAGACGCAGCGTCAACAGCTGCGCAAGAATAATCGCGCGACCACCGAATGGTCCGCGTCGATTGCTTCGATATTCGGGAAATTACCGTGCGCAGCGCCCGCTGTCAAAACCTGCGTCGGCGTTTTCCCTCAGCGGAACAACTGGAACACGCTGTCAGTAGCGGCGCCGCGCCCCGCATGCTGTCGCCAGAAACGATTCGGCCCGCAGGCCTAGCGCCCCTCTCCGGGCTCGAAGGGGGTTTCGCCATCCTCGTCCGCGTCTTCGTCTGCGGCGCTGTCGCCTTCCTCGGCATCGGGCCCGAAGGCTGCGTCGAAGTCGCTCGCGCCGGCCTCCTCGTCCTCTTCGGCCATCGCACCGCCCAGTGCTTCGGCAAGCCCCATCGCCTGTTGGCCGATGACACCATCGACCGCTTGCGAAATCGCCGGGATTTCGAATCGCATGGTCCCGCCGACGACATACTCCCAGACGAATCGGGTCCCGGTAATGTCGCCTTCGTCGCCCTCGATCGGCTGCATGGTGATGGTGAGCACGCCGTCGACCGGCTCGCTCTGCAAAGGCCCCAGCGCGCCGCGCATGCGCAGCACCTTGCGCGGCACGGCCTGCACCACGACCATATGCTGCGCACTCCCTTCGAGGCCGAAGCTGTCGTCATCGTCCTCGGCGGGCATTATCTCACAGAAGCAGCCGCCCGCCTGCGGGGTGAGGGAAAGGTTCGATGCATCGGCGGACCACGTGTGGCTGTCGTTCCACCAGTCGGCAGGCGCGATCAGCGCGAGCCAGGCATCCTTTGGGGGGGCCGCGACTTCGACCGCGTGGCGGCTGACGAAATGCGTGTCCGAGCTTTCGACGACCTCGCCCTGTGCCGGCGCGGCCAGCAGGGCAGGTGCGACAAGCATCAGGGCGGCGGGGCGGGTGAAACGGATCATCGGTGCGGCTCCCAGGCGTGCGTCGGCACTCATGCCGCAAGCTATTCCACGAGCGGGGACGAAAGGGAACCGCCCGCGAGCGGTCCCGGCGCTATTGCAGGAGCGAATCGATGCTCGAGGAAACCTCTTCGATCGAGCCCATACCATCGACCCGGGCAACCAGCCCTCGCTCTTCGTAATAAGGCAGGATCGGTGCCGTTTCGGAGCGGTAGACGCTCATCCGGTGACGCACGGTTTCCTCGTTATCGTCAGGACGCCGCTTGAACTCGGTGCTGCCGCACTTGTCGCACACGCCTTCGACTTCGGGTTGCTTGTGGCGATCATGGTATCCCTCGCCGCACTTGGCGCAGGTATAACGCCCGGTGATCCGATCGACGAGCGCTTCCTCATCGACCTGCAGCTCAATCACGCGGCCCAGCTTTCGCTCGTGTTTGGCAAGCAGCGCATCGAGCTGTTCGGCTTGCTGGCGGGTCCGCGGGTAACCATCGAAGATCGCGCCGGTATCTTCCGCCATCGCCGACAGCTCATCGTCGATCAACGACGAAACAATATCGTCCGAAACGAGCCCGCCCGCATCCATGATCGCCTTGGCCTGCATGCCGACGTCGGTCTGCGCCTTCACCGCAGCGCGCAGCATGTCGCCGGTCGAAAGCTGACGCATGCCGTATTGTTCGACCAGACGATGAGCCTGCGTGCCCTTGCCCGCGCCGGGAGGTCCGAGAAGAATGATGTTCATCGCCTATCCCTGTAGCCGCGATGCCCCTGTGGCAAGGGCACACCCTGGCACCCTTCCACATTATCGACGCGGGGCTATCGCATCCGGCCCTTGAGTTTGGCCTTCTTGATGAGGTCGCCATACTGGTGCGCCAGCAAGTGCGACTGGATCTGACTGATCGTATCGACCGTCACGTTGACCACGATCAGCAGGCTGGTGCCGCCGAGGAACAGCGGGATGCCGGTCTGCGCGATCATGTATTCGGGAACCACACAAACCACGGTGAGGTAGGCCGCACCGACCACGGTGATCCGGGTGAGCACGTAGTCCAGATATTCCGACGTGCGCTTGCCGGGACGGATGCCGGGAATGAAGCCGCCATTGCGCTTCAGGTTTTCCGCCGTCTCCTCCGGGTTGAAGACAACCGCCGTGTAGAAGAAGCAGAAGAACACGATCAGGACCGCATAAAGCAGCATGTAGATCGGCTGTCCGTGCTGGAGGTAGAAGTTCAGCGTGTTGATCGTCTGCCCCGCGGTGCTGTCCGGATCGACCGAATTGCCCGCGAACTGGCTGATCGTCAGCGGAAGCAGCAGCAGCGAACTGGCGAAGATCGGCGGGATCACACCCGAGGTGTTGATCTTGAGCGGCAGGTGGCTGCGATCCGCCTGCATCATGCCGCGCTGCGTGGCGCGCTTGGGATACTGGATCAACAGGCGCCGCTGCGCACGCTCCATGAAGCTGATGAACAGGATCAGGGTGACGATCATGACGATGAAGCCGATGATGATCCCGGCACTGATCGCACCCGTCCGACCGCCTTCGAACATGTTGCTCGCAAAGCTCGGGAACTGGGCGACGATGCCCGCCATGATGATCAGCGAAACGCCGTTGCCGATCCCGCGCGCGGTGATCTGCTCACCGATCCACAGCAGCAGCATGGTGCCGCCGACGAGGCTGATGACCGCGCCGATGCGGAACATGATGCCGGGGTCGACGACCGCCTGCAGGCCGCTCTGCGCGCCGTAGCTTTCGAGCCCGGTGGCGAGGAAGTAGCCCTGGATGACGCACAGGAACACGGTGCCGTAGCGCGTGTACTGGTTGAGCTTCTGGCGCCCGGTGGCACCTTCCTTCTTCAGCGCCATCAGCGTCGGGTGCAGCGCCGAGGCCATCTGCACCACGATCGACGCGGTAATGTAGGGCATCACGCCGAGCGCGATGAGACTCATGCGCTCCAGACTGCCGCCCGAGAATGTATTGAACAGATCCAGCACGCCGCCGCGCGTCTGGTCGTAGAGGTCGCCCAAAATCTGCGGGTTCACGCCAGGCAACGGAACGAAGCTGAGGAACCGGAAGACGATGAGCGCCACAACCGTGAACCAGATGCGCTGGCGCAGCTCGGTTGCCTTGGAGAAGTTGGCCAAGCTGAGGTTGGACGCGAAATTATCGGCGCGTGATGCCATGGGAAATCATCGATCCTGCATATGTCAGCGGCCACTGCCGCTCCCGTCGCGCAGTAGATAGGGTGCGGACAGGCCCTTGTCGAACCCCCGCACCCCAAATGTCTGTTAACCGGCTTTCTTGCCCGCCTTGGCGGCCTTGTTGGCTTCCGTACGAGCCGACTTCTTTTCGCTCTCGGGCTGAGCCGCAGCGATCACTTCGACCGAACCGCCGGCCTTCTCGACCGCTTCGATCGCGCCCTTACTGGCACCGGCGACGACGAACTTCGCCTTCGCGGTCAGTTCACCCTTGCCGAGCAGGCGCACGCCATCCTTGCCGCCACGCGCCAGGCCTGCGGCCTTGAGCGCTGCGTGGTCGATGTCCTTCTTGGCATCGATCTTCTTGGCGTCGATGAACTTCTGGACCATGCCCAGGTTCACTTCGGCATAATCCTTGCCGAACGGATTGTTGAAGCCGCGCTTCGGGATCCGCATGTGGAGCGGCATCTGGCCGCCTTCGAAGCCCTTGATCGCAACGCCTTCGCGGCTCTTCTGGCCCTTCTGGCCGCGAGCGGCGGTCTTGCCCTTGCCCGAGCCGATGCCCCGGCCCACGCGCATGCGCGACTTGCGGGCACCTTCGTTGTCTTTGATGTCGTTGAGTTTAAAAGCCATGTTGCACTCGCTTTCGCTTTTCTTCGCGCTGATAAAAATGGAAACGGCCCGCTACTATGAGCGGGCCGCCGCCGTCAATGTATGTTGGTGAAGGCTTAGCCTTCCACCACCTCGACCATGTGCGGCAGCTTTGCAATCGCGCCGCGCACTTCGGGGGTGTCTTCCAGTTCGACCACCCGGTGCATCTTGCCCAGGCCCAGGCCAATCAGGATCTTCTTCTGCGATTCGGGGCGCCGGATGGGCGAGCCGATCTGCTTGAGCTTGATCTTAGCCATCGGTGATTACTCCACTACAGCCGCGGCATCTGCCTCGGCTTCCGCTTCGCTCATGCCCGGATTGCCGCGCGACAGCAGGTCGGCGACCTTCTTGCCGCGACGCTGAGCGACCGACTTGGGCGAGCTTTGATCCTGCAGCGCGTCGAACGTTGCACGGATCATGTTGTAGGGGTTCGACGTGCCGACCGACTTGGTCACAACGTCGGCCACGCCGAGGCTTTCGAACACGGCACGCATCGGACCACCGGCGATGATGCCGGTACCCGCAGGTGCCGAACGCACGGTCACCTTGCCCGCACCGAAACGACCCTTGCCGTCGTGATGCAGCGTGCGGCCTTCCTTCAGCGCGACGCGGATCATGTGCTTGCGCGCAGCGGCCGAAGCCTTGCTGATCGCCTCGGGCACTTCGCGCGCCTTGCCGTGGCCGAAGCCAACCCGGCCCTGGCCGTCGCCGACCACCACGAGTGCGGCGAAGCCGAAACGCTTACCACCCTTCACGGTCTTCGAGACGCGGTTGATGTGCACCAGCTTCTCGATGATGCCATCGTCTTCTTCCTGACGACCACGGTTGCCATCGCGACCGCCACGGCCGCGACCACGGCCACCGCCATCGCGGTTGCCACCGCCGCCACCGCGACCGCCACGGCCCTGCCGCTCGCGCGGTTGGCCTTCGGCGCCCTGTGCGGGGCTCTGGTTGTCGGCTGCTTCGGAAGGCGTGTCGGCAATGGCCGGCGCTTCCTTCTTCACACCATGATCGGTTTCCGCTTCGGCGACGCCACTGGCGGCCTTCGCCTTCGCGACCTCGGGCGTTTCCGGAACGCCCGGAGCCTGCTCCGGGGTTGCTTCGGTGTTGTTTTCGTCAGCCATCATCAGAACTCCAGCCCGTTTTCGCGGGCGGCATCGGCCAGCGCCTTGACGCGGCCATGGAACAGGAACCCGCCGCGATCGAACACGACCGTGGTCACGCCCGCCTTCTTGGCGGCATCCGCGATATTCGAACCGACCGTCTTGGCGGCGTCGATATTCGCGGTCGAGCCTTTCACGCCCAGCGTCGATGCGCTGGCGAGCGTCTTGCCCGCCGCATCGTCGATGATCTGCGCGTAGATGTGCTTGCCCGTGCGGTGGACCGACAGGCGCGGCTTGCCGCCGGCATGCTTGCGAAGCGCGGTGCGCACGCGCTGGCGGCGGCGTTCAAAGAGAGAAAGCTTTGCCATCTTACTTCTTCTTCCCTTCCTTGCGGAAGATATACTCGCCCTGGTACTTGATACCCTTGCCCTTGTAGGGTTCGGGCTTGCGCCAGCGGCGGATTTCGGCGGCGAACTGGCCAACGGACTGCTTGTCGATACCGCTGATGATGACCGTGGTCTGGTCGGGCGTCTGCACGTCCAGGCCCTCGGGCACATCGAGATCGACGTCGTGCGAATAGCCGAGCTGAAGCTTGAGCTTCTTGCCCTGCGCCTGCGCACGATAGCCGACGCCCGAGATCTGCAGCGTCTTGGAAAAGCCCGCCGTCACGCCCTCGACCAGGTTCGAAACCATCGTCCGCTGCATGCCCCAGTGGCTGCGCGCGGGCTTGGTGTCGTTGACCGGGTCGACCGCGATCGAGCCGTCTTCCAGCTTGTACGAAACGAGGTCCGACAGACCCATGGTGAGCGTGCCCTTGGGGCCCTTCACCGACAGGACGCCGTCGTCGATCTTGGCTTCGACCCCGCTCGGGATCTCGACCGGACGTTTACCGATGCGGCTCATCAGAACACCTCCGCCAGCACTTCGCCGCCGACGTTCTGGCTGCGCGCCTCGGCATCCGAGAGCACGCCGCGCGGCGTCGAGACGATGGTGATGCCAAGGCCGTTGCGCACCGTCGGCAGCTCGCGGCTGGCCGAATAGATACGCCGTCCCGGCTTGGACACGCGGGCGACATGCTTGATCGCAGGTTCGCCTTCGAAATATTTCAGTTCGATCCGCAGCGCCTTGTGCTTGCCGCTGTCGTCTTCGCTGTAGCCACGAATGTAGCCTTCGCGCTGAAGCACTTCGAGCACGTTCGCGCGCAGCTTGGACGCCGGCGACAGGACGGAGTCCTTCTTCGCCTGCTGGCCGTTGCGGATGCGGGTGAGCATGTCACCCAGGGGATCGGTCATTGCCATCTATCGATTCCTCACCAGCTCGACTTGGTCAGGCCAGGGATCAGACCCTTGTTGCCCAGGTTCCGCAGTTCGATACGGTTGATGCCGAACTTGCGGTAATAGCCACGGGGGCGACCGGTGGTGGAGCAGCGGTTGCGGACCCGGGTCGGGTTCGCGTTGCGCGGGATTTCGGCCATCTTGAGCCGGGCCATCAGGCGCTCGGTCTCGTCGGCGTCCTTATCGTCCGCGATAGCCTTCAGCTTCGCGTACTTGTCCGCGTACTTCTTGACGAGAGCCTTGCGCTTCTCGTTCTTGTTGATGGAACTCAGTTTCGCCATTGGACTTAAGCTCTCTTACTTCTTTGCGTTGCGGGGGCAGCTCACGCTGCCTCCTTCTCTTCGTCGGCCTTCGTTTCGGCCGGGAACGGGAAACCGAACAGGCGCAGCAATTCGCGTGCTTCCTCGTCGGTCTTCGCGGTGGTGGTCACGATGATATCCATGCCCCGGACCTTTTCGATCTGGTCGTAGGAAATCTCGGTGAAGATGATCTGCTCCTTCAGACCCATGGCGTAGTTGCCACGGCCGTCGAAGCTCTTCGGGTTCAGACCACGGAAGTCGCGAATGCGGGGCATTGCGATCGTCACCAGACGGTCGAGGAATTCGTACATCCGATCGCGGCGCAAGGTCACCTTGCAACCGATCGGCATGCCTTCACGCAGCTTGAACTGCGCGATCGACTTCTTCGCCTTGGTGATGACGGGCTTCTGGCCCGCGATCAGCGCCATTTCCTCGGCTGCGGTCTGGACCTTCTTCTTGTCCTGGCTCGCTTCGCCCACGCCCATGTTGAGCGTGATCTTTTCGAGCCGCGGGACTTCGAGACGGTTCTTGTAGCCGAACTTCTCGGTCATCGCCTTGACGATCTGGTCGTCGTAGCGGGCCTTCATGCGGGGGGTATAATCAGCCATCGATGGTCTCTCCGGACTTGACCGCAACGCGCACTTTCTTGCCGTCGCGCTCTTCGATACGCACGCGGGTGGGCGCGCCGTCCTTGGGATCGGCGACCGCCACCTTGGCGATGTGCATCGGCGCTTCGTAGCGATCGATGCCGCCCTGCGGGTTCGCCTGGCTCGGCTTGCGGTGACGGGCGATCATGTTGACGCCTTCTACCACGACCTTGCCTTCTTTCGGCATGACCTTGGCGACCGTACCGGTCTTGCCCTTGTCCTTGCCCGAAAGCACGACGACGTTGTCGCCCTTCTTGATCTTCGCCATGCCCATTACAGCACCTCCGGTGCGAGCGAGATGATCTTCATGAAGCCACGGCCACGCAGTTCGCGGACCACCGGCCCGAAAATACGGGTGCCGATCGGCTCTTCGTTCTTGTTGACGAGCACCGCTGCGTTCGAATCGAAGCGGATCACGCTGCCGTCGGGACGGCGCACGTCCTTGCGGGTGCGCACGATCACCGCGCGGTGAACGTCGCCCTTCTTCACTTTCGCACGCGGCTGGGCTTCCTTGACGGAAACCACGATCACGTCCCCGACACTCGCGAAACGACGCTTCGACCCGCCCAGCACCTTGATGCACTGGACGCGCTTTGCGCCGCTGTTATCCGCGACGTCGAGATTGGACTGCATCTGGATCATCGATCCGGTTCCTTCTCTTGGCTTGTCGGGACGGCTCCCTTCCAGGGCGCCCGACAGTTCCTTCGTCTAGTTCGTTGTCAGCTGTTGCTGGCGTCGGCCGCTTCTACGTCCAGATCGGCTTCCACCGCCTGCACGCCGCCCGACACGACCCGGTCCTTCACGGCCCAGGTCTTGGTCTTCGAGATCGGCTTGGTTTCCTCGATCCGCACGATGTCGCCGAGTTCGTACTCGTTCTTCTCGTCGTGGGCGTGGTACTTCTTCGAACGACGGATGATCTTCCCGTAAAGCGGGTGCTTCACCTTGCGTTCGACCAGCACGGTCACGGTCTTGTCGGTCTTCGTGGAAGAGACCGTACCGATGAGAATACGCTTGGGCATGGTCTACTCCTTACGCCTTTGCCGCCGCGGCGCGCGTGCGCTCGCTCTGCAAAGTCTTGATGCGCGCGATCGTGCGGCGGACTTCCTGAACGCGAGCGGGACGCTCGAGCTGGTTGGTCGCTGCCTGAAAGCGCAGGTTGAACGCCTCGCGCTTGAGCTCGGTAAGCTCCGCGCTCAGCTGGTCGTCGCTCTTCTGGCGAAGGTCTTCGGTGTTGCTCACTTATTCGCCTTTCAGATGCGACTGGTCGCCGAGACGTGCGACAACCTTGGTCTTGATTGGCAGTTTCATGGCGGCACGTTCGAACGCTTCGGCGGCCAGCGGGCCGGACACGCCGTCCAGTTCGAACAGGATACGGCCCGGCTTCACGCGCGCGGCCCAATATTCGACCGAGCCCTTACCCTTACCCTGCCGGACTTCGGCAGGCTTCTTCGAAACCGGCACGTCGGGGAACACGCGGATCCAGAGGCGCCCCTGGCGCTTCATGTGACGCGTAATCGCACGGCGAGCAGCCTCGATCTGACGGGCAGTGATACGCTCGGGCTCGAGAGCCTTCAGGCCGTAGGACCCGAAGTTGAGCTCGGTTCCGCCCTTGGCAGCGCCCTTGATCCGGCCCTTGAAGGCCTTGCGGTACTTGGTGCGTTTGGGTTGCAGCATGGTTCTTTCCTAATCCTGCAATCAGCGCGCCGGACGCACGCCGGAAGTCTGCGCTTCCATCATGAGGCGGTCCTGCGCGGTCGGATCGTGCGCCAGAATCTCGCCTTTGAAGATCCAGCACTTGATACCGATGATGCCATAGGCGGTCAGCGCCTCGGCTTCGGCATAGTCGACATTGGCGCGCAGCGTGTGAAGCGGAACGCGACCTTCGCGATACCATTCCACGCGGGCGATCTCGGCACCGCCGAGGCGGCCACCGCAGGTGATCCGGATGCCTTCGGCACCCAGACGCAGCGCGGACTGCACGGCGCGCTTCATCGCACGGCGGAAAGCCACACGACGCACGAGCTGATCGGCAATGCCCTGCGCGACGAGCTTCGCATCGATCTCCGGCTTGCGGATTTCGACGATGTTGAGCTTCACTTCGCTCGCGGTCATCTTCGCCAGCTTGGCGCGCAGCTTTTCGATGTCCGCACCCTTCTTGCCGATGATGACACCGGGCCGTGCGGCATAGATCGAAATGCGGCACAGCTTGGCCGGACGTTCGATCACCACCTTCGAGATCGCGGCCTGCGGCAGCGAGTTCACGATGTGCTTGCGGATCTCGATGTCTTCCTTGAGCAGCTGCGCATAGTCACGCCCTTCGGCGTACCAGCGGCTGTCCCAGGTGCGGTTGATCTGCAGGCGCAGACCGATCGGATTGCTCTTCTGACCCATCTTACGCTTCCTCTTGCTCGCGCACGACGATGCGCAGGCGGCTGAAGGGCTTCAGGATGCGGGTCGACTTGCCGCGACCGCGCGTATGGAAGCGCTTCATCGTGATCGATTTGCCCACGCTGGCTTCGGCGACCACCAGGGCGTCGACGTCCAGATCGTGGTTGTTTTCGGCGTTGGCAATCGCGGAGGCGAGCACCTTGCTCGCGTCCTTGGCCATCGCCTTCTTCGAAAAGGCGAGAATGTTCAACGCCTCTTCGGCCTTCTTGCCACGGATCAGTTCCGCAACGAGGTTCAGCTTCTGGGCGGAGCCACGGATCGTGGTACCGACAGCCAGCGCCTCGTTATCGGCGACGCGGCGGGGAGCTTTCTGCTTGCTCATCAGCGCTTGCCTTTCTTGTCGGCGGCGTGACCCGGGAAGGTGCGCGTGGGCGCGAATTCACCGAGCTTGTGACCGACCATCTCTTCCGAGACCGACACGGGGATAAACTTGTGGCCGTTGTAGACGCTGAACGTCAGCCCAACGAACTGCGGCAGGATGGTGGAGCGGCGCGACCAGGTCTTGATCGGAGCCTTAGCGTTCTTGTCCTGCGCGTCCTCTGCCTTCTTGAGAAGGCTGAGTTCCACAAACGGACCTTTCCAAACGGAACGTGCCATGATGCGATTACCTCTTCTTCTTCGCGTGGCGCGAACGGATGATCATCTTGTCCGTCTGCTTGTTCTTGCGGGTACGGGCGCCCTTGGTCGGCTTGCCCCACGGGGTCACCGGATGGCGGCCACCGCTGGTCTTGCCTTCACCACCGCCATGGGGGTGATCGACCGGGTTCTTGGCGACACCGCGGGTCAGCGGGCGACGGCCCTTCCAGCGCGTGCGACCGGCCTTGCCGAAGTTCTGGTTCTGGTTGTCGGGGTTCGAAACCGCGCCAACCGTGCCCATGCAATCGGCCCTCAGGTAACGCTGCTCGCCCGAGTTCAGACGAACGATGACCATGCCGCGGTCGCGACCGACCAGCTGCACATAGGCACCAGCCGAACGTGCGATCTGGCCACCCTTGCCCGGCTTCATCTCCACATTGTGGATGATGGTGCCGACCGGCATGCTACCCAGCGGCATCGCGTTGCCCGGCTTGGTGTCGACCTTCTCGCCCGCGATCACCTTGTCGCCAACGGCGAGGCGCTGCGGTGCGATGATGTAGGCCAGCTCTTCGTCGGCATACTTGATCAGCGCGATGAAGGCAGTGCGGTTGGGATCATACTCGATCCGCTCAACGGTGCCTTCAACGTCCCACTTGCGACGCTTGAAGTCGATGTAGCGATACTTCTGCTTGTGCCCGCCCGCGATACCGCGGCTGGTCACGTGGCCCTTGTTGTTGCGACCACCGGTCTTGCGCTTGCCTTCGGTAAGCGCCTTAACCGGCTTGCCCTTGTAGAGGCCGGACTTGTCGACCAGGATCAGGCCGCGACGGGCCGGGCTGGTCGGTTTATAGTTCTTGAGTGCCATGGTCCTGTCCTAGCTCCTCAGATGCCGCTCGTGACGTCGATGGAATCGCCGTCCTTGAGGGTCACGATCGCCTTCTTGGTGTCGTTGCGACGGTAGGGCTTGCCCCGCCAGCGCTTGACCTTGCCCTTGCTGACGATGGTGTTCACGCCTGCGACCTTCACGTCGAACAGCGCTTCTACCGCGTCGCGGATCTGCGGCTTGGTGGCATCGTTCGACACCTTGAACACGACCGCGTTGTTTTCGCTCGCAAGCGTCGACTTCTCGGTGATGTGCGGTGCGAGGATCACGTCGTAGTGCCGCGCGTCGATTGCGTCTTTCTTAGCCATTGAAACGCGCCTCCAGCTTTTCGACCGCGTCCTTGGTGAGGACCAGCGTGTCGTGCTTCAGGATGTCGTAGACGTTGGCGCCCATCGCCGGCATCACATTGATGCCATGCAGGTTGGCCGAAGCGCGGGCGAAACCTTCGTTCACGCTCTCGCCGTCGATTACCAGCACCTTGCCGTTCCAGCCCGCCTTGTCGAAGTGGGCCTTGAGAGCCTTCGTCTTGGCGTCCTTCAGTTCCAGCGAGTCGACGACGACGAGGCCGTCCTTCGCCTTGCTGCTGAGCGCCATCTTGAGGCCGAGGGCACGGATCTTCTTGTTGAGCGACATGTTGAAGTCACGCTTGCGCGCACCATGCGCCTTACCGCCGCCGATGAAGATCGGTGCGCCGCGGTCGCCGTGGCGAGCGCCGCCCGAACCCTTCTGCGGGCCGAACTTCTTGCCGGTACGGGCCACGTCCGAACGCTCACGCGTCGGGCGTGCGGTCGCACGGCGGTTCCACAGCTGCCAGGTGACAACGCGGTGAAGGATGTCGGCACGCGGCTCGACCCCGAACACGGCATCGTTCAGCTCGATATCGCCCGACGCTTTACCGCCGTCGATTTTCTGTATCGCGATCTTCACGATCAGGACTCCTTGCCCGAATTGTCTTCAGAGGTGCCGCCGTCGGTCTCGGCGCCGGCATCCTGCTGCTGCATCAGCTTTTCCTGCTGCTCGGGCGTAACCTCGGTGTGAACCTCGTGCTCCGCCGCGCTTTCGACCAGGCCCGCATCCACATCTTCCGACTTCGTTTCGTCGGCGTTGCGACGCATCGCACCGGGGAACGGAGCATCCGAAGGCATCGGCAGCTTGACCGCGTCGGCAACCAGCATCCAGCTGTTCTTCGCGCCGGGCACCGAGCCCTTCACAAAGAGCAGGCCGCGATCCGTATCCGTGCGGACGATTTCGAGGTTCTGCTGCGTGCGCAGACGGTCGCCCATGTGGCCGGCCATCTTCTTGTTCTTGAAGACGCGGCCCGGATCCTGGCGGTTACCGGTCGAACCATGCGAACGGTGCGACAGCGAAACGCCGTGCGTCGCGCGCAGACCGCCAAAGTTCCAACGCTTCATGGCACCCGCAAAGCCCTTGCCCTGCGTATAGCCCTGCACGTCGACCTTCTGGCCCGCAATGAAATGATCGGCGGTGATCGTCGCGCCGACGGGAAGGAGGCCTTCCTCGCTCTCGACGCGGAATTCCGCCACCTTCATCTTCAGGCCCACTTCCGCCTTCGCGAAAGCTTCGCGCTGCGGCTTGTTGACATTCTTTTGCTTTGCCTCGCCCGAGCCGACCTGAACGGACCAGTAGCCGTCGCGGTCGTGGGTGCGGTTGGCGGTGACCTGACAACCTTCCAGAGCAAGCACGGTCACGGGCACGTGCCGGCCATCCTCCTGGAACAGGCGGGTCATTCCGACCTTTTTGGCGATTACGCCAGTGCGCATCATAAAACTCCTAAACAGAGGCACCCCGGCCCATCCGGGGTGCGTGACAGGCCGGTTTCAACCGACCCCAGCCCAAGTTTTGATGCATCGCCCCGTCCGGGCTGATTGCGCGCCTAGGGAAAGGAGCGCGAGACGGGGGACGCAGCCCGGCCAAAGTCGAACGACCTGTCCGGCGGTATCCCGATGTCTTGCCGGGCCTTGCGGCCTGGCGGGGCTATCGAGCGCCCCGAAACTTCCCTGCCCGCTTAACGTCCGGCAGGAGGACGGAGAACCCGGCTCGGTTAGGCGAGCTTGATCTCAACGTTCACACCCGCGGCGAGGTCCAGCTTCATCAGCGCGTCGACCGTCTGGGCGTTGGGCTGCACGATGTCGAGCAGCCGCTTGTAGGTACGCACCTCGAACTGCTCGCGCGACTTCTTGTCGATGTGCGGGCCGCGGTTCACGGTGAACTTCTCGATGCGCGTCGGCAGGGGAATAGGTCCACGGATGAGCGCGCCGGTGCGGCGTGCAGTACCCGCGATCTCGCCCGTTGCCTGGTCGAGCACGCGGTGATCGAAGGCCTTGAGGCGAATACGGATATTCTGTGCGTCCATGTCCTAGTCTACCGATGCGAAAGAGCCAAGGGAGGTCCACCTCCCAAAAAATAAAGAACCGCCCCACCAAACCGAATGCTTCGGTGAGGGGCGGCCCTCGTGAAATCTGACCGGCGGAGGAGCGAATCCCCCGCCGGTGCAGGCGCCTATATTAGACGGTGATCTTGCTGACAACCCCCGAACCGACGGTGCGGCCACCTTCGCGGATTGCGAAGCGCAGGCCTTCATCCATCGCGATCGGCGCGATCAGCTTGACCGAGATGGTCACGTTGTCGCCCGGCATCACCATTTCCGTGCCTTCGGGAAGAATCACTTCGCCGGTCACGTCGGTGGTGCGGAAGTAGAACTGCGGGCGGTAGTTGGCGAAGAACGGCGTGTGACGGCCACCTTCGTCCTTCGACAGCACGTAGACCTCGGCGCTGAACTCGGTGTGCGGCGTAACCGAACCGGGCTTCGCGAGGACCTGACCGCGTTCCACGTCTTCACGTGCAACACCGCGGATCAGGGCACCGATGTTGTCGCCGGCCTGGCCCGAGTCGAGCAGCTTGCGGAACATTTCGACGCCGGTCACGGTCGTCTTGGTGGTGTCCTTGATGCCGACGATTTCGACTTCGTCACCAACATTCACGATGCCGGTTTCGACACGGCCGGTCACAACCGTACCACGACCCGAGATCGAGAACACGTCTTCGATCGGCATCAGGAACGCCTGGTCGACCGGACGGTCGGGCTGCGGGATGTGCTCGTCAACGGCCTTCATCAGCTCGATGATCGAATCCTTGCCGATGTTGTCGTCGCGGCCTTCGAGAGCGGCCAGAGCCGAACCCTTGATGATCGGAATGTTGTCGCCATCGAAGTCGTACGCGCTCAGCAGTTCGCGAACTTCCAGCTCGACGAGCTCGAGGATTTCCTCGTCGTCGACCTGGTCGACCTTGTTCAGGTACACGACCAGCGCGGGCACGCCGAC
>Ga0114903_1000034_pt1 | contig 106244 bp, 99 predicted proteins | sample MalvirDeepMed_s2_FD_87289 | JGI IMG/M metagenome (GOLD analysis project Ga0114903, IMG submission 87289) | Marine viral communities from the Global Malaspina Expedition - Malaspina viral metaG DeepMed_s2 | ecosystem: Environmental > Aquatic > Marine > Oceanic | place: Mediterranean Sea...
CTGCTCGCCCCCATCGCTGCAGTGGCATTAACTCTGGGATTTCCAGCGGTTTCGCATGCCAACGCGCCGATATTCCCGCTCGCCAATGCTGCGGTTGGCGGCACCGAATTGCCGCCATACCTGCAATGCGTGCCCTACGCCCGCGAGGTGACGGGCATCAACATCTACGGCGATGCGTATACCTGGTGGGAGCAGGCCGACGGTCGTTTCGCCCGCGGCAGCACGCCGCGTGTCGGTGCGGTAATGGCCTTCATGCCCCACCGCAAGATGCGGCTCGGTCATGTCGCGGCCGTTTCCCGGGTGATCGATTCGCGCACCATCCTGCTCGACCACGCGAACTGGTCGCCCGTCGATGGGCGGCGCGGGCAGATCGAGCGCAACGTCAAGGCAATCGACGTGTCCCCCAATAACGACTGGAGCGAAGTGCGCGTCTGGTACGATCCGCTGCAGGGGCTTGGCGTGACGCCGTGGCCGGTGCAGGGCTTCATCTATCCCGACGGGAAGCCGCGCGCGCAGCCGCGCCAGCGCTTCGCCCAGGCAGCACCCCCTCAGCCGACCCGCGAAGAGCCGTCGAAGACGTTCCTTGCTGCCTTTTCGAGCGGCCCGGTCGCGCAGGCACCGCGCCAGGCGGTCGCCCGCTCGCAGCCGCGCATCGCCTATGCCGATGCAACGCCGCTTGCCCCGCCGCGACAGACGACCCGTGGCCATGCGGGCAGGCGCGGTGGAGACGTGGTCGAGCGCGCGGTGGCGCTCTACGACTAGGTTGCGATGCTGGGGCTGCTGAGATCGGCGCGGTACACCGGCTCAATTCAGCCGTCGTGTTTTGCCACCGGAGCGTCGTCGCCCAGATCTTCGAACCAGGCTTCCACCGGCCCGTTGAGCTTGAGCGTCAGTGGCTGGCCCTTGCGGTCCATCGTCCGGCCTGCCTGCACGCGGACCCAGCCTTCGGGGATCGAGTATTCCTCGATATCGGTGCGCTGACGGCCCTTGAAGCGGATGCCGACACCGCGCTGCAGCGCGGCCTGGTCGAAGTGCGGGCTGCGTGGATTGACCGACAATTCCATCGGCGGAACGTCCGCGCCTTTGGGCGTCGCTTCGGAAGGGGTGCCAGCCGGGTTTTCGGGGGGCGTGTTCTCGGGGGTTTCGTCGCTCATGCCGCAGGCCGATAGACAGCCCTGCGCGGCCTGACAATACGCAGCCTATAGGGATGAGCGGCCTGACCCGCCGCTCCGACTCGTTCAATCGGGCGCCAGGTTGGTGCCATACAGCGAAAATTGACGGCTTCTGGAAACCGGCACGCCCGCATCGCGGCGTTCGCGATCGATCTCGCTCGTCCACGAACTGCGTTCCAGCAGGGGATTACCGCCGGGGCCGTCTTTCTCCAATTCCTTGGACGACAATCGCCCGTTGGCCGGATGCACCAGGGGAATCCTGAGTTTTCCGAATATGTCCGTTCGCGTCTTCATGGTCGACCCCGTTTGTATTTGACATTTTTGTTACACGTATTCGTCTTAACGTAATCAAAACGTCACAATCAAGCTGCGATTGCGGTGCAAAGGGGGCGGGCGGGGCGCTTGCCCTTTCGCGCCAGACGCTCTAGACGCGCCGGTCTGTCGTGGATGGCACCCGCCGTTCGCGCGACCTCGTTCGGATTGCGGGCGTGGCGGAATTGGTAGACGCGCTTGGTTTAGGTCCAAGTATCGCAAGATGTGGGGGTTCGAGTCCCTTCGCCCGCACCAAGCTCCCGCCATAAAACGCAGTCAGCAAACCAGTGGAAAGCACGTAGACCACCCATGCAGATCACCGAGACCACCAATGAGGGCCTCAAGCGCGCCTATCGTATCACGATCCCCGCCAGCGAGATCGATGACAAGATCAAGGCCGAGGTAAAGCGCGTCGCACCGCAAGTGCGCATGCCTGGCTTCCGTCCGGGCAAGGTGCCCGCCAACCTCGTGCGCAAGATGCACGGCGAACAGATGCATGCGCAGGTCGTGAACGACACGATCCAGTCGTCGGTCGATGAACTGATCAAGGACAAGGCGCTGCGTCCGGCGATGCAGCCGGCCATCTCGCTGGGTGACGATTACGAAGAAGGCAAGGATGCCGAAATCGACGTGACGCTCGAGCTGCTGCCCGAGATCGACGCGCCGAGCACCGACGGAATCGAGCTCGAGAAGATGGTCGTTCCGGTCGACGAGAAGGCGATCGAGGAAACGCTTGAGCGGATTGCCGATCAGAACAAGACGTTCAAGGATGCCGCCAAGACCAAGAAGGCGGCCGATGGCGATCAGGTCATCATCGATTTCGTCGGCTCGATCGACGGCACCGAATTCGAAGGCGGCAAGGCCGAAGACGCACCGCTGGTGATCGGCTCGGGCACTTTCATTCCGGGCTTCGAAGACCAGCTCAAGGGCGTGAAGACGGGCGACGAGAAAACCGTCAAGGTTACGTTCCCGGAAGATTACCAGGCCGAACATCTCGCCGGCAAGGATGCCGAGTTCGCGGTCACGGTGAAGGCGGTCAAGACGCCCGAAGACACCAAGATCGACGACGAGTTCGCCAAGTCGCTCGGCCTCGACAGCGCCGACAAGCTGCGCGAGCTGGTCAAGGCCCAGTTGGAGCAGGAAACCGCCGGGCTGACCCGCACCCAGATGAAGCGCCAGCTGCTCGACACGCTGGCCGCTGGCCACGACTTCCCCGTGCCCGATGGCATGGTGGATGCCGAGTTCGAACAGATCTGGCAGCAGCTGACGCAGGAAGCGTCCCGCGAGGAAGACCCCGAAGCCGCGCTCAAGGAAATCGAATCCGAACGCGACGATTACCGCCGCATCGCGGAACGCCGCGTGCGTTTGGGCCTGCTGCTGTCCGAAATCGGGCAGGCGAACAACGTCCAGATCAGCAATCAGGAAATGTCGATGCTGGTCCAGCAGGCGGCCCAGCAATACCGCCAGGAAGACCGTCAGCGGTTCATGGAGTTCATCCAGAACGATCCGATGGCCGCCGCCCAGCTGCGCGCGCCGCTCTATGAGGACAAGGTCGTCGATTTCCTGTTCGACAAGGCCGAAGTGACCGAGCGTGAAGTGACCCGCGAGGAGCTGGAAGCCGCGATCGAGGCGGAAGAAAGCACCGACGCCGAAGCGGCCAAGGCGAAGAAGCCTGCCGCGAAGAAGGCTCCGGCGAAGAAGGCTGCTGCGAAGAAGCCCGCGGCCAAAAAGTCGGAAGCCAAGGCAGACGACGCCAAGGACGAGGCGAAGCCTGCCGCGAAGAAGGCTCCGGCGAAGAAAGCGCCTGCCAAGAAGGCCGCCGACAAGGAGCCTGCGGAAAAGAAGGCACCTGCCAAGAAGGCTGCTGCAAAGAAGCCCGCGGCGAAGAAGGCACCGGCCAAGAAGCCTGCTGCCAAGAAGGATTGATCCTCACGCCGGAAGCGGCGTTGGCAAGGATAGAGCGGGGCGGTCGGCATATGTCGGCCGCCCCTTTTTCGTTCGGCTATTGCACGGGGTCGCCCGCAGCAGGCTGCCAGTGCCCGAAATCGGGGGTGGGGACGGTCGCGGAGCGTGCGCGCTCGTAAGCGGCGCCCGCTTCCAGCACCGCCCAGTCCTGCCATTTGCCGCCGATGATCGAAAGGCCGACCGGCAGGTCCTCGACCCCGCCCATCGGCACGGTCAGGTGCGGGTAGCCTGCGATCGCGGCCGGGCTGCCGAATCCGATGCTGCCGTTGAAATTGTCGCCATTGACGAGGTCGGTGGTCCACGCGGGCCCGCGTGTCGGGGCGACGAGGAATTGCACGTCGTTCTCGGCCAACAGCATGTCGATCCCTCGCTCGCCAGCAAGGTGGACGGCATTTTCGCGCGCGGCTTCATAGGCGGCACGATCGGTGGTGGTTTCGGCCAGTTCGAAGATGCCCTGGCCGAACCAGCGCATCTCGGCCGCCGCATGGGCCTTGTTGAACGCGATCAGGTCCGCGAGGCTGCGCGGCGTATCGCCACCCTCGATGGGCGGGATCGAGCGCAGGTATTTGCCCACCTCGTCACGCAGCTCGAAAAGCAGGACCTGGAAGCTGTCGCGCGACATCTCGTCGTTGGGCTCGAACTCAATATCGACCAGCACCGCGCCCGCACGCTCCAGATCCGCCAATGCCGTGTCGAACACGGCGCGCAGATCGGCGCGGTCGCCCACCTGGTTGCGCATCACCCCGATCCGCACTCCGGTGAGGTCGGCGGGCACCAGCGCCTGACCCGGCGTCGGCTTGTATGTGTCTGCTTCGGCGGTCGCTGGGTCGGCCGGATCGCTGCCTGCAATCGCGCTCAGCAGCATCGCGGCATCCGCCACGCTGCGCGCCATCGGCCCGGCGGTGTCCTGCGTGCTGGAGATCGGCACGACGTGCGTGCGGCTGACCATGCCGACCGTGGGCTTGAAGCCGACCACGCCGTTGATACTCGCGGGGCAGGTGATCGATCCGTTGGTCTCCGTGCCGATCGCCGCCCACGCGAACTGCGCCGCGACCGCCGCCGCGCTGCCGGATGAAGAGCCGCAGGTGTTGCGGTCAATCGCGTGCGGGTTGCGGGTGAGGCCGCCCACCGCGCTCCATCCGCTGGTCGAGTTGAAATCGCGAATATTGGCCCATTCGGAAAGGTTGGCCTTGCCCAGCACCACGCCTCCTGCAGCACGCAGATTGGCGATCATCGGCGCATCCCGACCCGTGCTGTTGCCCGAGAGCGCCAGCGACCCGGCGGTGGTCGGCAGTTCGCGCGTCTCGATATTGTCCTTCACCAGCACCGTGCGTCCGGCCAGCGGCAGATCGGCCGCCGCCGCCGCTTCGACCTGCGCGTTCGGATTGATCGCGATGACCGCGTTGAGGCGTGGGCCGGCATCGTCCAGCCGCTCGATCCGGTCGATCTGCGCGTTGACGGCATCGACCACGGGCCGGGGATGCACCAGCGTGACGAAAGTCTTCGAATCTTCCTGGGCAAGAACGCTGGCGGGGGCTGCGGCGAGGGCGAGCGCCATGGCGGCGCGGCAGGCTTGGATTTTCATAAGCCCGAGCCTGCGCCAGCCTCGCTATCCGGTCAATTCATCAATCGAAGCGTTACACCGCCAGAGGCGTTCTATGCGCGCTCGCGCGGGGTTCCCGCGTCCTCGCCCGGCGCATTCTCGCTGGCAGACTTGTCGTCCATCGCAAAGACCGACGGTCCCCTCGAAAGCTCGTCCGGCGAAGGCACGGTATCCTCGCGATAGACCGACGCCTTGGCATCGTCGGCCAGGATCTTGAGCGGGTCGATCCCTTCCTCGGCCCAGATCGACTGGCATTTCTGATACCAGGCGACAGGCTGGATATTGAGGAACGCGCGCGCCTCGTCGATCGTCATGGCGAGCAGTTCGCGGATCGACTGTTCGGCAATCGGCTCGCAAGCTTTGCCCGCCTGCTTGCAGTCGTGAATCGCGCGCATCACGGGCGCCTTGGTCTTCACGTTCGCCTTGATGACCGCCGCGCCCGCATAGCCCAGGATCAGGTGGCCGTGGCTGGGGCGCTGCTTGAAGACGAAGGCGCCCAGTGCCTGCTCGCCCAGCGTGTCGCGCCCGATGGTCGTCAGCAGGTGGAGTAGGTCATGCGTGTCGCGCAGGCGATCCGCATACCATTCGATCTGGTCGTCCAGACGCGGGCGCTCGCCGCGAAAATCGTCGTATTCCGCCACCAGCCCGGCGGCGCTTAACCCTTCGCGCTCCATGTAGTCGCAATACTCGTGGGCGAGCGATCCGGCGGGATATTCGCGCCGCAACATCTCGTGATCGTCGAGGATGTCGGGCAGAAATAGCTCGGTTTCGAACACGTATTTCCCGTGGTCGGTGCTCAGGAAATTTCGCACCCGCTCGGGCATGTCGAGCCAGGGGAGATGTTCGAAGAAGCGGAAGACCTCGCTGGTCTTCTCCTTGTCCTTCTTGAATTCCCAGAAGTGGTGCCAGGCGCGGCGAATATTGCGCTGTGCGGGCACGCGATCGGGATGGGAGAAGGGAATGGTCGACAGGCGCGAACCCGTCGAACCGGCGATGGCATCGGCTTGCGTCATGCTTGCGTCCCCGTCCGGGGAGCGACCGTGCCCGCGCGGATCGCAGGCGGCCCCATCGCTACCCCTTCGGCAACCGCATGGTAACCATGTCGGATTCGCCGCGCAACCTTAGGAAATCTGGCGAGTCGCGCCGTACTGATCGGTCGAGGCGAGACACAATCCCGCCCCGATCCCGACCCTATCCGAAGGTCACGTCCTTGGCGCTCTCGATCACCGTGCCGAGGATGCCGTATTCCTTTGCTTCTTCGGTGTTCATCCAGAAATCGCGGTCAATGTCCTTCAGGACCTTTTCGTGCGGCTGGCCGGTTGCATCGGCAATTTTCTGCGCGATGCGTTCGCGCATCTTGACGATTTCCTGCGCCTGGATCGCAATGTCGCTCGCCGGGCCGCGCGCGCCGCCGGAGGGCTGGTGGATCAGGAAGCGCGTGTTGGGCAGGCAGAAACGGCGCTCTGCCGGAACGCTCAGGAAGATGTGCGTCGCGATGCTGGCGACCCAGCCGGTGCCGATCATGGCGACCGGCGAGGCGATGAAGCTGATCAGATCGTGAATCGTGTCACCCGATTCGACGTGGCCGCCGGGCGAATTGACGATCACGCGGATCGGTTCGTTGCTGACGTGGTCGAGATAGAGCAGCTGCATCGAAATGCGCTCCGCCATCTTCTGGTCGACGCCGCCGAAGATCAGCACGGTGCGCGCGTCGAGAAACTTGTTCATCATCGCCGCGCCGGCGTTGGAGATGTCCTTGTCCTTCTCCTCTTCGTCGTCGGCACGGAAGGGAAGGGGGCTGCTGGGCATCGGCATAATCGGGCTCCTTCGGCGCATCGCCATCACGAATTGGGCATCGCGCATGTTGTTGCGGCACAACTGGCGCGCGCGGGCTTTCCATTCAAGCCTTGATGATGAAAGGATGAGACCAGATATAGGCGTCGACGAGAAATAAGGACCTTTCATGCAATTCGACGAATCCGGCTATTTCCGCGATCCCGCAACCGGCGCCCTGGTGCCCGTGGTGGTCGAACAGACCAGTCGCGGTGAACGCAGCTTCGATATTTTCAGCCGCCTGCTGCGCGAACGCATCGTGTTTCTGACCGGGCCGGTGGAAGACGGGATGGCGAGCCTGGCGGTGGCTCAGCTCTTGTTCCTCGAAAGCGAAAACCCCTCCAAGCCCATCAGCATGTACATCAACTCGCCCGGCGGGGTGGTGACGGCCGGCATGGCGATCCACGATACGATGCAGTACATCCAACCGCGCATTTCCACGGTTTGCGTGGGGCAGGCTGCGTCGATGGGCAGTTTCCTGCTGGCCGCGGGCGAGCCGGGCATGCGGATCGCGCTGCCCAATGCGCGGATCATGGTCCACCAGCCTTCGGGCGGGGCGCAGGGCATGGCCTCCGACATCGAAATCCAGGCGCGCGAGATCCTGCGCATTCGCAAGAACATGAACGATCTCTACGCCAAGTATACTGGCAAGAACCTCGCCGATATCGAGGAGGCGATGGATCGCGATACCTTCCTCGACGCGCAGGAAGCGATGAAGTTCGGCATCGTGGACAAGGTGTTCGAAACCCGCCCGCAAGGCGATTCGTCCGATGACGAGAGCGGCCAGAGCTCCGGTTCGGGCGGCGCGCCTGACTGATCTGCGGTGCGGCTCGCCGCAGGGTCGAGCATGGCTCATGCGTGACCTTAGGGTCACACGTGATTGAAAATGAGGGCGAAAATCTGCCCGATCATCACTCCGCGCGCGATTTTCAGGCCTTCGCAAGGGTCTTCGTGCATGATCGCCATCGGTTGCATTGGCGACTGCGAAAGTTACATTCGATGAATCCCTGTCTGCGCAGGGATTCGAGGACTACAGGATATGAGCAAATTGAGCGGAACGGATAGCAAGAGCACGCTGTATTGCAGCTTCTGCGGCAAATCCCAGCACGAGGTGCGCAAGCTGATCGCCGGGCCGACCGTTTTCATCTGCGATGAATGCGTCGAGCTGTGCAACGACATCATCCGCGAGGAAACCAAGGCAGGTCTGACCGGGCGCAAGGAAGGCGAAGTGCCTTCGCCGTCGGAAATCTGCGCCACGCTCAACGATTACGTGATCGGCCAGGACCGTGCGAAGCGCGTGCTCTCGGTCGCGGTGCACAACCACTACAAGCGGCTGAAGCATGCGGGCAAGCAGGGCGACGTCGAACTGGCGAAGTCCAACATCCTGCTCGTCGGGCCGACCGGCTCGGGCAAGACGCTGCTCGCGCAGACGCTGGCGCGCACGTTCGACGTGCCGTTCACCATGGCCGATGCGACCACGCTGACCGAAGCGGGCTACGTGGGCGAGGATGTGGAGAACATCATCCTCAAGCTGCTCCAGTCGTCCGACTACAATGTCGAGAAGGCGCAGCACGGGATCGTCTATATCGACGAGATCGACAAGATTACCCGCAAGGCGGAAAACCCCTCCATCACCCGCGACGTGTCGGGCGAAGGCGTGCAGCAGGCCCTGCTCAAGCTGATGGAAGGCACCACGGCCTCCGTCCCGCCGCAGGGCGGGCGCAAGCATCCTCAGCAGGAATTCCTGCAGGTGGACACGACCAATATCCTGTTCATCTGCGGCGGCGCGTTCGCGGGCCTCGACAAGATCATCGGCGACCGCTTGCAGAAGCGCAGCATCGGCTTCGGCGCGCATGTCGCCGATCCGGACAAGCGCCGCACTGGCGAGCTGCTCGAAAAGAGCGAGCCGGAAGATCTGCTCAAGTTCGGCCTGATCCCCGAGTTCGTCGGTCGCCTGCCGGTCATCGCTTCGCTGCACGATCTTGACGTCGATGCGCTGGTGACGATCCTTCAGGAACCGAAGAACGCCATCGTCAAGCAGTACGCCAAGCTGTTCGAGCTGGAAGGCGTGGAACTGACCTTCACCGACGACGCGCTGCGCGCGATTGCGGAACGTGCGATCAAGCGCAAGACCGGGGCACGTGGCTTGCGGTCGATCGTGGAGGGCCTGCTGCTCGACACGATGTATGACCTGCCCGATCTCGATGACGTCACCGAAGTCGTGATCGACAAGGACGTGGTCGAAGGTCGCAAGGATCCGGTCCGCGTGTTCAACGGTGAAGGCGGCAAGCGTGCCGGAGGCGACGCCGCAGCCTGATGCGCATTGGCTGATATGACGGTCGGGGAAATCGCGGCGGCGCTGATCTGCGTCGCCTGTGTTGTCCTCTGCTTCGCTGCAGCCATTTTGGCAGACCGACGGTACGTGCGGTTCGAAAAACTGCCTGGCCTGTTCGGGATCACCGGAGAGGTGTTGCGGCTCGATCCGCGACGTTTCACCCTTTACCTCTACCCCGTGCTGGCAGGGGGAATCCTCGCGCTGGCGCTGGTACTCCCTGTCGCTTTCGGCTTGCCGACGCACGGCAATCTGGTCGGGGTTTTTGTCGGCCTCGGGCTCGCTTTCGTCTGCTCGATGGCGCTCCACTTGTGGATGATCGAACGCTGGGCGCGCGGGCAAGGGTGAGCGGGCGCAACTACCTGTTCGTGTGCAGCCAGAACAAGTTGCGCAGCCCGACGGCAGAGCACATCTTCGCCGATCATCCCGGCATCAGCACAATGTCTGCGGGTACCAATAATGATGCCGAGAACCCTCTCTCGGACGAGCTCGTCGATTGGGCGGACGTGATCTTCGCGATGGAGAACACCCATCGCAACAAGGTGCGCAAGAAGCACAAGGCCGCGCTGAAAGACACGCGCGTGATTGTGCTGAACATCCCCGACGAGTTCGAATTCATGGATGATGCACTGGTCCGCCTGCTCAAGGCGCGCATGTGGAAGTGGCTGCCGACGCACTAGCGACATGAAAACCCCGCCCGGCGAGGGATGTCACCGAGCGGGGCCCTGGTGCGACACCGGTTGGGTTGGCGGGGTGGAGCTGCCGGCGCCGCTAGGGGTAAGAGTGGCTTAGCCCGGCAGGAATACGCCATCTGTCACGTGGATCACTCCGTTCGAGACATCGACATCGGCTTGCGTCACCTTGACGGTGCGGTTGGCATTGTCGGTGATGGTGATCGTGCCGTGACCGTCCTGCCGCGCGGTCAGCGTGAGGCCCGCGACAGTCTCGAATTCGTAGGCACCGCCCGCATCGCGGATCGCATGGGTCAGCGCGGACGCATCCACTTCGCCCGCGACCACATGATAAGTCAGGATCGTGGTCAGCGTTTCCTTGTTCTCGGGTTCGATGAGCGTTTGCACCGTGCCCGCAGGCAGCTTGCCAAAGGCATCATCGGTTGGCGCGAAGACGGTGAAGGGGCCGGGGCCGGACAGGGTGTCTACGAGGTCCGCAGCCTTCACCGCAGTGACCAGAGTGTTGTGTACTCCGGTCCCCATGGCCGCCTGCACGATGTTCGGCTGGCTCGTTTCTTTATGATGATCGGCGAGCGCGGGGGTCGCGCCTGCGAGGCCCAGGCCGGTGGTAACGGCAATTGCGGCGAATACGGCGGTCGTGATCTTGCTGGTCTTACGCATGGCTTCGTATCTCCTTGGTTGCACAAGCCCCTCCCTCGCTTGCACCGGGAGTTACGAAGCCCCCGCCGGGGTGGATGCACCCGCCGCACAATTTTTACGTTCGCTGCTGAACGCAGGCGGCGATCGCGCAAGAAAAACCCCGCCCGGCAACAGGGACTCGCCGAGCGGGGCCATGATGCGACACCGGAGCTGGATTACGGGGGAGGCGCCCGGTGCCGCGAAGGAAACCGGATCAGTTCGGCATCGAGACCGTGTCGGTTACATGGATCACGCCGTTGGACTGGAAGACGTCGGCTTGCGTCACGGAGGCCGTGCCGCCCTTCTCATCGACCAGCACGACATTGCCGCCCATCATCTTCGCGGTCAGCGTGCTGCCTTCGACGGTGTTCAGCCGGGCCATGCCGCCGCCGTCGCGGATCATGCTCATCAACTCGCTCGCAGAAACCCGGCCGGGCACCACGTGATAGGTCAGCACCTTGGTCAGCATCGGCTTGTTTTCAGGCTTCAGCAGCGTGTCGACAGTGCCCGCAGGCAGCTTGGCAAATGCCGCATTGGTGGGCGCGAAGACGGTGAAGGGGCCGGAGCCCGACAGCGTATCGACCAGCCCGGCGGCCTTCACGGCGGCGACCAGCGTGGTGTGATCCTTCGAGTTGACCGCATTCTCGACGATATTGCGGGTGGGGTACATCGCCGCACCGCCGACCATCACGGTCTCCTGCGTGCTGGCGCTGTCCATCGCGTCATCGTCCATGCCGTAGGTGGCGCAGCCGCCCAGCAGGGCGGCACTGGCAGCAAGCATCAGGGCCGTGTGAGTTTTCTTGGCGAACATTGTCGATCTCCTCTCTCGAACGGGTTTCTTCGTCCCGTCGGAGAGGAGTTACGCAGCCCGCATCCACGCGGATGCACGATGGGCAAAGTTACTTTGCGTCAGGTTTTGACGAGCACGCCCTCGGCCACCACCGGGCCGGGGGCGGATTTATCGGGCGCGCCGCCGAGCGGTTCCTGGCTGAGCAAGATTTGCGCGCCCTGGCGCATCGAATTCGCAAGCTCGGGGTCGAGCGGCACGCGCCGCTGTTCGCCCGGAGCGATCAGGCCGAGCGAGCGGACCTGCGGATCGTCGCCCGATGGCACGAGCCACAACTCGTGATCGTGCACGCCGTCAGCGGTCAGGCCATCGGCGGCGACCAGCATCTCGTCCCGATCGGGCAGGTAGGTCAGGCCGATGCGCAGCGGCGTGTCGGCGATCGGGATCGAGGCGACCAGTGGCGGCGCGTCGGTTGCGGGCGTCGGCGCAGGGCCGGGCGACTGCATCGAGGGCACGAACAGCATCGCGACCGCCGCCAGCGCGGCGACCGCGCTACCCGCGGCGACCCTCTGCCACACGGCGACGCGGCGCTGCAGCGTCACGACTTCGCCCGCTTCTCCGTCGTCGATCTCTTCGGCGATCCGATCCCACAGATCGCCCGAGGGCGCTTCACCCGCCACATCGTCGAGCATCGGTGCCAGCTGCTGTTCCCACCATGCGACGCGCCCGGCAAAGGCGGGCTCGCGCGCCATGCGCCCGCGCGCGGCGAGCAGTTCCTCGCCTTCGAGCAGGCCCATCGCGTAGTCGGCGGCCAGCCGCTCGTCGCCCGTCAGTTCGGCGGTTTCGGGTTCCTGCGCGCTCATTGCCCGCGCTCCATACATTGCTTGAGCTTCGCGAGCCCGCGCCTGATCCAGCTCTTCATCGTGCCGAGCGGCACGCCTTCGGCCTCGGCCAGTTCGGCATAGGTGCGCCCTTCGAAGAAAGCCGCGCGGATCGGTTCGCGCTGCTTGGCGTCCAGCGCTGCGAGGCAGGAGTGGACATGCGCGTCACGCTCCGCATCGATGAGCATCGTGTCCGCGGACGGTCCGCCATCGGGCAGCGCGGCGGCCTGGTCCACCGGCACCGCACCGCGCCGGGCCTTGCCCGTGCGCAAGCGATCGACCGCACGGTTGCGCGCGAATGTGGACAGCCACGCGATCGGGCTCGCGCGTGAGGCGTCGTAGCGGGCGGCGTTGCGCCAGAGAGTGATGTAAACGTCCTGCAAGGCGTCTTCGGCTTCTTTCCTGTCCCCCAAGATACGCAAGCAGATGCCGAAAAGCTTCACATTGGTGAGGCGATACACCTCTTCGAGCGCCGCGCGCTCGCCCTTGGCCATGCGCAGCATCGCCGCCTGCAATGCCTCGCGGGCCTCGGGGCTGGCCGGGGTCATCGCGCCGGTGTTGCCCCGGAGGGCTTGTGGTTCAGCAGTTCGCTCACGGTGACGACGTCATATCCGCGACTTTGCAATTGCGCCAGTATATGGGGCAGCGCCTCGCGCGAGGTCGAGTTGGCGCGATACATGGGATGGATCAGGATGATCGAGCCGGGGCGCACTCTCTCGACGATATCCCGCGCATAATCCGCAGGGTCGGGGAAGCGGCCCGGGCGGTCCTCGACATCCCACGTGATCGTCCTGAATCCTGCGCGCTCCACCTCCAGCGGCAGGCCCAGCAGCTTGCGGCCATAGGGCGGGCGGAAAAATGCGCTGTCCGAACCGACGGTGCGCAACAGCTGCGCGGTCTGGCCGATCTCGTCGCGATAGAAGGCGCGCGAGTGCCCGACGTTGCGTTGGTGGCTATAGGTGTGGTTGCCGAGCTCGTGACCTGCCGCAAGGATCTCTCGCGCCGCGTCGGGATGACGCTTCAGATCTTCTCCGATCAGGAAGAAGGTCGCTTTGGCGTCATACCGGTCCAGTATGGGGAGGACGGCGGCAACCCCAAGCGGAGTGGGGCCATCGTCGAAGGTCAGTGCGACGATCTTGTCTTCGGTGTCGACCCGGCATGTCAGCGCGCCGGTCAACTGGAAGCATGGGGCCTTCGAAAGCGCGTTGAGCCCGGACAGGAGGGCCGCGATACCCAGGATGGCCAGCGCGCCCCATCCAAGCACACGCCGTCCCGTGAATCTGCGGCCCATCAGCACCCCCCGCTACAATCGCGCGTCCGTTCCACCTGCAAAGTCGTATGCCCGATTGCGTGATCATGCTCGAGCTTGTGCGCGATACGCGCGAGGAATTCGTCGCCCGGGTGCCCATCCGGCATTACCAGATGCGCGGTCAGCGCGGTCTCGGTCGTCGACATCGGCCAGATGTGGAGATCGTGGACCTCGGTGACGCCCGGCTCGCCTTCCAGCGTGGCGCGCACTGCGGCTTCGTCGACCCCTTCGGGCACGCCGAGCAGACCCAGTTTCAGGCTGTCGCGCGCGAGGCCCCAGGTGCCCCAGCCGATCACCGCGAGGATCACGAGGCTGGTGACAGGGTCGATCCACACCGCACCGGTCAGCAGGATCGCCGCGCCCGCGACCACCACGCCGACCGAGACCAGCGCGTCCGCCGCCATGTGCAGGAACGCGCCGCGAATATTGAGATCGTCCTTGCGCCCGCGCACGAACATCAGCGCGGTGGCGGTGTTGATGACGATGCCGATCCCGGCGACCCAGATCATCGTCCAGCCTTCGGGTTCTACCGGATCGAGCAGTCGGTCGATCGTTTCGAACAAAATCGCGCCGATCGCGATCATCAGCAGCGCCGCATTGGCGAGCGCGGCGAGGATGGTGGAGCTTTTGAGGCCATAGGTGAAGCGCGGGGAGGGCGGGCGCTTAGCCGCGGCGGCCGCGCCCCACGCGATCAGCAGGCCCAGCACATCGGAAAGATTGTGCCCCGCATCGGCGACCAGCGCCATCGAGCCGGAGATATAGCCGAATGTCGCCTCGACCACGACGAATGCAGTGTTGAGTGCGATGCCGATGGCGAAGGCGCGTCCGAAATCGGCCGGAGCGTGGCTGTGCCCGTGCCCATGCCCGTGGCTATGGCCATGCGAGTGATCGTGAGAATGTCCGTGGCCCATCGCTTAGCCGCTTTTCCTGTCGCCCCTGACCATCATGCGAGCCCCGCGAATAGACGCGATGATCATCGCCACACAAGAAAAATCATTTCAAAACAACTAGATATGGAATATCATTCAGCGGTATAGTATATCATACATGGTCGCGGAGCGCGGGCAACCATTTGAAAGCCGGGCGCTATTCCGACGCGACGTTCGCCGCCCTACTCATAAACGCAGGCATCCAGCCCTTCGCGCGCCATGGTATCGACTGCGCGCGCCATGCGGTCGCCATGCCGGCGCAGCCAGCCTTGCGGGTTCTTCACTTCGCGCTTCTTGGGGCTGGGCAGGGCAACCGCCATGCGCGCCGCCTCGCTGTTGCTCAGCCGGTCTGCCCCGTGCCCGAAATAGCGCAGCGATCCCGCCTGCGCACCGTAAGTGCCGATGCCGGTTTCTGCGACGTTGAGGTAGACCTCCATGATCCGCCGCTTGGTCCACAGGTTCTCGATCAGCACGGTGAACCACGCCTCCAGCCCTTTGCGGACGAACCCGCCGCCTTGCCACAGGAACACGTTCTTGGCGGTCTGCTGGCTGATCGTGGAGCCGCCGCGCTGCTTGCCGCCCTTCAGGTTGTTCTCCATCGCTGCCTGGATGGCGGCGTAGTCGAACCCGTCATGCTCGCAGAAGTTCTGGTCTTCCGAAGCGATCACCGCGCGCACCATGCTGCGGTCAATATCGTCGAGGCTGCGCCAGTCCTTGGTATAGCCGTGCTCGTCCATCGCCATGGTCATGGTGACGGGCACGGGCACGAAGCGCCACAGCACGGTCAGGAACAGGCTGAGCCCGATGAACGTCGCGACCAGCGTGGTCAGGAATTGAAGAATACGGAATAGCACGCCCGGCAATCTAGGGGGTGCGGGGCGTTGCGACAATCACCGGCGTTGGCCTGTTTCGCGCGACCTGCCCGACGCCGGGCCCGAGGTGTCGGTCAACCTGCTCGGTCCGATCGGGCTCACCCGCTTCGCAAGGCGGAAGCGGACGGCAAGCTCGGCGAATTAAGGCAAAGGCGTGCCAACCGCCGATATGAAAAACGCCGCCCTGCGAAATCGCGGGGCGGCGTTCTGTTCGTTTGCAGTCAGGCAGATATTACGCCGCGATCGGCATCATCTTGTCGTTCGCGATCCGCTGCATCGCCTTCTGGAGCTTCTCGAACGCGCGCACCTCGATCTGGCGGATACGTTCGCGCGAGACGTCGTAAACCTTGCTCAGCTCTTCGAGCGTCTGCGGGTCTTCGGTCAGGCGACGCTCGGTCAGAATGTGCTTCTCGCGGTCGTTGAGCGAATCCATCGCTTCGAGCAGCATTTCGTGCCGGACATGCTTTTCCTGCGCATTGGCGGTCGTCTCGTCCTGCAAGGGGCGATCATCGGTCAGCCAATCCTGCCACTGACTGGCGTTTTCCTCTTCACCGCGCATAGAGACGTTGAGCGAGCTGTCGCCGCCCATCATCATGCGGCGGTTCATGTTGATGACTTCCTGCTCCGGCACGCCCAGATCGGTCGCGATCTTGGTCACATCGTCGGGGTGCAGATCGGAATCCTCATAGGCTTCCAGCTGCTTCTTCATCCGGCGCAGGTTGAAGAACAGCTTCTTCTGCGCCGCAGTGGTCCCCATCTTCACGAGGCTCCACGAGCGCAGGATGTATTCCTGGATGCTCGCCTTGATCCACCACATGGCATAGGTCGCCAGACGGAAGCCGCGATCGGCTTCGAACTTCTTGACGCCCTGCATCAGGCCGACATTGCCTTCGGAAATGAGGTCGGACACGGGCAGACCATAGCCGCGATAGCCCATCGCGATCTTGGCCACGAGCCGCAGGTGGCTCGACACCAACTGTGCCGCAGCCTCCGGGTCTTCATGCTCTTCGTACCGCTTGGCGAGCATGTATTCCTGCTCTGCCGTCAGCACGGGGAACTTCTTGATTTCCGACAAATAGCGGTTGAGGCTCTGCTCTCCGCCGAGGGCCGGTATGGCTACTGCCTTGCTTTTACTCATTTCGTCCCTAACCTTTCTATGTCGACCCGCCCCCCCGACATCGGGCTTGGACCCCTGATGGGCATCCGACTGGCATGGCCACACATCCTTTATAGGCCGCCGCGCGCGCAATTTCGAGCGCTGTTCATCGATTTCAACGAGCGATTTCGTCGATCAGTTCCTCCATGTCCCGGGGCAGGTCAGCCTGAAAATGGACCGGCTCGCCGGTGGCGGGATGGATGAAGCCGAGGCTGGCGGCGTGGAGCGCCTGCCTGCGGAAGCCCAGTGTTTCGAGGATCGGCCGTAAGGCCTTCGGATCGCGTCCATATTGTGGGTCCCCCAATAACGGATGACCTATTGACGCACAGTGAACGCGCACCTGATGCGTGCGGCCCGTCTCCAGCCGGCATTCAATTTTGCTTGCGACATCCCAAGAATCGATTGTCCGGTAATGCGTGACCGCATGCTTGCCGCGCGAGGCATCGGGGGGAAGGACAGCCATCTTCTTGCGATCGCGGTCCGACCGGCCGAGCCGCGCATCGATCGTGCCGGTGGCGGGCCGGGGCCGACCTGCGCAGAGCGCGACATAGCGGCGCGAAATGCTGTGATCGGCGAACTGTTTCGCAAGCCCCTCATGCGCAGAATCGGTCTTCGCAACGACGAGCAAGCCACTGGTATCCTTGTCGATCCGGTGCACGATGCCGGGCCGCTCGACGCCGTTGATGCCCGAAAGCTGGCCTCGGCAGTGATGCAGCAGCGCATTGACGAGCGTGCCGTCGCGGTTCCCCGCTGCCGGGTGGACGACCATACCCGCCGGCTTGTCGACTACGATCAGGTGTTCGTCTTCGTAAGCGATGACGAGCGGGATATCCTGCGGCTCGGCTTCCAGCGGGGTGGGGGCGGGAAGGGCGATGGTGAAGCGCGCACCTGCCTCGACCTTGGCTGAGGGAGAGGTGGCGGGAGCGCCGCCGACCGTCACCGCGCCCTGCGCGATAAGGCCTTTGATCCGCTCGCGCGAGAGATCGGTGGCCTCTGCCAGCGCCTTGTCCAGGCGGGTGAGGGATGGGATGGTTCCGGTGAGGGGGGCACTCATGGTGGTTCCATACTGTTCGTGCCGAGCTTGTCGAAGGGTGAACTTCGAGCAGTCCTAACGCTTCGACGGCCTCACCAGCAACGGGATCGATTGGTTCGACGACAGTCCGTTCGTCCTGAGCTTGTCGAAGGGCGAACCGGCTCTACACTCGCAGCATGGCTTTCTTCGTTTACATCCTGCGATGTGCTGACGGATCGTACTACACCGGCCATACCGATAATCTGGGAATCAGGATTGCCGAACATCAGGCAGGCGAAGGTTCGCATTGGACCAGAACGCGCCTGCCGGTCGAGCATGTCTGGTCGCAGGATTTCGTTTCGCGCGAAGAAGCGCTTGCATCGGAACGCCGCATCAAAGGCTGGTCGCGAGGGAAGAAGGAAGCGCTGATGGCTGGGCGATGGGATCGACTCACTTCGCTGGCGAAGGCGCGAACCATTCGCCCTTCGACAGGCTCAGGACGAACGGCTTCTTTGAGAGAGGCCGAGCCGCGAGCAGCGATAAGGATCGACCAGACCATCATCCAAGCCGTCTTCGCCCACGCCGCCAACGCCCACCCCCACGAATGCTGCGGCCTGCTGCTGGGCGAAGGCTCTGCGATTACGCACGCGCACCCCACCGCCAACATCCACCCGAGGCCCGAAACCCATTTCGAAATCGACCCCGCCGCGCTGATCGCCGCGCACAAGTCGGAGCGCGAAGGCGGGCCGCGAATCTTGGGCTACTACCACTCGCATCCCAAGGGAAGAGCCGAACCCTCACTCACGGACCGGGAGAGCGCGGCGCATGATGGGATGGTCTGGGCCATCGTCGCGAACGGTGGAATCGGGTTCTTCCGCGATGGGGAGGATGGATTCGAGGCGCTTTCCTACGAAGTCGCGCCGCGCTAGGCAGGTGGCGATGATCTATCCCCATTCGACAATTCCCGCCCGCTCCGTAACGCGCATCGCGCGCGGTCGCTTTTTTGCCCCTGGACACTGTGTCAGGTGTGTCAGGGCGCAGATCACGGGAGCTTTCGCATGAGCGAGACCGATCCGCTGCTGCTCGCCAGCCAGCTTTGTTCGCGGCTGTGCCACGACATGCTTTCGCCCGTCGGCGCGCTGTCGAACGGGCTCGAGCTGCTCGCGGACGAAAAAGACCCGCAGATGCGCCAGCGCTGTTTCGAACTGCTCGAACAGAGCGCACGCACCAGCGCCGCCAAGCTCAAGTTCTTCCGCCTCGCCTATGGCGCGGCCGGCGGTTTCGGGGAGCGGATTTCGGTCGACGAACCCAGGGGCGTGATCGAGGCGCTGGCCGCCGATGCCAAGCGGATCGCGTTGAACTGGGAAATCGCCACGCCCACGCTTTCAAAGACGGCGGCCAAGATCATGCTCAACCTTTCGAACATGGGGCTCGATGCGCTGGTGCGCGGCGGTACGCTCGATATCGGGGCGGAAGAGCGTGACGATGCGACCGAGATCGTGATTCGCGCGACGGGCACCAAGATCGCCTTCGATCCGCAGCTTGGCGAGGCGCTGGCGGGCAAGCTGGATCCGGCGGAGTTGTCCGGCCGCACCGCGCCTGCACATGTGCTGTCGCTGATCGCCGCACGATCGGGGGGGATGATCCAGACCCATGCCGAAGAGGGCACCCTGCTGCTCGGCGCGACCTTGCCGCACGAGGGATGAGCATGCGCGATACCGGTGACGGTGGGATCGGTGACGGGACGGGCGAACTGGTCCATCACGAGCGGCTCTCGCCCAATTACGACGAGCGTAACGCGCCGGTCTCGATGGTCGTGATCCACTATACCGAGATGGAAAGCGCGGATGTCGCCATCGAGCGGCTGACCGATCCCGAAGCGAAGGTTTCCGCGCATTACGTAATCAGCGAGGCGGGCGAGGTGACCCGCCTGGTGCCCGAGGAAAAGCGCGCCTGGCATGCGGGCGTATCCTACTGGCGCGGCGAGACCGACGTGAACGCGGTGAGTGTGGGGATTGAGCTCGATCATCCGGGCCACGCGCTTGGCTACCGCGAATTCTCCGAAGCGCAGATCGGGGCGCTGGTGCCGCTGCTCAACGCGATCGTGCAGCGTCACGACGTGCCGCGCGCGAACGTGGTCGGCCATTCGGACGTCGCGCCGCAGCGCAAGATCGACCCGGGCGAACTGTTTCCATGGGCGCGGATCGCCGAGCTGGGCCTGTGCCTCCCGCGCCCGACCAAGCTGGAACTGGGCGATCCGTTCGACAATGACGGGGCGTTCTATCTCGCGCTGGAGCGGTTCGGTTATGACATCAGCGACGGGCGCAAAGTGGTCGAGGCGTTCCAGCGGCGCTGGCGGCCCGAGCAAATCGACGGCGAGATCGACGGTGAGATCCGCGCGATCCTGTTCCAGCTGCTGCTCGACCGCGACCGGGGGCTGGCGCGGTAGAGGGGTGCGGCTCCGACGCTCGGTGTGTTTCAGGCAGCGCGCCCTTTCGCTCGCAGCCCTGTGCGTGGGCGGGATGGTTGTCTCGCGGGCCTTGCCGGGGAGCGATGTTGCCGAGGACGTGCGTGAGGCCGCGCTGGCCGATGCGAGTGGTTTGTGGCTCGACAGTGCCTCGCAAGCGCGGGTGAGTTGAGCTTTCCAACCGTCCCCGCCTGCCCTATATCGGCTGTGCCAGGAGGCTGGGCAGCCGCGTTGCGCAAGCACCGAGGAAAGTCCGGGCTCCACGAAGTAAGGGTGGCGGGTAACGCCCGCCGTGGGCGACCATAGGGAAAGTGCCACAGAGAGTAGACGGCCGATGGAGGCTGGGACGCTTGCGTTCCAGGTTCACAGGTAACGCTGAAAGGGTGCGGTAAGAGCGCACCGGGGGCCTGGTAACAGGTCCCGCCATGGTAAACCCCACCCGGAGCAAGGCCGAATAGGGATCCCGCGCCAGAAATGGCAGGAGCGCTTCGCTTCCGAGGAGGTCCGGGTTGGCTGCTCGAGCGACCTGGCAACAGGTCGCCTAGATGAATGGCTGCCGCCCGTCGTTCGCGATGGGAACAGAACCCGGCTTACAGGCCTCCTGGCACCTGAAACCTCTGTCCTACTCGCGGCCCACGCTCGTATAGTGGAACCCTGCTTCGCGCATGTCGGCGGGATTGTAGATGTTGCGCAGGTCGACCAGCACGGGGGACTTCGCCAGTTGCTTGACCCGCTCGAAATCGAGCGCGCGGAACACGTCCCACTCGGTCACGATGACGACCGCATCGGCCCCCTCGATCGCGGCGTAGGGATCGTCGACCATCTCGACTTCGGGCATCAGCGGGGCGGCGATTTCCATGCCTTCGGGATCGTAGGCGGCGATCTCCACCCCCGCATCGGCCAGCGTCTGTGCCACCGCGATGGCGGGGGAATCGCGCATGTCGTCGGTGTTGGGCTTGAAGGTTAGGCCGAGCATCGCGACCCGCTTGCCGCGCGCTGCGTCGAGCCCGCCCAGCGCATCGACGACCTTGCGGCCCATCGCGCGCTTGCGGCTGTCGTTGACCTTCACGACCGCCTCGACGATCCGCGTCGGGCTGTCGTAGTCCTCTGCGGTCTTGAGCAGCGCGAGCGTATCCTTGGGGAAGCACGAGCCGCCATAGCCGGGGCCTGCATGGAGGAACTTGGAGCCGATCCGGTTGTCCATACCGATCCCGCGCGCGACGTCCTGCACGTTCGCACCGACCTTCTCGCACAGGTCCGCGATCTCGTTGATGAAGGTGATCTTGGTCGCGAGGAAGGCGTTGGCGGCGTATTTGATCAGCTCGCTGGTCCGCCGACCCACGAACAGGATCGGCGATTCGTTGAGGAACAGCGGGCGGTAGACTTCGCGCATAACGTTGCGGCCGAAGTCATCCTCCGCCCCGATCACGATCCGGTCGGGGCGCTTGAAGTCGCCGATCGCCGCACCTTCGCGCAAGAATTCCGGGTTGGAAACGACCGCGACCTTCAGACCGCGATCCTTTACCGCCGCGCTTTCCATCAGAATGCGCTCCACCTGGTCTCCGGTGCCCACCGGCACGGTCGACTTGGTGACGACGACCGCATCATTGGTCAGCGATTCCCCGATCTCGCGCGCAACGGCATGAACGAACGAGAGGTCGGCATGCCCGTCGCCGCGGCGGCTGGGTGTGCCGACCGCGATGAAGATGGCGGAGGCACCTTCGATCCCTTCGGCGAGCGAGGTGGTGAAGGAGAGCCGACCCGTCTTCACATTGTTGTCGACCAGCGCGTCGAGCCCGGGCTCGTAAATCGGCATGACCCCGTCATGAAGGCGGTCGATCTTGTCCTGATCCTTGTCGATGCACACCACATCGTGGCCGAAATCGGCAAAGCAGGCCCCTGATACCAGGCCGACATAGCCCGACCCGACCATCGCGATTTTCATGACCAATCACCTTTCACCAATGTCGCCAGCCACCGAATGCATCTTTGACGGGCATGCCACCCACTAGGGCTCTTCATCCCACTTCTCGATTGCGATCTCGCCGTCCCGGTCGACCGCCTGGATGAAGCGACGGCTCTCGCCCTCCAGCACCAGTGCCGTCAAGCGCCCGAAGCGAAATGCGCCCGTATCGATGCCGATGCGGTGGGGGCGATGCTCAACATCCTCGAAAATGGTGTGACCATGCACGATGATCTTCTCGAACGGGGCATCGTGGCCCAGAAACCGCTCGCGAATCCACAGCATGTCCTGTCGCGCCTGATCCTCGATCGAACGCGAAGGATCGATCCCGGCGTGGACGAAGGCATAATCGCCCGCGACGATGATTTCCTCGAAGCTTTCGAGAAACTCCCGGTCCTCCTCGGGCACGAGCGTGTGCAAACGCTTGCGCAGCGGTTCGAGCTCGAGCGTGTTGAACTCGGACTTCTCGATCGGATAGCTGAGGATCGTTTCGCGCCCGCCATGCCGCAGGAAATGGCGCAGAACGCCAACCTCCTGGAAGCTTTCGAGAAACATCTCCTCGTGATTTCCGGCAAGGTAGCGGACCTTGCGTCGCTGCCCCCAGTCGCGAGCGGTGGCGATCACCTTCGCGCTACCCGGCCCGCGGTCGACCAGGTCGCCCAGCAGGATGGCAGTGGTGTCGGCGGGCTCTGCGGCTGCGTCGTCTTCCTCGATCGCTGCAATCAGCGCGTCGAATAGCGCGTCGCAGCCGTGAATATCGCCAATCGCGTAATAGCGCGTGCCCGGCGGGGTCGACGGGCGAGGCCCGGTCGGCGCCTTGCGGAAGAGATTGCGGAAGGGATTGGGCATGATGCGGTATGGCAGACTGTCAGGGATCGGTCGGCGCAGGCGGGCGGAAAGCCCGCAGCAGGAGTTTGTGAGCGCGCCAGATAGGCTCTAGCACGCCCGACCGCAAGCGGCGGCGGGGTCACGGCGAAGCCAATCGAAGGATGCGGGAGAAGACGGCGGCGGACACCAACGCGTTCAGGGCGTGGTCGCCTTCGCCTCCTCGTGCATGGAGGCTTCTTCCGGATGCTTCGTGGTGATCCGCAGGGCGACATAACCAACGATCGCCGAGATGATCGAGCCGAGCAGAATGCCGATCTTCGCCTCGTCGATCAGCAAGTCGTTATCCCCGAAAGCGAGGCCGCTGACGAACAGCGACATGGTGAAGCCGATCCCGGTCAGGATGGTCACGCCCCAGATTTCCATCCAATTGGCGTTGTCCGGCTTTTTCGCAATGCCCAGCTTCACCGCCAGAACGACTATGGTGAAAATGCCGAGCTGCTTGCCGAAGAAGAGACCCGCGGCGATCGCCAGCGGCAGAGCGGCAAACACCTCGTCCAGGCTCATTTCGAGGATATGGACGCCGGCATTGGCGAACCCGAAAACGGGCACCACGAGGTAGGCGCTCCACGGCGCGAGGCCATGCTCAGCCTTTTCCAGCATCGAATGCCCATCGACCTTGCGCATCGGAATGGTCAGCGCGGCAAGCACGCCTGCGATTGTTGCATGGACGCCCGAGAACAGCACGGCGAGCCATAGCGCCACTGCGACCAGAACGAAGGGCCATAATCGCTTCACGCCGAAACGGTTCATCCCGACCAGTACGCCGAAGATCGCCACCGAAATGGCGAGCCACATCACGCTCAATTCGCTGGTGTAGAAGACGGCGATCACGAGGACCGCGCCGATATCGTCGACAATCGCCACGGTCAGCAGGAACAGGCGCAGCGACGCGGGTACGCGGCTGCCGAGCAGGCCGAGCACACCCATGGCGAAGGCGATGTCGGTCGCGGCGGGGATTGCCCAGCCACGGATCAGCCGCGGATCGCCGCCCGCGATAACGACGTAGATCAGGGCGGGAACCGCCATCCCGGCGACCGCCGAGATGATCGGCAGGGTCCGCTTGTCCGCGCTCGACAATTGTCCGGCGATCAGTTCCCGCTTCACCTCAAGCCCGACCACGAAGAAGAACAGGACCATCAGCCCGTCGTTGATCCACTTGTGGAGGTTGTTGAGATAGAAGACCTCCTTCGGCCACCAATAGGTATGGAACAGGTCGTGGTAGTCGTCCCCCAGCGGAGAGTTGGCGACGATCATCGCGGCGGCGGCCACCAGGATCAGCAGGACACCGGCAGAGGCGTCGCTGACGAACAGGGCCCGCACAGGGGCGACGGCGCGGCGGATTGGTCGACGGATCGGTTCGAGCATGCGCATCCTCTTTCTCAATCTTTCGCGCGTTGCAAGGCCCGGTTCGCTCCGATAGGTTGAGTGCAGGCGGGAAAAGGGGTGGAGCGGCATGGAAGCGGCGGCATTGACGCCAGTCGATTGGATGGTCGTCATCCACCACGAACTCTTTCTATTCGCGGGCCTTTTCTTTCTCCTGGGGACCCTGGACGAGCTCGCGATCGACATCCTCTATGCGGTCGGCAGATTGCGGGGCCAAATTCGCACGCCGCGGATCGCGCGCGATTGTGTCGAGGGCCGGGCCTTGGGCGGCAGGGCGGCGGTGATCGTTCCGGCATGGCAGGAACACGACGTGATCGGCGCGACCCTGCGCCATATGCTGCGTGCTTGGCCGCAATCGGAATTGCGGATCTACGTTGGCTGCTACGCCAATGATCCGACCACCATCGCCGCCGCCACGCGCGCGGCGCGCGGGCACGAGCGGGTGCGGATCGTGGTTCATTCCGCGATCGGGCCGACCACCAAGGCAGACTGCATGAACAGTCTCTATCGTGCGATCCAGCAGGACGAGCGGCGCGAGGGAATCGACTACGCGATGGTCGTGATTCATGACGCCGAAGACATGGTGGACCCGGCTGCGCTGCCGCTGTTCGACGCAGGGCTCGCCAGCGCAGAGCTGCTGCAAATCCCTGTGCTGCCAATGCCGCAGGCGGGTTCGCGCTGGGTGGCGGGCCATTACATGGACGAATTCGCCGAAGCGCACGGCAAGGCGATGGTGGTGCGCGATTGGTTGGGCACCGGCTTCCCCTCGGCAGGTGTGGGATGCGCCATCGCGCGCGGCAGGCTGGCGAAGCTCGATGCACAGAACGGCGGCACGGGACCGTTCGATGCCGGGAGCCTGACCGAGGATTACGAACTCGGCCTCAAGGTTGCGCAGGACGGCGGACGCACGGCATTCCTGCGAGTGCGCGGAGAGGAAGGCCATCTGGTCGCGACCCGCGCGTTCTTTCCCCACCGGCTGGATACGGCGGTACGCCAGAAGAGCCGCTGGGTGTGCGGGATCGCACTGCAAGGGTGGGACCGGCTGGGCTGGACGGGCAGTCCGCTCGATGGCTGGATGCGCTTGCGCGATCGACGCGGGCCGCTGGCCGCGCTGGTCTTGTTCGTGGCCTATCTGCTTCTGCTGCTTACCGGCGCGCTGATGCTCGCCGAATCGCTGGGTGCCGCCCGGTCTCCGGGGCTGACCCCGGTGACCGAGATGCTGTTGCTGGCGAACGCGGCCAGCCTATTGTGGCGGGCGCTGTTTCGCGCGGGCTTTACCGCGATGGAGCATGGCTGGGCCGAGGGCGGACGTTCGATTCTGCGCCTTCCGGTCAGCAACATCATCGCGATCATGGCCGCGCGCCGGGCCGTGGTCCAATATCTGGCGAGCCTGCGAGGAAGCATGGTCCAGTGGGACAAGACCGAGCATCACGGGCACCCGTCTGTTGGACATCAGCCCGTTGGGCAACAGGCGACGGCATGACAAGGCGCGCGGGCGGAAGGCCGGTAATGGCTGTGCTGGCGGTGCTCGCTGGATGGGTGGTGGTGCGCGCCTCGATCTGGGAACCGCCCTTTCCATTGCCATCGCCCGATGCGATCTTTGCGAAAGCCAATACCGGTTCTGCCCGGCCTGCTCGTGGCGAAGCGGCTACTGGAGCGATGGCCGTTTCGTCGCCAGTCTTGGCGCAGTGGCCGGTGCGGGGCGGTGCACTGCCGCTCACGCGGATTGCGGGTGTTGCGACGCAGGATCGTCTTCGCCTGCCGTCCGCGCCCGGGCTAACCTTCGCCCATCCCGCTATTTCCGGGCAACTCGCCAGATCGCGGAGTGCGGCCAGCCACCAGATGCTCTACGCCGCCGCCTTCGCGACCCTGCCAGCCATCGACCGATCGCGCGGCGGGGGGCTGAGCGAAGCGCGCAACACGGCGCCGGGGCGCGGCCAGCGGGGCTTGCCGTGGGCTTGGGGGCCCCTGCCTGCAACCTCTCTCACGCGGGCCAGCGAGCCAGCAGAGCGCGCACCACGCCCCGGGCGCTGGTCGGGTGACGCCTGGCTGCTACTACGCGATGGCGCGCGGCCTCGACGCGTCGCCAGCGCCAATCCGGCGAGCTACGGATCGGATCAGCTCGGCGCGGTCGTGCGCTATTCGCTCGCCCCCGACAGCGCGTTGCAGCCCGCAGTCTATGTTCGCGCGAGCAAGGCCCTGGTAGGCGATGGGGAGAGCGAGGTGGCGAGCGGTGCCAGCGTCAGCCTTTCGCGCAGCTTCCCCTTGCGGGTGCATGGAGAGGTGCGTCTCACCGATCGTCCAGGCGTGCCGGGCGATCGCACCGAGGTGCGTCCTGCGGCCTTCGTGGTCACCGGCTTGCCACGACAGCGTATCGCAGGTGTGCTGGACGCCGACAGCTATCTCCAGGCGGGCTATGTCGGCGGCGATTTCGAGACAGCGTTCGTCGACGGCAAAGCAACACTGGAAGCGCCCCTACTGCGCAGCGGCAAGGCCCGTGTCGCGGTCGGCGGCGGAGTGTGGGGCGGAGCGCAGCGGGGCGCCTCCCGTGTCGATGCAGGGCCGACCGCCACCCTCGTCCTGTCGTCGGGCAGGGCGAATCTGCGCGCCTCGCTCGATTATCGCTTTCGGGTCGCGGGCGATGCCCGCCCGGGCGACGGACCTGCGCTGACTTTATCGGCATCGTTCTAAGGCTGCAGATTACGCCCGATGCGCGCTTTATAACTTGCGCGAAAGCGCATACGGCAACGCGCGGTCATGGACGTCTATCTTCCCATCGCGAACCTATCGGTCAACGGACTGGTCATCGTCGCTCTCGGCGCGCTGACGGGTATCCTCTCCGGCCTGTTCGGAGTGGGGGGCGGATTTCTGACGACGCCGCTGCTGATATTCTACGGAATACCGCCTACGGTCGCGGCTGCTTCCGCGGCGACGCAGGTGACCGGCGCCAGTGTTTCCGGTGTCCTCGCGCATAACCGGCGCGGTGGAGTGGACTATCGCATGGGCGGTGTGCTGGTGGTCGGCGGGGTCACAGGCGCGCTGATCGGCGCGGGGCTGTTCAGTTTCTTCCAGTCGATCGGCCAGATCGATGTGGTCATCAACGTCCTGTACGTATTCATGCTCGGTTCGATCGGCGCGCTGATGCTCAAGGAAGCGCTGGCCGCGCTCAATATCCGCCAGTCGAAGAGCCAGCAGCGCGCCGCCAAACGCCGCCACCATCCGCTGGTCGCCTCGCTGCCCTATCGCTGGCGCTTCTACGCCTCGGGGCTCTACATTTCGCCGCTCGCCCCGCTGATCCTCGGCACCGGCGTCGGCATTCTGACCATGCTGATGGGGGTCGGTGGCGGGTTCATGCTGGTCCCCGCCATGCTCTATATCCTCGGGATGAGCGGCAAGGTGGTGGTCGGCACATCGCTGTTCAACATCCTGTTCGTCACCATGGCGACGACGATGACCCACGCGCTGACGACCAAGGCGGTCGACCTCGTGCTGGCCGCGTTGCTGCTGGTCGGATCGGTGCTGGGCGCGCAGTTCGGCACGCGTCTGGCGCTGATGCTGAAGCCGGACTGGCTGCGGCTGGCGCTGGCAACCACGGTGCTGCTCGTCGCGCTGCGGATGCTGTTCGGGCTCAGCATCCAGCCCGACGAGGTCTATTCGGTGGTCAACCTGTGACCGCATTGCGGCGCATCGCGTTGACGCTGGCATGCCTGATTGTGCTGCCGGCCCAGAGGGCCGAGGCGCGCGATCCTGTTCTGGTGCCCGAAGTCTCGCAGAAGGAAGTGCAGGTCCGGCAGGGCTTTACCGGCACCGAGCTGCTGCTGTTCGGGGCAGTGATCGACCCGGATGAGCGCGGCGACGACGCTTTCGACATCATCGTCGTCCTTAAGGGGCCGGCCCAGCCCATCCAGTTGCGCGAGAAGCGGCAGATTGGCGGGATCTGGATGAATGCGGAGAGTACGGCCTTCCGGTCCGCGCCATCCTACTTCGCGGTCGCGTCCAGTCGTCCGATCAAGCAGATCGTGGACGATCGTACGGCGGCGATCTTCGAATTCGGAACCGAGTTCATCCAGCTCAGCCCCTCGGGTTCGATCGATCTTGAAGAACAGGCGAGAATGCGCGCCGGGCTGGTCGACCTGCGTGAGCGGCAGGGCCTCTACCGCACGATCGAGGACGGCGTGACCGTGCGCGAAGGCGTGCTTTACCAGGCGCGCATCGGCTTGCCTTCCAACGTCCAGACGGGTGCCTATACGGCGGAGACCTTCGCCTTGCGCGATGGCCGTGTGGTCGCCTCCGCAGTGGCCGAAGTCTCGGTTCGCAAGGTCGGGTTCGAGCGGTTCGTGGAGCTGTTCGCAAACCGGCAGCCGCTGCTTTACGGGCTCGTCGCCATCTTCCTGTCTCTCCTGATGGGTTGGCTGGCCGGGCGCCTCTTCAACCGGTCCTGAGGGGGCCTGCGCGGGCAGCCCCGGCCGAACGGATTGACCCCATCTTAACCGTCTCGCTCTAGGGCGTTTGGTGGCTCCGGGACGAAGGGTAGCCGCTGAAGCGACGAGGGGTTGCGCATGACTGACAACGGTGGTCACGAGTTCCGCCAGGCAGCGAATTATCCGGTTGAGCAGGACGAGGTCGTCGAACCGCGGCGCGCCAATCCGACCGGCCAGCCGATCGGGGTCGTGCTCGACGTGGCCGGTGCTGGCGCGATCATCGCGCTCGACCCCGAACGGCTCAGCGAATGCGCCGGTGACGACGATCCGGCGATCGCGCTTGCCGGGCAGGTCGGCAGCCAGGTGAAAATTCGCGCGGGCGACAACTGGCTGCTCGCGAGCGTACGCAACCAGAAACGCGACCGCAGGGGCACCGGCGGGATTGTCGCCGAAATCGACTTTCTGGGCGAGGGGGCGGAGGAAAAGCTGACCGGTCGCATCCGGGGCTTCCGCCGCGGCGTCACCCGTTATCCGGTGCCCGGCGGCATGGTCTTCGCCGCCAGCACCAACGATCTGCGCCACGTTTTCGCGGGCGACGGGCGCGCCTTCATTGAAATCGGCACGGTCTTTCCCACGCGCGACATTCGCGCCGGGCTCTATATCGATTCGCTCCTCGGCAAGCATTTCGCGCTGCTCGGCTCGACCGGGACGGGCAAGTCGACCACCACCGCACTGATGCTTCACCGGATCTGCGAGGCTGCGCCGCAGGGTCATGTGATTATGATCGATCCGCACGGTGAATATGCCAGTGCGTTCAAGACCAATGGCGCGATCCTCGACGTGGGCAATCTGCGGATGCCGTATTGGCTGATGAACTTCGAGGAACACTGCGAAATCCTGCTGACCAGCCAGGGCAGCAACCGGCAGATCGATGCGGACATTCTGGCCAAGTGCCTGCTTGTCGCGCGCAGCAAGAACCGTCTGGCCGAAAGCATCGGCAAGGTCACCGTCGATTCGCCGGTGCCGTATCTCCTGTCGGACCTGTCGGCGGCGCTGACCAAGGAAATGGGCGATCTCGACAAGGCGACCGGCATCGCGCCCTATATGCGGATCAAGACCAAGCTGGACGAGCTCAAGTCCGATCCGCGCTACCAGTTCATGTTCTCCGGCATGCTGGTGGGCGACACGATGGCCGAGTTTCTCGGCCGCATCCTGCGTCTGCCGACCGAGGACAAGCCGATCTCCATCATCGACGTCTCAGGCGTGCCGTCCGACATTACCTCTACCGTGGTCGCGGTGCTCAGCCGGCTGGTGTTCGATTACGCCACCTGGGCCCGCGAAGAGCGGACCCGCCCGATCCTGCTGGTGTGCGAGGAAGCGCACCGATACGTTCCCAGCGAGAAGAACTTCGACAGCTCCTCGGTCGGCAAGGTGCTCAGCCGGATCGCCAAGGAGGGGCGCAAATACGGCGTTGCCCTCGGCCTGGTGACGCAGCGTCCATCCGACCTTGCCGAAGGCGTGCTCTCGCAATGCGGCACGATCATCTCGATGCGGCTCAACAACGAGCGCGACCAGGCCTTCGTCAAGGCTGCCATGCCCGAGGGCGCGCGCGGGTTCCTCGATTCGATCGCCGCGCTCCGCAACCGCGAATGCATCATCTGCGGCGAGGGCTCGTCGGTGCCGATGCGGGTGACCTTCGACACGCTGGAGGAATCCAAGCGGCCCGCTTCGGAAGACCCGAGCTTCAGCAAGCTGTGGCGCGAAACCGGTGGCGAGGAAGAGGCGCTGGAGCGGATCGTGGAGCGCTGGCGCAGCCACTCGTAAGACGATCAGGCCGCGTTGAGCAAAGTGCCGATCAACAAGGCTGCGTCCTCATCCGGCATTTTGCCGACGGCGGCGTGCAATTTCTGCAAGGCTTCGCACTGTTGTGCGCTTGACAGGACGCCCGGGTCGCCTTGGTCGAAGAGCATCGCCAATTGTGCTTCAGAGGCGCCCTCTTGCACCATGGACTGGCGCAGCTTTGCCACCAGTGAGGGGGTCACGGCCAACCGCATCTGCTGGTCGCGTCTGCCTGTCGCCATTGCCTCCACCCGGCTTGCGACGGACTTGCCGAAAAGCGTCCGCAGCTCTTGCGAGGTTTCGTCCGTCACCTCGATCCTTCCGAACAGATAATCGCTGCACATCGTCGGGTTTTCGCGCGACAGCAGATCCACCAGCGCTTCCTCGTCGGCAAGAACGGAGCGCAGGTTCTGTGTCGGCGCGTAGGCAAAATCGTTGCGATGGCTCGCCATGAACTCTTGGAGCACGTTATTGATTACCAGCAGTAGGGTCTCTTCATCCTCGGCCTGGATGGCTGCGTCACCGAGCCTATCGAGCATCTTGTCGTATTGAAGAGGGAAATGGGTTTCGATCGCCTCCATCAGGGCGAGATCGCCGGGATTTGCCTTGAGCGCGGCTTCGATCTGGTTTTCCACCCGCTTCTGCGGGTTGAAATACTCCTCGATGCCCCCCGCCAGAAAAAAGCGAACAGCCAGGCCTGCCACGATCAGCCCGACGACCAGACCGATCGATCGCGGAAGCGATTGCTGCGATGAAAAACCCAATCCGAAAAACCCCCCGATTCGCCGGCATCGTGCGCCCGCGAACCTGTTACGTCCCTCGTGTGTCGCCGAACAGATGGATATGCAGCCGATCCGAAAGCCTGAAGCCGTGTTCGAGGCATAGCGGCACCAGCCATTCCTGCCGCGCGCGCAAGGTCGCGCCGTCGGTGCCTTCGGCCATCAGGAACACGCGCCCGCGTGGCAGGGCGTGCGCACGCACAAGCTCGCGCACTTCCTCGACATCGGCGGGCTCGGCGACGACGAACTTGAAGAACGCGCGGGCATCGCTGGCATAGCGGCGCAGCACGCCCGGCACGATCGCCAGCTCGCGCGCATTGCCCGAATGCGTCAGCTTGGGGCTGATATTGAACTGGTCGACCCACACCTCGAGCTTGGGCGGCGGGAAGGCGGTGCCGTTGGTTTCGATCTCCACCGTCATATCGGGCAGCGTAGCGAGCAATTCGGCAAGCGGAGCCGCCTGCAACATCGGCTCGCCGCCGGTCACCACCAGCCGCCGCTGGCCAAGCGCGGCGATGCAATCCGCCACCTCGGCCACCTCGAGCGTTACCTGATTGGCCTTGCGCTCGAAGGTTTCGCCGGATCGGTGCGGGCGCTCATCGCCGGTAAAGTGCCACGTATAGGCGGTGTCGCACCACACGCAGGCGAGGTTGCAGCGCGACAGGCGCAGGAAGGCGGTCGGCTCGCCCGCGCTGGGGCCTTCACCTTGTACGGAGGCGAAAATCTCGGGGCCTCCCCCAAGGTCAACGGGGCCGTCGGTGGCGAGAACGAGGTTCATGCGAGGCGATCCCTGACACACCTGACACAGTGTCCTAGCCAAGAATTCCGGTCTGCCGCACGAACACCGCAGGTGGTGGTTTTAAGTAAGGCAGCGGAAGCAGTCATGGGGCAGCGCATGCCAGAAAACCTGAAGTTAGGAAATCGGCGCTCGTCATTCGAATGAGCCCGCCACTCGAACGTATGGTCAGTCCCACCCTGCGGGGTCCAGCGCCAGGAGCGTTGCTAATTGATCGTACAGCGCCGGCACCTGGTCGCGCAGCTCGCGAGGCCGCTCGAAGAAGGTCACGATTGCCTCAGCGAAGAACTCCTGGTGGTTGCTGGCACCATACGGGTCGATCAGCGTGCGCTCGCCGTTTTGGACGCGTTGCACCTGGTCTTGGTACGCATCGAGCATCGCCCTTTCCCAGCCCGCGTAAGTCTGTCCCTTGCGCAGAAGCGGGATGCCATTGGTGTGGCCCGACAGGCTATCGAGCTGGTGCGCGAATTCGTGGATCACGACATTGTGCCCATCTTCCGCATCCAGACCACCCTGCAGCGCATGGTCCCATGACAGGATGACCGGGCCGCGTGCCCAGCTTTCGCCCAGCGTCGCGTGCTGGTTTTCGTAGACCACGCCGTCGCCGTGCGTATCGCGGTTGGTCAGGAAGGCCGACGGGTAGAGCAGCACGTTCCGGAGCGTGTCGTACCAGACCGGGCTGTTGACCACGAGAAGGCAGGCCTGCGCCGCGATCGAGAGCTCCATCTCTTCGGTGACCTCCACCCCATTCTGGCCGCGGAAGGTGATCTGATCGAGGAAGAGGTTCATCTTCCCCTCCAACGCGGACCGCACTTGAGGAGGCAACCGACGGACCAGCGGCACCAGCTTCTCAACCACCGCCCGCTGCTGTGTCGTGAGCGACGATGCGAGCAGCGCCTTGCGCTTCCGCTGCTTCGAATAGCGGCGGTATAGCAGGAACGCGGCCACGAGCAGCGGTAGGGCAAGAATGATCCAGGGCGTCATCTTGCAGAAGTAAGATCGCAGCTATCGCTTTGGTAGGAGGCTCGCCCGCCGGGGCGGCGCGAGCCTACCCCAGCCGCGCCAGCGCGTTACGCAGGCGATCGATCTCGCTGGCGTGGAACGCTGCATCGGCCTTCGCCTTCTCGACCGCTTCGGGCTTGGCCTTTTCGACGAAGGATGGGTTGGACAGCCGTTTGTCGAGCGATCCGAACTCCTTCTGGCTCGCCTCCATCGCCTTGGTCAGGCGGGCTTTCTCGGCCTCCACATCGACGATCCCTGCCAGCGGGACGATAAAGGCATCCTCGCCCGCCGCGATCTGCATCGCGGGGCCGGCAGGGGCTTCCTCGGCCAGATGAAGCGGGGTGAGGCGGGCCAGCCGCTCGATCGCTGCAGAGCTGCGCTCGACAATGCTCGCGGCCAGCGGGGAGGGGGCGGGCAGCCATGCTTCCAGCTTGGCGCCGGGTGCGATGCCCAGCTCGTTCTTCGCGGCGCGGGTCGCGGTGGTCAGCGCGATCATCCAGTCGATCGCCGCGACTGCGTTTGCATCGACTTCGGCCTGCGGATCGGGCCACTGCGCCACGATCAGGTCGTAGGGGCGCTCACCGCCCTGGAACTGCGCCTGCGCATGCCACAGCTCTTCGGTGACGAAGGGCATGAAGGGGTGCAGCATGACGAGGATCTGGTCGATCGCCCAGCCTGCGACCGCGCGCGTTTCCTGCGCGGGCGGGCTGTCCGCATCCGCGCCGTCCTTGGCAAAGACCGGCTTGATGAGTTCCAGATACCAGTCGCAGAAGCGATCCCACACGAAGTGGTAGATCGTGTTCGCGGCGGCATCGAAGCGCAGATCGGCCAGCGCCTGCTCCAGCGCAGCCTTCGTCTCGATCACCTCGCCGATGATCCATGAATTGACCGCCAGCGTGGCTTTGGGCGCGGCGACGCTTTGCGACGCGCCGATCCCGTTGGTCTGGCAATACCGCACCGCGTTCCACAGCTTGGTCGCGAAGTTGCGATACCCCTCGACCCGGCGCTCATCCATCTTGATGTCGCGGCCCTGGCTTTCCATGGCCGCCATGAAGAAGCGCAGCGCATCGGCGCCGTACTGGTCGATAAGGCCGAGCGGATCGACCACGTTGCCTTTCGATTTGCTCATCTTCGCACCGTCGGCGGCGCGCACGAGCCCGTGCAGATAGAGGCGCGGCCATGGCTTCTGGCCGGTGTTGAAATAGCCCGCCATCAGCATCCGCGCGTCCCAGAAGAACAGGATATCGAAGCCGCTGATGAGCAGATCGTTCGGGTAGTGCTTTTCAACGAGGTCGGTCTTGTCCGGCCAGCCGAGCGTGGCGAAGGGCCACAGGGCGGAAGAGAACCACGTGTCGAGCACGTCCTCGTCCTGCACCAGGGCGACGCCGGGCCCGGCAAGGCTCTGTGCGGCTTCGGCGTCCTCGGCCACGATCACGCGGCCTTCCGGCCCATACCATGCCGGGATCCGGTGCCCCCACCATAGCTGGCGCGAGACGCACCACGGCTGGATGTTCTCCATCCAGTTGAAGAAGGTTTTCTCCCACGTCTTGGGGACGATCTCGACCTCGCCGCTGCGCACCGCCTCGATCGGCTTCACCGCGAGCTTTTCGGCGTCGACATACCACTGGTCGGTCAGCCAAGGCTCGATCACAACACCGCCGCGGTCGCCGAAGGGCGTCGCGATCTGGCGGGGTTCGGCGTCGTGCTCGACCTCCTCGCCCTTCTTGGTCCTGGCGATATGCGGGATCAGGAAGCCCTCTTCCTTCAGCCGTGCGACCACGGCTTCGCGCGCGCCGTTCAACTCGTCGCGGCGGAAGCGGTGGAGGCCGATGAATTCTTGCGGAACCAGCCCGTCGGCGGTCTGGCAAACGTTCGCCTCGGCATCGAGCATGTTGAGCATCTCGGCAGGCGCGAAGCCTGCGCGCTTGCCGACCTCGAAATCGTTGAAGTCGTGCCCCGGCGTGATCTTCACCGCGCCCGAACCCAGTTCGGGGTCGGCGTGCTCGTCCGCGACGATGGGGATGCGGCGCCCGGTGATCGGCAGGATCACGTGCTTGCCGACCACGCTCTTGTAGCGTTCGTCGGTCGGATGCACCGCCACCGCCATATCGGCGAGCATCGTTTCGGGCCGCGTCGTCGCGACCTCGATGAAGTCCGCACCGCTATCCAGCGTCACGCCGTCGGCCAGCGGGTACTTGAAGTGCCAGAAGCTGCCGGGGATCGTCTGCTGTTCGACCTCAAGGTCCGAAATCGCGGTCTTGAGCTTGGGGTCCCAATTCACCAGCCGCTTGTCGCGGTAGATCAGCCCGTCATTGTAGAGATCGACGAAGGTCTTGGTGACGGCCTTGCTGAAGTGATCGTCCATCGTGAATTGTTCACGCGACCAGTCCATCGAGCAGCCCAGCCGGCGCAACTGGCCGGTGATCGTGCCGCCGCTTTCTTCCTTCCACTCCCAGACTTTCCCGATGAAGTCTTCGCGCGAGTAGTTGGTCCGCTTGTCCTGCCTCGCTTCCAGCTGGCGTTCGACCACCATCTGCGTCGCGATGCCCGCATGGTCGGTGCCGACCACCCACAGCGCATCCTTGCCGCGCAGCCGCTCGTACCGGACGATGATGTCCTGTAGCGTGTTGTCCAGCGCATGGCCGATATGCAGGCTGCCGGTGACGTTGGGCGGCGGGTTGACGATGGTGAAGGCCTGCGCGTCCGGGCGCTCTGGCCGGAAGCGGCCGTTCTCTTCCCAATGGGCGTACCAGCGCTCTTCGATTGCGGCGGGTTCGAAGGTGGTCGATAGTTCTTGCGTCATGGGCGGACCCATAAGCACCACGCGCACCGCTTGTCACCTGAGTGCTTGAGCTTCCAGCGCTTTGCCCGCATAGCGACACGCGATGGCGACAGAGGCGCAGCATACGCTGGAACAAGGCGGCGACGGGGGCGGAATCCTCAGGCTTTCGGGGCCGTATATCCTGTCGACCATCGGCGAGATCGAGGGTGATCTGCGCAAGCGCGATCTCGGCATCGCGACGATCGACCTTGGCGAGGTCAACGAAATCGACACCGTCGGTGCATGGTTCGCCTGCAAGCTGGCGCGCGAGAATTCCGCAGAAATCGTCAATGCGAGCGAGCGGGCGCAGCGGCTTATCGATGCGGTTGGCGAGATCGACAATGATTCGCCCATGGCCGCGGCGCGCAACGCGCTGCTGGAGCGCGCATCCGAAGCGATGGGCGAAAAGGTGTTCGGTGCCGGGCGCGGCACCACCAACATCATCGGTTTCCTCGGCCAGGTGCTGATCGGCATTGGTGCGCTGATTCGACACCCGCGCCGGTTCCGCTATCGCGCGCTGGTCCACCAGTTCGAATCGGTCGGGGTCAACTCGCTGCCGATCATCGGCCTGATGAGCTTCCTGATCGGGATCGTGATCGCGCAGCAGGGCGCGGCTCAACTGCGATTTTTCGGCGCCGAATCGCTCACGGTGAACCTCGTCGGGCGGATCACGCTGCGCGAACTGGGCGTGCTGATGACCGCGATCATGGTCGCGGGCCGGTCAGGCAGTGCGTTTGCAGCGCAGATCGGCACGATGAAGCTGACCGAGGAAATCGACGCGATGCGAACCATCGGGATCTCCCCGATCGAGGCGCTGGTCATCCCGCGCATCTTCGCCTGCGTGTTCATGATGGTGCTCCTGGGCTTCTATGCATCGGTCATGGCGATCGTCGGCGGCGCGGTAATCTCCGACTTGATGCTGGGCATTCCGTTCTGGACCTTCCTGATGCGCATTCAGGAAGTCGTGCCGACCTATGATGTGTGGGTGGGCATGATCAAGGCGCCCGTTTTCGGTCTGATCATCGGGATCGCGGGCTGTTACCAGGGGATGCAGGTCCACGGCAATTCCGAGGAAGTCGGCAAGCGCACCACCAATGCGGTGGTCCAGGCGATCTTCACCGTGATCGTGCTCGATGCGTTCTTCGCGGTGTTCTTCACCGGGGTTGGCTGGGCATGAGCAGTATCGTCGACGAAATTTTCGGCGGGGACAAACCGCAGCGGCACGAACGGTTTCGCGGCGAGTATCCGGTGCGCGTACGCGGGCTGGACAATGCGTTCGGCGACCAGGTGATACACGAGAACCTCGATCTCGATTTGAAGCGGGGCGAGATTCTGGGCGTGGTCGGCGGATCGGGCACCGGCAAATCGGTTTTGATGCGCGCGATCATCGGGTTGCAGCAGCCCGACGCGGGCCAGATCGAGGTGTTCGGCCAATCGATGACCGACGCCGAGCCGGACGAGGCGCTGGGCGTGCGCAACCGCTGGGGCGTGCTGTTCCAGGGCGGGGCGCTGTTCTCCACATTGACGGTGGGCGAGAATGTGGAGGTGCCGATCAAGCAGTTCTACCCCGATCTCTCGCCCGAGTTCGTCAGCGAGATCGCGCGCTACAAGGTCGTGATGTCGGGCCTGCCCGAAGAAGCGACGAACAAGTATCCATCCGAGCTTTCGGGCGGGATGAGGAAGCGCGCCGGGCTGGCCCGTGCGCTCGCGCTCGATCCAGAGCTGCTGTTCCTCGACGAACCGACCGCCGGGCTCGACCCGATCGGTGCATCGGCTTTCGATCAGCTGACCAAAGAACTCAAGCAAACGCTCGGGCTGACGGTGTTTCTCATCACCCACGATCTCGATACGCTGCACGAGATCTGCGACCGGGTGGCGGTGCTGGCCGACAGACGCGTGATCGCGGTCGATACGGTGCCCAACCTGATGCAGCTCGACCATCCGTGGATTCAGGAATATTTCAACGGGCCGCGCGGTCGCGCCGCACTGACCGCGCAGGCGCTGGACGAATTGCGCCGGCATATGGACAAGCCGATCGCGGCAGAGGCGGTCAAAGCGTTGGACAAGTCCGGCGAAGACGAGGCATAGGCGACACATTATGGAAACCAGGGCCAATCATGTCTGGGTGGGGGCGGTTACCCTCGCCATTCTCGCCGCCCTGGCGCTTGCGATCGTGTGGATCGCCCGGCTGGGCGAGAACGATCGCAAGGAATACGACATCTTCTTCAAGCAGTCGGTCGCCGGACTGGCCAATGGCAGTCAGGTTTCCTTTGCCGGCGTTCCGGTCGGCCAGGTGAGCGAAATCTCGCTGTGGGAGAAGGACCCCGAATTCGTGCGCGTGCGGGTCGCCGTGAAGCAAGACGTGCCGGTGCTGGTCGGCACCACCGCCACGGTGCAAAGTTCCTTCACCGGCGTCTCGACGATCATGCTGGATGGCGCGCGCAAGGGCCGTCCGCCGATCGATTGCGAAACCACCGCCTGCCCCGAAGGCGTGCCGGTAATCCCGCCCAAGGCGGGCGGTTTCGGCGAAATCCTCGCCAATGCGCCGCTGCTGCTAGAACGGCTGGCCACGCTGACCGAGCGGCTGACCATGCTGCTGTCGGACGATAACCAGCAGCAGCTGGCGGGTATCCTACGCAACACCAACGCGATTTCCGCCGAGGTTGCGGATGCTTCCCCGCAATTGCAGGGCGCGCTCGCGGAGATGCAGATCACGCTGCGCGAGGCGAGCGAAGCACTCGATGCGTTCGAGAAGACCACCGAATCGACCAACGAACTGATCAATCGCGAGGGCGAGTCGATCGCCGATGAACTGCGCAACACGCTGAGCAAGGCGAACAAGACCGCCGAAACGCTCAACGAGACGCTCGAGCAGGCGCAGCCTGCCGTGCGCACGCTCAATGATCGAACCCTGCCGACCGCGAATGCCACGCTCGAGGACCTGCAGGCGACCAGCCGGTCGCTGCGCAGCCTGACCGAGCGTTTGGAAGACAAGGGCGCGACCGACCTGCTGTCCTCGCCCAAGCTGCCCGACTACGAACCGGAGGACTGACAGCGATGTCCATTCTGCGCCTGACGACCCTCCGCCTGCCGATCATCGGGGCTGCCGCGTGCCTGCTGCCCGGATGCATCAGCATCGGCGAAGACCCGCCGCCCGCGCTGCTGACCCTGACGCCCCAGGCGCCGATCGAGACCGGCACCGGGCCCGCGGGCGAGGCGACCAGCGCGCTGACCGTGATGCGGCCCGAAGTTCCCGGTAGCCTCGCGGTGACGCGGGTGCCGGTTCAGGTCGATGCCTCGACCATCGCCTATCTGCAGGATGCGGTGTGGGTCGATCGGCCCGCCAAGCTGTTCCAGAACCTGCTGGTCACCACCATCCGCGAGCGGACCGGGCGGCTGGTGCTCGACGATGTGGAGAGCCGCAGCGGAACCGATGCGATGTTGCGCGGGACCCTGCGCGATTTCGGCTACGACGCGCAGAGCGGGTCGGTTATCGTGACCTACGACGCGATCCGCGAGAGCGCCGGTCGGCTGGAAACCCGTCGCTTCACGGCGCGCATTCCCGGCGTTCCGGCGGAGGCCAGCCCGGTTGGCAATGCGCTGAACGATGCGGCAAACCAGGTTGCGCTCGACGTGGCCGAATGGATCGGCGGGTAGGGCGAAAGCCCGCTTCGCGAAGGACTGCCCTCGCGATCCTAGTCCGGTGATCGCGCCGCGCGCGCAAACGCCAGCGCACGGGCAAACTCGGCCTCGCGCGCGTTGCGGCGGGCCAGCGCCTCGGCATCCGCGCCCCACTGCTCGGCCTGAAAATCCTCTTCCAGATTGGCGGCGGCCCACAGCGCCTGCGCGTCGGCATCGTCCTTCAGCCCGGCTAGCGCCACGCAGAGCGACGCGGCGAGCGAGGCCGAGGCATCCAGCGCTGCAAGAACGAAGGCGCTCTCGCTCTCGAGACGTTGGCGTATCGCTGCACGGCTGGGCTCGGCTTGCGGCTTGTGGAGGATGGAGTGCGTGCGGCTGAGCGTGATGCCCAACTCGTCCTCAACCTGAGCTACGATCGGGTCCCACACCTGCGCCTGGCGCCGCGCTACCGCCTCGTCCGGCTCGGCGCGATAGCATAGCGTATCGCCATCGGCGAAGCCGAGCAGGCGGGCAATTACGGGCTCGCGATCATTCGCGACACTGTCGATCGCGCGGTCGGCGAGGTCGCGCAGCGGGAAGTGATCGGGGTGAATTTCTTCCGGCGCATCCGCCCACTCGCCGCGGAGCAATTCGCCCAGCGCCCTGGTGGGCAGGATCTGCGCGCTGCCGCAGCGCGTCTTGACCGGCCTGCCGTCGAGCGCGACCTGCCACCCGCAATCGACCTGCGTGAGGTCGGCCGCCTTCCAGAACCGCTTCATGGCTGGTCGCGCTTCCACTTCCTGGCGAGCAGGACGGGGGCCACGAAGAACAGCAGCGGCCCGGCGACGAACAGGGCGGGGCCGATGATCGCCCCTGCGTCGCCGGCATCGATCCGGCCCACGACGAACATCGCGCCGGTAAAGGTCGTGAAAATTCCGGCGAGGCGGGTGAATTGCAGCGCCCAGTATCGGCGCGCCGCAACCGCCTCGGCCGCTTCGGGGTCAGCGTCCAAGGAGAATCTCCGTCAGGTGTGTCGGGGTTTGCGCGACCGCTTCGGCGCCCGCGCGCAGCAGTTCCGCGGGCTCGTGATAGCCCCACGCCACGCCGATGGCGCGCACGCCCGCAGTTTTCGCCATCTCGATATCGAAACTGGTATCGCCGATCATCACGGCATCGCCGGGCGCTGCACCACATTCGACCAGCGCCTCTTCCAGCATGGCCGGGTGGGGTTTGGAAGGATGCCGATCCGCGCCCTGAAGGCTGTCGAAAACCCCGGTCAGCCCATGCGTGGCGACCGTTGCGTTCAGGCCGCGGTCGGATTTGCCGGTGGCGACCGCGAGGCTCCAGCCTGCCTGGCGCAATGCGTCCAGCACTTCGCGGATGCCCGCATAAAGCGGCTCACGCAGGGCGCCGCTCTCGCGCGTGGCGCGGAAATGCGATTTGTAGGCCTCGACCACCGCCATCCGTTGTTCGCGTTCGGCATCGGGAGCCAGTTGCAGGACCGCCTGTGGCAGGCTGAGCCCGACGATCCGGCGCACTGCGTTGCGATCGGGCTGAGGCAGTCCCGCTTGGGCAAATGCAGCCTCCATCGAATCGCACACCGCCGCCTGCCCGTCGACCAGCGTGCCGTCGCAATCGAACACCGCGCAGCGGATGGTCATGCGCCAAGAGTCCGCATCAGCTGCGCGATTGCGGGCCGTCCCGCAGCGGCCTGCCCTGCGGCAATTCGCTCGCGTTCAGCCGCGCTCTTTTTCTGCGAGAGCTTGATGGTGGGGCGCCACGCCTGCACCTCCAGCTCGAACCCGGCGATGCCCTTGAACAGCCCGCTCCACAGCGACTCGCTCGCCTCGTCGGCGCGCCATGGCTCGCCCTCGATCCGGGCTTCGTGCTTTGCGATGGCGGCATGCAGGAACGCCTCCAACCCCTCGTCCACCATCCGCCGCACCCTGCCTTCCAACTCCAGCGCGACGTAATCCCAGGTCGGCACGCTATCGCGGTTCGCGTACCAGCGGGGCGAGACGTAGGCGTCCTGGCCGTTGACCGTCACCAGAGCGGTCGCTCCGTCGAGGTGGCGGGTCAGGGAATTGCCGCGCGCAAGATGGAATTGCACCGCACCTTCGCCTGACAACAGTAGCGGCGTGTGCGCCACGCGGGGTCCGTCGGGCGTGGTGAGGAACACCATCCCGAAGCCGATCTTGTCGATTAGCATTTCGAGCAGCGCGCGATCGTCGCTGCGAAAGACCGGGTTCGGATGCATCAGCGCTTGCCTTTGGGTTTCGGCTTCTTGCCTGCCTTGCTCTTGGCGGCGGGTTTGGAGACGGCGCGCGAGCGGCGTTCGCCCCGGCGCGCCTTGCGATATTGCTTGGCGTGCTGTTTGGCGTCCTGCTTCTTCTCGGCCTTGGTCTTGGGCCCCGGATCGTCGCGCAGCGGCTCCGCATCGGTCAGCGACAGGTCGAAGCCCATCTGCTCCATCGTCGTGGCGAAATGCTCGGGCAGCTCGGCGGTCACGTCCAGCTGGCCGCCGCCTGGCTGGGTAATGATCAGGCGGCGCGCGTGCAGATGCATCTTGCGGCTGATGCTGCCGGTGAGAAAGGCTTCCTGCCCGCCATATTTGCCGTCGCCGACGATCGGATGGCCCATCGCGGCGCAGTGGACGCGCAACTGGTGGGTGCGGCCGGTCAATGGTTCGAGTTCGAGCCATGCAGCGCGGTTGCCTGCGCGTTCCACCACGCGGTAGCGCGTCTTGGCCGGTTGCCCGCCCTCCATGTCGACATGCATCTTCTCGCCGCCGGTGCCCGGTTGCTTGGCGAGCGGTGCGTCGATCTCTCCGACATGCTGTTCGGGCACGCCAACGACGAGCGCCCAGTAGACCTTCTTGGCGCTGCGCCCGGAGAAGCGCTTGGAGAATGCCGCCGCGCTGCCCGGCGTGCGCGCGATCAGCAGCACGCCCGACGTGTCCTTGTCGAGCCGGTGAACAAGGCGAGGGCGGGGGCCGTCACCCTCTACGAAGGCATCGAGCAGGCCGTCGACATGGCTGTAGGTCTTGCTGCCACCCTGCGTCGCGAGGCCCGGCGGCTTGTTGAGCACGATCGCCGTCTTGGTCTCGGTGATGACCATCGCGCGTGCCTGCTGGCGCTGCTCATCGCTCAGTTCGGCGCGTTTGCGCGGGGCCCTTGCTTTCGCGGGATTGCCGGGGGGAATGCGCAGCACCTGGCCCGCCACGAGCCGATCGTCCGGCTTGGCGCGGCCGCCATCGACCCGGATCTGCCCGGTGCGCGCCCAGCGCGCCACGGTTGCGAACCCGACTTCGGGCAGGTGTCGCTTGAACCACCGGTCCAGCCGGATATCGTCATCGTCGGGCGCGACCGTGTATTGCCGCACTTCCCTTCTTTCGGGCCTGCTCTCGTCGGTTCCCTTGTCGGGGTCTGTTTCGGTCGGCGACATTGCTTAGAACACTCGTGTAATGGTGAGGCCGAAGACCAGCGCGCTGATCGACAGCGAAACCGACAGCAGCACGTAGAGCAGCGCGATCGATACCTGCCCGCGCTCGATCAGTAGCCAGGTTTCGAGGCTGAACGCCGAAAATGTGGTGAAGCCGCCAAGCAGGCCGACGCCGAGGATCAGCCGGAGCGGATCGGCATGGCCGTCGGCAAACCCGCGCGCGAGGCCGCCTGCCAGCAAGCCCATGACAAGCGAGCCGATGGCGTTGGCGGCGAGCGTCGGCCAAGGGAACGTGCTGACCGCAGGCACGCCGAGCCACGCGGTCATCGCGCGACCGAGATTATAGCGCAGCGCAGCGCCGATTCCGCCGCCGAGCGCGACACCCAGCGTTGCGGTGATGGGGGAAAGACTGGTCATTTGCGTGACGCTCTCTATAGTGCCCGGGTGCCCGCGCCAACCCGCGTCGCGTGCGCTACACGTGCTGTGGGCGCGGCGGATCGCCCGTATGTGCCTTGCACGGCGGTGCCATTTGGCCTATAAAGCGCGCATCGGGGCTGGCCGCTTCGGCATTGCCGGCCTTTTCCATATAATGATTTTCGTCGGTCCGCGCAGTGGCGCGTGCTGCCAAGTTTATGTTTTGAAAGGCGTTTTAGTTTATGCAAATCATGGTTCGCGATAATAATGTCGACCAAGCTCTGCGGGCTCTCAAGAAGAAGCTGCAGCGTGAGGGCGTCTATCGCGAGATGAAACTGCGTCGCCACTACGAGAAGCCGAGCGAGAAGCGCGCGCGCGAAAAAGCCGCCGCCATTCGCCGCGCGCGCAAGATGGACCGCAAGCGCGCCGAGCGCGACGGTCGCTAGGCCTGTTCGCCGGATCGGCTGCGATAGCGCGGTCGATCGGGCTGGGTTGTCTGGCACGGCCTTGAACACACAGCCTTGAACAGCAGGACGGCTTGCGCCAGATGGGCGCGAGCCGTTCGGCGTTTCGACGCCGGACGAATCTGCCTTTTCGCCGCATGGCCTCAAGCCTTTTCAGGATCTGATCGATGACCGAAGTCACCCGCGTCCCCCTCCGCCCGATCGCGAAGGGCTCGCTCGCCAAACTGTGGATCGGTGTGATCGTTGCGGTCGTCCTCGCCGTGCTGCTCGCGTGGAGCCTCGCGCCCAAGGGCTATGGCCTGACCGTACTGGAAGCGGGCGAGGGGCCGAGCCCCAGCGCCGATGACGTGATCTTCGTCAACTATGTCGGCAAGCTGGCCGACGGTAAGGTGTTCGACCAGTCGCAGCCGCTGCCGATCCCGGTGGAAGGCGTGTTCCCCGAAGGCAATCCGCTGCCGCTCAGCAACATGATTCCCGGCTTCACCGAAGGTGCGCTACAGATGCAGAAGGGTGGCGAGTACGAGCTGCGTATCCCGCCGAGCAAGGGCTATGGCGACGAGCCGCGGACCGATCCGCAGACGGGCGAAGTCATCATCCCCGCCAACAGTGAACTTATCTTCGAGGTCGAGTTGGTCGACTTCATGAGCCGCGCCGAATTCGAACGCCGCGTGCAGGTCATCACCCAGATGATGCAGCAACAGCAGGGCGCGATGATGGGCGGACCGGGCGGCGCGCCGATGGGCGAGCCCCTGCCTGAAGGAGCTCCCGAAGGGGCTGCGCCGCCGCAGTAATTCGCCTATGGTCCTTCCCTTCAAAGGGAGGGGTCGATGGACGAAGAGGGCGCTTACGAGGGCGGCGATACCGCACGCAGCCGGGTCGAGACCGACTGGCCGCTGCGTCCCTGGCTGTTCGCAGGCCTCCTGGCGCTGGCAGGCCTCGCGATCCATCTGATTACTGCCGATGCTGACGAAAGCGGGCCGCGCGTTGCGGCGGCTGCCTTCATCGCCTTCGCCTGCGGTGCCTTCGTTCTCACTGCCGAGCGTGGACGGCTGCTTGTGCCTGCGATCTTCTCCATCGTCACCGGCCTCTTCGTCGGCGGACTGACCTGGCGCGCGGTCGGCGCGGGCAATGATGTCGCGGATAGCGGCTATGCCGTGGCGGCGGGCGTGTTTGCCTGCCTGCTCGCCGTGCCGCTGTTCCAGGCCGATTTCTTTCATCGCCGGCTGCGGACCGACTACAAGGACATCCACTATTTCGTCTGGACCGACGCGATCACGGGTGCGGGTGCCTTCGCATTCCTAGGGCTCGCCTGGCTCCTGATCTGGCTGGTCGCGTCGCTGTTCGACCTCGTCGGCATTCCCTTTCGCGAGCTGGTGCAGGCGGACTGGTTCGGATGGATGTTTGCTGGGCTGACGCTGGGTGCGGGTCTGGGCACGCTGCGCAACCAGTTGAAGATCATCGGCACGCTGCAATCGGTGGTGCTGCTGGTCCTTTCCATCCTTGCATTGCCGTTGGCCATAGCGATTGCAGTCTTCCTCGGCGCGGTGGTCGTCTCGGGGCCGAGCGTGCTGTGGAACGCGACCGACTCTGCGACCCCGGTGCTGCTGTCGATCGCTATCGGCGCCTACGTGCTCGCCAATGCCGTGCTGCGCGACCGAAATGCGGACATGGTCGGCGGGCAGGTGCTCAAGTGGTCGGGCTATGCGCTGGCGCTCGGCATCCTGCCGCTGACGGTGTTTGCCGCGATCAGCACTGGCGTGCGGATCGACCAGCACGGGCTTTCGCCGGAGCGGTTGTGGGCGCTGTGTTCGATCATCGTCGCGGTCGCCTTCGGGCTCGCGTACTTCATCGACGCTGTGCTGGGTGTGCGCGGGAGCTGGCGGGATCGGCTGCGTGCATCGAACCTGCGGCTGGGGCTCGCGACGGCGCTGTTCGCGCTGTTCCTCGCGCTGCCGATCCTCAATTTCGGTTCGCTGTCGACGAAGGACCAGCTCGCGCGGCTGGAAACGGGGGCGATTTCGGTGGAGGAGTTCGATTTCTCCGCCCTGCGCTGGGACTTCGGCGAGCCGGGGCGCAAGGCGTTGGCGCGGCTGGCGAAGAGCGGACGCCCTCGTGTCGCGGAACTGGCGCGCATGACCTTGCAATTGAAGACGAAGCCTTACCGCTCGACCATTCCGGAACGAGAGGCGATGGCGTCCACTGCCGATCTCTCCACGCTCGATGACGATACGGCTGAGGCTGTCCGGGCCTTGTTACGCGACGAGGTCATTCTGTGCAGGGAAGGATGCAGGGTGGAACCGCTCCGAGCTTCGCCCGAAGGTGTGCTGATCGCGCTGATGACCAAGGCCGAGTATGGTGACAAACCCCACCTCCTTTGGGTCGCAGCTGGAAGTGACAAGGCCGAAACCCAACGTGTATACGATGGGAAGCTGATTCACGAGTACGAGGGGCTGGATGGCCCTGTTGACTATGACGGCGACATCGAACTTCGGCCTTTCGAGGGGCAGCAGATATTCGTGGACGGCAAGCCCGCTAGCCAACCATTCAAGTAATCTGACCGCTTGATGCTGCGATGCGGCGCGGCTAACGCCACGCTATGTCAATCACCCGCGAAGAAGTGGCCAAGATCGCGAGCCTCGCGCGCATCCAGATGGATGACGCGGCGCTGGATCGCATGGTCCCCGAACTCAACAATATCCTGGGCTGGGTCGAGCAGCTGGGCGAGGTCGATACCTCCTCGGTCGAGCCGATGACCGCCGTGATCCCGCAGGCCATGCGCCTGCGCGAAGACGTGGTCGATGCCGATCCGCTGACCGCAGGTGGGCGGCGCGAGGATGTGCTCGCCAATGCCCCCGCTGCCGAGCACGGATTTTTCGGCGTGCCCAAGGTGATCGAGTGATCGCGCAACGCGCCTCCATGAGCCCCAGCGAAAGCTGGGGCCTCCATCCAATTTGCGCGGAACTGGCGGCCCGGGGTCCCAGCTTTCGCTGGGACTCACAGATATGAACGACCTTACCAACCTTGGCGTCAAAGCCATCCGCGACGGGGTCGCCAAGGGCGATTTCACCGCGCGCGAAGTGGCCGAGGCTTTCAACGCCAATGTCGCCGCCGCGAAGCACTTGAACGCCTTCATCGTCGCCACGCCTGAGAAAGCTCTCGAAGCCGCCGACGCGGTGGATGCGAAGCGCGCGAAGGGCGAGGAACTGGGCAAGATGGGCGGCGTGCCGATAGGCATGAAGGACCTGTTCTGCACCGACGGCGTGCAGACCACGGCCGCCAGCCACATCCTCGAAGGCTTCGTCCCGCAGTACGAAAGCACCGTGTCCGCCAACCTGTGGAAGGCGGGTGCGGGGATGCTGGGCAAGCTCAACCTCGACCAGTTCGCGATGGGTTCGTCGAACGAGACGAGCTATTTCGGCAACGTCATTTCGCCGTGGCGCAAGCAGGGCGGTAATGCCGCGCTGATCCCCGGCGGTTCGTCGGGGGGCTCGTCCACTGCGGTTGCCGCACGGCTCGCTCCGGCAGCCACCGGCACCGATACCGGCGGTTCGATCCGCCAGCCTGCCGCCGTCACTGGCATCACCGGGATCAAGCCGACCTACGGGCGCTGTTCGCGCTGGGGCGTGGTCGCCTTCGCATCCAGCCTCGACCAGGCGGGGCCGATGGCGCGCGACGTCACCGATTGCGCGATCATGCTGGAGGCGATGGCCGGGTTCGATCCGAAGGATTCGACCTCGCTCGACATGCCCGTGCCCGAGTGGGAGAAGGGGCTGAATGCCGACCTCACCGGCAAGAAAGTCGGCATTCCGCGTGAATACCGCATGGAGGGGACCGATCAGGCGATCCTCGACAGTTGGGAGCGGGGCAAGGAATGGCTGCGCGATGCGGGCGCGGAGATCGTCGATATCTCGCTGCCGCATACCAAATACGCGCTGCCCGCCTATTACATCATCGCCCCGGCCGAAGCCTCCTCCAACCTCGCGCGCTATGACGGCGTGCGCTACGGCCTGCGCGATTTGCCCGAGGGTGCTGGTCTGCAAGACATGTACGCCGCAACCCGCGCAGCAGGCTTCGGCGACGAGGTGAAGCGCCGCATCCTGATCGGCACCTATGTGCTGAGCGCGGGCTTCTACGACGCCTATTACACGCAGGCGCAGAAGATCCGCACGCTGGTGGCACAGGACTTCGAGAAGGCCTGGGGAGAGTGCGACTTGATCCTCGCGCCGACCACCCCCAATGCCGCCTTCCCGCTGGGCGGCTTCGACGGCGATCCGCTGGCGATGTATCTGAACGACGTGTTCGCCGTGCCCGCCAGCCTCGCCGGACTCCCCGCGATGAGCGTGCCCGCGATGCTCAACGGCGACGGCCTGCCGCTGGGCCTCCAGATCGTCGGCAAGCCGTTCGACGAGCAGGGCGTACTCAACGCCGGGCTGGCGATCGAGCAGCGCAGCGGGTTCGATGCCAAACCCGAGAAATGGTGGTGAGCGACGAAGCCCTCTTCACGCTCGTTGCGGCCGTTGCGGTCACGGCGGTCATGATGATCCCGGCAATCATCTCGCGACGCGGCAAGCATGGCGAGGCGCGCTTCGCCAAGGATGAGAAGCGGATCGACGATGAGTAGATGCCGCTTCCATCGCGAGACGTGCGGGCGATAGCTTCGTGAGCGAGTACGACACCGCCTAGTCGGTCGAGTGCCCGCGTTGCAGCGAGAGCAACAGCGCTGCGGATGCTCGGCCTGCGGAGAACCGAAGCCCTATGTGAACTGCAATGCTTGCGGATATGACTTGAGAGAAGCCATTGCTGCTGAACTGGGCGTGTCGAAGGCCATCCGGTGGGGTTGCAGTCTTGCGGGGCTATTGATCGTTTCGGCAGGTGCACCGGCGATGTACTGGAATTCTCATTATATGTGAGCAGGTTCGGGATCGGGCTACGGGCGGTTTGACGAGGAGGACGCGATGAAGGGCTGCATGAATGCGCTGACGTTTCTGGTGATCCTTGCAGTGACCCTATTTATCGTTCTCGCGATTATCGGCTGGATCAGGGACGGGGGCAGCGACGCAGCCGACACCGCAGACCAGGTGAGCAAATCGGTGAGAGTGCCTGCCGTGGTCGAGGTGTTCGAGGTCTTCTGACCGAAATCGCCGCGCTGGATGAGCGGGGAGAGGTGCTGGCGTCGCGGGAGGCTATGGCGAGCACTCCGCGTGGGCGCGCTTCCCCTAACGCGTAACCAGCAGCTTTCTGAGCTTGCGCAGGGCACGATCCGGTCGCTGGGCCGCCCGTACGAGCGGGGTGAGCCGGTCGCGCCAGTCGCCGTAACGATTGATCGGCACGTCGAGCAAGCGCGCATCGTGAAGCTCGACGAGGCGCCGCAGGAAACCCGGCGAGCGGCGAAAGCCCGGCGGCAGGGACCACATCCGCTCGAATTGTCGACGGCTTATCATCGGGCTTATATCCACCGGGCTGTCGGCCAGGCGAGGTTGGGCGAAGCCCCACGGGCCGAGCCTGAGCTCGAGATAGGCGAGGTCGAGAAATTGGTATGCGTCGAGGTCGGGCGGCAGATCCTCCATCCAACGCTCGATCGCCGCAATCAGCAGAGGATGCTTGGGGAGCTTCAGCAGCCCCAGCAGAACCGACGTGCCGATCTTGTCCGTGCCCTGCAATTCGCTCGTCCAGAGGAATCCGCGGCCGACTTCGCCACCCAGTCCGCCGATAAGATAGCGACCGGCAAGAGGGGCGACGCTGGGCGACCAGACCGCATTCATCCCCGAAAGCGCGTTCCCCGCTGCCTTGATCCAAACCTCAGTCGCTCCCGCGTCGGCCTTCACCCCCGGCAGGATGCGCAATTCAAGGCCATGCGTCTCGGCCAGGATCTTCGCGAGATGCAGGTCGAGGCCGGTAACCGGCAGCGACAGGCTCATGAACTCGGTTTCGCTTCTGGCGGAATTGCACGCCAGCAGCGCGCGCGTCTCGTTGCCACCGGTGAGGCACTGGGTGATCGGGCGTGCCGCGGCCAGTGCGGCGATCACCGTGTCCATCTCGCTGCCCATATCCCGCAGCATCGGATCGACATCGTCGCGATAGGCGGGCATCTCGATCGGCCAGAACCGCTCTGTCTCCCACGTGAGCAGGTTGAGCCGGTGATTGGGCAGAAGCCGGAACAGGCCATCGTGCGCGGTCAGGCCCGCCGTGAACCAACCATCATTATCCGCACCGAAAGCCTGGATCAGATCGCGGCGCAGCAGCGCATCGTACTTATCCCCGAGCACGACTTGCGCCGAAGACCCGGCCTTGCCGCGCTCAGGCGCGTAAACCAGCCCGACGGTCGCGCTGGCGTCGGGATAGGCCCAGACCTCCCCGGCATAGTCGAGCAGCAGGAGGAAGCTTCCGTTGAGCGCGCGAAGCGCATGTTCGGCAACCGCCGCCGGGCTCTCTGCCTCTTCCAGATCGAGCTGTTTCTCAACGAGCTCGCCCCGGTCGATATCGACGGCATGGCCGATCAGGTAACCCGCGGGGCGACCGCCGACCATGACCGGGCAAACGGGCTGGCGGGCATCGTTCCGGACCTGGAGTCGCGCTCCCGGCTGCTCGGAAACCGCGACTTCGACCTCGAATTGAAGATCGATGCCTTGCCCGTCGAATTCGCTCAACACCTTGCTCGACCCTCATTCCTGCCCAAGGCCGGAGCTAGGCCAACCGGGGTTCAAAGTCCACGCCGCGAACTTCAAAGTGCCCGCAGAAATGCGCGCGTGTCGCCCGAAAAACGGGAGCTGGCACGTACTTGTCGCTCGGCCCACCACGCAGGCGGGTGCGATGCGCGAGGGGCCGGGGATGCAATGCGGGTTGAGCGTGGTGCGCACCCCGTTGCAAATTCGCGCGAACCGAGGCAATCGCTCAGCCATGAGCACATACCGTATCCAGGGCGCAACGGGCGAATGGGAGGTCGTGATCGGCCTCGAAGTCCACGCGCAGGTCACCTCCAACGCCAAGCTTTTCAGCGGCGCATCCACCGAATTCGGGGCCGAGCCCAACACGCAGGTCTCGCTGATAGATGCCGCGATGCCGGGCATGCTGCCCGTGCCCAACCGCGAGTGCATCCGCCAGGCGGTGCGCACCGGCATGGCCATCGAAGCCCAGATCAACGCGTGGAGCCGGTTCGACCGCAAGAACTACTTCTACGCCGACCTGCCGCAGGGCTACCAGATCAGCCAGCTTTACCACCCTATCGTGGGCGAGGGGCAGCTGCTGATCGAGGCGGACGAGAAGGCGGGCATCCCCGAGGACAAGATCATCGGGGTCGAGCGCATTCACGTGGAGCAGGACGCGGGCAAGCTGATGCACGATCAGCACCCGACGATGAGCTACGTCGATCTCAACCGCACCGGCATCGCGCTGATGGAGATCGTATCCAAGCCGGACATGACGTCTCCTGCCGAAGCAGGCGCTTACGTGCGCAAGCTCAGGTCGATCCTGCGCTATGTCGGGTCGTGCGACGGCAATATGGAAGAAGGATCGATGCGCGCGGACGTCAACGTCTCGGTGCGCAAGGTTGGCGATCCTGAGCTGGGCACGCGGACCGAGACGAAGAACGTCAACTCGGTGCGCTTCGTCATGCAGGTCATCGAATACGAGGCGAACCGACAGGTCGATGTGCTGGAAAGCGGCGGCTCCGTCGATCAGGAAACGCGCCTGTTCGATGTCGCCACCGGCACCACGCGCACCATGCGCAGCAAGGAAGACGCGCACGATTACCGTTACTTCCCCGATCCCGATCTGCTCCCGCTCGAACTCGAAGATGCTTTCCTGAGCGAATGCCGCGAGAGCCTGCCCGAACTGCCCGACGCCAAGCGTGCGCGGTATGAGAACGAGCTGGGCCTCACGCCCTACAACGCGCGAGAGCTGACCGCCGAGGTGGAAACCTTCGGTCGCTTCGAAACGCTGCTCTCCGCCACGGCGGCCAAGATCGGCAAGCCCGAGAAGACGGTCGCTACGCAGGTCGCCAACTGGGCGCTCTCGGTCGCGCCGGGCGTGATGAAGTCATTGGGCGAAGAAGCCGACCCCGCGCACGCCACCGCAGAGGCGCAGGCGAGCATCCTCGCGATGCAGGACAAGGGCGAGATTTCGGGCGGACAGGCCAAGGAAATCTACGAAATCGTCCTCAAGACCGGTCGCGACCCCGAGGAGATCGCCGATACCGAAGGCCTCAAGCAGGTCAGCGATACCGGTGCGATCGAGGAAGCGATCGACGCGATCATCGCCGCCAACGAAGACAAGGTGGCCGAATATCGCGGCGGGAAGGACAAGCTGTTCGGCTTCTTCGTCGGCCAGACGATGAAGGCAATGCAGGGCAAGGCGAACCCGGCGGTGGTGAATCAGATTTTGAAGGACAAGCTTGGCTAGCAGCCATGAAAGGTCGGTCTGCTGAAAAGGGGGAGGGCGTGCGCCACCCCCGCCATGCGATCTGCGCGACGGCACTGTGCGCCGCGCTGGCAGGCACCGCAGCCTGTTCGCCCGTGCAGCAGTTCCAGAAAGTGGCGGCGGCGGGCGGATCGATCGCCAATTCGGTGCTGGGGGAAGAGGGCGCTGCCCCTCTTACCGCACAGGAACTGCGGCGTTTGCAGAATCGCGAATTCAGCACCACCAAACAGATCGCCTTCGCCAGCACGATGACAGCGCTGCTCGATAGCGGCTACCGGGTGCAGACCGCTGATCTGGACAGCGGTTTGATCACGGCCACGGGGACCACGACGGATCGGCTTCGCGTCGATACTTCGGGCCTCGGCAGATCGAACCAGACCCCGGTCGTTTCCGCCTATATCGACGATCTTGGCGGTGGGACGGTCCGGGTTCGCGCCGCCTTCTCCATCGGGGTGTCGGGTACGGGCGCGCTTTCACGGACGGGGGAGCGCGCCGTGCTGGACGAAGCGCTGTACGCCGATTTCTTCACCCGCCTCGATGCCGAAATCGAGAGCCGGCAAGCTCGTGCGCAGGCATCACAGCCCGCGCAGGGCAGCGCCGCGGTGCAAGGGGCGCGCACGCCGCGTGTTGCGGGCGGCGCGCCCACGCCTTCGGTGCGCCTGTCCGTTTCCGGCCCCCCGATTGCTTCCGAGGATACGGGGCTGGACCCGTTCTACCGCGTGCCGGGGCAGGGGGCCGCAGTCGGTCCGGCGGCGCAGCAATGGTCGATGCTGGGGCGCGAAGATCGCGGCAGCCTGACCGACACCAGCGAATATCGCGCCTCGCCCTGCGCAGTGTTGCCGGGCACCCGGCGGGGATGGGAAGCCGCTCTGGCTACGATCGTCGAGCGCGCGCGGCAAAGCCGGGTGGTGATCGTGAACGAAAGCCATTCGGTCACCCGCCATCGCGATACCGTGCGCCAGTTGCTGGGCGCGCTGCGGCCATTGGGCTATACCGTCTATGCCGCCGAGACTTTCAGCAACGCGCAGGACGGCGTCGATCCGGTCGAGGCAAACGCCGCGCTCGCGTGGCCGCATGTGACCGACGGCACCTATACGCTGGAACCTGTCTTCGGGCGGCTGGTGCGCGAGGCGAAAGGCCTCGGCTATCGGCTCGTGGCCTACGAGGAAACGCCCACCCAGTCCGCTCCGCAAGATGCGTCCGTTGAAGAGCGTATCCGTGCACGCGAAACTGCGCAGGCGGAAAATCTCGCCGCGATCCTCGCGACGATGGACGATGGGGAGAAGCTGATCATCCATGTCGGGTACTCGCATGCGTCCGAAGTGCCGGTGGTGCGCGGCGACGGATCGACCAACCTGTGGATGGCAGCGCGCCTGAAGCAGCTCACAGGAATCGATCCGCTGACGATTTCGCAGATCCTGTGTTCGAGCAATGGTGGCGAGGCCTTCCTCGCGCAGCTTCCCGAAGGCGAGCCTGCAGGGCTGGTCGACCTGGTTCTCTCACAGCCGGTCACCCAGTTCGCGCGCTCTCGCCCGCAGTGGCGGCGCAGGGCGGGCGATCGCGAGATCGCCATTCCGGCTGAACTCCGCGAGGGTGAGGGCCCGCTGATCGTCGATGCGTTTCGCGCGGGCGAACCCGACATGGCGGTGCCGATGGACCGCATCTATGTGGAGCCAGGCGAAGATATTCCGTTGCTGCTGCCGCCGGGCGACTATGTCGTCCGCGCGATCCGGCCCGCTATCATGCCCGAATGAGCGCCTCCGGCCTGTCCATCGTCCTCGTCCACCCCGAAATCCCCGGCAATACCGGCGCGGTGGGGCGCACCTGCGTGGCGCTCGATCTGGAGCTGGTGCTGATCCACCCGCTCGGCTTCACGATCACCGACACGCGGCTGAAGCGCGCGGGGCTCGATTACTGGCAGCATATCCGGCTGGCGGAGTTCGCGAGCTGGGAGGCGTTCCTGGCGGAGCGTGATCCGCGCGGCGATCAACTGTTCCTGTTCGAGGAATATGCTCCGCGCAGCTTCTACGAACCGGACTATCCGGCGGACGCCTATCTTGTCTTCGGGCGTGAGACCAAGGGGCTGCCGGGCGATATCGTGCAGGCGCACGCCAAGCAGATGGTCAGCCTGCCGATGAAGAGCGACAAGGTCCGCTCGCTCAACCTCGCCAACACCGTCACTGCGGCGGCCTACCAGGCGCTGCGCGGACAAATCGCCGGGTAAAAACACCGCCGCGCACATTTCGCTATAGGCGTGCGTTTTTATCGCGCGTATCTTGTTGGCGGGGTGGTAAAACATGAGGGGGATCCAGTGAAACGCATCTGTTTCGCTCTGCTGCTGCTGTCCGTTCCGGTCGCAGCGCAGGCACAATATGTCGATAGCAACGAGCCGCCGATCTACACCTTCACCGACGCCGAGGTGGAGGCCGTGCCGATGCCCGCGCTCGCCTTCGACGCGGGGAGCGTCGACGGGGACGATTTCGAGAAGTATTTCTACTTCCACCGGCCCGATACCAGCTTCGATGTTGCCTTTCGCGATATCGCCGAATGCGATGCACTGACCAGCGGGCTCAGCTTCTATGGCGGCGCCTCGCAGTCGATGATCACCCAGCAGGTCATGCAATACGGCATGGCCGGCGCGGTGGGCGGGGCGATCGGATCGGTCGTGGCCGACGCAATCTTCGGATCGGCGGAACGGCGCAAGCAGCGCCGCACGAACATACGCAACTGCATGTTTTACAAGGGTTATAGTCGTTACGGGCTGGAGAAGGACCTGTGGCAGGAGTTCAACTTCGAGGAAGGCAACAGCCGCGAGGAAGCGGAAAGTCGCGCCCAAAAGCTGATGATGCAGGCCCGCGTCGCATCCGGCCCCAAACCCGCGCAGGAGGCGCTCCAGCCATGAAGATCTTTTCGATGATCGCCACGGCCGCATGCGCTGCCATGGCGCTTGCCACGCCCGCGCTCGCGCAGAATGTCGAGCGCGAACATATTGAGGCGAAGAATCTTGCCAGAGGCAAGCAACAGATTGCGGCGGACCGGGCCTATATCCTGGTGACCGGCAGCGCGCGCAGCCAAGGTGTGTTCTACAAGACGGCCGACGAGGCCGATCTGGCGCTGTTCCAAGAAGATTGGGAGGAGCAGTACGCCAAGGCCCGCGAGAAGTACGAAGCGAAGCTGGAAAGGTACCTCGAACGGCGCGAGAGGATTCGCGAGGACAAGCTGTACTCTGGCGAACGGCTGCGGGACAAACCGGACGAAGTTAGCCGCGAGACCTTCTCGATCGGATCGGTCGAGCGCCGCCTGTTGGTTGGCTGGGGCCCAAACTATGTCTTCGACAAGAGCAAGGATGAAGCCGGAGAGCAGGTCTATTCCTACCTGATCGAGCTCGATCCGGGCGAATACACCTATTACGGGCCGATCTTCCTCAATCCGAACGGTGGGGCCGTTGGATCGTGCATGTGCATGGGCAGCGTGAAATTCGATGCGAAGCCGGGCGTCGTCACCAATCTCGGCGACTTCGCGATGATGCGCTGGATCGACGATGACGCGGGGCGCCAGTCGGGCATCAACTGGGACGAATTCGCCAAACAACGCGAACCTGCCCGGCCTATCGATTATACGGTACCTGCCGCACTCGCCGGTTATGAAACAATCCGCGCCGATTTCCGCGCGGCTGGCAAGGTGGACAACTGGTTCGGTGGGACGATTGCGCGCCTCGCCCCGATGGATGGGGTGCTCGCCTACGAACGCGACCGGATCGTCGACGTGAAGGAGGCCATCAGGCTGGCGGCCGAGGCCCAAAAGAAGGCCGAGCTTGCCAAGGCGGAGCGCGAAAAGGCCGAGGCCGCGGCCGCTTTGGCGGCCTCGCCAGAGGGCGACACCGCAATCGACGAAGCGGGTGACGTTCCGGCTGCTCAGGCCAGCACCTTTACCGCCGAAGCGCGCGCAGCCGACTGACCGCCACGCCCGCATTGCCAAAGAAAAAGGCCGCCGGAGCGCAAACTCCGGCGGCCTTTTCGTTGTAGGTTGAGCCTGCTTAGCCCTGCTTTTCGCCGGTCAGCGGCATGTCGCCGAAGGCGCCTGCGTTGACCTTGCCGGTCATCTGATCGCCGTTGACGGTCGCTTCGCAGTTGAGCTCCATCGGCATGGGGACGGTCATATCCATCTTCCACTTGAGCGTGTCGCCGGCGATCGTGCCGTCCTTCACGTCCATCGAGCCCATTCCGCCGGCCATCGAGCCGGTGAAGGTGTTGCCATCGTCGCCCGGAACGACGGTGAAGGTGCCCTTCTGGTCGCCCATCGGGCTCTTTACGACGGTATCATAGGTTCCTGCTACGGACATTTGCGGTACTCCTCTCGTATGTGTGGGTAGGGCGGGCCATCGCCCGCACCTACATTCGTGTCAATAACGCTTACTCTACCTCGATGGTTTCCACCGGCAGGCCGAGTGCTTCGAGCTGCGGGCCAACCTGTTCGGCATCGCCGACGATCACCCAGGTGAACTGGTCGGGATTGATCGCCGCACGCGCCGCCGCATCGAGGCTCTCGCGGGTCTGTGCACGATACTTGTCGGCCAGCGTTTCCTGGTAGGTCATTGGGCGCCCGTAGAGCACGTTGCTCTGCATCGCGCCGAGCACCGCGCCGGAGGTTTCGTACTGGCCGGGCAGCTCGCGGATTTCGGCGTTCACGATGCGGGTCAGTTCCTCGTCGGTGACGCCGCTGGTGGTCACGAATTCGCCGACTTCGCGGATCAGCTCCGCCAGCGCATCGCCCGTGCGGTCCGCCTGAACCGGTGCCTGCACGTAGTAGGCGACCGTGTTCTCGTTGACGCGCGGTCCGCCACGCACACCGTAGCTCCAGCCCTTGGATTCGCGCAGGTTCATGTTGAGCCGGGCGAGGAAGTTGCCGCCCAGGGCGTTGTTGGCATTGTACAGGTCGATGATCTTCGGATCGGCCGGATCGGTGTCGGTCATCAGCCCGCCGAGGATGAAGCTCTGCGGCGAGTTGGGGCGGTTGACCAGGACCACCCGCGCGCTTTCGGGCCTTGCAGCCAGACTGCCAAAGGTCTTGGTTCCCTTTGCCGTGGCAGGCGCCTGCCAGTTGCCGAAGGCGGCTTCGAGTTCGGGCATCACCTCGGCCAGCGCCATGTCCGACACCACGAAGATCTCGGCATTGTCGGGCCGCAGCCACGTCTGCTTGAATTCGATCAGGTCGTCACGCGTGATCGACGAGACCGACTCCTCCGTGGCCGAACCGCCATAGGGGTTGTTTTCCCCGTAGATCAGCGGGGTTGCGACGTAGGATGCGATGCCGGCCGGCGATTTCAGCGACTGCTGGATGCCGGTGATCGTCTGCGTGCGGACGCGTTCCAGTTCGCTCTGGTTGAACGCCGGATTGCGGACGATGTCGGTCATCAGGTCGAGCGAGGGCGAGAGGTTCGCGCTCATCGCGGTCAGCGTGAAGCTCGACCGGTCGGCGCCGCCACCGCTATAGATAACCGCACCCAGCCGTTCCTTGGCCTCCGCGATTTCCTGCGAAGTGAGGCTGGTGGTCCCTTCGTCCATCAAGGCCAGAGTCATGCCTTCGAGGCCGCGCATGTCGACCGGGTCGGCTGCCGAACCGGCATCGAAGCTGAGCGCCACTCGGGTTACCGGAACGGCATCGCGCTGCGCGTAATGGACGGTGATCCCGTTGGAGAGCGTGGCCTGCGTCACATCGGGGAAGTCGAGTTCCGCCAGGGCGCTGATTTCAGGCGCCGGGCGCACCTTGGTCACCGTGATTTCGTTCGAAGCCGGCTCTGCGTCGCCCTCGTCCGTATCGGCGGCGACCGAAGCTGCTTCCTCGTATTCGCCGGTACGCTCGCCGGGCTGGAGGACCAGCGTCATGCTGGGCTTGGTCATCCACTTCTGCATCGCGGCCTGCACGTCGGCAGGGGTCAGCGAAGCGAGGACTTCGAGCTGGCGATCGAAGAAGCCGGGGTCGCCCGCCAGCACCTTGCCCTGTGCCAGCGTCACGGCCTTGCCGCCGAAGCCGCCGACCTGTTCGAGCCCGCGAATGGTGCCCGCGAGATCGGCGGTCGCTGCGCGACGCACTTCGTCCTCGGTCGGACCTTCGGCGATGTACTGCGCGATGATTTCGTTGAGACGTGTTTCGACCACCTCCGGATCGACGCCCGGCTTCACGGTTGCGCCGAGGTTGAGGATGCCGACGCGCTGGAAGGCGTAGTTGCCAGCCGAAACGCCAACCACCAGCTGTTCGTCGCGGACGAGGATGTTGTCGAGACGGCTGGAGGCGAGACCGCCGAGGATGCTTGCACCGACCGAGAGGGCGGTCAGGTCTTCGCTCGTGATGCCGGGGACGGACCAGTACTTGCTGATCTGGGTCGCCGCGACCTGATCCTGCATGATCTTGCGGACGTCTTCCTTGAGCTGCGGCACCTCGGCCTGCGCGGGGTTGTTTACCGGCCCACGCGCGATGTCGCCGAAATACTTCTCCGCAAGCGGGCGGGCTTCTTCAGCGGAGATGTCGCCTGCCAGCACCAGCGTGGCGTTGTTGGGCCCATACTTGTTGGTGAACCAGTCGCGCACGTCCTGCATCGAAGCGGCGTCGAGGTCCGCCATCGAACCGATCACGTTGTGATCGTAGGGGTGGCCTTCGGGGTAGAGCGTCTTGATGATTTCGTAGAACACAAGGCCGCCGGGCTGGTTGTCGCCCTGACGCTTCTCGTTCTGCACCACGCCGCGCTGGTTATCGAGCTTTTCCTGCGTCACCGCGCCCAGCAGGTAACCCATGCGGTCGCTTTCCAGCCACAGCGCACGCTCGATCGCGCCGGTCGGCACGGTCTGGAAATAGTTGGTGCGGTCGAAATTGGTGGTGCCGTTGTAATCGGTCGCGCCCATTTCCTGCAGGTACTGGAAATAGTCGTTCGGCGCGTTTTCCGATCCGTTGAACATCAAGTGTTCGAACAGGTGGGCAAAGCCGGTCTGGCCCTTGGGTTCGTCCTTGGAGCCGACATTGTACCACACGGCCACGCCCACGATGGGGGCCTTGCGGTCTTCATGCACGATCACGGTCAGACCGTTTTCGAGCTGGAATTCCTCGTAAGGGATCGCAACCTGATCGACGAGGTCTTCGAGCGGGGCGACTTCCTGCGCGGCGGTATCCTGCGCATGGGCCGGAGCGGCGATCAACGCCGGCGCGGCAAGCGCGACGGCAAGCGCGGTAAGGCTGGTCTTGGTAGTACGAAGCATGAGTCTTTCCCCTAAAAGAATCCAAGGTCCTGAAAACAGGAGCTTTATAAAGCAGTTCTAGCGAGTGCTGGATACCGTCTTTCGGCTGGCGGCGGAGGCTAACACATCGTCCCGCCAGAAGTGTACCGCTTTAAAGCGGTGCTGGACGAACAGCGTAGCCTGATCGACGAAATGCGGATTATCGGGCCGCGTCGTCGCTGCCCCGAAGGGCTGGATCGAGCGCGAGCTGACCGGCTGGCCGTTGAGCCACTCGATCCACATGATGAAGCTGTCGCCATGGCGTACGGCCAGTCGCCCGTCCTCATCGACGTCCCACGTGGTCGAGGCGCGCAGCGTGTCCGATCCACCGTCGAGCGGGAGATCCACGTCACCCTGACGCAGGCGCAGCAGCTCGCCCATCGGCGGGGTCAGCCGCCCGAAATGTTCCTGCAGATGGTCGCGTGCCTCGGTCAGTTCTTCGACCGCGTCGGGCCATGGTGTCTTCTGATAGCTCGACGACATGAACGCGCGGATCATCAGCAGGGCAATGGAATCGGCACGCCCGATATTGTCCGCCGAGTAATCCCATTCGAGCATCAGCGCGCGCGCTTCGGCAAGCTCGGGATGTTCGTTCGGGTCGATCGCCGCGACATCCTCCATCATCCGTTCGACATAGCCCATCCGTTCGTAGCCGGTGTCGAACTTGATCGCTTCGAGCGTTTCGCGGTCGAGCGTTTCGGCGCGGCTCATCAGGATCCACGCACGCCGACCGCGATTGGTCATCTTGCCTTCGATGCCCATTTCGGGTGCGAAGTCGTCGGGGTTCAGATCGCTGCCTTTCCCGGCGGCGAAGTAAGGCGTGTTGTTCGCGTTCATCAGCCAGCCGCTCGCCGGATTGAGATATTGCGGCAGGCTGTCGTAGGCGACCTTGTCGGTCCACAGCGTCGCGCTGGTGTCGCCCGGCAGGACGCCCCGCCAGTCGTAGCCTTCGGGCCGGTCGGGGATCGCCGCGTTGTAGATATAGGCAATATTGCCCTCGGCATCGCCATAGATGAAGTTGGTCGAGGGGACCTGCCCGCGCGCCATGATCTCCTGCCATTCGCCGAGGTCTTCCGCCTTGTTCAGCCGGTAATAGGCGTCGAGCTGGTCAATGCTGCCGAGCGCGGCGAAGCGCACCGCAAAGGCGCCGTCGTCGTTCTTGATGACCGGCCCGTGGACGCTGCGATAGACCGTGCGGCTAACCGGCAGGGTGAAGGGGCCGACGCGGACGGGCAGGGTAACGTCAGTCGCCTCCAGATCGCGCCACTCGCCATCGAAGCGATAGCGCGTGCCGCTGTCGTCCAGCACCAGCTTGTAGATATCGATCATGTCGGGCGTGTTGACCGTGTTGGTCCAGCCCAGATTCTCGTTGTGGCCGAGGAAGGGGAAGGGGCTGCCGGGGAAGTTGGCGCCCGCGAAGTGCCAGCCTTCGCCGCTTTCCACCACGATTTCGTACCACGCGACAGGGCCGCGCCACGGCTGGTGAGCATTGGAGACGAGGATCGTCGGCCCGCCCGATTTCTCGGGTGAGACGGCAAAGGCGTTGGAGCCCGCCATGCGGAAATCCTCGCCGTAGGAGCCGGTTGTGGGCAGGTCTGTGCGCGCCTGCGGCGCACCCTCTTCCATGATCCGGGGGGCATCGTCGATTGTCCCGGCGCTCGTCGCACGCAGGTTCTCGGCGGGAATGCGCGGGCCGTATTCGGGCGGCAGCGGCTCGCCCGCCACCAGCGGGCCGAGGAACCGGTCGAGCCCGAAAAAGAACGGCTGACGCAGCGCGAACCCGGCGGCGACGTCGATCCCGTTGACGGGGAAGAGGCTGCCGAGCTTGACCTCGCCCGGGTTCGCTTCCGCATAATCGTTCAGGCCCACCGCGTAGGCATCCAACAGCGCGCGGGTATCTTCGGGGAGGTTCTCCCACTCGCGCTCTGCCGTGCCGCGCGCATCGAGCAGGTGGTAGACGTAGTCGACCGCCGCGCCGTCTTCGCCTGCAATCGCGCCGTAGCGGCCCCGGCTCATCGCGATCACATCCTGCAGGGTGGTGAAATCGTCCTCGCTATGCGCGATGGCGACGCCATAGGCGACGTCGGGATCGGTCGCGCCGTAAACATGCGGCACGCCGAATTCGTCGCGCACGATTTCCGCAGTGTAGGTCCGATCACCTTCGGGCGCCACGCCGTCGCGGGCGAAAAACGGCTCCCACGTCATCAGACCGATGGCGGCAATCAGCAGCAGGACGAGGATGAGGGCACCGGCCCATTTCAGGATACGGATCATTTCGGCTCTCTTATTTCCTCTTCGCCATAGGCGCGGGCGGTCGGCATGGCCGTGGTCGCCAGCAAGGCGAAATAATTAAACAGTTGATAGATCAGATAGATCGTCAGGATCATTGCTCGGAGCGCGGCGGGTTCGACCCCGCTCGCGGGCGCAAATTCGAGGATGAAGGCGACGAACAGCAGGTCGCGGTTGGGCAGCAGCGGCAGTTGCGAGATGAGCAGTTGCACGACGATCAGCGTGAACCACAGCATCAGTGTGCCTTCGGGTATGCCGATATCCCATTGCAGCATCTGCAGCGAATAGGTTGCCACCAGCCGCGCGGCGTGGACGGCGATGATGAACAGGATCAGCTTCGATCCGATTCCGAAGAGGCGTTTGCGGAAGCGATGCCCGACCGCCAGCGCGACCAGAAACAGCGCCGCAAACAGCAGGAAACTGCGCTCGCCCGATTTCGCCAGCTCGTTGGTATCGAGCAGGGCGGGGTGGATCACGATCAGCAGCCCCGCTGCGGCGATGGCGAAGGCTGCGGTGGTAAAGCCCGACAGCAGCACGTTGTCCTTGATCGCCGACAGCGCCTTGCGCCGGGGCAGGCCCAGCCGTTCCTTGGCCCAGAAGACCAGGTAGGCCTCTCCCGAATAGCCGAGCACCGAATTGTTGAGCGCGCGTTTGCGCAGCATGACGGGCCATTCGCGCCACAGGCGCTGGCCGAACAGGCGGCCGAAAATCACCACCTCGCAAATCGGTAGCACCGCGTAGGAAATGACCTGAACGGCGTAGAACAGCGGGTTTCGTGGAAGATTGGCGGCCAGCTCGCCCCAGCCGAACTGGGTCAGGCGCCAGAGGATGAAGGCGACGATGCCGATGGTGAACGCGCGCCGAACCCAAGGCAAGGCACGGGCAACGAAATCTTTCTTGCCCTCGGGCCCATCCTCCATGGGGGCGCACGCTATGGACGCTTTTACAAGACTGTCAATCGTTGCCGCTGCTGGCTAAAGCCGCTCGCCTTGTCATGCCGAACGTGCCTAACGCCTCTTGCCTGCGGGACACCGCTGTCCGTCTTTGCCGCGCCCGATCGCGGCAGGGCGTGCGCGCATGAAAATCGCGACCTGGCTCGAGCACTATTCCGGTGGCGGGGTGGAGCGGGTTGCGGTGCGGCTCGCGCGGGACTGGGTGGAACTGGGCCATGAAGTCGCGATCCTCGCGTCACCCGTCGAAGAGCAGCTGCGGGCAAGCCTGCCGCCCGAGGTCGCGTGGGTGCCGCATTTTGGAGGCCGCAAGACCGCCCCGGCTGCGATCGGAGCGGTCGCGCCCGACGTGTTCTTCTGCCCGGGCAATCACTATACCTCGGCCGCCGCGCGGATTCGCATGCAGTTGGGCGAGCGCAGCCCGCCGATCGTGTGGAAAATCTCGAACGATCTCGCCCGGCGCGATTTTGCGTGGCCGATGCGGATGGCGAATGGCCTGTGGGTTCGCCAGCATCACCGCTTCACCGACCGGGTGGTGGCGATGTCGCGCGCAATGGCGCAGGATGCGGTGAAGCGCACCGGTATTCCCGGCGACCGGATCGATGTCATCGAAAACCCCCACCTTGCGGTCGGCGGCGGGCAGGTCGCTGTGCCGCCTGCAGACCGCTACCTGCTGGGGATCGGTCGGCTCGAACCGCAGAAGGACTGGGGCCTCGCAATCCGCGCCTTCGCCAAGGCCGAAACCCAGGGGCGCGAGCTGTTCATCTATGGCGAGGGGGGTGAGCGTGCCCGGCTGACTGCCCTGATCGAGCGTTTGGGGCTGGTCGGGCGGGTCCACCTGCCCGGCTTCGTCGAGGGGCTGGAGCAGGTCATCGGGCAGGCCGACCTGCTGCTCCTGACATCGAAATACGAGGGGCGGCCCAACGTGGTGGTCGAGGCGCTGGCGGCAGGCAGCCCGGTCGTTGCCACCGAAAGCAGCGTGGCGATGCGCGAATTGCTGAGCGAGCCGAGTTCGGGCCACTTGCTGTCGGTCCGCGAACCCGATGCCGTCGCGCGTGCGATCGAAGGCGTGCTGGCCGCACCGCGTCCGGAGCCGACGCAGGCCATCGCCGATCCGCTTGCCAGTGCGCGCGCCTATATCGAGACTTTCGAGCGTGCGATCGCACACAAGAGGGGCGAGGGCGACTGACCGGGCGGCGGGCCTCTTCATCCCGCGCCAAAAGGCGGAGCGCCAGCAGAAGGCGATCCAGTGGGTTGCCGACTTTCGCTAGTCGTCTGCGCCTGCGCGAGCGGCTCGCTCCTCGGCCACCAGTTCTGCAAGGAAAGCGCGGTTGCGGCGCGTCAGTTCGGCGTTCTGGTAGGTGTCCGCCGGGAGCTGGTAAGGCGTGTCCGGCAAGATCCGATAGAGGATCGCCCGCATCCTCAACCACCATTTTCGTGCGTCGAGCAGGCGCGTAGGCGCGCGACGCGGGGCTGTCGACCTGATCCTGGTGCCCAGGCCCGGGCTGCTCGTCCGTTTGCCGGTGAGGCTCACATAAAGAGACAGCGCACGGATTTCCCACGCTGCGGGGCGCGAGTTGAGCCTCGGGGCCGCAGCGAGGTGCGTGGCGACGGCGCGGCGTCGATCTTCGTCGAGATCGAAAACGCGGGCGAGCGTGCGGAGATCGAATTGCGTTTCGAGCGGCAGGACCACGACGCGGTCGAACCGCGCACGATAAATCTCCACCAGGCGCCGGAAGTCGAAGGCGTCGACAGCGAAGAAATCGTCGAGCCAGTGGCCTTCTGGCGGGCGGACCCTAGCGTATCGTTCGGCAGAGAGGAAAAAGTCCTGCGGTCGCAGATGGGCCCCGGCCCGGAAGCTGCCGGCATACAGGCTGGCTTGGAAATCGAGCGGATCGCGCACGGTGATCAGGATCGTCGTGTGTCTCCCCCACAGCAGGAGAAGCTCTTCGGCAGCTTTCTCGAAATGCTGGGGTAGCCAGGTTGCCTGCAATTCATTGCTGACGAACAAGCGCGGGTGCGTGGCTGCGAGCTGCGCTACCTTGTGGCGATCTTCCGGATCGTAGGTGATCAGGAATTTGCTCAGCTGCTCGGAAAGTTGCGGAGGATTATATGCGTAGCCGGCGAGCTGCGCGATCATCGGGAAGACATGTTTCTGAAGCGTCGTGGTGCCGGTTTTTGCGAGGCCGATATGCACCACTTGTCGCGTTGGTTGTGACATGGTCGACGAACTCCGGCCGGCCGACGGCTTATCGAAATGGAAACGCGTCGGCGTTTACGGCTCGATATCGAGCGGGCCAAAACTCCACAAGCAAGCTCGATCGACGGGATGCCCCTCTTGGCAGAGAGGGGTGCCGGGCCCACCTCTGCGGGCAACAGACTTGGAGTGAAATGCTCGCGGGACACTTGTGTTGCAAATGGGCAACACTATATGATGTCCGAACGATCAAGGAGGTCATCGCCTAATGAATCTCGAACAATTTACCGACCGCGCAAAGGGCTTCCTCCAGTCCGCCCAGACGACCGCGATCCGCCTCAACCACCAGCGCATCACGCCGCTCCACATCCTCAAGGTGATGCTCGACGATAGCGAAGGCATGGCCGCCGGGCTCGTGCAGCGCGCAGGCGGCGATCCGATGAAGGCGGAGCAGCGGGTCGACGACGAGCTGGGGCGCATCCCGGCGGTCACTGGCGGCGGCGCGCAGGCGAGCCCCGGCCTCGATAATGACGCGGTTCGCGTGCTCGATTCAGCACAGCAGATCGCCGAAAAATCGGGCGACAGCTTCGTCACGGTGGAGCGGATTCTGGTCGCGCTCGCACTGGCGTCGAATACCAAGGCGGGCGGCGTCCTGAGCGATGCGGGAATTGATGCCAAGGCGCTTGAGCGCGCGATCAACGATCTGCGCGGCGGGCGTACGGCGGACAGCGCGAATGCCGAACAGGCCTATGACGCGATGCAGAAATACGCCCGCGACCTGACGCAGGCGGCGCGCGACGGCAAGCTGGACCCGGTGATCGGCCGCGACGAGGAAATCCGCCGCACGATCCAGATTCTCGCCCGGCGGACCAAGAACAATCCCGCGCTGATCGGCGAGCCCGGCACCGGCAAGACCGCGATTGCCGAAGGCCTAGCGCTGCGCATCGCCAATGGCGACGTGCCCGACAGCCTCAAGAACCGCACGCTGATGGCGCTCGACATGGGCGCGCTGATCGCGGGCGCGAAATATCGCGGCGAGTTCGAGGAACGGCTGAAGGCCGTGCTCGACGAAGTGAAGGGATCGGACGGGCAGATCATCCTGTTTATCGACGAAATGCACACGCTGATCGGGGCGGGCGCATCGGAAGGCAGCATGGATGCCTCCAACCTGCTCAAGCCTGCGCTGTCGCGCGGCGAGCTGCACTGCATCGGGGCGACTACGCTCGACGAATATCAGAAATATGTCGAGAAGGACCCTGCGCTGCAGCGGCGCTTCCAGTCAGTCTATATCGACGAGCCGAGTGTCGAGGATACGATCTCGATCCTGCGCGGGATCAAGGAAAAATACGAGCTGCACCATGGCGTGCGGATCACCGACGGCGCGATTGTCGCCGCCGCGCAGCTTTCCAACCGCTACATCCAGAATCGTTTCATGCCCGACAAGGCGATCGACCTGATGGACGAGGCCGCTTCGCGCATCCGCATGGAGGTGGAGAGCAAGCCCGAAGAGATCGAAGGCCTCGACCGGCGGATCATCCAGCTCAAGATCGAAGAGCAGGCGCTCGCGAAGGAAAGCGACGACGCCAGCAAGGAACGGCTGGAAAACCTGCGCGAGGATCTTGCCAATCTGGAGCAGCGTTCGTCCGAACTGACGACCCGCTGGCAGGGTGAGCGCGACAAGATCCAGGCCGAGTCGCGGATCAAGGAAGACCTCGACCAGGCGCGGCTCGAGCTGGAACAGGCGCAGCGTGCGGGCGACCTCGCCAAGGCGGGTGAGCTGCAATACGGACGCATCCCCGAGCTGGAGAACAAGCTGAAGGATGCCGAGGGCCATACCTCCAACGCGCTGCTGCGCGAGGAAGTGACCGAAGAAGACATCGCGGGTGTCGTGGCGCGGTGGACCGGCATTCCGGTCGACCGGATGCTCGAAGGTGAGCGCGACAAGCTGCTCAAGATGGAAGAGGTGCTGGGCAAACGCGTGATCGGCCAAGAGGCTGCGGTCGAGGCGGTGTCCAAGGCTGTCCGCCGTGCGCGGGCAGGGCTGAAGGACCCGGGGCGTCCGCTCGGCAGCTTCCTGTTCCTTGGGCCCACCGGCGTCGGCAAGACCGAGCTGACCAAGGCGCTCGCGCAGTTCCTGTTCGACGATGACAACGCCATGGTCCGAATCGACATGAGCGAGTTCATGGAAAAGCACGCGGTTGCCCGCCTGATCGGCGCGCCTCCCGGCTATGTCGGTTATGAAGAAGGCGGCGTGCTGACCGAAAGCGTGCGGCGCAGGCCCTATCAGGTCGTGCTGTTCGACGAGGTCGAGAAGGCGCACAGCGATGTGTTCAACGTATTGCTACAGGTGCTCGACGACGGGCGGCTGACCGACGGACAGGGCAGGGTGGTCGATTTCTCGAACACGCTCATCATCCTCACGTCCAACCTGGGCAGCCAGCATCTTTCCAACATGACCGACGATCAGCAGGTTAGTGACGTCGAGCCGCAGGTGATGGATGTCGTGCGCGGGCATTTCCGCCCCGAATTTCTCAACCGGCTGGACGAGATCATCCTGTTCCACCGCCTGAGCATGGCGGACATGGCGCCGATCGTGGAACTGCAGGTCAAGCGCGTGCAGAAGCTGCTGGCCGACCGGAAGATCGAGCTTGTGCTGACCGATGCTGCCAAGCGCTGGTTGGGGCGGGTCGGCTACGATCCGGTCTACGGCGCGCGTCCACTCAAGCGGACGGTCCAGCGCTATGTGCAGGACCCGCTCGCCGAGCGGTTGCTGCAGGGCGACATCCCCGACGGCTCCACCGTCAATATCGATGAAGGCGACGGCGAGCTCTCGATCACGGTGGCCTGACCTGAGGCCGCATCGGGCGGCAGTCGACGGCGGTATCTGCGACACGGGAATGGTTCCCGGCGACTCCGCGAGGTGCTGCCGATCGGCCACGAGGCCTGTGCCGATTTGGGTCCTTTGTGCCTCGTAGTCGCAAGGCGGAGGCATTTTGCGGCAGCGAAATCCTCCGTCGGCGTCCGATGCTGCGTTGCAACATCGCCGTTCCCGGGGTTTTGTGGAAAAGATGACGTAACCATTGCTTTTCCGTGACTTTTTGGGGTCAGGACGCGAGGTTTCGCGTCACGAAAACGTCTTTTGCGGCGCAACAAGAAAGCGATTGTAACCCACAACGCAATGATCGTGTGGGATTCAAGCAACATTCATATTCAAAGTTGTTTTGGGCCTTTGACATGGCTCCGTCTTTGCTCCAGAAAAACCCGTACTAGGAATTTGGGGGTTCCGAAAAAGGCGAGATCGAGGGGCGCTTCCGCGAGGAGGCAATCCATGCTCGCCATTGGGGGGACTCCAGCTTAGCGCAAGACTGGAGAAGACATGCGTAAAATCAATCGGACTTCACTGATGAGCCTCGGCGGATCGGTGTCTGCATTCGCGCTTCTTATCGGGACGCCTGCATTTGCGCAGACCGCCGATGAAGACGATCAGGCCGACGGCGTCAGCACCAACGATCCCGGCGACGACGACATTTCCGACGACGCGATCGGTGCGACCGGCCAGGCGGACGAGGATGGCCTTATCGTCGTGACGGGCTCGCGCGTGAAGCGCGACACCTACAGCAGCATCTCGCCGCTGCAGGTTATCGACAACCAGACTCAGCAGGACATCGGTACCTTCAATGCTGCCGACATCCTCCAGCGCTCGGAAGCGGCCGCTGGTACGCAGATCGATGCGACCTTCTCCGGCTTCGTGCTTAACAACGGCCCGGGTTCGTCGACCTTCAACCTTCGTGGCCTTGGCGCCGACCGCACGCTTCTCCTGGTCAACGGTCGCCGCCTCGCGCCGGCCGGTGTCGAGGGCGCGCCCAGCAGCCCCTCGCTCAACCTGCTGCCGACCTCGCTGATCGCGCGTTACGACCTGCTGCTCGACGGTGCTTCGTCGGTCTATGGTTCGGACGCGGTTGCGGGCGTGGGTAACGTCATTCTGCGCAGCGACTTCGACGGCCTCGAGCTGTTCGCTTCGGGCGTGAAGAACGAACAGAGCAATGGCGGCGACGATTATACGGTCAGCGCCGCTTGGGGCACCGTGTTCGATCGCGGTTTCATCGGCATCGGCGCGGAGTACGCCAGGACCGATCGTATCCGCTTCTCGGATCGTGACTTCTTCTCCGGTTGTGCGACCAACTACGAAGAAACGACCACCGGCGAAATCCGTACGGTCAACATCGCTGAAAATGCGAACGTGCTCGCAAACAGCGGCGGTACGGTGCGGACGGCGGAAAATCCGTGCGTGCTCGATCGTATCACCGGCCGTATCTCGATCGTCGGAACGCGCGTCGGTTCGGTTTATTACGACACGAATACCTATCCGACGACCACCGTTCCCGGCAACACCGGCATTCCGTTCTTCAGCGAAACGACCGATGCCTTCGGCGTGCCGGTCGATCGTGACGGCGACGGCGTGCAGGATATCAACCTGTTCAACCGTACGATTAACGGTAACGACCTGACCCAGGAGTTCTCGCCCCAGCAGGACACCTATAACGTCATGGCCTACGGTGAGTACGAACTCGGCGGTGCGATGAACATCACGCCGTTCTTCGAGGCTCTGTACAGCCGCGCCGACGTGGACAGCGACAACAGCGGCGTGCCGCAGTTCTTCCCGATCGTTCCGGGCAACAACCAGTTCAACCCCTGTAACATTTCCTCGCGCAACGGCGTGCGGATCAATCCCGATGGCGTCGACTGTCGTGATCGGGACAACGTGTTCAACGGCCTGGTCCCGGGGTCGCCCTTCTACGGCGCACGTCTGGGCACCGGTACCTCGCAGGCGGTTCAGGTCATCCCGTCCATCCGTGGCGATCGTAACAACTACCAGGTTACTCTCGAACAGTACCGCGGCGTTCTCGGTATTCGGGGCGACCTGCCCTTCATCGACGACACCTGGACCTTCGAAGCATCGGGTGTGTACTCGCGTTCGGAAGGTGCCTCGATCCGTCGTGGTATCCGTCAGGACCGCGTGCTGTTCTCGCTCGGTATCGACCCCACGGCCGATTTCGATGGCGACGGCGTTGCCGACAACAATGGCGACGGCGTGGCCGACGACTTCTTCTCGCAGGTCTCGGGCAATCCGCTGCTCGCCGGCGGTTCGTGCGATGCCAGCAGCCTGGCCAACCCGAACCTCGCCGGTTCCGATCTGGTCGAGGGTTGCGTGCCGGTGAACTTCTTCGCACCCAGCCTGTATTCGAGCGGCTCGATCGGTGATTTTGCCACCCAGGCAGAGCGCGATTACCTGTTCGGTGAACGGACCTTCGACACCACCTACGAGCAGATCCTTGTTTCGGCCTTCGCGACCGGCGATCTGTTTACCCTGCCGGCCGGTCCGGTGGCGCTGGTGGTCGGTGCCGAATATCGCAAGGACCGCATCGCCTCGACCCCGAACGACGTTGCCAACAACGGCCTCTTCTTCGGCTTCTTCTCCGACGGCGGTGCTGCTGGCGACAAGTACCTTCTGGAAGGCTTCGCGGAACTCGACGTTCCCGTGTTCGACGATGACTTCTGGGGTCGCCTCGACCTGAACGCTTCGGGTCGTATCACCGACGAAGAGTTCTACGGCACGGCCGGCACCTACTCGATCAAGGGCGGCTGGCGTCCGGTTCCCCAGGTCCTCCTGAAGGCAAGCTACGGTACTTCGTTCCGTGCGCCGAACCTTCGTGAGAACTTCCTGCGGGCACAGTCGGGCTTCAACACCCTGTTCGATCCCTGTGCGGTCCCCGATGATGCGTTCGACTCGCTGGGCGGTGGCTATGACCCGACCGACGACGATCGCGATCCGGCAATTCTCGACAACTGCCGTCGTGAAGGTCGCGATCCGACCACCGTCGGCCTGACGCCCGGTGCGGTCAGCCCGTTCCAGACGTCGAGTGTCGAAGTCAGCTCGGGCGGTAGCCTCGAACTGGATCCGGAAACCTCGACCTCGTTCACCACGGGTGTTGCGGTTACCGACTCCTTCGGCGCCTTCGATTACGCGGTGAACTTCAACTACTACTCGATCGAAATCACCGACTCGGTGGTCGAGCCGAGTGCGCAGTTCATCGTCAACGACTGCTTCAACCGGACCGAAGGCACCCGTAGCCCGTTCTGCGATCGTATCTCTTACGATACCAGCGCTGGCGGCGATGGCCTGATCTCGGACGTGTTCGCCGGGTTCCTGAACCTCGAAACGGACAAGGTGAAGGGCATCGATATCAATGCCAACCTCGGCTATGATCTGCCGATCGGCAACGAGATCCTCGACCTGGGTCTGGCGTTCAATGCCAACCACCTGATCGAGCGCAGCAATGTGTTCGTGGACGACAATGGCGAGGCCTCCGAGTCCTTCTTCGAAGGTGAGTTCGGTTTCCCGAACTGGACGGGTCGTGCGACCTTCACCGCGGGCTACTCCGACTTCACGTTCACCTACCAGGTTCGGTATGTGGGCAGCATGGAGCAGGACGCGTCCTCGATCGAAGACTTCAGCGATGCGTTTGGCTACGGACCTGACGGCGAATTCGTCGGCATCACCGGTCACACCTGCCTTGGTGGCGGTTCGCGCGACGACAACGGCGTGCAGGACGGTATCGTCGAAGGTGACGGTGTCTACTGTCGCGACGTCGGCTTCGTGGAAGACTACTTCGTCCACACCGCTTCGATCCGTTACGACCTGAACGACTTCGCAACGCTGCGTCTGGGTGTCTCGAACATCTTCGACACGGCTCCGCCGCTGGTGGATCCGAGCGAAGTGACCTCGTCGTCGAACGTTCCGATCGGCCAGGCCTACGACTACGACGGCCGTTCGTTCTTCGGCTCGGTCCGCCTGCGCTTCTGATAGTCCGAAAGGACAATCGAACAGGGAGCGGTCCCGCAACTTCGGTTGCGGGGCCGCTCTGCGTTTGGGGCCTGGAGCGGCCCGACCGGTGGCAGGTTAGGCCGGACCACCGCGGGTTCGATCGGCGACCGGATCGCCGCGGACTTCAGCGACTTGATTGGACGAGCCGTCATCCCGTCCCGCAAGGATGGTTCGTCGTCGCGTGACGACAGCCCTGTGGCTCTGCGAAGCGACCGATACTGAATTGCGTACGGGTGCCTTAGGCCGATGCGGGCAGGGCGGCTGAGATTGAGCCAATCGTGGGGCCTATCTCTGGTTCGACGCGTCGATCGCGGCGGCAGGGACTTGGCGCGGGACTGCAAACGTCAGACGCGCCACGCATGGAGGGCGCGCGATGTATGCTCAGTGCCGGGACCGGTTAGGGTTTTCTGGCCTAGTGGGCCGCAGAACGCAGGTGTCAAAACCCGCTATTCGACCCGCACACCTTTGACACCGAGCTGACCGTTCACGCGGATGAAGTACGATCCGAGCGAAGCGGCCTTGAATTCGACCTCCTGGCCGGTCTTGGGCCGTGCGAAACGCAGCGGCGGACTGCTGATCCGCCATACCGACCCTTCCTGAGTGGTGATCAGATAGCCCTTTCTGCCGTAAGGCTGGACCCGGGTGATCGTCGTCTGCAGCGTATCGAGGGCTTCATCGTCGCTGCCGCTGCCGAACAGGTTGCCGGGCACCGCGAAGCCGAACAGTCTGCGGCGCGTCTCGCGCACATCCTCGCGGCTGACCATCTTGACCTCGCCCTGTTCGCTGGCGGCGACAACCGAGCCGACCTCGCGGTCGTAGCAGGCAAGTCTCGCCTCGGAATCAGCGATCGCGCGGCAGTCGGCAAGACGTTCAAGATAGCCCTCGGGCGCATCCTGCGCGATTGCCGGGCTAGCCAGTGCGCTTGCGAGGAAAATCGCCGCGAAAGGATGTGACATATATGTGCTTCGCATCGCGTGTGGCGCCTCTTCGCAAGGTAGTTCTGCGTATTCTCAGCGCATTTCGAGCCCAAAAGGGTCTGTCACTGAAAAGTCACATAGGTCGGACGAAAGGGGCAAGACCCATCCGCCAACGCTTGATGAGGGGGATTCTGCTGACCTAAGCGGGCGAAGTCAATTGTACTGCAATTCGATTCCGACGTGTGCCCCCCCGGGTACCGCCCCCTAGGAAAGGATCATCATGACCAACCGTTTGAACAAGGCAGCCCTGCTGACCGGCACGATCATCGCCGGCGCAGTGGTGGCCACGCCTGCCATGGCGCAGGGTGCGCCTGACGAGCCCGCCATCGAAGCAAGCCAGGATGCTGGCGTTGCCAACGAAGAAGGCCTGATCGTCGTTACCGGTTCGCGTATTGCGCGCCGCGACCTCGAATCCGCGGCGCCCATCGCCGTGGTCAACGAAGAAGAGTTCGAACTCTCGGGCGCGGTCAACGTCGAGAACGTGATCAACACCCTGCCGCAGGTCGTTCCCGGCTTCACCTCGAACTCGAACAACCCCGGCAACGGCACCGCTTCGGTGAACCTGCGCGGCCTCGGCGAAACCCGCACGATGGTGCTGGTCAACGGCCGCCGCTGGATGTTCTACGATACCAACCAGACCGTCGACCTCAACACGATCCCGCAGTTCCTCCTCGACTCGGTCGACGTGGTGACCGGCGGTGCATCGGCCGTTTACGGTTCGGACGCGCTCTCGGGCGTGGTCAACTTCCGCCTGCGCGATGTCGAAGGCGTTGAACTGGGTGGCCAGTACTCGATCACCGAACGTGGCGATGCCCGCCGCTTCGAAGTGAGCGGCGCGATCGGCACCGCATTTGCAGACGGCCGCGGTAACGCAACCGTTTATGCCGGCTACTACAACCGCGATTCGCTCTTCCAGGGCGACCGCGATTTCTCGGCCTTCGCCCTCGGCGGCGAGAGCACCGACGATCCGCTGCAGCAGTTCGGTTCCTCGACCGTCCCGTTCGGCCGTATCAACACTCCCGGCTCGATCGGCATCTCGGCGACTGCCAACGACGCCAACGACAATGGCCAGTGTGACCCGGGCGAAGGCTGCGCGGTTCTCGGCCAGGGCCTCGTCATCGACGATGCCGTGTTCGACAACGCGGGGGTCGGCCGTGCGCGTACCGGCGATCTCTACAACTACGCTCCGGTCAACTATCTGCAGCTGCCGCAGGAACGTTACCTGCTGGGTGGCTATGCCGATTACGAAATCGGCAATGGCCATCGCGCCTACGCCGAAGTGTCCTACGTCAACAACCGCGTCGACGCCGCTCTGGCCGCGACTCCGGTGACCGGCACGTTCAACATCGATCTCGCCACGATCCAGCCCTTCGTGGATGCGGCGACCTTCGCTGCGTTCCAGGAACTCGATCAGCGTGAAGCCGATGCCAGCGCGCAGCGTGTCGCCAACGGTCTCGATCCGCTTGCGAGCGCCGAACTCGGCACGGTCAGCACCTTCGTGCAGCGCCGTATCGTGGAAACCGGTCTGCGCGAGAACCTGGACGAGCGTAATGCCTTCCGCGTCCTCGGCGGCCTCACCGGCCCGATCGGTGAATACCTGAACTACGATGCGTACTACATGTATGCACGTACCCGTAACGCTCAGGTGCAGAACGGTAACATCTCGCGTTCGGCCTTCCAGGCCGGCCTCGACGGCACCGGTACGCCGATCAACATCTTCGGCCCGAACACGCTGACCCCCGAACAGGTCGATGCGATCACCATTCGCGCTCAGAACGGTGACATTTCGGCGCTGCAGGTTGCTTCGGCAGTCGTTTCGGGCACGCTGGGTGATTTCGCGATCACCGCAGAATCCGATCCGATCGCGTTCGCGGTTGGCACCGAATACCGCAAGGTTTCCTCGCAGTTCATTCCCGACACCGCACTCGCATCGGGCGACGTCATCGGCTTCAACGCCGGTGAGCCGACCCAGGGTGAGTACGATGTGAAGGAATTCTTCGCGGAACTCGCGATCCCGGTCCGCTTCGGCTCGGCAACGCTCGATCTCACCGGTGCGGCACGTTACTCCGACTACTCGCTCGATGCGGTTGGCGGTGTGTGGACCTACGCCGGTGGCGTCGAGTTCTCGCCGATCCGCGACGTGACGATCCGTGGTCAGTATCAGCGTGCGATCCGCGCGCCGAACGTGGGCGAACTGTTCGGCGGTTCGTCGATCGGCTTCCCCGCTGCGACCGACCCGTGCGGCCAGGATGCAGCAGCGACCGATGCGACCATCCGCGCGCTGTGCATCGCGACCGGCGTGCCCTCGGGCTCGGTCGGCGATGCCGACACGATCCAGCTGAACACCCAGATCCCGGGTCTGTTCGGCGGTAACCCGAACCTCGAAGAGGAAACCTCCGACAGCTACACTGCCGGTATCGTCCTGCAGCCGCGGTTCATTCCCGGTCTGTCGGTCACGGTCGATTACTTCGACATCACGATCGAGAACGCCATCTCCACCTTCGGTGGCGGCGTGAACAATGCCCTGCGTCTCTGCTACAACCAGGTCCAGGACATCAACGATCCGCTTTGTCAGGCGTTCGATGGTTTCCGCGATCCGACGACCGGCGCCATCACCGTCGATAATCCGCCGCTCTTCCTGCAGGCCAATGCTGCCAGCCTGAAGACTTCGGGTGTCGACCTGGGTGTGAGCTACGGCACGGCGATCCCGTTCTCGCTGTTCACGGACACGGGCGAGCAGCGCTTCCAGTTCTCGTTCCTCGGAACCTGGACCGATACCGCCAGCTTCACCCCGGTTGCCGCGTTCCCGGACGAAGTCACCGAGTGTGCGGGCAAGTTCGGCACGACCTGCAGCGCGACGCCGTTCGGTCAGCCGGTGCCCGAGTACAAGTGGACCTCGCGCTTCAACTTCATCGATGGTCCGATGACGACCTCGATCCGCTGGCGCCACATTGGTAGCGTGCAGGATGATGATCCCAGCACCGACTACACGGCGTTCAACGGTATCGAAGAAATCGATGCCTACGACCTGGTCGACGTGACGTTCTCCTTCGCGGCGAACGAAATGCTGACCCTGACCGCAGGTGTGAGCAACCTGTTCGACACGCTGCCGGGCAACCCGGAATTCGATGCCAATGGCATCGTGACCAACCGCCCGAACAGCCTCCTGCTTGGCGACAACCAGGAACAGGCGAACACCTACCCGAGCGTGTATGACGTGCTTGGCCGTGATTACTTCGTCAGCGCCACGCTGAAGTTCTAAACGCGAACGGCGATTAGCCGATCAAAAGACGGCGGGTTCTTCGGAGCCCGCCGTTTTTTTGTGCGCGTTTGAAAAATGCGTGCCGGTTCTGGCTGAGGTTTCGCGAGCGGCATACGGGCGCGCGACCCAACGCTCCGCGTGCGCGGGGCCTGCGGAAGAGCGCTTCGAGAGGGGGGAGGGCTGCTGGCGCTCAGGCGCGCCGGAGTTCCAGCATCTCGGCAAACAGGCGCCCGGCGGCGTCGTGCAATTCGCGACTATCGGTAAGGGCCAGGTCGTGGGCTTCGAACGCGGCGAGAAAGTCTTCGCGCGCATCGGCTGTCTCGCAGGCCCCGGCGAGCGAGTCGATCCGTGCGAGTTCATTGCGCGCCTGGCTCTCGATCCTGTCGAGCAGGCCGATGACGCCAGCGGCGCTATCGCCAGCCTGCGCGCCCATCACCAGCGACCGGCGAATGGCTTCGGGGATTTCCCATCCGGCAGAGCGATCGCCGTAACGCTGCCGTCCTTCGTCGACGACGGCAGCGACGCTGGCGGTGGCGGTCGCCCAGGGCGCGGTGTCTTCGGTAACGGCTGCTTTCGTCGCGTCGATCAGGCCGGTTTCATCGAGCACCCATCGGATCTGCTCCGCCCGGGCGAGATTGTGGGCAAGGATGGCGCCATCGCCGCGATGGACGATCAGGGCCACGGTCGCATCCTCGGTCGTCGTTCGGGCGACTTCGCGCGCGGTTGCGGGCGGCTCGCCATATTCGACGCCGAACTGGCTGACGACCGCGTCGAAACCGTCATCCTCGAAGGGCAGGTCTTCCATGGCGACCCCGGTATGGATGCTGACGCCCGGCGGGGCGGGCGGCAGGCTTGGAGCAAGATCGACACCCGTTCGCGTCACGTCGGCCCGCGCTTCGCCCAGCCAGTGCAGCACGCGTGCGTCGCCGGTCGCCAGGTCGAGGACCCGTGCATTCTCGGGCAGGCCTGCTGCAAACTTGCGCCAGGCGCCTTCCAGCTCTGCAAAAACCGATTGCCAGCGCGCAGGCAGGCAACCGGTCGCATTGCCGGGCCCCTGCTGCGCCCAGAAGGCCTTCCATGCGGCTGCCTTGTCGCTCATCCGGGGCCCCCTCTCGCCACGACATCGAACGCCACGGTCATCCGTGCGCCCTTTGCGAAAGGAGTGGTGCCATGGAAAAGCGTGCTTGGAAACAGCGCCAGATGGCCTTCCTGCGGACGAATGACATGGAGCGGCGGCAGGTCGAGCCTGAGATCGGGGGGCGGGCGCCCCAGCTCCAGTGCGCCCTCGCCGTGGGCGTCGTCGGTCGGCGGCAGCAGGAGATAGAGCGCGGAGGATAACAGCCCCTGCGGATGCGTATGAGACGCATGGTGATCGCGCCCGCCTGTCAGGCGAACCGACCACGATCCCGCGAGCGCCCACGGCGTGTGGGCGAGGCGCAGCAGCGGGTGCTGCGGATCGGCGGCGGGAAGCCCGGCGCGATATTCGTCCAGCGTCGCCAAGAGGGCATCGCGCAGCGCCGCCAGTTCGGGCTCTTTCCGGTTGAACAATATGCCGCGCGTCTGGGTGCCGCCCCGCAGCGACTGGCCGATGGGGAAGGTCGCCGTTGCATGTATTTGCTCCAGCAGCGCGATGGCAGGCGGCAGCACCGTCTGCGCATCGGTCAGCGCGATCAGGCGCACGAGCCCTTCCTGCCCATGCAGCCATTCGGCGCGGGGGTCGTCGGTCACGCGCCACAGCATTCCGGCCAGCGCCCATGTCGTGCCGTCGAACGGGGCATGGTGAAACGCGCGGTCGAGCGCGGTCTGGGCGGCTGCCCAGTCCTGCGTGCGCAGCCGATGGCGGGCCTCGTTCTGCGCCCGGTCGAGCGTATCTTCGCGCAACTTGCCGAAGGCATTTTCGGCACGGGCATCGTCACCGGCCGCGCTCGCAAAGCTCGCTTCGAACAGCACGAAGCGCTCCGCCTCGGGGAACCGGGTTTGCGCCTGCGTCGCGATCTCGGTGGCCTCCGCGAAACGTTCGACTGCCGCCAGTGCCAGCGTATGGGCGATCGGGATCGTCCGGTCAGAAGGAGCCTTGCGGGCGGCCTCGGCGAAATGATCGTCGAAATCCGCATCGCCCGCGGCAAGCCGCAGCTGGGCGAGCAGGTCCAGTCCGTCGCGCCAGGTCGGCGCCTGATCGACGATCTGCCGGGTGAGCGCTTGCGCGCCCGCGAGATCGCCCGCAAGGTCGAGCGCTTGCGCCTTCGACAGCCAGAGATGCGGGTCGCCCGGCTCGCGCGCCAGGGCGGTGTCGATGCGCGCAACCGCGTCGGCTTCGTTACGTTCCAGCGCGATCCGCGCGCGCCCGGCGAGCGCGCGGGCATACCCGCGATCGAGCGCGAGTGCGCGGTCATACCATTCGCTCGCCATCGCAGGATCGCCTGCCAGCCGTGCGGCGTTGGCGCGGGTGGTGCAATAGCGCGCGTCGGCGCGGCCCGCGTCTTCGTATGGGGCGAGTGCTGCCAGCGCGCTATCCGGCGCACCACCTTGCGTGCGGGCGATGGCTTCGTTGATCGCGAAGGGCAGGTGGGTCGGCGCGATCCGGGCAGCGGCGGCGAAGCGCTCAGCTGCCAGCACGAAGTCTCTGCGGCGCATCGCGAGGTTGCCCGCGCTGTTGTGCAGCTCAGCCTCGCGTGGATGCTCGCCCAGACCTTCGGTGATAATCCGTTCCGCCTCTTGCGGGGAGCCGCCGCGTTCCGCCGCGATCGCGCGCTCGTGCCATTCGCGCGGGGAGGTACTCACCGGTCGCGGAACCAGCCGGTGATCGCCAGCCTGCCGGCAGGTGCGAAGGGCGGCACGAAACTGACGAGATGATCTTGCGGCACGGCGAACATGTTGAGCGCGTTGAAGCGCGGCCGGAAGCCTTCGATCACATCGCCATCCTCGTCGAGGAACAGCAGATAGCCGCCCCAGTCCGCCTGCCAGTCTTCGCGCGCGAAGTTGAGGACATAGGCGACCTTCCACCCCTCGGCGACATGGCTGTCGCTGTGCTTGCCGAGGTAGTGCTGCGGCGCGAAGAGTGTCGCTTGCCCGTCGGCTTTGACCAGTTCCGCAAAGCCGGTGATTTCGCGCACGAGGTCCATCATCGGCTCGGCATTGATATGTTCGAGCAGGAGTTCGTGCGGGCCTCCCGGGTTCCAGCTCTTCTGGACCGCCTCGACCAGCGAGAACTGGGCGTAGCGAAAGCCGTAATCGCCTCGCGCGCTCGCCTGCGCGGCGGCATTGGCCATCCGGTTGACCGCCTCCGCACCGCCGGCTGCGGCGATCTCTGCATTGCTGAACGCGCGCGGCGGCGTATCGGCGCCGCTGCCTGCGCGCACCGCCATGCCCCATGGCGTGGCCTTGGTGAGGATCGCCTGGATTTCCTCTGCCGCCTCGCGCGTCAGCACATCGCGCACCTGCACGCGGCCGGTCTCGCGGAACCGACGGCCCAGCGCTGCGCGGTCGAGATCGGGGTTGAGTTCGAAAAGGGTCCTGGCCATCGCTGGTGTCTTAGGCGCTGGCCGGTCGGCGAGGCAAGCCGGGCAGGCTCGCCGATGCTTGACACGCACCGGCCTCGCGGCCAATTCAGTTGTCAAACGAAACTAAAGCCGATCAGAGCTAAGGAGAGAGATTGATGGCAGACGCCTATATCGTGGATGCGGTGCGGACCGCCGGGGGCAAGCGCGGCGGCAAGCTGGCCGATGTGCACCCGGTCGACCTGGCCGCGCAGACGCTGGATGCACTGGTGGAGCGCACCGGAATCGACCCCAAGGTGATCGACGATGTTATCATGGGCTGCGTCAGCCAGGCGGGCCAGCAGGCGATGCAGGTGGGCCGCAACGCGGTCCTCGCGACCAAACACCTGCCCGAAAGCACGCCGGCGGTGACGATCGACCGGCAGTGCGGCTCTTCGCAGCAGGCGATCCAGTTTGCAGCCCAAGCGGTGATGAGCGGCACGCAGGATGTCGTGATCGCCAGCGGTGTGGAAAGCATGACGCGCGTGCCGATGGGCTCTTCCGCGATGTTCCATATGAAGGAAGGGCTGGGCAATTATAAGTCGCCGGGCCTCGAGAAGAAATACCCCGGCGTCCAGTGGAGCCAGTTCGTCGGCGCCGAGATGATGGCCAAGAAGCACGGCTTTTCGAAGGACGAGATGGACCGCTTTGCGCTCGCCAGCCACGAAAAGGCAGCCGCCGCGACCAAGGACAACCGCTTCGACGCCGAAATCGTGCCGATCCCGATCGAGACCGAAGATGGCGAGCAGATGCACACAGTGGACGAGGGCATTCGCTTCGATGCGAGCCTCGAAGGGATCGCGAGCGTCAAGCTGCTGAGCCCCGAAGGCACGATCACCGCGGCCTCCGCCAGTCAGATCTGCGACGGGTCGAGCGCCGCGCTGATCGTGTCCGAAGCGATGCTGAAGGAGCACGGGCTGACGCCACTCGCGCGGATCGTCGACCTGACGGTGACCGCGGGCGACCCGGTCATCATGCTCGAAGAGCCGCTCTTCGCGACCGAGAAGGCGCTGAAGAAAGCGGGCCTCTCCATCGACGATATTGATCTTTACGAGGTCAACGAGGCGTTCGCGCCGGTCCCGATGGCATGGATGAAGCATGTCGGTGCGGACCCGGCGAAGCTCAATGTCAATGGCGGGGCGATCGCGCTCGGCCACCCGCTGGGTGCTTCGGGCACCAAGCTGATGGCAACGCTGATCCACGCGCTGCATGCGCGCGGCAAGAAGTACGGGCTGCAGACGATGTGCGAAGGCGGCGGCGTCGCCAATGTGACCATCGTCGAAGCGCTCTAACAACACCAAACCGGAGAGAATTTGATGGAAATCAGCAGCAAAACCCCCGCCATCGTCACCGGCGGCGCGTCGGGCCTCGGCCTTGCGACCGCAAAGGCGATTGCCGCGACGGGCGCCAAGGTCGCGATCTTCGACATGAAGGAAGACGAAGGCGAAAAGGTCGCCAAGGAACTCGGCGGCACCTTCTGCAAGGTCAATGTGACCAGCGAGGAGGAAGTCGACGCAGCCTTCGCCAAGGCGCGCGAAGCGCATGGGCAGGAGCGTATCCTCGTCAACTGCGCCGGGATCGGCAACGCGATCAAGACCGCCAGCCGCGACAAGAACGATGGCAGCATCAAGCATTACCCGCTGTCGGCGTTCGACTTCGTGATCCAGGTGAACCTTGTGGGCACCTTCCGCTGCATCGCCAAGTCGGCGGCCGGGATGATGACCCTCGATCCGATCAACGACGATGGAGAGCGCGGCGCGATCGTCAACACCGCGTCGGTCGCGGCGGAAGATGGCCAGATGGGCCAGGCGGCCTATTCGGCTTCGAAGGGCGGCGTTGTCGGCATGACGCTGCCCATCGCGCGCGATCTGATGAAGGAAGGCATCCGGGTGAACACGATCCTTCCCGGCATCTTCAACACGCCGCTGATGAACGCCGCACCGCCGCAGGTGAAGGACGCGCTGGCCGCGTCGGTCCCGTTCCCCAAGCGCCTCGGCCTGCCCGAGGAATATGCCAAGCTGGCGATGGTGATGCTCGAAAATACCTACTTCAATGGCGAGGACGTGCGCCTCGACGGCGCGATCCGAATGGCGCCGAGGTAAGAAGCGCCACATTGCGCTAAACAGACGGGCTCCTGCTGCAAGGCGGGGGCCCGTTTCGTTTCCGGGGGGAGAATATGCGCCATATCGACTGGAAAATCGGCGTCGAGATCGAGCTGTTGGCGCCGCTGGGGAGCAGCCGCGAGGCTTTGGCGCGGCAGGTGGCGGCGCGGGTCGGCGGCAGTGCCACCCGCATCTTCCACCCCGAGAGCGAGACCAGCGCGGTGCCCGGCCATCCGGTGTTCGAGAACCTGACGCTCGGCCATCGGGTCGCCGATGCGCAAGGCGCGTGGATCGCGAGCTTCGTCGATGACCTCACGCTCCAGGCCGATCTCGACAAGAGCCATGCGCCCAGACAGGGATGGTATCGGATCGTCGCCGACGATGCGCGGCTGTTGCGGCTAGCCCAGCAGCACTGCGATGCCAAGGCCCCGCTCGAGGATGTGCTGGCCCCGCTCGCGGCCCTGTTCGGTACGCAGACCCAGACGCATGACGGGGGCATGGTGAGGGTGGTGGATGCGCTAGGCGCTTCGGTCGCCATCGGCGCGCCGCTGCCGGGCGAGCGCGAGCGGCCCTGCGAGATCGTCACCGCGCCGATCGAAAGCGGGCATGCCGAGATCATCGGCGCATTGCTCGCCGATGCACGCGCGCTTGGCTTCACGCTGCCGCATGAGGGCGCGACGCATATCCATTTCGACGCCGCGCCGATGCGGGACCCGCGTGCGCTCGCACGGCTGGTCGCCTTCTACGAGGCCCACCATGCGGCGCTGCGCGCGTTCGCGCAGAGCAATCCGGCCTGCGTGCGGCTGGGCGGATGGCCGCCCGAGCTGGCGCGCCTCGTCGCGGACCCTGCCTTCGCCACGCTCGACTGGCCCGACGCGGCGCGGCGGCTCGCGCAGGTCGGCCTCAAGAAATGGTGCGACATCAATCTCGCCAATCTGGTCAACGAAACGCCGGGCAAGGACACGATCGAGTTTCGCATCTTTCCGGCCACGCTCGATGCCGCAGAGGTGCTGCGCTGGGCGCGAGGGTGTGCGGCAATTCTGCACTTCTGCCGCGATCCCGATGCCCCGGACATACCCGCCGACGAGGCCGAGCTTGTTGAAACCATTCCGGAACTTTCGCGCCGGTGACGAGGTCGCAGACGGGCCCCGAAAACCGTGCTATACCGCCGCAAAAGCGTGTTCGAAGGGTCGCAAGAACATCTCAGAGGGGGAGGACCCGAAAATGACGACTGATCGAAGCGTGCCGAGGAAAAAGCGCGGGCTGCGCGTGGCGCTGGCCCTGATGCTCACCACGTCCGCCGCAGGCCTTGTCGCCTACCAGCCGCTCGTCGCGCAGTCCGAAAACGACTACGTCCGCGCCTTCGGCAACTCCGACTACACCTATTGCGATGCCAAGCTGGTCGGCCAGCTGTGGGGGATGGATCCCTACGAAGGCAAGATCCAGATCGGTATGAAGATCGTCGGCGGCTATGCGGAGAACCTGGTCGACGTGCTCCAGTCCAGCCGCAACCGGGGCCATGGCTGCGAGTGGGCCGACACCGGGTTGACCTACGACAATGCGGAAGCACTCGCCAGGGTGTGGGGCACCACGCCGTGGGAAGCAAAGGCGCGTGCGGCACGGATGTTCACCATGGGCCGCAGCGGCGAGGTGACCGGCTACCTGATGGAAGAGGGCGGCGAAGCCGATGCCAGCGACCCCGATGGCGCGCTCGACCGGTTCTTCGCCTCAGGCTATTCCTACTGCGATGCGAAGCTGATCGGCCAGCTTTATGGAACCGATGCATACCAGGGAAAAATCGAGATCGGCAACAAGATCGGGGCGGGGCTGGTCGCCAATGTCCCGGTAGTCCTCAACGAAAGTCGCGAGCGCGGTGCGCGCTGCAACTGGACCGATCTGCCCTACAGCTACGACGATGCGGTGACGCTCGGCGGGGTGTGGGGCATGCGTTTCGACGAGGCGAAAGTCGCAGCGGAAGATCTCGCGACCTGGGGCCGGACCGATGTGATCGCGGCGGCGCTCGGCCAGGCAAGCCACTGAGCGTTTAGCGTTCGATGAGGATTGGGGGACCGGTGGCTGCCGATGGCGGCTACCGACCCTTGAGTTTTCGCCGCGTCGAAATAGCCCCTTTCGGCCTTCCCTACTGCGATGGGCTTGCCCTATCGCTGGTTGGATGCGCTGCGCTGCCAATCCGTCGAATACTATCGATCCGGGCACTGGCGCGCGCGGGACGGTTTTCTGCACCAAGACACTGTGTCAGGTGTGTCAGGGCGGGGGAGCGAAGACATGACCGATTTCACGCAGATCAAGCTCGATATCGATGGCGCCATCGCGACGATCACGTTGCATCGCCCGGAAAAGATGAACGCCTTCACGAATGTAATGCGCGACGAGATGATCGAGGCGATCGACATCACCGATGCCGACGACGCGGTGCGTGCGGTAATCGTGACGGGCGAGGGCGAGCGCGCCTTTTGCGCCGGGGCCGACCTGACCCCGCCGAAGAACTCGGACGGCACCGAAAAGCACGTTTTCTCCGACCCGGCCACGGTCGACGACCTGTCGGACCCGCTGGTGCGCGATGGCGGCGGGCGGCTCGTCCTACGGCTGTTCAATTCGCAAAAGCCGCTCATCGGCGCGTGCAACGGCGTCGCGGTCGGCGTCGGCGCGACGATGCAACTGCCCTTCGACATGCGGCTGTGTTCGGACAATGCACGCTTCGGCTTCGTCTTTGCCAAGCGCGGGATCACGCCGGAGGCATGCTCCAGCTGGTTCCTCCCGCGCCTCGTCGGCATGTCGAAAGCGCTCGAATGGTGCATGACGGGGCGGATCTTCGATGCATCCGAAGCGCTCGATGCGGGGCTGGTGCGTTCGGTCCACCCGCAGGGCGAGTTGATGGATGCGGCGCGTGGGCTGGCGAGCGAGATCGCGGAGAATGCCTCGCCCATCTCTGTCGCGATGACGCGTGCGATGATGTGGCGGCTTTCGGCGGAGGATCACCCGATGAAGGCGCACCGGATCGACAGCCGTTCGATCTACCGCCTCTCACGCGGGGCCGACGCGAAGGAAGGTATCGCCAGCTTCCTCGAGAAACGTCCGCCCGAATTCACCGGCAAGGTCAGCACCGACATGCCCGATTTCTATCCTTGGTGGCAGGAGCCCGATTACACATGAGTTTTTCCAAATGAGCGAAGCCTGGCACATTGGCGTCCTTGGCGGATCGGGCCTTTACGAAGGCATTGAGCTGGAAGGCCAGCAGCAGATCGAGGTTTCCTCGCCCTTCGGCGAACCATCCGGTCCGGTCACCACGGGGACCGTGGGCGGAGTGCGGCTCAGCTTCATGGCCCGGCACGGGGCGGGGCATGCCAAATCGCCGGATACGGTCAATTACCGCGCCAATATCGACGTGATGAAGCGGTGCGGGGTGACCGATCTGGTCGCGATCAGCGCCATCGGTTCCTTGCGCGAGGATATGGCCCCGACGCACTTCGTGGGTGTCGACCAGTTCATCGATCGTACCAGCGGGCGCGTGCAGAGTTTCTTCGGCGAAGGTCTGGTCGCGCACGTCAGCCTCGCCGATCCGGTTTGCCCGCGGCTGGCGGCGCTGGTCGCTGGCGCAGCCGAAGCGAGCGGATCGACCGTCCATCGCGGCGGTACCTACATCGCGATGGAAGGGCCGCAGTTCTCCACCCGCGCGGAAAGCCGGATGTATCGCGGCTGGGGCGGCGATGTGATCGGGATGACGGGGATGCCCGAGGCGCGGCTCGCGCGCGAGGCGGAGCTACCCTACGCGATGATCGGCATGGTCACCGATTACGACAGCTGGCGCGATGAAGAGGCCGGGGTCGAGGCGTTCGATATTCTCGCCGTGCTCAAGGGCAATGCGGACCGCGCGCGGGCGATGCTGGACGAGTTGATCGCTACCTTGCCCGAAACGCGTGCGCCAAGCCCGGTCGACACCGCGCTGGAGCACGCGATCATCACTGCGCCCGAGATGCGCGACAAGACGCTCGTGGCGAAGCTGGATGCGATCGCGGGCAGGGTGCTTGGCTGACACCCGGTCCGATCCCGTTCGCGGTTGGCTTGTCTAGCCGCGAACGGGCCGGTCGCTTTCGATTATCGGCTTAGCTGAAGGCATCCGCGATCGAGCAGCCTGCCGGGCCGAGGATGACGATGAACAGCGTCGGCAGGATGAACAGGATCAGCGGCACGGTCATGATCGCGGGCAGTCGCGCGGCCTTTTCCTCCGCCCGCATCATCCGCTCGTTGCGGAATTCGGCAGACAGGACGCGCAATGCCGAGGCGAGCGGGGTGCCGTAACGCTCGGTCTGGATCATCGTGGTCACCACGCCCTGCACCGATTCCAGATCGACGCGGTAGGCGAGGTTGTCGAACGCCTTCTTGCGTTCGTTGAGGAACGACAGCTCGATCGCGGTCAGCAGAAACTCGTCGCCCAGTTCGGGATAGGCACGGCCCAATTCCTTGGCGACGCGGTTGAAGGCGGCATCGACCGTCAGGCCCGCCTCCGCGCAGATCACCAGCAGGTCGAGCGCGTCGGGCAGGCCCTTGCGGATCGCGTCGGTGCGCTTCTTGGCCTTGTTGGCGATGTAGAGTTCCGGGCCTTTGTAGCCAAGGCCCAAGGCCGCGGCGAGCGCGCCCAGCTTCTTCATCGCGCCCCAGTCCTCGTAGGAGCCCGAGACGTAAAAGACGTAGAACGCGAGCATGCCCAGCACGACGGGCAGAACCGCCCGCGCGCCGATGACGTAAACCGCATATTCCTTGTTGCGGATGCCGGCATGGGCCAGCTTCTGTTGCACAGCTTCCAGCTGGCTGGGTTGCAGCACCTTGAAGTTGTTCAGCGCGTCCTTGACCTTGTCGGTCTTCTGCGTGCGCCGGACCAGGCTCTTGCGTTTGCGCCCATGCTCCTTGACGATGCCCGCCTTCAGCTCGTCGCGACGGGCATTGAGCGCCTTGACCCGTTTGACCATCGGGTCGCGCACGGTGACTGCGGCATAGATCGCCAGCATGATCGCCATCGCGGCAACGCCAGCGAGCACGGTGGCGACGACGATCACGTCGACGCCGAGAAGGGTCGGGCCGCTGCTCGGCGAGGTGAAGAGGAGGGCGGGTGTAAAGCTCATCAGATCTCGAAGCTCACCATCTTGGCCATGATGAACACGCCGATGCCCATCCAGCCGAGGCCGCCGAGGCCGATCACCATCAGCCGCTCGTCGACGAAGAACGCGCCGATATAGGACGGGTTGATGAACCAGATCATGAAGAAGACGAGGAAGGGCAGCGAACCGACGATGTATGCGGAGGCTTTCGATTCAGAGCTCATCGCCTTGATCTTCAGCTTCATTTGCGAGCGCTTGCGCAGCACGTCGGACAGGTTTGAGAGCGTTTCCGCCAGATTGCCGCCGGTTTCGCGCTGGATCGCCAGCGTGATGACGAAGAAGTTGAATTCGGGCAGGTTGAGCCGATCGGCGCTGACTTGCATTGCATCCTCCATCGAACGGCCGATCTTGATCCGTTCGATGATCCCGCGAAACTCGAGCCCCACCGGGCCTTCGATTTCCTGAGCGACCACGGCGAGTGTCTCGGTCACCGGCAGGCCGGAGCGCAGGCCGCGCACCAGCAGGTCGATCGCATCGGGAAACTTGGCGGTAAACTTGGTGGTGCGACGCTTGATGAAGAAGTTGACGAGCATGTGCGGCAGGCCCGCACCGATGACCAGGCCGCCGATCAGCGACAGCAGGGGGACGCCCGTCTGCAGATAGAGGATAAGTCCGACGGCAAGCGCAAGGCCGAGGCTGACATAGACATATTGCGAGACCGTCCAGGCCTTGCCGGTCCGCTGGAGACGCAGCGCGAGCGCTTCTGCGCGCGAGCCCGACCCGGCGACCTTGTGGACCTTCGGTTTGCGCTGGGCCATCGCCTTCTTCATCTGCGACTCGACCTTGGCGTCGGTGCTTTCCGAATGGCGATAGCGCACGCCGCTGAGCCGGCGCTGGACCTGCTTTTTCGTGGACGGACCGGACAGCGCGAAAACGGCCAGTCCGATCGCCGCGAAGCTGCCCAGGGCAAGGATGAAGAGCTGGATGAGATCCATGGTCTTGCGTCAGATCAAGCCGCTTTGCCGATCCGCGCGGTTCGCTTCGAACCCCGCTAGCGGTCAGGCGTCGATCTTCGCTGCCCCTTTCTTCCTGGCTGGCTTGGGAGACGCAGGCTTGCTCTTGATCGAGGTCGGCAACAGCGCCTTGAGGTCGAGCGAGCCGAGCAGCGATTTCTTGCCTTGCGTGGGTTCGTCGGCCTCGACGGCCTCGTCCCCGGCGGAGAGCACGCGATCTACGAGGTTGCGAAGCTGGCTTGTCACCTTGCTCGACTTGTTTGCCTCGACGAAGGCCTGACCCAGCTTGGCGGCATTGGTCGCCGACTTTGCGTCATAGGGCAGCACGAAGTCGACCTTGCGCTCGATCGAGGCTTCGAAGTCCGCCTTGCTGATTTCCACCAGCGCGCTCTGCGCCTTGTTGGCGATCACCACCGCCTGTGCGTGCGGTGCGTAGCTCTTGAGCCAGCTGAGGATGCGGATCGCATCGCGGGCTGAGGCCAGCGTGAATTCGCACACCACGGTGACGATGTTCACATCGGCGAGCAGCTGCGGGAAGTTGATCAGCATGTTGCGCGGCATGTCGATCACGGTGATTTCGAATGCCTGCCGGAATTCTTCCTCCAGTTGCACGAAGGCCGCGCCATCGGTCATCAGCGGCGCACTGATCGGCGCTTCGGCGGACAGGACGGCGAGGTTGTCGTTCGCGCGGATCATCGCGCGTTCGATGAACAGGCCGTCGATCCGGCTGGGATTGTCGATCGCGTCGGTCAGCCCGCGTCCCGGTTCGAGGTCGAGCGTCAGCGCGCCGGTCCCGAAATGCACGTCGAGATCGAGGAGTGCGGTCGGCAGCTTCTGTTCGTCGCTGAACAGCCATGCGAGCGAGGTCGCGACCATCGAGGCGCCCGCGCCGCCGCGGGTGCCGACGACGGCAGTCGAAACATGCCGCTTGGCGGTTTGTGCATCGACGGCTTTGGGCGTGTTGAACACGGTTTGGGCGTCGTTCAGCGCATCACGCAGCTGGCTCGATGCCAGCGGCTTGAGCAGATAGTCGTGAATGCCGCTCGCCAGCAGATCGCGGTAAAGCCGCACATCGTTCACCTGGCCGACGGCGATCACTACGGTGCCCGGCTCGCAGACCTCGGCGAGGCCGTTGATCTCGGTCAGCGGGTCGCTGCATTCCGACAGGTCGACGATCAGGATATTGGGGCTCGCGCTGACCGACAGGCTCTGGATCGCATTGCGCAATCCGCCCTTGGCGCATTTCTCGGGCGCCCAGCCCAGTTCCGCGACGACCGGGCGCAGGGTGTCCAGCGCGTTGTCGTCGCAAAGAAAGGCGGCGAAGGGATCGCGGTTGCCCGGCATGCCTGAATTCCACGGTGCGTTCATCGTGTTTCCTCGTTCGCTCGCTATCTTACTGGGGGTCGTCGCCACCGCCTGCGCGGTAGGTTTCGATGGCGCGGTTCGAGGTCGTGACGACCGGCTTGCCGTCGCCTTCCTGCCCCCGGACGAGGTCTTCCGGATTGGCGACCATTGCCGCGATATTGCTGTTGGTTGCGCAACCGTAGTTGCGGCTCGTTGCGTTGCCGTAGTTGCCGTCGAAACTGTCGGACCAGTCGGGGCATCCGGGCACGCTTGCGCTCGACCGGGTGACGACCACGCGAACGCGGCCCGGTTCGACGAAGCCTTCGGTAATCGGAGCCTCGTCGCTCAGCTTCAGGTCGTGGCGGCCGACGATTGCGCCGATGTGCTCGATCGTGGCGGGGCTGGCGGTATCGGTCTCGACCGAAATGCGGTCGCCATAGTCGAGGTCCAGCGCCTCGAACCAGCCGGCGAGGCGCCGCTGTTCGGGGATCGGGAGACCCCCGGGCCCTGCCATCAGATCGAGCGTGTAATGCGTGCGCTCCACCACCGGTTGCGCGGTGCTGTAGACGCTGCGGTTCATGTCGCCGCTGCATGCGCCGAGCGACAGGGCAAAGGTGGAAGCGATCAGGCCGAGGGCGATACGGTTGCGATTGGTCATGGCTGTATTGTCCCTCAGTTATTGATGCTGAAGCCGGGTGCGGCCGAGGCGCTGCGTTCCTTGCGGCCCGGCTTGCCCGCCCGCCGCTTGGTGTCTTGCGACCCTTGCGAGATCGCGGGCCCGGTCGACTGGCGGTCGCTGGTGCGTGGCATCGGGCGCGACGCTTCGCTCTTCCCGGTCGAATTGTTCTGGAAGCCGAGCTGGCCCAGAACCGTCGGCGCGTTGTAGCCGTCGGTCGGCAGGCGGATGTCGTTCGCGTTGACCGGCTTCACGAGGTAAGGCGTGATGACGATCACGAGCTCGGTCTCGCCCTTGCGGAAGCTGGTCGAGCGGAACAGGTTGCCCAGGATCGGCACGTCGCCAAGGCCAGGCGCCTTGTCGATGGAATTCTGGGCATTGTTGGTCATGAGACCGGCGATCATGAAGCTCTGGCCGGAGCCGAGTTCGAGGGTGGTCGATGCCTGCCGCACGGTGACGCCGGGAACCTGAAAGCCGTTGAGCGTAACCGCGCCTTGCGACGACAATTCAGAGACTTCGGGCGCGACGCGGATCGAAATCCGGCCGTCGGCCAGCACAGTAGGCGTGTAATTCAGTTTCACGCCGTAATCGCGGTATTCGATGGCGGTTGCGCCAAGCCCCTGGCTGACCGGGACCGGGAATTGCCCGCCCGCGAGGAAGTCCGCCGTCTCGCCCGAAAGCGCGGCAAGATTGAACTCGGTCAGCGTGGTGACGAGGCCATTTGTTTCGGCCAGGTCGAGCGCGCCGAGGATGTTGAGCCCGAAGAGGTTGCCGAAACCGCTTAGCGTCGTGCCGTTGCCGACGGTCCCTACCGCAGGACCGGGAACTTCGGTGCCGTCCGGCAGAACGCGCACGGCGGCACTGGCGCCGTTGCCGACCGCCAGAGGGCCGTTTACCATATAGGCGTTGCTGGCGACCTGGCGGCCTGTGCCGACCCCGAACTGGAATCCGTTGGTGCCATCGATGGTGGTTAGATTGCCGCCCAGCGCGCGGACCAGCGATTTGCTGACTTCGGCGAAGCGGACCTGCAGGTTGACCTGCAGCGGCGTCGCGGTCGTCAGGCGGGCGATGACATTGGTATCGTCGCCCAGGAAGGCCTGCACCAGTCGTTCGGCCTCGGCAGCGTCTTCCGGATTGGTCACGGTGCCGGTCAGCAGCACGGTGTTGCTGCCCATCGTTGCGACCGAAATCTTGGCCTGCGGCATGGCCATCGCCAACATCTGGTCGACGCTGCCGATGTTCGATCCCACGCGGATATTCGCCGCCCAGATCACATCGCCTGCCGCATCGCTTGCGTAGACAGTCGTCTCCCCGCCGGACTTGCCGAACAGGTAGAGCTGGCGGCGCGACTTCACCTGAACGTCCGCGACCGTGTCGTTGGCGATGAAGACGTTGTCCATGTTGCCGGGCACGTTGATCAGCTCGCCCTTGCCGATGGAAAGGACGATGTCCTGCGTCGGGCGGATAATCGATTGCGCGTCGGCAACCGACGGCATCGCCGCGAGCGGCGCCCCGATCAGGGCGGCGCCGAGCATCATGGAGCGCAAGCGAAGCCGTGTGCGTTTGCCCCCGGCAGGCGCGTACTTGCTGTGCTTGGCGTTCATTGCGAGAGCCTTTTTCATGTTCATTGTCCCACCGGCGCGATCTTGGCGGTGCTGGTCTTGACCGTACCGGTCTGGCCGACCGCCACTTGCGAGGTCTGGCCTCCTCGCGTGACCTGCACGGTCGGGCCTTTCGGCGCCGCAGGTGCGGTGGCGATGCCCTGCTGGTTGAGGATGGCCCGGATTTCTTCGCTGTTGGGTGCCTGTTGCGCCTGCTGCGCCTGCTGAGGCTGTCCATCCCTCTGAATGGTGCGGGTTGCGAAGCGCGAAACGTCGGCCCCGATGGCATAGGACGATCCGGAATCGCTCGGCGTCGCCCGGGCGCGTGCAAGCAGGCGGGCTTCTTCTTCGGGCGTCGCATCGTCCGGAATGGAGATGTTGCCCGAAGCCAGCGCGCGTTCGAGGTCGCTCGCGCTGTCTGCGATCGGGCGCAGCGAAAGGCTGAGCGTGCCGACCGTCTGGGCGACGGAAATCTTTTCCGCGATCTTCGGCGTCACTTCCAGAGTGACCGTGCTGAAGGCACGCACCGAGGTCCGGCCATCGACCGTGTTCTGCGAGGTCGACTGGTCGGTGGCGAGCACGCGCAGGTTGCGCAGAATGGTTTCGGTCGCCTTGAGGCCACCGGCATCGTGGGTCATCAGCAGGTCGACGCGGTCGCCCGGGAAGACGAACCCGGCGACGGCGGTATTGGCGTTGACCGGCACGGTGATCGCACGCATGCCCGGGCTGAGCGCCGCGGCCAGAAAGCCGCGATCGCCGGGCGCCACAAGGCCGCCCTGCGTCACCGGCTCACCAGCGGTAATCGGGAAACGTACGACCGTGCCCAGCAGTTGGGTCACGTCGGCTTCGCCATCGATGAAATAGGCGTCCTGCACCAGTTCGGTGGGCCATGCCTGGAAACCGATCGCATCCTGCGTGAGGATCGTGCCGACCGGCAGGCTGCGCTGGGCGACGAGTACCCGCGGACCGGTGGGTTCCGCGGCAACACTCGCGGCGGTCGCCTGCGGTGCGCTCGACCCGGCGAACATGCTGCGCGCGATAAGGGCTGTCCCTGCCGCGATCACCAGCGCCGCCAGCAAAAGAACCAGCTTCTTCCTATCCATGACTCAACAGCCCCTCAGATCAATCAACCGTCGACCTTCGGCCGACATGGTTGCTGTGCCTATGCGGTGAGTGGTTAAAATGGAGTTCATCGCGGTACTTAGGCATCGCATTCGGCACCCTGGGCCGATCTGCCAGATCAGGCATAAAGCCCGATGGCGTTGCCCGCTGCCGGGAAATAATAGGCGGACAATACCCACAGGCCCGCCGCCGAAATCGCCACGCCATAGGGAATTGCCAGCCGATCCTTGCGACGGCGCATGATGTGCCATGCACCGAAGACGAGCGTCAGAACGCCGCCCAGCAAAGCCATCATGACGATCAGCTGGCCGAACTGCAGCGGTTCGATCCACAGCGCGAGCGCGGTCAGCAGCTTCACATCGCCGCCGCCCATCGCGCGAAAGGCGAACAGCACCGCGAGGACCGCGAAGGCAGCCAGCGCCACGCTGAATTGCAACGCGACGCCCGGCCACAGGCTCAACCCGCTGGCCCACCAGAACAGCGGTGCGCCCAGTGCGACCGCGCCGGTAAGCCAGTTGTCGATCCGCCGCGCCTTGAGGTCGGTGATCGCCGCCGTTACCAGCGCGATTGCCAGTCCGACGAGCAGTCCATATTGCAGATAGTCGCTCATGATGGTGGCCCCGGGTCTCCCATGTCGGAAGTCGGCTTACGCGCTGGCGCTTACCAAAAAGTAACCACGTGCCCTGCGATCGAGAGAGACCACGAAATGAACGCCAGCCCCGCATCCTCTTCATCCTTCGACCGCCGCGCGATCCCCGATGCGGCGAGCGAGAGCCACTGGCAGACCGCGGATGGAGCGAAAGTGCGGCGGATCGACTGGGAGCCGGCGTCGGATACCCCGCGCGGTTCGATCCTGTTCATGCCGGGGCGCGGCGATCATTACGAAAAATATCTCGAAACGCTGGACGAATGGGCCCGCGATGGCTGGCGCGTCACCGCGAGCGACTGGCGGGGGCAGGGCGTCTCGGGACGGCTGGGCAAGGATGCACATACGGGCCACATCGACGATTTCGGGATCTGGACGCGCGATCTTGCGGTGTTGTGGAAAGAATGGGTCGCCGCCACTCCGGGGCCGCATGTGCTGATCGGCCATTCGATGGGCGGGCACCTGGTGCTGCGCGCGCTGATCGAAGGACGCGCGACACCCGATGCGGCGGTGCTCTCCGCCCCGATGCTCGGTCTGGTCGGGACCCCGGGGCCGCTCTGGCTGCTGGGCGCGGTCTCGAAAGGGATCGCGCGGATGGGCGATCCGCGCCGTCCGGCGTGGAAGACCAGCGAGAAGCCCGGCGCGATGCCCGAAGATCGCGGCGCGCTGCTGACCCACGACGTGGATCGCTACGAAGACGAGCTATGGTGGCGTAATGCGCGACCCGATGTCTCGATGGGCCCGGCGAGCTGGGGCTGGGTCGCCGCCGCCATTGAATCGATGAAAGTGATCGAGGCGAAGGGCGCCCTGGAGAGCGTGACACTCCCGGTCTTGCTGTTCGGTACCACCAACGACCAGTTGGTCGCATGGAGGGCGATAGAGGAAGCCGCTAGGCGCCTGCCTTATGGCGAGCTGTTGCGCTTTGGTGACGAGGCGCATCACGAGATTTTCCGCGAGGTCGACGCGGTTCGCTCGCGTGCGATGGATGGCATCGCGGACTTCCTCGATCGCAAGGCACCTCGCGAGGGCTAGTTAGCGCATATGGATTACGATCTGGCGATTATCGGGGCCGGAATGGCAGGCGCGAGCCTTGCTGCCGAGGTTGGCCCGAACAGGCGCGTGCTGTTGCTGGAGGCCGAGGATATGCCCGGCTACCATACGACCGGGCGCTCGGCGGCGTTCTGGGAGGAATGCTATGGCGGCCCGGCGATCGTTCCGCTCAGCCGCGCTTCGGAAGCTCACTTGCGCGAAGGAGGGTATCTGACGACGCGCGGTGCGCTTTATATTGGGCGGTCCGAAGACGCGCCAAAGCTCGATGCGTTCGAGGCTCGGTTCACCGATAGCGGCGCGCGGTTCGAGCGTTTGGCTGAGGGCGCGGCGCACGAATATGTGCCTACCCTGCGCTCGGAATGGCGCGAGGCGATCTGGCAACCGCATTGCGCCGATATCGATGTCGCGGCGCTCCACCAGTCCTATCTGAAGTCGGCCCGCGCCGCCGGGGTGGAGATGGTGACCCGGGCCCGGATCGAAGCGCTTGATCGCGAAGGCGAAGGGTGGCTGCTGCGCACGGCCGACGGTCGCGAATGGCGCGCGCGCTCCATCGCCAATGCGGCGGGCGCCTGGGCGGACGGCATTGCCGAACTGGCAGGGGCGCGGGCGCTCGGCATCCAGCCGCTCCAGCGAACGATGCTCCAACTGGCGGCGCAGCCGGCGCTGCCGCGCGGCGGCCCGCTGACGCTCGACATTTCCGGCAGGTTCTATTTCAAACCCGAGAGCGCGGGCTCGATGTGGTTCAGCCCGCATGATGAAACGCCGGTGCCGCCCGCCGATGTTGCGCCCGATGAACTGGCGGTGGCGCAGGCGCTCGATCGGTTCGGCGAAGTGTTCGATGCGCGCGTGGAAAAGGTCGAGCGGACCTGGGCCGGCCTCAGAAGCTTCGCGCCCGACCGGCTGCCGGTATTCGGCTGGGATGCGCGCGTGCCGGGCTTTTTCTGGTTTGCAGGGCAGGGCGGGTTCGGCATCCAGACCGCCCCTGCAGCCGCGCGGCTGGGGGCACAGCTGCTGCTCGATGCCCCACGCGATGCGATGACCGAGGGGCTGGACGAACGGAGCTTTTCTCCCGCGCGGTTCGGGTAGTGGACTGCGGCCTCAATTGTTAGCCTGCACCGTCGGACACCAATACCGGAGACACCGAAATGGCGCACACCTTCGAAATCTACAGGGACAAGGCGGGTGAGTTTCGCGTTCGCTTCAAGTACAATTCCGAGATCATGTTCTCGACCGAGGGCTATTCCTCGAAGGCGAGCGCGCAGAACGCGATCGATTCGATCAAGAGCAACGGCCCGGGTGCCGAAGTGATCGACAACAGCTGATACCGCGCTAGCGCAAGCTCTCCGCCGCATCGCTGGCCAGCCGGTCGACCCGCTCGTTTTCGGCATGGCCCGAATGGCCTTTGACCCAGTGCCATTCGATCTGGTGCTTGGCATTGAGCTCGGAGAGCTTGCGCCACAGGTCCTCGTTTTTGACCGGCTGCTTGCTCGCGGTTTTCCAGCCGCGCTTCTGCCAGCCGGGCAGCCACTTGGTGATCCCGTCGATCAGATACTTGCTGTCGGTATAGAGATCGACCGCGCAGGCGCGCTTGAGCGCGGACAGACTCTCGATCGCGGCGGTCATTTCCATGCGGTTGTTGGTCGTGTTCGGCTCCGCGCCCGACATTTCCTTTTCGGTTGCGCCCTTGCGCAGCAGTGCACCCCATCCGCCGGGACCGGGATTGCCCTTGCAGGCCCCGTCGGTGAAAATCTGTACGTCGCTCATGCGAAGGGCGCTTCGCCTCGCTCACGATAGAATGCAAGTCTGCGGGCGAATTCCATCGGGTCTTTGCGGCGGACAAGCCCATCGGCGGGCGTCGCGAACCAGTCTTCCACGCGTGTCGCGACAAACCGCAGACATGCCGCTTGCGCAAGAATTGGCAGTGCGGCGCGTTCTGCATCGCTCAGGCTTCGGTGAGTTTGATAGCCGGACATCAACGCCTTCGCGATCTCGGGCCGGAAAACACCGTCCGTCGGGGCGAAGCTCCACGCCGCATGCGTTACCGCCACATCGAAGGCGAGCGTGCCTGTGCAGGCGAAGTAGAAATCGATCATGCCAGTGACCACGCCGTCGACGAAGAGCACGTTGTCGGGGAAGAGGTCCGCATGGATCGTGCCCTCCGGCAGGGCGTCGGGCCATTCGTCGAGCAGTCCCGCCCCGCAATCGGGCAGGATCTGCGCAAGCTCAGGGTCGATCTCGTCGAAGCGGTCGGCGTAAGTGCGCAGCATCGCGATGCAGGTCGGAATCGAGAGGGTCGATGTGCGGGTCGGCGAGAAATCGCGCGTCGCCAGATGCAGATCGGCGAGCGCCACGCCCACCGCATGCGCCTGCTGCGCGTCGGGTTCGTCGATAGAGACGCCGGGCAGAAACTCGATCAGCGCGGCGGGCTTGCCCCGCACGGTAATCATCTGCCCACCATCGCTCGTGTGAATGGTGCGCGGCACGGGCTGGCCCGCATCGGCAAGATGATCGAGCAGGTGCAGAAAAAAGGGCAGGTCGGCGGCTTCGGTCCGCGCTTCGAATACCGTCATGATGAACCGGCGCGAGGCACCGGAATGCGCGGTCTCGATCAGCCAGTTGGAATTGGAAACGCCTTCGGCAATTCCCTTGGCCGAACGCAGCGCGCCGACATCGTAGTGGCCAACGAACTCCGCGAGTTCGGCGGCGGTGAGGTGGGTGTATACGGCCATGGCCCCGCGTCTTGCCCTGCCGCGCGCCGGTTTCAGTCGACCAGCTGGCGCGGCAGCTTGAAGGTCATCTTCTCTTCGGTAACCAGCACCGGGCGCTCGTCGATCTCGCGCCATTCGGAGAGTTTGGCGACCACTTCGCGCACCAGTTTCTCAGGTGCCGAAGCGCCCGCGGTCAGGCCGACCGTCTCGACCCCTTCGAGCCATGCGGGGTCGATTTCGTCCGCCCGCTGTATCAGCTTCGAAACCGTTCCGCAGCGCTCTGCCACTTCGACCAGCCGCAGCGAGTTGGACGAATTGGGCGCGCCGATTACCAGCACCAGGTCGCTATCCGGCGCGAGCTCTTTGACCGCAGCCTGGCGGTTGGATGTCGCGTAACAGATGTCTTCTGCCTTCGGCCCGACGATCTTTGGATAGCGGACACGCAAGGCTTCGACGATGTCGCGCGTGTCATCGACCGACAGCGTGGTCTGGGTGAGGAAGGAAAGCGCGTCATCCTGCGAAAAAGGCAGGCGCGCAACGTCTTCGACCGTTTCAACCAACGTCATTCCGTCTTCGGGAACCTGACCCATGGTCCCGATCACCTCGGGGTGGCCTTCGTGGCCGATGAAGATGATGTGACGGTCTTTTTCCAGCTGCCGCTCGGCCTGGCGGTGGACCTTGCTGACCAACGGGCAGGTCGCATCGACATAAAGGAGCTTGCGCCGCTCCGCTTCGGCGGGGACGGCCTTGGGCACGCCATGCGCGCTGAAAACGACCGGCGCGTCGTCGGGCACCTCGTCCAGCTCCTCGACGAAGATCGCGCCTTTCGCGCGCAGCCCGTCCACCACATAACGGTTGTGCACGATCTCGTGCCGGACGTAGACTGGCGCACCATACTTATCGAGCGCGCGCTCCACGATCTCGATCGCGCGGTCCACGCCTGCACAAAAACCGCGCGGGGCCGCGATGAGGAGGGTCAGGCCAGGGCGCGACGACTTGGCATCGGCGTCCGGCAGCTCGGCGGGAAAGGCGGCGTTCATGAGCGCCTATCTAGCCATTATGCTCGCGCGCCGCTAGGTGGCCGGGACGAGTTTGACGACAAGACCGATCAGGGAACCGATAAGACAATGCATCCTGCCGTCCGCATCATCGCTCCGGCCGCCATCGTGCTGGCCCTCTCGGGCTGTTCCAAGGAAGGCGATCTCGTCTTGAACCAGGGCGTCGGCGTGACCTCGGTGCGAACCTTGTGCCCTGCCGTCGGCATCCCCGATTACACCGGCGACATCACCACCTTCCGCAGCGCCGACAGCCGCCTTGCGAGCGATCTCGACATCGAGGCGAGCATGACCAACCTGCGGACCACCTGCGACGAGGCGGGCGAGCGCGTCTATGCCAATGCAACCTTCGATGTCTACGCGAGCCGCGCCGATACGCGCGGCGCACGGACCGTGGAGCTGCCCTATTTCTCGGTCGTCCTGCGCGGCGGCAGCTCGGTCGTCACCAAGCGGGTGGGCACGGTCAGCGTGACCTTTGCCGACGGACAGGACCGGGCGGTGGGTCGGGGACAGGCCGGGGCCTTCATCAACCGCGCCGACGCGACGCTGCCCGACGAAGTGCGGCGCAAGATCACGCGCGAGCGCCGGGCAGGCGATGCCGATGCGGCGCTGGATCCGCTGGCCGATCCCGAGGTGAAGGCCGCCGTGCAAGCGGCAACCTTCGAATTGCTGGTCGGCTTCCAGCTGTCGCAAGAACAGCTGGCCTACAACGCCACCCGCTGATTGCATTTCCGCCGACGCGGTCGGGCATGTCATGACGCTGCGCTCCCTTGCGGGCGCTGCGAAACCGGCTAAGCGGGCGCCATGTCCACTATAAACACCTTGTATGCCGCTTTTGCCGAGCGGATCGACGCCGTGCTTTCCGCACTCGAGATGGAGGGCTCGCTGCCCGCGGACGTGAGCCGCGCGAATGTCGCGGTCGAGCCGCCGCGCGATCCCTCGCACGGCGACATCGCCACGAATGCCGCGATGGTGCTGGCCAAGGCCGCCAAGACCAACCCGCGCGCGCTGGCCGAGAAGATCGTCGAGCATCTCGATCGCGATCCCGATATCGAAAGCGCACAGATTGCGGGGCCTGGCTTCATCAACCTGCGCGTCGCGGACCGGGCCTGGATCGAAGAGATTCGGGCGATCGGCGCGCTTGCCGATGGCTATGGGCGATCGCCGATGGGCGAGGGCACGCGCGTGAACGTCGAATATGTCTCCGCCAATCCGACGGGCCCGATGCATATGGGCCATTGCCGGGGCGCGGTGGTCGGCGACGCGCTTGCCAGCCTGCTCGACGCGACCGGACACCGGGTGATCCGCGAGTACTACGTCAATGATGCAGGCGGGCAGGTCGATGTCCTCGCCCGCTCTGCGCACGTGCGTTATCGCGAGGCGCTGGGGCAAGCGGTCGGCGCGATCCCCGAGGGGCTCTATCCGGGCGAGTACCTGATCCCGGTCGGCAAGGCGCTGGCCGAGGAATTCGGGGACAGGTACGCCTCCGCGCCCGAGGACGAATGGCTGCCCTTGTTCCGCCCGCGCGCCGTGGCCGCGATGATGGAGCTGATCCGCGCCGATCTCGCCAAGCTGGGCATCCAGCACGATGTCTTCGCGTCGGAGGCCGAGTTGCAGGCGGCGGGCAAGCCAGCCGAGGCAGAGAAATGGCTGCGCGAGCAGGGTCTCGTCTATGATGGCGAGCTGGAAAAGCCGAAGGGCAAGACGCCCGACGACTGGGAGCCGGTCGAGCTGCCGCTGTTCCGTTCGACGCAGTTTGGCGACGATCAGGATCGTCCGATCAAGAAGTCGGACGGCAAGTGGACCTATTTCGGTGCCGACCTCGCCTATCACATGCAGAAGGCGGAGAATGCAGACGCGCTGATCGACATCTGGGGCGCGGACCACGCGGGCACGGTCAAGCGGATCAAGGCGGCGGTTGCCGCGCTGGGCGAAGGGAAGGGCACACCGGTGCCGTTCGACGTCAAGCTGGTCCAGATGGTCCAGCTGATGCGCGATGGCGAGCCGGTGAAAATGTCCAAGCGTTCGGGCAATTTCGTGACGCTGGCGGATGTCGTCGAAGAGGTCGGCAAAGATGTCGTGCGATTCACCATGCTGACCCGCAAGCCCGAAGCACAGATGGATTTCGACTTCGCCAAGGTGGTCGAAGCATCGAAGGACAACCCGGTTTTCTACGTGCAATATGCGCACGCCCGGATCTGCTCGACGATGCGCAAGGCGGGCGAGGAAAGCATCGCGCCGAGCGATGAGGCACTCGATTCTCTGACTGCAGGCGATATCGCGCTGGTCAAGCAGGCCGCGCAATATCCGCGCGTCGTCGAATCGGCTGCGCAGGCGCGCGAACCGCACCGGATCGCCTTTTACCTCTACGACCTTGCAGCCGCCTTCCACGCCTACTGGAATGCCGGAAACGATGACTCTTCCAAGAGGGTCATACTGACACAGGACCCCAGCCTTAGTGGGGCAAGGCTTTATTTGGTCGCGCAAATAGGTCAGGTTATTCGTAATGGACTCGGTCTCCTCGGGGTGGAGGCCGTCGAGGAGATGTAACGATGATCGATGGGGACGATCGCGACGATCAGAGCCCGGAAGGGCGCGATTCGGAGGGGGAAGCGTCTTCCGCCGCGCCTGCAGCCGATGCAGCCCGCACCGACGACGAGCGGCGCACCGATGCAGATGAGCCTGCCGACGCTGGCGAAACCACTGCCGAGGAGCCTGCCATGACGCTTGAAGCCGGTTCCGAAGAAGGCGGCACGATCGAGCAGGGCGACAATACGTCCGCCGAGGCGGAACCCTCCGATCAGGGGGCGGAAGGCGGTTCGGTCGAAGAACCTGCCGAAGAGCCCGAGGCTTTCGTCGAACCCGAGAACGAGTCGGGTTTTGAGGGTGAAGACCTTGGTCTGGTCAGCGACGATGATGCGCTGCCGTGGCTCGAATCCTCCGACTACGAAGAAATCGAGAGCGTCGATGCGTGGCGAATCACGGGTTTCGTGGTGCTGGGCCTCGTGGTGCTGGCGTTGATCGTCGGCGGGATCTGGTATTTTGGCAATCGCGGCGAATCGGGCACACCGGTCGCCGATGGCAGCGTGATCGAAGCACCCGACGAGCCTTACAAGGAACGGCCCGAGGATCCGGGTGGCAAGACCTTCGAGGGCACCGGGGACATGGCGCCTGCGGTGGGCGAGGGCGAAACCCGTGAGGGACGCCTGGCCGAAGGGTCGGCAACGCCCGAACCGGTCGCGCCGGAGCAGACGCCAGCGGACGAGCAGCCGGAGGAAACACCTGCTGCGCCAGCTGCGACCGACAACCGCATCGTGGTGCAGGTAGGCGCCTATCGCGACAAGGCGACTGCCGAGGAGGGCTGGCGCAAGCTTCAGCGGCAGACCGATGCGCTCTCGGGGGTCCAGTACAGGGTCGTAAAGGGCGAAGCCGACATCGGCACGGTCTACCGGCTCCAGGCGGTGCCGGGCGATATGGCCGCCGCGCGTCGTCTGCGCGATGCGCTGGAGGCCGATGGTGTGGCGAGCCAGATCAAGCAGTGATGGCCGAAGCCGGGCGGGCCCTTGCCCGTCCGGCTTTCCACCGTCATGAGCCGACCGCAGCTTGCCGAAAGCGCGCAATCCTGCCAGATTCAGCAGCATTATGACGCCAGCAATCTTCGGCTGTTCCGGCCCCGATCTGACCGCAGACGAGCGGGCGTTCTTCCGCGAGGCAGACCCGGCAGGTTACATCCTGTTCAAGCGCAACTGCGTCGATCCCGAGCAACTGCGCCGCCTGACCGATAGCTTGCGCGACATTCACGGGCGCGAGCGGCTGCTGGTCTCGATCGATCAGGAGGGCGGCCGCGTCGCCCGGCTCGGGCCGCCCGAATGGCGCAAATGGCCTGCGCCCGCGCAATTTGCCGAACTTTACGAAGTTGCGCCCGCCTCGGCGATCGAGGCGCTACGCCTCAACAGCGAGGCCATGGCGACCGAGCTGGCGGCTGCGGGTATCAGCGTCGACTATCACGCGCCCTGCGACGTCGCCCGGCCCGAGACCGACAACGTGATCGGCGATCGTGCGCTCGGCAGCGAACCGATGCAGGTTGCGGCGCTGGGGCGGGCGATCCTCGAAGGGATGGCGGCAGCCGGTGTCGCCGGGTGCCTCAAACACATGCCGGGCCATGGCCGGGCGACGGCTGACAGCCACAAGCACCTGCCGGTGGTCGATGCCCCCGATGCCGAACTTGCGGTCGACATCGCGCCTTTCGCCAAGCTCGCGGGGCGCGCCGCCATCGGAATGACCGCGCATATCGTCTTCACCGATTGGGATGCGGAGAGGCCCGCGACCCAGTCTGCATGGGTGGTCGAGAACATTATCCGGCACCGGATCGGTTTCGACGGATTGCTGATGACCGACGATATCGACATGCAGGCGCTCGACGGGACGATCCCCGAGCGTTCGAAGCGCGCGCTGGACGCCGGGTGCGATCTCGCGCTCAACTGCTGGGCGAAGATGGACGACATGGTCGGCATCGTGGAAGCCTGCGGCACCATCCGGCCTGAGAGTTCCGCTCGTCTCGATCGAGCATTGGCGAGCGTCTCTCCTCCGGCCGAGCCTGCCGACGTCGACGCGCTGGTGGCCATGCGCGATGCGTTGTTCGCGGCGGCGGAGCTGGACCTGTGATCGAGCAACCGGAAGGCGGCACGATTGCCTCGTCCAGTCCGGGCTTCGAGGATTTGCCCGGAGAGGAAGGCGAATGGCGCGGCATCGCGGCATCGGGCACCTCCGGCACCCCGGATGAGGGCGCGCTCTATCTCGCGCTCGACGGCTGGGAAGGGCCGCTCGACCTGTTGCTGGAGCTTGCCCGGAAGCAGAAGGTGGACCTGCGCGAAATCTCGATCCTCGCGCTGGTCGACCAGTACCTGACCTTTCTCGATAGTGCCGAACAGCTGAAGCTTGAGGTTGCCGCCGATTACCTCGTGATGGCGGCATGGCTCGCCTATCTCAAATCGGCGATGCTGCTGCCCAAGGACGAGCAGGAAGACCCGAGCCCAGAAGAGCTCGCGCTGCGCCTTCACCTGCGGCTTCAGCGGCTGGGCGCGATGCGCGAGGCGGCGGGGCGGCTGATGGGGCGCGACCGGGTGGGACGCGACGTTTTCCTGCGCGGCAACCCGGACGGCCTGCGGACCGATCGAACGATCAGCTGGCAGGTCGGCTATTACGATCTGGTGCGTGCCTACGGACAGGTGAAGGCGCGCAACGCGCCCGCGTTGCACACAGTTCGCGACCGCCAGGTTATGACGCTGGAAAGCGCGATCGACCGCGTTTCGTCCATGCTCGGGGTCACGCTCGACTGGATGGTGCTGGAAGATTTCCTTCCTCCCGGTGCAGATGCCCGGCTGCGCAAGTCCGCCATGGCGAGCAGCTTCGTCGCCGCGCTGGAGCTCGCGCGCACGGGCCGCGCCGAGCTGGCGCAGGACGATATCTTCGGCCCGCTCAGATTGCGCCGGGTGCGCACGGCTGCATGAGCGAGGAGGCGACGCTCGAACGGGGGGTGGAGGCAGCGCTGTTTGCGTCGGAAGAACCGCTCAGCGTCGATCAGCTTGCGACCCATCTCGGCGACGCGGACAAGGGCGAACTGCGCGCCGCGCTTGCCAAGCTAGTGGAATTCTATGCCCCGCGCGGGATCCATCTGGTGGAGCGTGGCAAGCGCTGGCATTTCCAGACCGCGCCCGATTGCGCGCATCTCTTGCGCAGGGAACGCGAATCCCTTCGCAAGCTCAGCCGCGCGGCGACAGAGGTGCTGGCGATCATCGCCTATCACGAGCCGGTCAGCCGCGCCGAAATCGAATCGATCCGCGGCGTGCAGACCTCGGGCGGGACGCTCGACGTGCTGATGGAGGCGGGCTGGGTGAAGCCCGCCGGCCGCCGGGAAGTGCCTGGCCGCCCGCTGATCTACGCCACCACGCCCGAATTTCTGCGCCACTTCGGGCTCGAATCGCGACGCGACCTGCCGGGAATCGACGAATTACGCGCCACCGGCATGCTCGATCCGGTGGAAGAGGCCTTTGAGGCAGAGATGGCTGAGGCCGACGAGGGAAGCGACGCGCCTGAGGCGAACTAGTGCGTCGAGCCATCGCTCTTCGCTGGAAGTCGCGCTCCGCAGTCCCTATAGGGAGGGTCGGATCACACAGAGGCACTTATGTTCGGTCAAATCGGTATCTGGCAAATTCTCATCGTCGCGCTCGTCGTGCTCGTGCTTTTCGGGCGCGGACGCATTTCGGAGATGATGGGCGATTTCGGCAAGGGCGTGAACAGCTTCAAGAAAGGCCTCAGCGACGAAGACGACAAGAAGCCGGGCGAGCCTGCGCCGCGCATCGAAGGCCCGGCCCACGAAGCCAAGCCCGCCGGCGAAACCGTCAACGAGAACGCGCCCGCACCGACGCCCGCGCCGGCTCCGGGCCAGACAAGCGACCGCACCTCCTGATCTGAAAGGGGCTCGCCAAGCCCATGTTCAATATCGGAGCACCCGAGATTCTGGTGATCGCGATTGTCGCGATCCTCGCCATCGGGCCGAAGGATCTGCCGCTCGCCATGCGTACCGCAGGCCGCTGGATCGGACAGATGCGGCGCGTCTCCAGCCATTTTCGCGCCGGGATCGACGCCATGGTGCGCGAGGCCGAGATCGAGGAGATGGAGAAGAAATGGAAGGAGCGGAACGCGCAGATCATGCGCGATCATCCCGATGAGATGACGCCCCTGCCTCCTCCTGTGAAGGAGGGCGACATTACGCAAGAGCACGATCCCGCGAAGGACGATCCGGCGCCCTCCGATGGTGCCGCACCTGCCTCCGCTTCGGCGGAAGCGCGTGTGAGCGGGCAGGGTAGCCCTCCTGACACAGACACCGATGGCGAGGTGGAGAGCACCGCGAACGAACCGCAGCTGCCGCTCCACGATCAACAGGCGGCGAAGGACCGGAAGGCCTGAGCATGGGCATTCTGCGCGATATCGACGAAACGCAGGCTCCGCTGATGGAGCATCTGGTGGAACTGCGGGGGCGACTGCTTCGGTCGGTCCTGGTGCTGGCTATCGCTTTCGGCGTCTGTTTCTACTTCGCCGACCAGATCCTCGCCTTTCTGGCCCGGCCACTGGCGGAAGCTTTCCCTCCCGGGCAGGGGCGGCTCGTCTATACCAAGCTTTACGAGGTCTTCTTCGTCGAACTGAAGGTCGCGCTGTTCGCGGCTTTCTGCGTAAGCTTTCCGTTTATCGCGAACCAGTTGTGGGCGTTCGTCGCGCCGGGGCTCTATGCGCGAGAGAAAAAAGCCTTCCTGCCGTTTCTGCTTGCAACGCCGCTCCTGTTTACCGCGGGTGCGTGTCTTGCCTATTTTGTGGTCATGCCGACTGCGTTTCGCTTCTTCCTCGGCTTCCAGGGCGAGGCAGGCGGCTTGCCGATCGAGGCACTGCCCAGCGCGGGCGAATACCTGAGCCTGGTGATGCAGTTCATTCTCGCTTTCGGGATCAGCTTTCTGCTGCCAGTGTTGCTGTTGCTTCTCGAGCGCGCAGGGATCGTGTCCCGCAAGTCGCTGTCCAAGATTCGCCGCTACGTGATCGTCGGGGTGGTTGGTGTCGCGGCCGTCGTCACGCCGCCCGATCCGGGCTCGCAACTGATCCTCGCAGCTCCGCTTTACCTGCTCTTCGAAGGGTCGCTGCTGCTTATGTTGATCCTGGAGCGGCGTGAAGGCTCTCGGGACGACAAGGGCGAAAGCGAAGACCGCGAGGCGCGCGAAAGTACCTGAAGGTTACTCGCCGATCGGATGCGCCGCTTACCCGACCGGCGGCGCTTTCCTTCGAGCATTGGCCCAGACCGTTCACCGCGTGACCGAAGGCATCGACATGCCGAGCACCATTACGGTCGCGCTCACCCGCTCCGCATACTCGCCAATTTTCCGCTGCGAGAATAAGCCGAGCAGCGAGCCTGCGCTACAAGCACAAAAAAAGGGCCCCGGAAGGAGGCCCTTTCTTCTAACTGGTAAGTCGCGATGGACTTAGGGGCTGACGCCTTCTTCGTCGTCGCCACCGATCACGTCGGTCGCGACGAGAACGCCGGTGACAAGCAGGCTAACGCCGAGGACGCCGAGGATGGCACCACCGCTACCGGCAAGCTCATCTTCGCTCTCGATGGGAGCCGAGGCGCGGTCGAAGCTGACTTCGGCGACGGC